>ENA-OQKP01001447-OQKP01001447.1-human-gut-metagenome-genome-assembly--contig:-NODE-1447-length-10401-cov-7.438388_pt1 | contig 10401 bp, 12 predicted proteins | sample MGYA00242780_ERZ504802 | MGnify/ENA primary metagenome ERZ504802 (study PRJEB26092, sample SAMD00036406) | human gut metagenome | host: Homo sapiens | study: EMG produced TPA metagenomics assembly of... | reverse complement strand
GGGCGCAAGGTGTCTTTTGATGGACGGTACGGCTGTCGAAAGTGCTTTTGCGTTACTTTTGACAAAAGTAACAAAACCGCCGTATCCGGCGAAGATTTCTTATAATCGCCATAACTGGCGTAAATAAAAATTATGTGCCATATCTGGCACTGATTTAAGAATGGGAGGTGAGAGAAAATGGCAATGAAAAGAACAATAAGTGGGATGATTGGAGCTGGCTCCCTGGCACATAACAGACGTGCCTTTGTTGCGGAAAATGTTGACCGGGAAAGAGTTCATCTGAACATTAAGTATTGTGATGAAAATCTGAAAACAGTCTATCACGAATTATTTGATCAGGCAGTGGAACGATACAATGAGGGAAAAAGAAATGACCGGAAGATTACAGATTATTACGAAAAAATACGTCAGGGAAAACAGGAAAAGCTGTTTCATGAAGTGATTTTTCAGATAGGAAACAGCAAAGATATGGGTGTAGGAACTGAAGAAGGAGAGCTGGCTGTAAAAGTTTTGGACGAATATATGAAAGATTTCCAGAAACGAAATCCTACGTTAAGGGTATTTAACTGCTATCTTCATCTGGACGAAGCAACTACGCATCTGCATATTGATTTTGTTACTTATGTATCCAACTGGCAAGGAAAGGGGATGGATACCAGAGTATCATTAAAGCCGGCAATGAAAAGTCTTGGATTCGAAGGTAGATCAAAAAGAGATACGGAACTGAACCAGTGGATCAACCATGAGAAGGCAGTTCTGGCTGAAGTCATGGAGAGGAACGGAATTGAGTGGGAGAAAAAAGGAACACATGAAAAGCATCTGAATGTATATGAATTTAAGAAAAAGGAACGGATAAAAGAAGTACAGGAACTGGAGCAGGAGAAGGAATATCTGACAGCGGAAAATAAGGGACTGACCACACAGATTGCAGAAACAAGAGATAATATACAGCATTTAAAAGAAGATAAGGCACAGGCTGTCCGAGAAAAAAAAGACGCTGAAAAGCGGGCTGAGAAGGCAGAAAGGGAATTAGAAAATCTGGAAAATCGCAGAGAACGACTGCAGCCGGTCATGGATAATGTCAGTAAGGAAATAAAAGAATACGGGATAATCAAAACATTTCTTCCGGAAGCAGGTGCATTGGAGCGTGCAACAACTTATCGGGATAAGAAAATTAAACCGTTATTTATTCAAATGAAAAACAAGATTGCTGCAATGGCTGCTCAGGTTAAAGAACTTACCAGAGAACGTGATGCTTGGAAAAATAAGTATCAGAAGAAAAAGCAGGAGTGTGAGGAGACGAAAGAAGAACTGCAGGCAGTCCAACAGGATAAAAAGGAACTGTCTAAGGAGAAAGATATACTTCAAGATCTGGCAGGTCGATACCACCGGATCGTGCGTGTACTGGGGAATGATATGGTGGAGGATATTGTCCAGAGAGATATTCAGAACCAGAAAATCCTGGAAGAAAAACGCCGGATGGAGCAAATGCCACAGGGAAGTATTAAGGAAAGAATGGCATGGGCTGAGGAAAAACGAAGAATGGAAAATCAGCAACGTAAGAAAAACAGAAAAAAGAACAGAGGAATGGAGTTGTGAGGATATGAAAAAGCATATTTATGATGAAAAGAATGGATTAAGTTATACACTGTATGGAGATTATTATCTGCCGGATCTTGTGATCAATGAGGAAGAACCGACATATGGAAAATATGGAATGTTGCAGAAACAGTTTCTGAAAGAGCACAGACCGGCAAGATATCAGTATTTACTGATGACCGGGAAGCTGACAGAGCATCTGAATGCAGTAGAACAGGAAGCCAGAGAACAGGTGGAGGTATTGATGAAACAGATGTCAAAACAGTTGGTGGTCACCGAGGAATTGAAGAGTGAAAATCAAATGGAGTGGGTTAGAAAGATGAATAATATAAAGAGTGCGGCGGAAGAGATTGTGTGCAAGAATATTCTTTATGTATAAAAGGACGGCTGTCTGTAAGTAAATACAGACAGCTCGTTGAATTATAAGAGTACATTTTATTCGGGAAAATTATCATCCATGGAACTATCGGAAAATTTAATGTCCCAGATAGCTTCTTCAATAGCTTGCAGACATTCATCGGTGTGTTTGGTGATATCTTGACCCCAGAAGTGGAGAACAGTGTAACCGAGAAAGAGTAGCTGCCTATCATTTTCACAATCACGGTTGCGGTTTCGTTCAATTTTTTTAATCCAAAAGTCTGGATTTTTTCCTTTTTCAAGGCGGAGTTTGAGAATTTCCCAGTCTTTTCCGTGAAAGAATTCACTGTCACAGAAAATAGCAATTTTATATTTGGTGAGGACAATGTCAGGGGAGCCGGGAAGTGCTTTATAGTTTTTTCTATAATGATATCCTTTGTGCCATAGTGCTTTTCTAAGTTGAAGTTCTATGGAAGTATCTTTGCTATGGATTTTACGCATATTCTTTGAAACAGTGAGGGAGTCTCGTGGCATATATAAGTACCTTCTTTCTGCGTGGAGATAATAGAATTTGTTGAAATCATATTATCAAAAAACATAGGAAATAGCAAATTTGGGTAAGAAGGCTTCAAGAGTAAATCTAACGATATGGTGAGAAAAATGCTTGTTGATGGTTTGGGGATATGATAAAATATTAATTGAATTATTTTTGATTTTGGAGGAATTTTAATGGCGATTTGTTATGACAAATTATGGAAGTTACTGATAGATAAGAAGATGAACCGCACAGAATTAAAAGAGGCATCAGGAATAAGTTTTAATGTATTGGCTCGTATGGGGAAAAATGAGCCGGTTTCATTTGAATCAATAGAAAAAATATGTTTTACGTTGAATTGCAAAATAGAAGATGTTGTAGAAATAAAAAAAGAGAAACCAATACAAGTAGATAGTAATGAGTTTACAACCATAGAGTTGTTTGCTGGAGCAGGAGGTCTGGCTTTGGGAATCGAAAAAGCTGGATTTGAAGCATTGGGCCTGATCGAATTTGATAAGGACGCAGCCGAATCGTTGCAAACAAATAGACCAAAGTGGAGAGTTATCCATGATGATATAGCCAATATTTCTTGCTTGGATCTTGAAGAGTATTTTGGAATAAAAAAGGGACAATTGGATCTATTATCGGGAGGTGCACCATGTCAGGCATTTTCTTATGCAGGGAAACGTTTAGGGTTGGAGGATGCACGAGGAACGTTATTTTATCATTACGCAACATTCTTACAGAAACTTCAGCCGAAAATGTTTCTGTTTGAAAATGTAAGAGGATTGCTGACACATGATAAGGGAAGAACCTATGCAACTATAACAAATATTTTTGAACAAGCTGGTTATACAATTCAGAAAAAGGTGTTAAATGCATGGGATTTCGGTGTTCCGCAGAAAAGAGAACGATTGATTACGATAGGAATTAGAAATGATTTGGTGGATAAGATTTCATTTTTTTTTCCAAAAGAGCATGATTATAAGCCTGTTTTGAGGGATGTTCTACTCGATTGTCCAGAAGGTCCGGGCGTTCCATATGGCGAGAATAAAAGGAAAATTTTTGAGTTGGTTCCGCCGGGAGGATATTGGAGAGATATTGATCCGGAAATTGCTAAGGCATATATGAAAAGTTGCTGGGATATGGAAGGCGGAAGAACCGGAATTTTAAGAAGAATGAGTTTGGATGAGCCTTCATTGACTGTATTAACTTCACCATCTCAAAAACAGACCGAAAGATGTCATCCATTGGAGGCAAGACCATTTACTGTGCGTGAAAATGCGAGATGTCAAACATTCCCAGATGAATGGCAATTCTGCGGTAGTGTTCAATCTCAGTATAAACAGGTTGGTAATGCAGTTCCGGTAAATTTAGCATATGAAATAGGGTTAGAGATACATAAATCATTAGAGGGGGTAAAATAGATGGCTTGGAATTTGGATTTTATATCAGAAGAAGATTTTAAGAAGCATGTGCGTGCGACAATTATGAAGTATGGAGAAAAGCTGGAATCGTATGATCTGAAACGATTTAACAGTAATTTGATTGATCCGATTAAATTGATCTTTGATAAATCTGTATATCGCACAAGTTGGGAAGAAATCGTAAACAATGAGATTTTCCGGCAGAGGGATAAATCGAATAATAATGATATTGGTTACTTCCATCAGAATATTTTCTCATATTTTAAAGGGTGTGAAGTTCCGCAGGCAGGTTGGGATGTTATTTATAAAAATCCAGATGGAATACAGATGCCGGACGGAGATATCGTACATACCTTATATGTGGAGATGAAGAATAAGCATAATACCATGAATTCAGCGTCTTCTGCCAAAACCTACATAAAGATGCAAGGACAGATCTTGGAAGATGATGATTGTGCATGTTTATTGGTAGAGGCAATCGCAAAGAAGTCACAGAACATTAAATGGTCAACAAAGGTAGATGGAAAGAATGTGCAGCATAGATTGATCCGCCGTGTGAGCATGGATCAGTTTTATGCAATCCTTACTGGCGAAGAAGATGCGTTTTACAAGATGTGTATGGCATTGCCGGAAGTAATTAATTCTGTGGTGAATGAAGAAGGTGGTGTTGAGGTACCACATGATACAGTTATAGATGAATTAAGAAAAGTAGAATCATTGTATGGCGAAGAAAATGGAGAGTTATCTATGGCAATGGCTGTATATATGCTTGGATTTAATACATATATGGGTTTTGGAGATAAAATTCGTGGTGAATTGGGTGAAGACAAAGACGGAATGCTTAAACGGATTTATGAGTATGCGAAGAAATTTCCAGTATATAATAAAGAGAAAAAATAAAAAATATATAGGTGACAGTTGATTATGTTTTACACAATATATGATGCAATTGTTTTTAAAACAGAGAAAAACGGAATAAAAGAAGATGAAGTGAAAAAGAGGTTAAGAAAAAGAGGTCTTACTTCAGAGCAACTAGGACTGCTGAAAAACAATTGTACCACACTTTTAACAGAAGATATTCTAGATATAATATTTGATGAGTTCAAATTGAAAAGACTGGAAATTGATTTGATGCTTGGAAGTATCCCTAAGGAATATGAGGAAAGTTATTTGAGTAATATATCGACAATAGCAGATTTGTTAGAAAGCGAAAAAACTCAAAAAAGAAAAGGTAGAAAGAAGAGTAAGATAGAATTTAAAACAAATAGGGGAAAATTATATCATGCAGATTGTCTAGAAATATTACCGCAAATTCAAGATAATACGATTGATTTGATTTTTGCGGATCCACCGTTTAATTTAAAGAAAGAGTATGCTAATGGAAGAAGTGATGATTTAACAATTAGCAAATATATAAATTGGAGTAAACAATGGCTGGATGAATGTGTAAGAATTTTAAAACCAGGTGGATCGTTGTACATATATAATATTCCAAAGTGGTGCGTATATTATGCGGAATATTTAAACTCTAAACTTTGTTTTCAAAATTGGATTGCAATTGATATGAAAAATAGCTTTCCCATAAAAGATAAATATACACCTTCACATTATGGATTACTTTATTTTACCAAAGGAATAAAGGCAAATACATTTAACAAACAAAGATTACCAATTCAAACGTGTAGGCATTGTGGAGGAGAATATAAAGATTATGGTGGATATAAATATAAAATGAATACTCTAGGAGTTAATATAGCAGATGTATGGTATGATATTTTTCCTGTGAGAAATGGAAAAAATAGATTGTATAATGAACTTTCTGTAAAATTATTAGATAGGGTAATTTCATTTAGTAGTAACGAAGGTGATTTAATACTAGATCCTTTTGGAGGAAGTGGCACAACATATGCAGTGGCAGAATTATTGAATAGAAATTGGATCGGTGTAGAGTTAGGCGATTGCGGGGTGATAAAGAATAGATTGTTATCACCAGAAAAAGATATAGAACTTTTGAAAAAGATTAATGAAGAAAAGAATGTTCTATTTACGAAAAAAAGCATAAAATTACGGAAGAAAAACGGTTTTTGGCTTCCAAAGGAGGAGCAATGAAAGTAATAACATTTTTCAACAATAAAGGCGGAGTGGGGAAAACGACTACAATTATTAATTTGGCTAGTTATTTGTCAATATATAGAGAAAAAAAGGTATTAGTAGTTGATTTGGATCCGCAGTCAAATTCAACACAGGCAATTTTACCGGAGGAAACTTGGCTAGAGTTTTATGATCCAGATAATCATAATTCAAGAAAAACAATATACGATTATTTTCGAGATATGGAAGAAGGAGATGCCAATTTTAACAATATCGATATTCCTGTTAGTGAAGGACAAAACGATTTTAAAATATCGCTGATTCCAGGACATCCTAAATTATCGATAATTGACGATACGATGAGCAAAAGTTGGTCTGAAACATTGTCAGGTGACAAAGGTGCCATTAGAAAGTTAAATTGGCTTAATCAACTAAAAAAAGCAAATACAACATTTGATTACATTTTAATCGATGTTGGACCATCGTTAGGAGCTCTGAATAGGAGTGCATTATTAAATTCAGATTATTTTTTAACACCTATGGCATCGGACATATTTAGTTTATTGGGAATTTCTAATATTGGAGATTGGATAGAAAGATGGATGAATTTATATGAAGCAGCAATAAAAACTTTTGTTAGCAAATTTGGAGAAGAAGAAAGTCGTAAATTTTTTGATAAATATTCAATCAATACTGATATAAGTAAGACAACACGATACATTGGATACTCAATACAACAGTATTCAAAACGGAAGTTTAAAAATGGAGAAAGACCAACACAGGCATATGAAAAAGTGATTAATAGTTTCCATGCGGAAATAGAGAAAGCATTGGGGAAATTTGTTAAAGATGGGATTGAAAGTGAAGAATTAAAATTGGGAGATGTACCATATGTTTATAGCATAATTCCATTGTCACAGACTGCGAATACACCTATTTTTGAATTATCCTATGCAACAGGTGTAAGAGGAAATCAGACGAGTAGCGTAGAGAACTATAAAAAATATTTAAATACACTTGCAGAAAATTTTATAAAAAACGTAGGAGAATGATGAAATGAGTGATATTTGGCCAGATAATTTAGTAGAAGAACTTGCATATAGACGATGTTTAATATTTTTAGGATCCGGTATTTCTGCAACCGCAAAAAATGATGATGGTGAATCACCAGATACATGGGGAGCATTTCTTGATAATGTAAAATCAAAGATGAAAAATCCTTCTGGAGATGATAAAAAATTTGTTGAAGATATGCTGAAAAAACAGAATTATCTATTAGCATTGCAGGCAATTGCGGACTTATGCGATTCAGGAGAATATAGTAATTATTTAAAAAGTCAATATTTAAGAGGAAAGTATAAGCCATCGAAGGTGCATGAACTTATAAAAGATTTGGATAGTAAAATTGTTGTCACGACTAATTTTGATAAATTGTATGAGGGTCTATGCCATGAGCCGGAATATATAACGTTTGATTATACAGATACTCGTTCTATTATAGGAAGTATTAAAGCACCAGAAAATATTATTATAAAGGCACATGGAAGTATAGATGATACGGAAAAATTAATATTTACGGCAAAACAATATTATCAAGCTCAGGAAAAATATCCGGAGTTTTATCATCTGATGACAGCTTTGTTTCTTACACATACAGTAGTGTTTTTTGGATATAGTTTAAATGATCCGGATATTAATTTGCTTTTACAATTTTTACATAACACAGCGAATTCTTCATGCCCACATTATATGATTGATAAAAAAGGAAATAAACCACAATTAGTTAAACATTGGAAAGACACATACAATGTTTCATTATTGGAGTATGGCGATGATTATAGTTGTTTAGAGTCAAGCTTAGAAGAATTAAGAGATCTTGTAGTTGATTTGCGAGAAGAACGAGGAATGCCATGATAACACCATGATAACAAAATCTCCAAAAACCACACGGACACAGTGGAAAATCCGGATTTTTCCCCACAAAATGAACGAAAAATAACCATTTAGCCGCTGTAACACGCCATTCTGATATCGTGAAGGTGGACGTACTGTAGGATCAGGACGTGTTGCTACAATCATCGAGTAATCATAATCTGTTATCAGAATATTAACTCAAATATAAAAATACAGGTAAGAATGGAAACATTCTTACCTGATTTTTTATTTTATGCCCTAAGAAATTATGTTATGATGTTAATAAATAGAGATTTAACCATAAGACATTAATAGGAGAAGAGGAAATATGCAGAATCCAGAAATCCTGATTATAGGAGCGGCAATCATAGATGTACTGGCCAGACCGGTGAATACCAAGGTATTTGATACAGGTTCCTACCCTGTCGAAGATATTCATATGACAACAGGAGGGGATGCGCTGAATGAAGCAACGATTCTTGCAAAGACAGGACATAAAGTTCAATTAGAAACAGTAATTGGAGAGGACGAAGCCGGAAAATTCATATTAAATCACTGTCGGGAATGCGGTATGGTCATCAGAAATGAAAGTGTAAGGAATGAACAGATAACCGGGATGAATGTGGTGCTTGTGGACGAAAACGGATCAAGAAGTTTTTTGACGAATCCATATGGGACACTCAGGAGTCTTAGAAAGGAGTATATCCGGATGCCGTTTCCGGATAGTGTGAAGATTGTATGTTTTGCAAGCATTTTTGTGTTTCCTGAGATCGGACCGGTTGAATTAAAGGATATATTTAGGATCGCAAAGAGACAGGGGAAGATTGTCTGTGCTGATATGACAAAACGTAAGAAAGACGAGACAATAAAAGACATGGCAGATGCTTTTTCATATATAGATTATTTATTCCCGAACGACGAAGAGGCTATGCTTTTGACAAAAACCAGAAATGTAGAAGAGGCTGCAGAACAGATCAAACATACTGGTGTGGGAAATGTAATCATTAAATGTGGAAAGCGTGGCTGTTATGTAAGGACAGATGAGGATGAATATTGGATTCCGGCACTAGAAGATGTGGAATGTATAGATACTACAGGGGCAGGAGATAGCTTTGCAGCAGGATTCATGAGTGCATTGCTGGCCGGCAGAAGTGTAATAGAATGTGCAGAAGAAGGCAATAGATATGGAGCAAAAGCAGTTCAATATGTAGGATCAACAGAATGGTTAAGACATGAAATATTAGATGGTAAATAGCATATTTGGATGTTTATTTAGCCTGTGAAACCGTCTATTTAACATGCGTGTGTTTTTCTATGTCAAAATATATGCATTTCTGTCTGTTAGTATCAATCATGTAGAGTATTTTAAAGGAAAGTACGGAATGCTTTACACAGAAAATATCCTTAGAAAAGGAGTTCAGATTTTTCAGAAATCTACAAAAGAGGATGTGAAGATCTGCAGGGTATCAGAGAATATTTTTTACTTCTGGTTGATGGAATCGGTAGAATTAGAGATCTACATACAACAACTAAAAGAGGCATTCAGAAAAAAAGGGGAAGAAGAGGATTTGCCATTTTCCTTCTCGAATGGTATCGTAATTTAAGACACTTCAAGAGACATTTCTTAATGAATCTGATATACTGTAAACACTACAGAAAGAAGGATTATTATTATGTCTCGAACAAGAAGAAATTTCTTCGCCAAATTCAAATCAGAATTAGTGATTGAACTGCTCAGAGGAGAAAAAGACTTAAATACAATCGCAACCGAAAACAATATTCAGCCGAATCTTCTCCGCAACTGGAAGAAGGAGTTCCTCGATAAAGCATCCGTGGTTTTTGATGAAACACGAGAGGAGAATCTGAAAGAAAAACTCGCTTTAGAGCGTAAGGAAAAAGCTGAATATGCGAAAAAAGTTGGCCAGTTCATTATGCAGGTGGATTGGTTGAAAAAAATCTGAAGAAACACTTGGACCTGACTACGAGAGTAAATTTAGTCCAAAACCTTTTGAAGACTAAAGAACTTCCAGTTAAAACAGGAGCTGCGCTTCCTGATATCAATTGTACCAGTGTTTATTACAAGGGCACGCCCATATCTCAGGAGGAGTTAGATTACACACGGATAACCCGGCCTGGGGAGCACGACAACTGTCTGCTCAACTGAAGAAGCGAGAGTATCAGGTTGGCCGCCGGAAAACGCGCTGTTATATGAATGAAATGGGGATTGATCCAATTTATCCAAAAATGAAGCTTTCTAAACGTATGCAACAGGCTAAAGTCTGCCCGTATCTGCTACGTAACGCCGTTATTGACCGTCGACATTACATACATCTCCATTAAGCGTGGATTCTTGTATCTGACCGCTGTGATTGACTGGTACAGCCGCTGTATCGTTGGCTGGGAAGTCGATGATACTCTGGATACCAGAATGGTCATAACTGCGTTAAAAAAGGCGTTTATAGTAGCAAAACCTGTTAT
>ENA-OQKP01001438-OQKP01001438.1-human-gut-metagenome-genome-assembly--contig:-NODE-1438-length-10449-cov-2.390331_pt1 | contig 10449 bp, 10 predicted proteins | sample MGYA00242780_ERZ504802 | MGnify/ENA primary metagenome ERZ504802 (study PRJEB26092, sample SAMD00036406) | human gut metagenome | host: Homo sapiens | study: EMG produced TPA metagenomics assembly of... | reverse complement strand
TTTTCACCTCCGGAGGTACGGAAAGTGATAATCTGGCATTGATCGGGGCAGCAAAAGCGAATCGAAGAGCAGGGAATCATCTGATCGCATCCGGAATTGAGCATCCGGCGATCATTAATACGATGCGTTATCTGGAAGAGGAAGGATTTCGTGTTACATTTCTTCCGGTGGACCGCTTTGGAAGAATCAGTCTGGATGCACTGAAGGATGCACTCTGTGAGGACACGATCCTTGTATCTGTGATGTATGTGAATAATGAGGTGGGATCCGTACAGCCGATCCAGGAGGCTGCCAGCATGGTAAAAGCGTATAACAAGAACATTTTGTTCCATGTGGATGCTGTGCAGGGATTTGGAAAGTACCACATTTACCCGAAGCGCCTGAAGGTGGATATGTGTTCCATCAGCGGACATAAGATTCATGGACCAAAAGGAATCGGAGTGCTTTATATTGATGAACATGTGAAGATAAAAACAATAGTAGTTGGCGGTGAACAACAGAAAAATGTCCGTTCCGGTACGGAAAATGTACCTGGAATTGCAGGGATTGGTCTTGCTGCGAAGATGATTTATGAAAATCTGGATGAAAAAGTTGCAGCGATGCGTGCGATGAAGGAGCATTTTATTGAAGGCGTGAAGCAGATCCCGGATACGACCATCCATGGTCTTTATGATGAGACCAGTGCGCCACACATTATCAGTGTTGGATTTGCGGGAATCCGAAGCGAGGTTCTTCTGCATGCGCTGGAAGATAAAGGCATCTATGTATCCAGTGGTTCTGCATGTGCTTCCAACCATCCGCAGATCAGTGGCGTGTTAAAAGGAATCGGAGCCGGTCAGCAGTTTTTGGATGCAACGCTTAGATTCAGTCTTTCTGAGTTTAATACGATGGAAGAGATTGACTATACATTAGATACTCTGTATAATATAGTACCGATGCTTAGAAAATATACCAGACATTAGAGATAAATGAGGAGAAGATCGATGAGATTTCATACATTTTTATTGAAATACGGGGAGATTGGTATCAAAGGAAAGAACCGTTATCTTTTTGAAGATGCTCTTGTAAGACAGGTGCGTTATGCGTTAAAGGATGTAGACGGGAACTTTGATGTCCACAAATCCCAGGCAAGAATCTATGTGGACTGTGAGGGTGATTATGATTACGAGGATACGGTGGAACATTTGAAAAGAGTGTTCGGACTGGTCGGAATCTGCCCGGTTGTCCGTATGGAGGATAAAGGTTTCGAGGAATTGAAAAAAGACGTGGTAGCTTATATGGCAGAGATGTATCCGGACCGCAACTTTACATTTAAGGTAGAGTCACGCCGTGCCAGAAAGTCGTATCCGAAGAACTCTATGGAAATAAGCCGTGACCTTGGAGAGGCGATTCTCTATGCGTTCCCGGAGATCAAAGTAGACGTACATCACCCGGATGTACTGGTAAATGTAGAAGTTAGAAATGAAATCTATGTTTATTCTGAGATTATTCCAGGAGCAGGCGGAATGCCGGTGGGAACTAATGGAAAAGCTATGCTTCTGTTATCCGGCGGAATTGACAGTCCGGTCGCAGGTTATATGGTATCCAAACGAGGAGTTGGTTTTGAGGCAACTTATTTCCATGCACCGCCGTATACTAGTGAGCGTGCAAAGCAAAAAGTTGTTGATCTTGCGAAGATTGTGGCAAGATATTCCGGACCGATCAAATTACATGTTGTGAACTTTACAGATATTCAGTTGTATATTTATGACAAATGCCCGCATGACGAGCTGACTATTATTATGCGCCGCTATATGATGCGTATTGCGGAAGAATTCGCAAGACGTGATGGCTGCCTTGGACTGGTGACGGGAGAGAGTATCGGACAGGTGGCAAGTCAGACTATGCAGAGCCTGGCTGCAACGAATGATGTATGTACGATGCCGGTATATCGTCCACTGATTGGATTTGATAAGCAGGACATTGTAGATGTGGCAGAGAAGATCGATACTTATGAGACCTCCATTCTTCCATTTGAGGATTGCTGTACCATTTTCGTGGCAAAGCATCCGGTCACAAAGCCGAATATCGAGGTTATCCGCCGTTCTGAGGAGAATCTGGCAGAGAAGATCGATGACCTTATGCAGACAGCGTTAGATACAGCAGAGATCATTGAAGTGAAATAGAAAAAGTGAAATAATAAGGGGCAGCCCTTCGAAAGGAAGAACTGCCCTGTTATCTTTGTTGCTTTGCTTTTGATATATGTTTTTTGGACTGAATCCTACTTAGGATCTTCGCTTACGATATAAGGCTTGATCGCTTCAAGAATAGGACCCATCTCAGAATCTGTTGCGTGGATATTCAGAGTTGCTGGCTCATTCAGATCCAGACTGAAGATTCCCATAACAGACTTAGCGTCTACGATATATCTTCCGGAAACAAGATCAAAGTCGTTGTCGAATTGTTCAAGCTCGTGAGAAAAAGAGTTCACCTTTTGGATTGAATTTAAATAAACCTGTACAGTTTTCATTGTACGTTACCTCCTTATTTATCATACTTCTATCATCTCTATCTTAAAAGTATGACAGATAAAAGTCAAGAAACAAATTACCAAATATTTTGAAAGGAATGTGTAAAATGAAAAAGAAAGCTGCGCTCCATAATCTGGGCTGCAAAGTAAATGCATATGAGACAGAGGCTATGCAGGAGCTTCTGGAGCAGAATGGATATGAGATCGTGCCATTTAAAGAAGGGGCAGATGTCTATATTATCAATACATGTACAGTCACCAATGTTGCAGACCGCAAATCCCGGCAGATGCTTCATAAAGCACGGAAAATGAACCCGGATGCGGTAGTTGTGGCGACAGGCTGTTATGTGCAGGCAAGAGGAGAAGATATCGACCCTTGTGTGGACATCGTAGTTGGAAATAATAAAAAGAAAGACCTAATCGCGATTCTGGACGAGTATTACAATGCTCAGCATAAAGTAAAAAAAGAGCTGCTTGATATCAACCATGAGAAAGAATATGAGGAGATGCAGGTCACCCATACAGCAGAGCATACCCGCGCGTATATCAAGGTCCAGGATGGGTGCAATCAGTTCTGTTCTTACTGCATCATTCCGTATACGAGAGGACGTGTCAGAAGCCGTAACCTGGAACATGTATTAGAAGAGGTGCGGACACTGGCAGCTTCCGGATATAAAGAAGTTGTGCTGACAGGAATCCATCTGAGTTCTTATGGAATTGATACCGGGGAGAGCCTTCTGGAACTGATCCAGAAAGTACATGAAATTGACGGCATTAAAAGAATCCGGCTTGGATCTCTGGAGCCGAGGATCATTACAGAAGAATTTGCTTCCAGTATTGCTGCACTTCCGAAGATGTGTCCGCATTTTCATCTGTCATTACAGAGTGGCTGCAATGCGACCCTGAAGCGTATGAATCGTCGTTACAGTGCAGAAGAATATATGGAAAAATGTGACCTTTTACGGAAATATTTCCACAATCCGGCACTGACAACAGATGTAATTGTAGGATTTCCGGGGGAGACGCAGGAAGAGTTTGCTGAGTCCATGGATTTTGTAGACCGCGTGAATTTCTATGAGACACACATTTTCAAATATTCCAGAAGAGCAGGAACAAAAGCAGCCGTGATGCCGGATCAGGTTCCGGAGGAAATAAAAAGTGAGCGAAGCGCGAAAATGATCGAGCTTGGCCATAGAAAACAGAAAGCTTATGAGGAAAGACTCCTTGGAACGACACAGGAAGTGCTGATGGAAGAGGCAGTTGAGACGGAAGACGGCATTTACCAGGTCGGGCATACGAAAGAATATGTTAAAATTGGTTTAAAAACAGAAGAAAATCTATCAAATCAACTGAAAAATGTTAAAATCGAAGATACAAAGCAAATAATTCATTGAATTTTGACAAATGATAGGTTAGAATAAGATTGAAGAAATGTAATTATGAAGATGTGAGAATAATTACAAAGTAATGTGAAGGACGTGAGTAGTATGAAAGAATTAAGCAATACGCAATTTTTTCAGGTAGAGAGTGCACCACAGATTCAGGCAAAAGATATTCTTGAAATTGTGTACAAGGCTCTTGTGGAAAAAGGGTATAATCCGGTGAACCAGATCGTAGGTTATATTATGTCAGGTGATCCGACTTATATTACCAGTTACAATGGTGCCCGCAGTCTGATTATGAAGATGGAACGGGATGAGCTGGTTGAAGAGATGTTCAAGACGTATATTGAGCATAATAAGTGGGGATAATATATATGAGAATTATGGGACTGGACTACGGCTCGCGTACAGTCGGGGTGGCTGTCAGTGATCCTTTGGGGACAACTGCGCAGGCTGTAGAGACTATATGCCGTAAGGACGAGAACAAGCTTCGGAAGACATGTGCCCGCATCGAGGAACTGGTGGCAGAGTATGAAGTTGAGAAGATTGTGCTCGGACTTCCGAAGCATATGAACAATGATATTGGAGATCGGGCGGAAAAATCTATGCAATTTGGTGAGATGATCGGACGACGGACCGGCCTTGAGGTCGTGATGTGGGATGAGCGTCTGACTACTGTTTCGGCAGAGCGGACTTTAATCGAGAATAAGGTAAGAAGAGAAGACCGCAAGAAGTATATTGACCAGATTGCGGCTGTTTTTATATTGCAGGGATACCTGGACTCCGCACACCTGAATAAAGAAGGGTAGAAGATTTATGGAAAAGATTACATTTGCGTCTGCAGATTCACAGGAAAATGAAGAGTTTTTTGTGTTGGAGCAGACAAAGTTAAATGGAGTATCTTATATTCTTGTCACGGATTCGGAAGAAGACGATGCAGAATGTTGGATTTTAAAAGACACGTCACCGGAGGAATCATCCGAGGCAATCTATGAGTTTGTGGAAGATGAAAAAGAACTGAATGGGATAATGGGAGTTTTTGAAGAACTTCTGGAAGATGTGGAAATTGAAAGGTAATGGATTATGTCAGTCAGTCAGGAGAGTTTTAAGAAAAAGTTAAAAGAAAAAGGGCTTAAAGTGACGAATCAGAGACTGCTTGTGCTGCAGGTTCTTGCAGAGAATAAGGACAGACATCTGACTGCTGAAGATATCTATGAGCTCGTAAAAGAAGATTACCCGGAGATCGGGCTGGCAACCATTTACCGAACAGTGCAGTTGTTACTGGAAATGCAATTGGTGGATCGTATTAATCTGGATGATGGATGTGTGCGTTATGAGATCGGGGAGACGCTGGATGGCACAGGAAAGCACCATCATCACCATCTGATATGTAAAATATGTGGAAAAGTACTGCCTTTTAAAGACGACCTGTTGGATGAACTGGAGCGGCATATAGAAGAAGAGACAGGATTTCATGTGTTAGACCACGAATTAAAGTTCTACGGACAGTGCAGTGAATGTAGAAAGAAACAGAAATAGACCCTTTGTTACACTGGGGGTCTGTAATTACGTGGAGGTGTAAACTTGAAAAAAGAGAATATTGGAAGTATGCGTATCATTCCACTCGGGGGACTCGAGAAGATCGGAATGAACATTACTGCCTTCGAGTACGAAGACAGTATTATTGTTGTGGATTGCGGATTGGCATTCCCGGAGGACGGTATGCTTGGAATTGACCTTGTTATTCCAGATGTGACATACCTGAAAAACAATATTGAGAAAGTAAAAGGATTTGTTATCACGCATGGTCATGAGGACCATATTGGAGCATTAAGCTACATTTTACGGGAAATCAATATCCCAATCTATGCAACAAAGCTTACGATGGGTATTATAGAGAAGAAACTGACAGAGCACAATCTGCTTCGCTCAACGAGAAGAAAAGTAGTAAAACATGGACAGTCTATCAACCTTGGACAGTTCAGGATAGAATTTATTAAGACGAACCACAGTATCCAGGATGCAGCAGCACTTGCAATCTATTCCCCGCCAGGAATTGTTGTGCATACAGGAGACTTTAAGGTAGATTATACACCAGTCTTTGGAGATGCTATCGATCTTCAGAGATTTGCAGAGATTGGAAAAAAAGGAGTACTGGCACTTTTGTCAGACAGTACCAATGCAGAACGAAAAGGCTTTACACAGTCTGAACGTACGGTAGGTATTACCTTTGATCATATATTTGCAGAACATCAAAATACAAGAATCATCATTGCGACATTTGCGTCTAATGTAGACCGTGTACAGCAGATCATCAACTCAGCATGCAAGTATGACCGCAAGGTTGTAGTAGAAGGGCGCAGTATGGTGAACATCATTCAGGTAGCACAGGAACTCGGATACTTGAGTGTTCCGGAGAACACGATGATCGAGATTGACCAGCTTAAGAATTATCCACCGGAGAAGACGGTTCTGATCACGACCGGAAGCCAGGGTGAGTCTATGGCGGCTCTTTCCAGAATGGCGGCAGACATTCACAAGAAGGTAACGATCATGCCAGGCGATACAGTTATTTTAAGCTCTAATCCGATCCCTGGAAATGAGAAATCCGTATCCAGAGTTATCAATGAGCTGTCTGAGAAAGGTGCAAATGTTATCTTTCAGGATGCTCATGTATCCGGACATGCGTGTCAGGAAGAATTAAAGCTGATTTATTCACTGGTCAAACCAAAGTATGCAGTACCGGTACATGGTGAGTACCGTCACAGAAAGGCGAATGCGAACCTGGCAAAATCTCTTGGAATTCCAAAAGAGAATGTCTTCATGCTTCATTCCGGAGATGTACTGGAAGTCAGTGAACAAGAGGCAAAAGTCGTAGATAAAGTCCATACGGGAGAGATTCTTGTAGACGGACTTGGTGTCGGTGATGTGGGAAATATCGTACTTCGAGACAGACAGCATCTGGCAGAGGACGGAATTATGATCGTAGTCCTGACGTTAGAGCGCGGAAGCAACCAGCTCCTGGCAGGACCGGATATTGTGTCCCGTGGATTTGTCTATGTTCGTGAGTCAGAAGATCTTATGGAAGAGGCAAGACAAGTCGTAACTGACGCAGTAGAAGATTGTCTGAATCATCAGAGAAATGCTGACTGGAGCAAGATAAAATTAGTGATCCGCGATACAATGAACGAATTTATCTGGAAAAAAACAAAACGTCGTCCGATGATTTTGCCGATTATTATGGATGTATAAAGTGATATTTATTTAACAGGGGACGTAGTACTTTGAAGAAGTGCTACGTCCCCAATTGCGAAGAGGGGTGTCCCCAATTGCGAGGTGGGGTGTCCCTGATTGAGGAGAGAGGTGGTTGTAAATGATCGTAGATGAGCGGATGGTGACTTATATCCGGTCGCTGGAGGTGCCGGAAAGCGCGGTAATTGAAGCAATTGAGCAGGACGCTTTAAGAGACCGTGTGCCGATTTACCGGATGGAAAGGCAGAGTTTTCTGAAGGTTCTGCTGATGATCAAAAGACCGATGCGGATTTTTGAAGTAGGGGCTGCGGTTGGTTTTTCGTCAATTCTTATGAGTGAATATATGCCGGAAGGCGGGCATATTACAACAATAGAAAATTATGATAAACGAATTCCGATAGCCCGGGCGAATTTTAAACGGGCAGGGAAGGAAGAGCAGATTGATTTGATTGAGGGAGATGCCCTGGAAGTGATGCATGGCCTGGAAGGGCCGTATGACCTGATATTTGTGGATGCGGCAAAAGGGCAGTATATTCATTACTTTCCGGAAGTTATGCGGATTCTTGGGACAGATGGAGTGCTTGTGTCAGATAATGTGCTGCAGGAAGGTGATATTATTGAATCCAGATTCGCGCTGGAGCGCAGGAACCGGACTATTCACAGCCGTATGCGGGAATATCTCTATGAGTTAAAGCATCATGATCAGTTGCAGACATCGATTATTCCACTGGGAGACGGCGTGGCATTGAGTGTAAAGCGCAGTGATATTTAAATAGTGATAGATATTTAAGCAGTGATATTTAAGAAGAATAGAAAATTAATAAAAAGAGAAGGAGAAGAGAAGTATGAGTCAGAAACGTCCGGAATTATTAATCCCGGCCAGCAGTCTGGAAGTATTGAAGACTGCGGTTATGTTTGGTGCAGATGCAGTATATATTGGTGGCGAAGCATTTGGGCTTCGTGCGAAAGCAAAGAATTTTTCTATGGAAGATATGAAGAAGGGTGTGGAATTTGCGCATGCACATGGTGTAAAAGTACATGTGACGGTCAATATTCTTGCGCATAATGATGATCTTCCGGGAGTAGAAGAGTATCTGAAAGAATTAAAAGAAGTTGGACCGGATGCGCTTATTATCGCAGATCCCGGTGTGTTTGAGCTGGCAAAGAAAATCTGCCCAGAGATTCAGCGCCACGTCAGCACGCAGGCGAATAACACGAACTATGCGACCTATCAGTTCTGGTGGAAACAGGGAGCTTCCCGCGTAGTATCTGCCCGAGAATTATCCTTGAGAGAAATCAAAGAAATCCGTGAAAGAATCCCGGCCGAGATGGAGATTGAAAGCTTTATTCACGGAGCAATGTGTATATCATATTCCGGAAGATGTCTGCTTAGTAATTTTTTTACCGGTCGTGACGCAAATCAGGGAGCATGCACGCATCCGTGCCGCTGGAAATATTCCATCGTGGAAGAGACGAGACCGGGAGAGTATATGCCTGTCTATGAAAATGAGCGTGGAACATACATTTTCAACTCACAAGACTTATGCATGATCGAGCATATTCCGGAAATGATCGATGCCGGAATCGACAGCTTTAAAATTGAAGGGCGTATGAAAACGGCTATCTATGCTGCAACAGTTGCAAGTACTTATCGCAAAGCGATAGATGCCTATCTGGAAGATCCCCAGAAATACCGAGAAAACATGCCTTGGTATCTGGATCAGATATCTAACTGCACATATCGTCAGTTCACTACAGGATTCTACTTTGGAAAACCAACCGAAGAGAGCCAGATCTATGACAGCAATACTTATGTAAAAGAATATACTTATCTTGGAATTGTAGGAGAAATCTGTGACGGGCGCTGCAAGATTGAGCAACGTAACAAATTCTCAGTCGGTGAGACAATTGAGATTATGAAACCGGATGGAGAAAATGTAGAAGTTACAGTAAAACGGATTATCAACGAAGAAGGTGAAGACCAGGAGAGTGCACCACATTCTAAACAAGTGCTCTATATTGAGTTAGAAGGCGGTCAGGCAAGCCCATATGATATTTTGCGCAGGCAGGAGCCAGAAGTTCAGTAAGGCGGTAAATGAGAACTTGTTGCATAGAATATCATGAATTTCATTTCTTGTGTAATAAAAAAAGATGCGCTGGCGAAGCGCATCTTTTTTAATATGTATCAATGTCAATATCGATGGAGTGCGATACTTACATTCCAGGCTCAAGCTCTGCTTTTGCCATTTCTTCGGCTGCTTCAGATGCTTTCTCGTAAGTTCCGTTTTTCATACGAATGTGTTTGAAAATTGTTCCACCTACAAGTCCTGCAACACTTCCTCCGATAGCTGCGAACAGAAGAGCAAGTAATACATTCTGAACCGGGTTAAATGCAAATGGTGCTAACAGTCCAGGGATTGGAGATGCTGTACCAGGTGCAACGTTCACAATGTGGAATACTGCTGCTGAAATTCCGGCAAATCCACCTCCGAAGAAGTTAGAACCGTAAATCGGAATCGGGTTAGAAGTAACGATTTGAGCCTGTGTTAATGGCTCAAGCATAACACCGATCACATTACCTTTGTTACCAAGTTTCAGTTTGTGGAATACAAGTCCATTTGTAAAGGATCCACCAAAACATGCGATGGCTGCAATACCCATTGGAAGACCGGTCAGTCCTAACATAGCTGTGAGCGCCATAGAACTAAGCGGCGATGTACAGATCATCTTCATCATTCCACCTAACAGGAATCCCATAACGATTGGAGACTGCTCTGTAGCAGCAGAAATAGTAGCACCAATGTGTGACAGAATCCATGTTACACCAGGATCAACAACTGTTACAATAATACGGGCAACTGGAGCAATTACAAGTGCTCCTGCAATAATGTTAATTCCAACAGGAAGTTTCTTTTCAATAATCGGAGCGATGAATCCGATGACATAACCTGCGATAAATCCAGGAAGGATTCCGAATCCACCAACAGCAACACCGGCTACAACTGCGAATAACGGGTTAGCACCCATTGCAATTGGAACAAGAGTAGCTGCGGCAACGCCGCCCATGCTTCCGGAGATATCTCCAACTTCACGTAAGAATGCAATGCCAATCAGATCACCGGAAATATACTTATGAATTGCTTCAACAAGGAATGTTGCAACGGCTGCGTCTGCCATACCGCCCATTGCAAGAGATCCTTTTGGCATCTTCAGACTAAAAATAGAGAAGACTGCCAGAGTGACGAGTAGTAAACCTACACAAGATAAAATTGTTACCATACTTTGTACATCACATTTCTTTGATTT
>ENA-OQKP01001428-OQKP01001428.1-human-gut-metagenome-genome-assembly--contig:-NODE-1428-length-10555-cov-2.651707_pt1 | contig 10555 bp, 10 predicted proteins | sample MGYA00242780_ERZ504802 | MGnify/ENA primary metagenome ERZ504802 (study PRJEB26092, sample SAMD00036406) | human gut metagenome | host: Homo sapiens | study: EMG produced TPA metagenomics assembly of... | reverse complement strand
CTCATCGGTTGTCCACCTTCTCCTGGGACAGATCGTGGTGGGTGTGACTTTCGAATGCACCCTCCTCCCAGCGGGTGCCGGGCTTGCCGTAGTTGCAGTACGGGTCGATCGAGATACCGCCGCGCGGCGTGAATTTGCCCCAGACCTCAATGTACTTCGGGTCCATCAGGCGGATGAGATCCTTCATAATGATGTTTACGCAGTCCTCGTGAAAATCGCCGTGGTTGCGGAAGCTGAACAGATACAGCTTGAGCGACTTGCTCTCTACCATGCGCTCGCCGGGCACATAGGAGATATAAATGGTAGCAAAGTCCGGCTGGCCGGTCATCGGGCACAGGCTGGTGAACTCCGGGCAGTTGAACTTGACAAAATAGTCGTTGTCCGGATGCTTGTTCGGGAAAGTCTCCAGCATTTCGGGCGCGTAGTCCGAGGGATACTTGTTCTTCTGGCTGCCGAGCAGCGTGACGCCGTTCAGTTCTTCTTTATTTCTTCCGGTCATGGTTGCATTCTCCTTACATTAACTAGCCTTAGTTGCCTTGGGATACAGTGCACGCTGCAGTACATTCACCAGAACGACACCGCAGACCGCAGGTACGGACTGACCGATGCACAGGCTGGTGGCGAGTACAGAATACGGAACGTGCAGCAGATAGCTCAGATAGCTCGGTACGCCGAGACCGGGCACAAGGATGATCGGGAGGATCATCAGCCAGCGGCTCCAGCCCTTGCGGCGGATGAGCACGATGATCGCGGTAACGATGATACCGACGAAGCAGCCTCCGAACCAGTCCAGCAGACCGAGTCCGCCAAACAGAAAGTTGGCAATGAAATTAGCGAAACCAAGCGGCAAAACCAGGAACGGAAACAGGTAAGCGAGCGCATACAGAGCCGTCGCAATGCGGATCTGGTACGCGCCGAAAGAGAAGCTCTGCGTAAAGTACAGCACAACAACGTAAAGTGCCATCACCATAGCAGAAACGGTCAGTTTTTGAACCTTGCTCATGTTTTCTTTTACCATATTTCGTTCACCTCCAAATAATGCACACAACAACGTTGATTGGAAACCTAAGGCAACACCGCACAATTAAGACTGCGGTGCTTTGCGGAAATTTTGTGTCCTGACTTTGTTGCAGTTTCACGGTAATACATCAAGTATTACCGCAAAACTGTGCCTCGTCAGTACGCAAAATTTACTCGCAAATCACTCTTGTTCAATTATGCGGTATTGCCTTAACTTAAAAGGTTTAACATAGACGCGGCGGTATGGCAGCAGCCGTACCGTGAAGAGAAAGGAGAAAAGAAAATGGCTAAAAAATCTTTGCGTATGCGGCGGCTGCTCAGCGGTGTGCTGTCGGCCGTGATGCTGGCAACACTGGTGCCGAGCACTGCTTTCGCAATCGGAAGGACGGCTACCGGCTCCTTCCTGACGGGTCCGTACCTGATGACCCCGAAAACAAGCGGCATGGTTGTCGTTTGGGAACTGGATAAACCGATGAAGTCCACCATTACCTACGGTACGAGCGATGCGGACAAGAAAACGCTCGAGGTTCCGGTAGAGGAGGGCGAAAAGTTTAAGGGTGAGAGCATGCACATGTATCGTGCCCGCCTGACCGATCTGACTCCGGGTACGACCTATACCTACAAGGTTGAGACCGAGGACGGACAGACTATGGATGGTCACTTCCGCACGCTGCCCGAAAATTCGAATGAGATCCGCTTTGTGGTTGTCAGCGACAGCCATCGCTTTGAAACGGCAACCAAGGTTTCCGATGTGATTGCACAGTTCGATCCGGACTTTATCCTGCATACCGGCGATATGGTAGAGGGCACCGGCTCTCAGAAGGATCAGTTCCCGTACTGGTTCCAGAATGTCGGCTCGTTCCTGCACAATGTGCCGGTCATCTACAACAGCGGCAACCACGATTACGGTGCCTACTTTGATGAGTATGTCACCAAGGTGCAGAAGGAGCAGTATAAGTCCAACAAGACCGGACGTAACGTAGCGTTTGACGGCGGTCCGGTGCATTTCGATATGCTGGACAGCAACCCGTGGTCCCTGTTCGAGCTGAACTCCACTGCAGGCGGCGGCGAGGCGGATGCGGCAACCAAGGCCGTTGTAAACGAGTCGCTCGACTGGCTCAAGGCCGATCTTGCAACCGACGATGCCAAGAAGGCTGACTTCCGCGTTGTTACCATGCACCATCCGTTCGAGGATGACCTGACCCGCAAGTACGTTTCCTCCATCGTGGAGAACGGCAACGTGAATATCATGTTCAGCGGCCATACCCATCTGTATTCCCGCTATGCTTCTGCTGACCCGAAGCGCGGCGCGGATACCCTGTATGTAACCCAGGGCGATGCCCGCATCGGTGACGGCAAGATCGACACCGGCAAGCCGGATCAGCGCCTAAACGACAACTATCCCAACCTGCTTGCAACCGGCAAGGGCGATATGCTCGAAGTAACCGTCAAGGACGGTCTGCTGACCTATAAGAACCTGGGTCTGAGCAGCGACGGCGAGAAGGTATTTGAGACGGTTACGCTGTCCAAGGACGGCGCCAAGCTGGCGTACAGCGATATTTCCATCACCCCGGACACCGTTCAGTCCAACGGCACTGTCACGGTATCCGCAAAGGTGACCAATGTCGGCAAGGGTCTGGCGACCGCCTCCATGTGTGTCAAGGACAACGGCACCGACCGTTGGCTGTATGAGTTCGGCAAGAGCGGCAAGGAGCGCGTTGTCGGTCTGAATCCCGGCGAGTCCGCAACGCTGAGCGCACCGCTGACGCTTTCCGTACTCGGCACGCATACTCTCAAGCTGGACAGCTACACCAAGACTGTCAATGTTACCTTCCGCAAGGCAACCTACACCTACAGCAACCTGCGCCTGCAGCTCGGCGGCGGCACGGTAAGCGAGCCGACCAGCGATGTCATCTACACCAAGGCGGATGTGCAGAACATCGGCAATGAGGACGGCACCGCAGAGGCAGTGCTGTACATCAACGGCGCAGCCGTTACCTCGCAGAAGACTGCGCTCAAGGCAGGCGAGACCCGCACGGTTGAGTTTGCCTACAAGGCACCGGCAGGCGGCAGCTATACCGTCAAGGTCGGCAACTCGGCAGAGAAGACCGTTGCCGTGCTCGGCTCCATGCAGGGCACCCCGATCGTAAAGGATAAGTCCGGCAAGGGCAACGACGGCATCATCCGCGGCAATCCGACGCTCGTTAAGTACAACGGCGGCTGGGGTCTGTCTCTGGACGGCGTGGACGATTATGTGGAAATTCCGGATAACAAGAACTATGTGGTAGACAACGGCGTTACCGGCATGGTTTGGGCAAACATCGATCGTCTGGCAACGGGCGATGAGTGGGACCACAACCCGCTGCTGATGAAGGGCGCTTCCATCAGCTACGGCACCAACTACCTGTTCCGCATGGCAGTCCGCAAGACCGGCATGGTTACCTATGGCATTGGCTTCAACAACGATAACGGCGAGTACTTCTGGAACGACGACGAGAATATGGGCGGCGGCGTTACCCTCGGCAAGTGGGTACAGTACACCGGCGGCTTTGACCGTGCAACCGGCGGCGACAGCTACGAGGATACCAAGGCAAGCGGCCACATCGATGCACCGGATTTTGATTCTGAGATCCGCAACTGGGAAGGCAGGTCCATGTACTCCGGCTTTGCATTCCACCGTCATCTGCTGACAGACCGCGGCCGCGGCAAGACGCACACCATGCTGACAGGTGACATCGGTCAGCTCCGCTTCTATACCACCAAGCTGACCGCAGAGGAGAACAAGCAGATTTACGCAAATCCGACTGCAAAGGGTCCGGAAAGCGACAAGCTGGTCGTATGGCTGGATTACGCACCGGAGAATATCGTCACCAAGGGCACGCACACCACCGAGTGGCGCGCAATGACCGGCAGTGCAGCACAGTTTACCTATAACGCAGAGATTACCGGCGCGGCTTCTGCAACCGCAACCGTTGAGACCTCGGACGACGGCAAGACCGTAAAGGCTTCCCAGTCCGCAGAGCTGAAGAACGGCAAGAACACGGTTGATATTTCCGCACTGGGCAGTGCAAAGTATGTTCGCGTTACTACCGTACTGAACTCCTCTGTTGCAGAGAAGTCCACCGATATTCCGGTTATCAACGCGTACACCGTCAAGGCCGGCAATACCAATACCTGGGCAACGCTGGCAGACTGGAACGAGGGCACCTTCACCGATGCAGTAGGCTACGAATCCGATGATGTATTCAACGATTACTCTGTGGATTACGACGACTACGGCACCGTGGGCAAAAATGTTAAGGTCGTTGAGGGTACGGTAAGCACCTTTACCGATATCGCGGGCCACTGGGCAAAGGATGCCATCGAATATGTGACCGATAAGGCGCTGTTCAACGGCACGACCGCAACCACCTTCTCCCCCAACGAGGGCATGACCCGCGGCATGTTTGTCACCGTGCTTGGCCGTATGGCAGGCGCAGATATCTCCGCGTACAACACCCAGAGCCAGTTTGCCGACGTAGACAGCAAAATGTACTACAACGCATACGTCAACTGGGCAGCAGCCAATAAGATCGTTTCCGGCGTGGACGCTTCGCATTTCAATCCGAATGCGCTCATCACCCGTGAGCAGGCTGCGGTTATCATGGACAATTACCTGACCGCCACCGGCACTAAGGTAGAAGAAACCGGCAGTGCAGCTGCATTTGCCGACAGCGCAAGCATCCGCGCTTACGCGAAGGACGCTGTAACCAGAATGCAGAAGGCTGGTCTGCTGAGCGGCAAATCGGGCAACCGTTTTGACCCGCAGGGCACGGCCACCCGTGCACAGGTAGCTGTTATCATGCAGAAGCTGTGTGAAAAGACCGGTAAATAAGCCGATAAAATGAGAAAGGGTCTCCCGCCATTTGGCGGGAGACCCTTTGCGTTCAGGAACAGGAAAAACCAGGAGAGATTATTGAACAGCACCCCATTTGTTAGACAGTATGATATACTATCTAACAGATGGGGCGATTTTAATGCCAAAAGGAGTACCGAACAAACGATACACACCAGAATTCAAGAAACTGGTGTCGAAACGATGCTCGAGGTACGGCTATCGCCGTATCACAGCGGAAGCCAAATCTGAAATGGGTAACGGATGTGACGGAGTTCAGCCTGTTCGGGGAAAAGCTGTATTTGTCGCCCATTCTTGACTTGCACAGCAGTGATTTGGTCAGTTATACGATTTCGGATCGACCTGTGTTAAGCATGGTGACAACGATGTTGGACAAGGCATTTGCAAAAATTACGGACAACACAAATCTAATCCTGCACTCGGATCAGGGTTGGCAGTACCAGCACAAGCAATACCAGTGGATGCTTCGTGAAAAGGGTATCCGTCAAAGCATGAGCCGGAAGGGCAACTGTTTAGACAACGCTGTGATTGAGAATTTTTTCGGACTGCTCAAGAGTGAACTGCTGTATCTGCAAAAAATTCAGTCCATGGAGCACTTCAAGCGGGAACTCATTGACTATCTGGACTACTACAACAACCGCAGAATCAAGGCAAAATTAAAGGGCTTGTCGCCTGCGGTTCACAGCCAACAAGCCATTTCGGCAGCTTGAACAATTTTTACTTCAAAAGATTGTCTAACTTTTTGGGGCACTTCATCTGCATTGCCGCTCCTTTTGCACGCAGAACAGAATTTACAGAGAGAATGCGCTCTTGTGAATCATCACAAAAACGAAAGTGATTATTTGTTGAAATAACAGATTGACGCTTATACGGACTGTTGCTATTTTGATTATAGCTTTTGTTTCAATAATTTCAAATATATGGAAGGGGTCATTCCATGATCTATACGGTAACACTCAACCCCGCATTGGATAAAACGGTAGAAATTCCGGGTATTGCGCTTGACACGGTCAACCGCATCACGGAAATGCGCACGGATCCCGGCGGCAAGGGCATTAACGTGAGCAAAGTGATTGCCAAGCTGGGCGGCGAGAGCCGCGCCGTCGGCATTCTGGGCGGTGAGAGCGGCAGAATGCTTGAAAAGCTGCTCGAAAACGAGAATTTCACCACGCAGTTCCGGTTCGTTGAGGGGCAGACCCGCACGAACATCAAAATCATCGACCGGGTCGGCCACACGAATACCGACATCAACGAGCCGGGTCTGACCGTTACGAATGCAGATTTAGATGCGCTGCTGAACGACCTTCTGGCAGAGGTGCACGCAGGCGACATTGTGGTGCTGGCGGGCAGCTTGCCGAAGGGCGCACCGCAGGAAACCTACCGCGTGTGGACGAGCGCATGCAAAAACGCAGGTGCGCGGGTGTTCCTCGATGCGGACGGCGCTTTACTGGCGGAAGGCTTAAAGGCCGCGCCGTACCTCATCAAGCCGAATGATGATGAACTGTCGCGTCTGGCGGGCAGAAAACTGGAAACCATCGAAGAACTGACCGCAGAAGGTCAAAAGCTGCTGGAGAACGGTATCGAACGGGTGGTTATCTCGCTGGGCGGCCGCGGTGCGCTGTATCTGCGCAAGGGCAGCACGATTTACGCTGAGGGACTCAAGGTTCCGGTCGGCAGTACGGTCGGTGCGGGTGACAGCGTGGTGGCCGCGCTGGCGTATGCCGAGTCGCAGGATATGAGCGAGGAGAACGCGGTCCGTCTCTCGACTGCAACCGGAGCCGCGAATGTCATGTGCAGCGGCACACAGGCCGCCGAGCGCTCGGTTATCGAGGCGCTGCTTCCGAAAGTACGCTTTTCCAAGTTGTAATTGTTGAAATCTATCGTGTTCTAAGATATGGTGAAGGAGAGTTTTATTATGAAAACAAGAGCTGTACGTCTGCATGCTGCGAATGATCCTGCGTCTGGATGCCTTTGAACTGCCGGAAATCCGCGATGATGAGATTTTGGTCAAGGTCGTATCCGACAGCATCTGTATGTCCACCTACAAGTGTGCCATCCTCGGCACCGAGCACAAGCGCGTGCATCCCGATGTAGCTGAGCATCCGGCCGTCATGGGTCACGAGTTCGCGGGCGATATCGTCAAGGTTGGCGCGAAGCATCAGGATAAATTCAAGCCGGGCATGAAGTTCACGCTGCAGCCCGCGCTTACTATGAGGCGTCTCTTGCGGAGGCGATGAGTTGCCCGGTCGGTGCGTTTAACGCCGCTTATCACACAAAGATGGGTGTTTATCCCAACGAAATGGGTAGTAAACAGGGCGGCAAGCTGGTCATCATGGTACGCGCCGAGGCGCTGTTCCCGCCCGCAGAGGTTAAGAAGAAAGACGGCATCGACCTGCACTTTGCAACACCGGCAAGATGGAAAATTCGGCGGCAGAGCTGCGCGAAATGACCGGCGGCACCGGCTTCGACGATGTATTCTGCTATGCACCGGTCGCAGCCGTGGTAGAGCTGTGCAGCGCCGTGCTCGGCCGCGACTACGCTCAATCTGCCAAAGATTCCGGGCGGCAAAAAAGGTGCTGTAACAGTGAGAAAACCCTGTCTGTTGTTGGAACAGATAGGGTTTCTTTTGGGGTTAAAGTCAGATATTCGGCTCATACGCCGATACGGCGGCAGTATCTGTATATTGCCCCTCGCAAAGCTAAATAGTACTTTATCACTATTAAGCCTTGCTCTGCGGTGTTTTCTTTTGCCGAGAAAGCGGTTGAGAATCTCTTTCCGCTCAGCGCTTCACTCTTCTTCCGAATCGGTGCCGATATCCAGAACCTTCTGCGTTTCGCTCTCGCTGAGTTCGGTAACGCCCTTCAGCTTGCGGCGGATAGCGCGCGTGCGCGTACCGACCAGCTTATCCAGCTCGCGGCTCGCCTGATCGAGTCGGTTCTGCGTCTGCGTCAGGCAGGCTTCAAACTTGTCAAACTCGGTCTTGACCGCACCCAGAACGCTCCAGACCTCACCCGAGCGCTTCTGAATCGCAATCGTGCGGAACGACATCTGCAGGCTGTTCAGCAGCGCCGCCATCGTGCTCGGACCGGCCAGATTGACATGGTAGTCCCGCTGCAGAATCTCCACCATGCCGCGGCTGACAGCTTCGGCATACAGTCCCTCGAAGGGCAGGAACATGATGCCGAACTCGGTCGTATGCGGCGGTGCGAGATACTTGTCGTGAATGTCCTTCGCTTCGGATTTGAGGGTGGCGATCAGCTGCTTGACGCATGCGTCAATCTGCTCGCGCGAGCCTCCCTCATACGCGTCACGGAGCGCCCCGTAGGTTTCTCCCGGGAACTTGGAGTCAATCGGCAGCCAGACAAAACTGCCGTCCTCAACGGGCCGCTTGACCGCGTACTCGACTCCATTGCGGCTGTTCGGCACGGTCGCCACGTTGGTTTCGTACTGCTCGGGCGCGAGAATGTCCTCGAGGATCGCGCCCAACTGAATCTCGCCCACAATGCCGCGGGTCTTGACATTGGTGAGCACCTTCTTCAAATCACCGACACCCTGTGCCAGCGTCTGCATCTCACCGAGACCCTTGTAAACCTGCTCCAAACGCTCGTTGACCAGCTTGAATGACTCATTCATGCGCTCAGACAGCGTTTTCTGCAGCTTTTCGTCTACAATTTGACGCATATCGTCCAGCTTTTTGTTGTTGTCCTCCTGCATGGCACGCAGGTTTTTATCCACTGTAACGCGGATGTTCTCCAAATCCTGCTTAGTCTCACCCGTGAAGGTGTGCAGATTTTTATCTACCGTTTCGCGGATAGTTTCCAAATCCTGTTTGGTTTCGCCGGTGAACGTGTGCAGATTCTTGTCCATCGTGCTGCGGATAGTTTCCAGATTCTGTTTAGTCTCACCCGTGAAGGTGTGCAGGTTTTTGTCCACGGTTTCGCGGATATTGGTCAGATTCTGCGTTGTTTCCGCCGTAAAGCCCTGCAGACGCGTCTCAAACCGACCGAGCTGATCGGTCAGACCGCTCATTTTGTCGCCAAGGCTCTTATCCATCGCGGAAAGCTGATTGCTCTGTGCTTCCCGCCCTTCGCGCAGGTTTTGTGTCACGAGCGTACCGAGCGCAGTAATGGATGCGGTTGGGTCAATCTGCTGCGGAAGCTCCGGCTTTTCCGGCTTGCGGGTCAGCAGAACGATGACCAGTCCCAGCAGGATAACAACCAGAATCATGGTTATAATGGGTATGTATTGCATAATTTCTCCTTTTACAGCACTTTCAGTTCTTTTGCGATACGCTGCATCTCCTGATCGGTCTCCGCAATAACATCCGCACACTTCTTCAAATCATCGGACACATGCTCCGGAATCTCCACATCGGATTTATAGCGCAGCTGGTGCTCCAGACTGGCCCAGAAATCCATCGCCATCGTGCGAATCTGCAGCTCGATGCGTACCGGCTGCGTGCGTTCCGCGAGGAAAATCGGCACCTCGAGGATCAGATGCAGGCTGCGGTAGCCGTTCGGCTTGGGATTGGCAATGTAGTCCTTCTTCTCGATCAGCGTCAAGTCATCCTGCCGCATGAGCATGTCCGCTACTGTGTAAATATCCTCGATAAACGGACAGATCACGCGGATACCGCCAATATCGTTCAGATTGTCTATCATGGACTGCAGCGTGATCGGGAATCCGCGCCGCTTGAGCTTGCTGATAATGCTGCGCGGGCTTTTGATGCGGCTTTTGATCGAATCAATCGGGCTTGGCTTGCCCGAAATACGCGACTCATCGCTTAGAATATCCAGCTTAGTTTTGATCTCACGGATGCCGGATTCGTACAGCAGCATCATCTGCTGCATCTGCATCGCGGATTCGATCAGCAGTTCCTCGTCGTGCTGCGACAGCCGATCAATCGCAAAAAAGTCAGCCAGTTCCATAGTCTTTACCCTCCTTGCGTTTCTCTTTCCTGCTATCATTATACCACATTCGACAATCGGGTACAATGTGCACCGGACTTCCCTTTTGCGGGTTAACCGAGCGTTCGCGCGGCCTGTGTCCGCTGTGCGGCAAATTTTCACTGACGCGTATATTTTCCGCAGCAGCCGACCATACTGTCAGCAACGGAGGTAAAGGGACATGAAGCAATATCAATCCAAACACACCGCGGTGCTCTCTACCCGCGGATTCTACACCATTCTTTCGCTGTGTGCGCTCATCATCGCCGCATCCGCATGGGTGATCTGGGGCAATGCACACCGGCAGAACGCGGTCGAGCCGGACACCGGCATGCCTATCATCGCACCGGCCGACTCGACCGCCGAAGCACCGGCCGAACCGGCCACCGTTCCGCAGCAGGAGCAGGAACCCGAGCCGGTGCTTGAGGAGCAGCCGGTCACGGCGGCAGAGCCGGAACCGGCGGTGACGGTCAGCGCACCCGTGTATGTGCGGCCGGTGTCCGGAGCCGTGCTGACGCCGTTCTCGGGTGACACGCTGCTGTTCCAGCCGACCATGGGCGACTGGCGTGTTCATGCCGGCACGGCATTCTCTGCCGAAGCCGGCCAAACCGTGCCCGCACTGACCGCAGGCACTGTGACGCCGCTTGCCGAGGATGGCCTGTCAGGCACCTGCGTGACGCTGACACACACTAAC
>ENA-OQKP01001423-OQKP01001423.1-human-gut-metagenome-genome-assembly--contig:-NODE-1423-length-10575-cov-9.252967_pt1 | contig 10575 bp, 8 predicted proteins | sample MGYA00242780_ERZ504802 | MGnify/ENA primary metagenome ERZ504802 (study PRJEB26092, sample SAMD00036406) | human gut metagenome | host: Homo sapiens | study: EMG produced TPA metagenomics assembly of... | reverse complement strand
TCAATGCTAAAATCAAAGCTTTTCGAAGCCAGTTAAGAGGGGTGGATGATCTGAAATTCTTCATGTTCAGACTGGCTAGGCTATACGCTTAAAAGAAAGCTTACCAACCAGGAAAATCCGCTGACCCGAATAAGTGAAGTATGGTACATATCGGTGGTTTTTTCATGGGACTCAAAAAAAGCCACCGAATCAGCAATTTTTTATTGCACCAGATTGCATATTTTTGCGGGCAGTACATAAATAAAAAACCACTGAAATAACTGTATTTCAGCGGTTTTCATGATTTTCCGTTTTGTAAAAGTGGTGCCACCAGGAATCGAACCGGGGACACAAGGATTTTCAGTCCTTTGCTCTACCAACTGAGCTATGGCACCATTATTTCTTGTTTGCGGTTGCAAAGGTAGTGAAACTTTTTTAAACTGCAAACTATTTCTAAAAAAAAACACTGATAAAAACATAAGATGCTTATTATCAGTGTTGTTTAATTAAAATTATTTTTCTTTTAGTGGATTCCAACCTTGCGCTTTCAGCTCAAACTCTTGTCCGTCACGGGTAATCAGGGCACATCCCAGCTCCGGTTTGGTGATGTGACCAATCACTTTTATACCTTCTATAGCCGAAACTCGTTCATGCTCTGTTAAAGGTACAGTAAATAATAGCTCATAGTCCTCACCACCATTTAAAGCGCATGTTGTCACATTCATATTCAGCTCTTCCGCCATTACAGCCGTTTGGTAATCAATGGGAATTCTTTCCTCGTAAACGCGGCAGCCGGTATCGCTTTGTGAGCATATATGCAGCAGTTCCGAAGAAAGACCGTCGGAAATATCCATCATAGCGGTGGGCTTGATTCCCGCTTTAGCCAGTTTCTCAATGATATCCTTACGTGCTTCAGGCTTTAACTGACGTTCCAAAATATATTCTTTTCCGGAAAAATCCGGATTTGCTTCTTTTTCTCCTTGGAAAACAGCCTTTTCACGCTCTAGAAGTTGAAGTCCCATATAAGCTCCCCCCAAGTCACCGCTGACACAAATCAAGTCTGTATCTTGTGCGCCGTTGCGATAAACCACTTTGTCCTTGTCCGCTTCACCTATGCAAGTAATACTGATGGCGAGCCCGGTTATGGATGAAGTTGTATCTCCACCCACAATATCTACATGGTGTAGTTCACAAGCCAGTTTTAGCCCATCATAGAACTGTTCTAAATCTTCAATACAAAAGCGTTTGGACAGTGCGATAGAAACTGTGATTTGTTTTGGAGTACCATTCATGGCATAAATGTCCGAGAAGTTTACGATGGCCGATTTATATCCCAAATGTTTCAATGGGGTATAAACCAAATCAAAATGTACCCCTTCCATCAGTAAGTCTGTGGTTACCAATACCTCTTTATCTTTAAATTCCAATACGGCTGCATCGTCTCCCACACCATATTGGGTTTCCGGATTTTTTAACTCGATATCCTTCGTTAGATGTTTAATGAGGCCGAACTCACCTAAGGTCGCTATTTCTGTTCTGTTTATTTCCTGCATGTCCTTAAATTCGATTAATCATTTCACGCATAATGGTAGTCATGCGCGGTTGCGCTTCATCTGCCGCTTTCTGAACCTCTTCGTGTGAAACTTCCACAATTTTTCCCTCCACGCCTAGGTCGGTGATAACCGATACTCCAAACACTTTGATGCCACAATGGTTTGCTACAATAACTTCGGGAACGGTAGACATACCTACGGCGTCAGCTCCAAGAATGTGGAACATCTTGTATTCTGCCGGAGTCTCGAAGGTAGGTCCCTGTGTACCGATATATACTCCTTGTTGTACTTTGATACCTTTTTCTTTAGCGATCTCCAGTGCTTTGTCTATCAGATCTTTGGAGTAGGCTTCACTCATATCCGGGAAACGGGGACCGTATTCAATGTTCTTGCCGTGTAACGGATGTTCGGGAAAAAAGTTGATATGATCTCTGATAATCATCAGATCACCGATTTCAAAGTCTGCATTCGTACCTCCAGCTGCATTGGATACGAACAATGTTTTGATGCCTAATTCACGCATCACCCGTACGGGGAAAGTAACTTCTTTCATGGAGTATCCTTCATAGAAGTGGAAACGTCCCTGCATAGCCATGATGTCTTTATTACCTAATTTGCCGAAAATCAATTTACCGCTATGTCCCTCTACGGTTGAAACAGGGAAATTAGGGATATCTTTGTAACTGATCTCGTATTTATCGGTAATTTCGTGTACCAGGCTTCCTAAGCCGGTACCTAATATAATAGCAGTTTCGGGACTGGTATGCATCTTTTCTCTAAGAAAAGTTGCTGTTTCTTGAATTTTTTCTAACATAGTCGGTTATATTTGAGTTAAACAGTTCTTGTTGGTCTTGTAAAAAGACTACCTCAATGGGCAGCATATATATATAAGGTTTTAGCGCTTCGTCCATCAGTGGATGGGCTGCTAGTCGTACAGAGTCTTTTTCAGTGGTGATAATCATGCGTTTACCTTCCGGAAGTTTCATGAAACGCTTCTTTATCAGTTCCATATCTCTTGCTGTAAAGTCATGGTGGTCACTGAAAGCCAGTGACTCAATGTGCTCATTGTATGGTGATAAATCTTGAATGAGTTTTGCTGGGGAGGCTATGCCTGTCACCAATAGGATATGCTTGTCTTTTTCTATCTCTTTTAATGAAACTGCATTCCCTGCTGTAAACAACGGATGCAGCTTGCCGTATGCTAATGTTGTGAAGTAGAGCTGCTGATAGGGGTAAAGTTCCATTTGCTTGCTTAAGACTCTTAAATCCATAGGGGTGATGTCCTTAGGACATTTAGTGACAATGACAATATGTGCCCGGCTTTTTCCGTTTTCAGGTTCGCGCATTCGTCCGGCAGGCAGCAAGGTGTCTTCGCAAATCAGTCGGTGGTAATCTACTAATAAGATGTTTATTCCGGGCTTTACATATCGGTGCTGGAAAGCATCATCCAAAATAATCACTTCTGTTCCAGGGGCGATGTGACTATTGCATAACTGCTCTATGCCATGACAACGGTCCCGGTCTACTGCCATATGGATATCCGGAAACTTCTGTTTCATTTGGAAAGGTTCGTCACCTATCATCTGTACGGACGTATCCGGTCTGGCAAGTACAAAGCCTTTGGATTTGCGTTTGTAGCCGCGGCTCAGTACGGCTACTTTGTAATCTTTCTGCAATAATCTTATCAGGTATTCTGTATGGGGGGTCTTTCCGGTTCCGCCTACGGTGATGTTGCCTACCGAGATGACCGGAATATCAAACTTACGTTCTTTGTATATTCCCCAGTCAAACAATTTATTACGCAGCCATACACCGGTTCCATAAATCCATGAAACCGGATATAGCCACTTGTTTATCTTGATAAGATTACCTTCCATGTGCAATTTATTGGATATTAGGGTCAAACGGCATACGTGCCTGTATACAGTTGGCGTCTTTTATGTTCTCCAGCGCCTTGAAGCTGTTATAATAGCTTCCCAAATATTCTTTAATTTCGCTGTTTATATAATGTTTTTTCTGATTGCCCAGCAGGCTTGCGAAAATATTTTCTTTTTCAGGATAGCCGATAATACTGTAATTTTCGATACCGGCTTGGGTGGCGGCGGCATTCAATGCTTTGTCTATACCTCCCAGCTCGTCTACCAGACCAAGGTCTTTTGCCATGGCACCGGTCCATACACGGCCTTCAGCAACTTTTTCAATAGCCTCTGTAGACATTTTTCTACCTTCAGCGCAACGGTTTACGAACAACTTGTATCCTCGGTTGACATAGTTCTGCATTAATTCTTGTTCTGATGCATTTAGCGGGCGGGTGAGAACCGGACCTAGGCTGGCACCCAGATCAGCCATTTTATTAGTTTTCACTACATCAAAATTTAGTCCTAAAGTTTCAGTAAACAGTTTCTCACCTGAATACATCATGCCGAATATGCCGATAGAACCAGTCAGCGTAGTCGGGGCAGCGAAAATGCGGTTTGCAGCGCAGGAAATGTAATAGCCTCCTGATGCAGCATAATCTCCCATAGAAACGATTACCGGTTTTTTCTCTTTCAGTCTTACTACTTCACGCCATATTTGATCTGAACCGTATGCGCTGCCACCCGGTGAGTTGACGCGTAATACAACAGCTTTTACGTCATCGTTGTCACGTAATTTGCGCAGGTCTTTACACATCTTTTGTACATCAATACAATCTTCTGTGGAACTGCCGGGAGCATCCAGGATCTCGCCGTATGCATAATATACGGCTATTATATTTCCACTTTTGTCTTTGGGCACATTTTTCTTGACGTTTATCATGTCTTCTATGAAAAGACTGTTCAGTTTGTCGTCTTCGTCACGACCGCTTAATTGTTTCAGATAGGAAATAACCTCATCTTTATACATCAGGGTATCTGCCAGTTTGCATTGAATATATTCTTCTGCCTGACAAAAATCCATATATCGGTCAGCATAAGCATTCAAAGTATCTGTCGGGATGCGTCGTGAGTCGGATACATCTGCAAGAATACGATGCCAGACAGATTCCAGACATTCGGTCATCTGTTCGCGGTTGGCCGGACTCATTTCTGTAGCGATAAACGGTTCCACGGCTGATTTGTAAGTACCCACTCTGAATACCTGTACTTCCAGTCCTAGTTTGGAAACCAGATTTTTGAAGAAAACAGGTTGCATGCCTGCTCCGTGCCATCCAATACTTCCTTGCGGATTGATAATTATTTTATCGGCCACGCTGGAAAGATAATACATCCCCTGTGCATATTGGTCTGCATAAGCAACGATGAATTTGCCGCTTTCTTTGAAATCCAGTAATGCATTGCGTATTTCCTCTAAGGAAGCGTATGATGCTTCCAAATAAGAAGGTTGGATATAAATACCCTTGATTTTGTCATTGTCTTTTGCCTTCTTGATAGAAGCTAGAATGTCATCCAAACCGTATGCTTCAAATTCTTCTCCCAAAAGTTGTTGGAGTGGGTTTTCCTGTACACGTTCGGACAAACTGCCTTTAAAGTCGAGTACGAAGATAGAGTTGTCTTTCACCACCGTTTCAGTATCCGATGAGGCGACTATGCCAACCAGAGTGATAATCCCTAGTATAGTGAACACTATGCCTGCCAGAATGACGCCGATGACGCTGGCAAACGTAAATTTTAGAAAATCTTTCATTGAATGTGTTGTTTTAATGTTAATAATTAGCTAACAAAAATAGGTTATTGCATTGAAAAAAGCAAAAAAAGTGAACTTCTTTTGTTACCTGTTTGTTCTTCATTTATAATAACCCATAAATACGTTGTTTTATATGACAAAAAGTTTTAAGGAGGCTCTGAAAGCCCGTCGTACATTTTATCGGATCCAAAACAAATCGACATTGTCTGATAAAGAAATAAGAGATTTAATTCGTTTTGCTGTAGAATTTGTCCCCTCAGCTTTCAATTCTCAAACCACTCGTGTTGTGTTATTAACAGGTAAGGCACATGAAAAGTTGTGGAACATTGTAAAAAATGTCTTGCGTAAGCGGGTTCCGGCTGAGGTATTTGGCAAGACCGAAGAAAAGATTGATGGCTGTTTCGCTTGTGGATATGGTACTATTCTCTATTTTGAAGATATGGCTATCGTTCGCTCTTTGCAGGAAAGTTTCCCCACTTATAAAGATAATTTCCCTATCTGGGCAGAGCAGACCGATGCTATGCATCAGTTGGCAGTCTGGACCATGCTGGAAGATGCAGGAATGGGGGCGTCTTTGCAACATTATAATCCGCTGATTGATGATGAAGTACGTAAAGCTTGGAATTTGTCTGATGACTGGAAATTGATAGCGCAGATGCCATTCGGTGTGCCTGTTACACAACCGGGCTTTAAGGAAGTGATGTCATTGGATGAGCGTGTTTTTGAATTTACTGATTAAAATTCATGTCTTATCTTTTGGCTTATTAGGGGAAAATAAGCATCTTTGTGTGCAATAAAAACAAAGATGTGCTATGAAAAAATTATTATCACTTCCCCCTAATCTGGTGGAATGTTTTCATGATATAGAGAAAGCGGACCAGACAGAGTGGTTTTGTACTTCCGATCCTATAGGTAGTAAGCTAGGATCAGGCGGGGGGACTGCATGGCTGTTGGAGGCTTGTTGTCAGAAAGTAGCTCCTGACAGCGATTTTCTTACTTGGCTGGGAAAAGAAAAACGTATTTTACTTCATGCAGGCGGGCAGAGTCGTCGTTTGCCCGGATATGCGCCATCCGGCAAAATTCTTACTCCCATTCCTGTATTCCGGTGGGCCAAAGGACAACGGCTGTCACAAAATCTGCTTTCCCTCCAGCTCCCTTTATATGAACAAATCATGGAGAAAGCTCCGTCTTCTCTTCATACATTGATTGCAAGTGGAGATGTTTATATCCGTGCGGGCCAACCGCTTCAGACTATTCCTGATGCGGATGTGGTGTGTTACGGTTTATGGGTAGATCCTAATCTGGCAAAAAACCATGGTGTTTTTGTTTCTTCACGGGCTACTCCCGATAAGCTTGATTTCATGCTTCAAAAACCTTCGGTGGAGGAATTGGGGAAATTAATGCAAACCCATCTTTTTCTGATGGATATCGGAATTTGGCTGTTAAGTGACCGTGCGGTTAGTCTGTTGGTAAAACGATCTTATAAGGAAGGAAAACTCTCTTATTATGACATGTATTCTGATTTCGGACTTACATTGGGAGAGCACCCGCGTATGATGGACGATGAACTTAACAAGCTGAGTGTGGCTATTCTGCCGTTGCCCGGAGGGGAGTTTTATCATTACGGAACCAGTCGTGAACTTATTTCTTCTACATTGGCAGTACAAAATCTGGTAAACGACCAGCGGGAGATTATGCACAAGAAGGTAAAACCGCATCCGGCCATGTTTGTTCAAAATGCTGAGGTAGGTTATCAACTTACCTCACAAAATTCGGAAATATGGATAGAGAACAGTTATGTAGGAGCAGGATGGAATATCCATCACCAGACCATCATAACAGGGGTTCCCGCTAATAATTGGAACCTAGAGGTTCCGTCCGGTGTGTGTATTGATGTGGTTCCTTTTGGAGAATCTGGCTATGTAGCGCGTCCATACGGCTTCAATGATACTTTCAAGGGAGCTTTGGCTAAGGAAGAAACATATTATCAAGGAATGTCTGTAGGTGAGTGGTGTGCTGTACGCGGCATTTCGGTGGAAGAAATAGAAAACGGTCACGACTTGCAGGCCGCGCGTTTGTTTCCGGTTTGCTCATCTGTAGAGGAATTGGGAGCAGTTATGCGCTGGATGGTCTCTGAACCGGCATTACAGCAAGGAAAAGAAATATGGCAACGCTGTCGTAAGTTATCTGCCGATGATATATCTGCTTATTCTAATCTTTATCGTCTGGCAGAACAGCGTGAAGCTTTCCGGATAAAGAATTGGCCGGCATTGGCGCATAATTATGAACGAAGTGTCTTTTATCAGCTAAATTTGGAGAATGCTGCTGGAGAATTTGCTCGGTATGATCTGTCGTTGCCTGAGCCTTTATCAGAATCGGCTCCGCTGATGACACGTATCAGTGATAATATGTTCCGTGCCCGGGTGCAGCAGCTTAAGGGGCTGGCTTATCGGGAATATGAGAATGAGGCTTTTCGTTTGATGCGCGACGGACTTACTGCTTCGGCTTTAGCCAAGAGGCAGCAACCGCATTTGTCAGTGTACTCCGATCAGATTGTCTGGGGGCGTAGTCCGGTCCGTATTGATCTGGCCGGCGGATGGACGGATACTCCACCTTATTGCTTGAATGAAGGGGGGAGTGTGGTGAATATTGCTATTGAGTTGAACGGGCAGCCTCCTCTACAAGTTTACGTGAAACCCTGTCGGGAGTATAAGATAATTCTTCGTTCTATAGACTTAGGCGCTATGGAAGTGGTTACAACTTACGGGGAGGTAAGGGATTTCATGCAAGTGGGATCCCCATTCTCTATACCTAAAGCGGCATTGGTGCTGGCAGGTTTCCAGCCGGGCTTTTCCACCGAATCGTATGTTTCATTGGAAGAGCAGTTGAAGGCGTTTGGCTCCGGAATGGAAATCACTCTGCTTTCTGCGATTCCTGCGGGCTCCGGTCTGGGTACAAGTTCTATTCTTGCATCAACTGTGCTGGGGGCAATCTCTGATTTTTGCGGACTGAACTGGGATAAGAACGAGATATGTAACCGTACGCTTATTTTGGAACAGTTGCTGACTACCGGAGGGGGGTGGCAAGATCAATACGGAGGTGTGCTTCGTGGAGTGAAATTATTGCAGACTCATGCAGGTATGGATCAGAGTCCGTTAGTGCGCTGGTTGCCCGATTATTTGTTTACAGGTGGCGAATATCAGAAGTGCCATTTGCTTTATTACACGGGAATTACCCGTACAGCCAAAGGAATTTTAGCTGAAATCGTGCGTAGCATGTTCCTCAACTCCACAGAGCATTTGTCTATACTTGGCGGTATGAAGGGGCATGCTCTTGACTTGTACGAAGCCATTCAGCGTGGGAATTTCGATGAAATGGGGCGTTTGGTTGGTAAAAGCTGGAAGCTGAACCAAGCGTTGGATCCCGGCACTAATCCCGAGGCAGTTGAGACTATCATTCGCCGGATTGATGATTATTGCCTGGGATATAAATTGCCAGGTGCGGGGGGAGGCGGCTATCTTTATATGGTGGCTAAAGATCCTGAGGCTGCTATACGTATTCGAAGTATTCTTACTCAGAACCCACCCAACAGTTGTGCCCGTTTCGTTGATATGGCTTTGTCCGACAAAGGCTTGCAAATTAGCCGAAGCTAGTTATAACTGAATAGAGTTGGGAAACCAGCCGGGTGATATTTTCTTTAGCAAACTCCGGTTCCATTGCCTTCTCCAGGGTGATGGGGCCGGGGGCTATAGAGAATATACCTTTGAATCCCGCTTTGTTTAATTCCGGCAGGTTTTCTATACTGCCTGCCAGTACAATAACGGGAATATGTTCTTTTTGTGCTTCCTTTAGTATTCCGTATGGTACTTTTCCCATAGCTGTCTGCCGGTCTGCTTTTCCCTCGCCCGTAATAATGAGGTCTGCTCCTTTTATTTTTTCGGAGAAGTCGATGGCTTTCAATAATAATTCTGTTCCCGGTTTTAGCTCTGCGTTAAAAAAAGCCAGTAGTCCACCACCCATGCCTCCGGCTGCACCTGCACCGGGGTAGTTCGTGATATCTTTTCCTGTCGTTTTCTTTATAACTTCGGCTAATGATTGCATGCCTTCATCCAGTCTTTGCACCATATTTGAATCGGCTCCTTTTTGTTGTGCAAAGATATATGCCGCTCCGTCAGGGCCGTAGAAAGGGTTGGCTACATCACATGCTACCATGAAGTGTGTTTCTCTTAGTGCGGGGTGAATACCGGATGTGTCTATGTTTGCCACGGCTTCCATTATTTGGCCTCCTGTACCTAAGGTATGCCCTGATTTGTCTAGAAAGCGGAAACCTAGTGCCTGTAGCATTCCTAATCCTGCGTCATTAGTCGCGCTTCCGCCAATACCGATTATAAAATTTCTGCATCCTTTGTTTAATGCGTCTTTTATCAATTCTCCTGTACCAAAGGTTGTTGTCAGCATAGGATTTCTTTGTTCCATAGGTACGAGAGGTAGTCCGCTGATGGCAGCCATTTCTATAATAGCTGTTCTGCCATTGCCGGACAGACCGTAATGTGTTTTTGTCATTTTCATTAGCGGTCCATGTGCCGATAAGGTTATATATTTCCCTTTAGTGGCTGTGATGAGTACGTCCAGTAAACCTTCACCGCCATCAGCGATGGGAATAACTGAAGTGTGGCAGGAAGGATTTATGCTTTTGATACCTTTTTCGGCAGCTTTTCCTGCTTCTGCTGAAGTTAGACAGCCTTTGAATGAATCGATGGCGATAATTATTTTCTTCATTGTATATCTTTATATAGTGCAAATCTACTGAAAATTTTTCTTCTTTAAATAGAACAGGTTGTCTTTTATTTGTGGATTGGAATATGTGTAGCTTGATGGATAAAGTAGATGTTTTTTGCTTTTGTTTGGGTGTAAGTATTGGTTCTTGAAGTTGATGGTGTTTCCGAACAACCGTCGAGATGTAAGAAAATGATTTTTTTCTTCTCTGCATTTCCTTGCTTGGAGTTTTTCCCCTGTGTTTGCGGAGTCAGCACTTTTGAGAGCTCTGTGGTTTGTGTTTCGTAACCTGTCCGGTTGTCCTTCGGACTTGCTTCTTTTCCGTCTTTCCTTGTTTTTCCGTCTGCTGTTTTCGTATGGGTTCCTTCCTTTTTCCGTCCTTATACGCGCGTGCGAATATTATAATGTGTCTGTCTTTTTCCTTCCGTGTCCTCCGTTATGAAAACATGCTTTGTAACACATCTGTCATTCAGTGTATTACAAAAAAGTTTCAGGAAATCCGTATAATTTTTCCTTCGTATGTTTGCTGGTAATCGTTAAAAGGTCTACCTTTGCATCCGCAATCGAGAGAGATGCGGCACTTCAGACAGTGTGTGACTGA
>ENA-OQKP01001421-OQKP01001421.1-human-gut-metagenome-genome-assembly--contig:-NODE-1421-length-10612-cov-5.021173_pt1 | contig 10612 bp, 6 predicted proteins | sample MGYA00242780_ERZ504802 | MGnify/ENA primary metagenome ERZ504802 (study PRJEB26092, sample SAMD00036406) | human gut metagenome | host: Homo sapiens | study: EMG produced TPA metagenomics assembly of... | reverse complement strand
CCACTTGTGGACCGGGATGGGCTATTACGCCCGCGCGCGTAATCTGCATAAAGCGGCAAAGCAAGTGGCGACCTTACACGGCGGTAAATTCCCGGAAACCTGTGAAGAAGTCGCGGCGTTACCGGGCGTCGGGCGTTCCACCGCAGGCGCGATTCTCTCGCTTTCTCTGGGTAAGCACTTTCCGATTCTCGACGGTAACGTCAAACGGGTGCTGGCGCGCTGCTATGCTGTAAGCGGCTGGCCCGGGAAAAAAGAGGTCGAGAATAAATTATGGAGTTTGAGCGAGCAGGTGACGCCCGCTGTCGGCGTGGAACGGTTTAATCAGGCGATGATGGATTTAGGCGCGATGATTTGTACGCGCTCGAAGCCGAAATGTTCGCTCTGTCCGCTACAAAACGGATGTATTGCCACCGCCAACAATAGCTGGTCGCTTTATCCGGGCAAAAAACCGAAACAGACGCTGCCGGAGCGCACCGGCTACTTTCTGCTGTTACAGCACGAAGATGAAGTATTGCTGGCGCAGCGCCCGCCGAGTGGATTGTGGGGCGGTTTATACTGTTTCCCACAGTTTGCCGACGAAGAAAGTTTGCGGCAGTGGCTGGCGCAACGGCAGATTGCTGCCGATAACCTGACGCAACTGACCGCGTTTCGGCATACCTTCAGCCATTTCCACTTAGATATTGTGCCTATGTGGCTTCCCGTGTCGTCATTCACCGGCTGCATGGATGAAGACAATGCGCTCTGGTATAACTTAGCGCAACCGCCGTCAGTTGGCCTGGCGGCTCCCGTGGAGCGTTTGTTACAGCAGTTACGCACTGGCGCGCCGGTTTAGCGCGTGAGTCGATAAAGAGGATGATTTATGAGCAGAACGATTTTTTGTACTTTCCTGCAACGTGAAGCAGAAGGTCAGGATTTTCAGCTGTACCCCGGCGAGCTGGGAAAACGCATCTATAACGAGATCTCCAAAGAAGCCTGGGCGCAGTGGCAGCACAAACAAACCATGCTGATTAATGAAAAGAAACTCAACATGATGAATGCCGAGCACCGCAAGCTGCTGGAGCAGGAGATGGTCAACTTCCTGTTCGAGGGTAAAGAGGTGCATATCGAGGGCTATACGCCGGAAGATAAAAAATAAAAACAGTGCCGGAGCACGCCTCCGGCAACTTGCATAAAAACAAACACAACACGCACCCGGAATGATGAAAAAATATCTCGCGCTGGCTTTGATTGCGCCGTTGCTCATCTCCTGTTCGACGACCAAAAAAGGCGATACCTATAACGAAGCCTGGGTCAAAGATACCAACGGTTTTGATATTCTGATGGGGCAATTTGCCCACAATATTGAGAACATCTGGGGCTTCAAAGAGGTGGTGATCGCCGGTCCTAAGGACTACGTGAAATACACCGATCAATATCAGACCCGCAGCCACATCAACTTCGATGACGGTACGATTACTATCGAAACCATCGCCGGGACAGAACCTGCCGCGCATTTGCGCCGGGCAATAATCAAAACGTTGCTGATGGGGGACGATCCGAGTTCGGTCGATCTCTATTCCGACGTTGATGATATTACGATTTCGAAAGAACCTTTCCTTTACGGTCAGGTGGTGGACAACACCGGGCAGCCGATTCGCTGGGAAGGTCGCGCGAGCAACTTCGCGGATTATCTGCTGAAAAACCGTCTGAAGAGCCGCAGCAACGGGCTGCGTATCATCTACAGCGTCACCATTAACATGGTGCCGAACCACCTTGATAAACGTGCGCACAAATATCTCGGTATGGTCCGCCAGGCGTCACGCAAATATGGCGTTGATGAGTCGCTGATTCTGGCAATTATGCAGACTGAATCTTCCTTTAACCCGTATGCGGTCAGCCGTTCCGATGCGCTGGGATTAATGCAGGTGGTACAACATACCGCCGGGAAAGATGTGTTCCGCTCGCAGGGGAAATCCGGCACGCCGAGCCGCAGTTTCTTGTTTGATCCTGCCAGCAATATTGATACCGGCACCGCGTATCTGGCGATGCTGAACAACGTTTATCTCGGCGGAATTGATAACCCAACATCGCGGCGTTATGCCGTCATCACCGCCTATAACGGCGGCGCAGGCAGCGTGCTACGAGTCTTTTCGAATGATAAGATTCAGGCTGCCAATATTATTAACACCATGACGCCGGGCGATGTTTATCAGACGCTGACGACCCGCCATCCCTCTGCGGAATCTCGCCGTTATCTTTATAAAGTGAATACCGCGCAAAAATCTTACCGCCGCCGATAATTCCACTAACCGCCCCTGACGATGCTCAGGGGTAAAAATGTTATCCACATCACAATTTCGTTTTGCAAATTGGGAATGTTTGCAATTATTTGCCACAGGTAACAAAAAACCAGTCCGCGAAGTTGATAGAATCGCATCATCTCGCACGGTCAAATGTGCTTTTTCAAACACTCATCCGCATCACGATGTGAGGAAATTAACATGAATCTTAAGCTGCAGCTGAAAATCCTCTCTTTTCTGCAGTTCTGTCTGTGGGGAAGTTGGCTGACGACCCTCGGCTCCTATATGTTTGTTACCCTGAAGTTTGACGGTGCTTCTATCGGCGCAGTTTATAGCTCACTGGGTATCGCCGCGGTCTTTATGCCTGCGCTGCTGGGGATTGTGGCCGACAAATGGTTAAGTGCGAAATGGGTCTATGCCATTTGCCACACCATTGGCGCTATCACGCTGTTCATGGCGGCAGAGGTCACTACGCCGGAGGCGATGTTCCTTGTGATATTGATTAACTCGTTTGCTTATATGCCAACGCTTGGGTTAATCAACACCATCTCTTACTATCGCCTGCAAAATGCCGGGATGGATATCGTTACTGACTTCCCGCCAATCCGTATCTGGGGCACCATCGGCTTTATCATGGCAATGTGGGTGGTGAGCCTGTCCGGCTTCGAATTAAGCCACATGCAGCTGTATATTGGCGCAGCTCTTTCCGCCGTTCTGGTTCTGTTTACCCTGACTCTGCCGCATATTCCGGTTGCTAAACAGCAAGCGAATCAGAGCTGGACAACCCTGCTGGGCCTCGATGCATTCGCGCTGTTTAAAAACAAGCGTATGGCAATCTTCTTCATCTTCTCAATGCTGCTGGGCGCGGAACTGCAGATTACCAACATGTTCGGTAATACCTTCCTGCACAGCTTCGACAAAGATCCGATGTTTGCCAGCAGCTTCATCGTGCAGCATGCGTCAATCATCATGTCGATTTCGCAGATCTCTGAAACCCTGTTCATTCTGACCATCCCGTTCTTCTTAAGCCGCTACGGTATTAAGAACGTAATGATGATCAGTATTGTAGCGTGGATCCTGCGTTTTGCTCTGTTTGCTTACGGCGACCCGACTCCGTTCGGTACTGTACTGCTGGTACTGTCGATGATCGTTTACGGTTGCGCATTCGACTTCTTCAACATCTCTGGTTCGGTGTTTGTCGAAAAAGAAGTTAGTCCGGCAATTCGCGCCAGCGCGCAGGGGATGTTCCTGATGATGACCAACGGCTTCGGCTGTATCCTCGGCGGCATCGTGAGCGGTAAAGTGGTTGAGATGTACACCCAAAACGGCATTACCGACTGGCAGACCGTATGGCTGATTTTCGCAGGTTACTCCGTGGTTCTGGCCTTCGCGTTCATGGCGATGTTCAAATATAAACACGTTCGTGTCCCGACAGGTACACAGACGGTTAGCCACTAATTACGCAAAGAAAAACGGGTCGCCAGAAGGTGACCCGTTTTTTTATTCTTACTTCAACACATAACCGTACAACCGTTTCATGCCATTCGCATCGGTTTCGCTATAGACACCTTGCAACTCCGGCGAAAATCCCGGCAACAAATTCACGCCTTCTTCCAGCGCAAGGAAATAACGTTGAACCGCCCCACCCCAGACTTCCCCGGGTACCACGCAAAGCACGCCAGGTGGATAAGGCAACGCCCCTTCTGCCGCAATTCGCCCTTCGGCATCACGAATCCGCACCAACTCCACTTCACCGCGAATATAAGCGCTATGCGCATCCTGGGGATTCATCACCACTGACGGGAAACTCTGCTGGCGGAACATCGCTTTTTGTAGGTCTTTGACGTCGAAACTGACATACAGATCGTGCATCTCCTGACACAACTGACGCAGGGTGTAGTCGCGATAGCGCACCGGATATTTGTTATAAACGCTCGGCAACACCTCAGCCAGCGGCGAGTCATCCTCAATATGCTGTTCAAACTGCGCCAGCATCGCCACCAGTTGTGCCAGCTTCTCGTGGCTTTCCGCCGGAGTTAATAAGAACAGAATGGAGTTGAGATCGCACTTCTCCGGCACAATGCCGTTCTCACGCAGGTAGTGCGCCAGAATCGTCGCTGGAACGCAAAAATCGCTATATTCGCCGGTTTCGGCATCGATACCCGGCGTGGTGAGTAACAGCTTGCACGGATCAACAAAATACTGATCCGCGGCATATCCTTCAAAGCCGTGCCACTTCGCCCCCGGCTCAAAACTGAAAAAACGGCGGTCGCTGGCTAACACTGACGTCGGATAATCCTGCCACAATTTGCCATCAACAACGGGCGGGATAAACGGGCGGAACAGCTTACAGCGCGCAAGAATCGCCTTCCGGGCTTCAATCCCCAACGCAACGCACTCCGCCCACAGCCGACGCCCACTCTCCCCTTCATGAATTTTGGCGTTAACGTCCAGCGCGGCGAACAGCGGATAGAACGGGCTGGTAGAAGCATGGAGCATAAAGGCATTATTCAACCGCTTATGCGGGCAAAAACGCGCCTGTCCACGGATATGGTTATCTTTTTTATGGATCTGCGACGTCTGTGAGAATCCCGCCTGCTGTTTGTGCACCGACTGGGTCACAAAGATCCCCGGATCGTTTTCGTTAAGTTCTAACAGCAGCGGCGAGCTATCCGCCATCATCGGGATAAACTGTTCGTAACCGACCCACGCGGAATCAAACAGAATGTAATCACACAGATGCCCAACGGTATCGATCACCTGACGGGCGTTATAGACAGTGCCGTCATAGGTTCCCAGCTGAATAATCGCCAGGCGAAACGGGCGCGGCAGGTCGGCTTTTTCTGGCGCAACGTCGCGAATTTGCTGGCGCAGATACTCTTCATTAAAACAGTGCGCATCAATACCGCCAATGAAACCAAACGGGTTACGTGAAGCTTCCAGATAGACCGGCGTCGCCCCCGCCTGAATCAACGCGCCGTGATGATTCGACTTATGGTTGTTACGGTCGAAGAGCACCAAATCGCCACGCGTTAACAGCGCATTCGTCACCACTTTATTCGCTGCCGATGTGCCGTTCAGCACAAAATAGGTTTTATCGGCATGAAAGACTTTGGCTGCGAATTTCTGCGCATCTTTCGCCGATCCTTCATGAATCAGCAGATCGCCCAATTTTACGTCAGCGTTACACATATCGGCGCGAAAGATGTTCTCGCCAAAGAAATCGTAAAAATGGCGTCCGGCAGGATGCTTTTTAAAGAACGCACCATGTTGATGTCCAGGGCAAGCAAAGGTGCTATTACCCATCTCAACGTACTGCGTCAGCGTGTCATAAAACGGTGGCAGCAAATTCTCTTCATACTGACAGGCTGCGGATTCCAGCTCCAGCCACTGCTGCTCGTTGCCGTTGATTACCGCCGTAACGCCCGCAGGTAATTCAACAACATGTTCGGAATACAAAAACACCGGTAGATGAAAACCGGTGCGCTTAAGCAACGCAAGAATGCCACTGCGACTATCCGCAGCGGTAATGACGACTGCCGCGACGTCCGTAAAATCAGTATCTGCCAACGCCACCACGCGGCGATGAGTAGAAAGTCGGGATACCAGTTCACTACTGGCGGCAATATTCATTGATTTCATAAGCGCAAAACCCGTTTCGGGGAAGTAAGAATACCGGACAAGGTGAAAAACCCTGCCCCACGAGATATGGGTCAAACTGGTCACCAGCTCCGACCGCCAGACATCAGTAAAAGCAGAAACGCTCTGATTTTACTGTTGTCCTGCAGTGAGCGTGCGTTAACTTCACCGCATGAGCAGAAAAAGGGAGGAGTTTCGCGCGAAACGGCGATAAGCGAGAGAATGTAAGGAGGTGGCGTGCATCGGGCAAACTCCGTACAGAGAGGAGAAAATTCGCGCAATCATGGCACCTTTCGCTAAAGCGTGCAAGCCAGGACTTTGCGACCAGACAAGCCATCAACAAGGCAAAAAGTTCATAATAAGAAAATCAAACAATACAGTTAACAGGAACTCTTGTGGTCATCGGCCCTTTTATCAACGCTAGTGCAGTCTTACTGGGTGGCGTTCTCGGCGCACTGCTCAGCCAACGCTTACCGGAACGTATCCGCGTCTCCATGACATCAATTTTTGGTCTGGCATCGCTGGGGATTGGTATTTTACTGGTGGTGAAATGCGCCAACCTTCCGGCGATGGTTTTAGCAACCTTACTCGGTGCATTAATCGGCGAAATTTGTCTGCTGGAAAAAGGCGTCAATACCGCGGTCACCAAAGCACAAAATCTGTTTCGCCACTCACGTAAGAAGCCAGCGCATGAATCTTTTATTCAGAATTATGTCGCGATTATTGTCCTGTTTTGCGCCAGCGGCACCGGGATCTTCGGGGCGATGAACGAAGGGATGACCGGCGATCCGAGTATTTTAATCGCCAAGTCATTTCTTGATTTCTTTACGGCGATGATCTTCGCCTGCTCGCTGGGTATTGCGGTATCGGTGATTAGTATCCCATTACTGATCATCCAGTTAACGCTGGCGTGGGCTGCCGCGCTGATATTACCGCTGACCACACCGTCGATGATGGCAGACTTCAGCGCCGTAGGCGGTTTATTGCTGCTGGCAACCGGATTACGCATCTGTGGCATTAAAATGTTCCCGGTGGTCAACATGCTTCCAGCACTCCTTCTGGCAATGCCCCTTTCCGCCGCCTGGACCGCCTGGTTTGCCTGACAATGCGTGCATTAGCGGCAAAGTGATGATAGATTGTGCAGTCTGCAGTAAATTGAAGAAATTTGATTGACGAGACGAGGCGAATCAGGTTTAATGCGCCCCGTTGCCCGGATAGCTCAGTCGGTAGAGCAGGGGATTGAAAATCCCCGTGTCCTTGGTTCGATTCCGAGTCCGGGCACCAAGTTCATATCAACGGACCTCCACGGAGGTCCGTTTTTCGTTTCAGAACGCCACAATTTAAGCGTTCTGCCTCCAAATCAATTCTACCGAACTCAACCAGATTCCCCCCACATCAACCCCATTGTGTGGGTATAATTGCGGGTATACCCCAGTTCGACAGAATTTGTACCCTCTTTAACGCATTCAGAAGGCTGAACTATGGCACTGACTGACGCAAAAATCCGGGCTGCAAAGCCCACTGACAAGGCTTATAAACTCACTGACGGGGCTGGCATGTTCCTGCTGGTACATCCTAATGGTTCCCGTTACTGGCGTCTCCGTTATCGTATTCTGGGTAAGGAGAAAACCCTGGCACTTGGTGTGTATCCGGAAGTTTCTCTCTCCGAAGCTCGTACAAAACGGGATGAGGCCCGAAAACTGATTTCGGAGGGGGTTGACCCTTGCGAACAGAAAAGAGCTAAAAAAGTAGTCCCTGATTTACAGCTCTCTTTTGAACATATTGCACGACGCTGGCATGCCAGTAATAAACAATGGGCACAATCACACAGCGATAAAGTACTCAAAAGCCTCGAGACTCACGTTTTCCCCTTTATCGGCAACCGGGATATCACAACACTCAGTACCCCGGATCTGCTTATCCCTGTTCGTGCTGCAGAAGTTAAACAAATTTATGAAATCGCCAGTCGTCTGCAGCAAAGAATATCTGCTGTAATGCGTTATGCCGTACAGTCTGGCATCATCAGATATAACCCGGCTCTGGATATGGCTGGTGCATTGACCACGGTAAAACGCCAGCATCGCCCTGCTCTGGATCTTTCACGCCTGCCTGAACTTCTGTCGCGTATTGACGGTTATAAAGGCCAGCCTGTCACCCGACTGGCAGTTATGCTGAATTTACTGGTTTTTATTCGTTCCAGTGAACTCAGATATGCCCGCTGGTCTGAAATTGATATTGACAATGCCATGTGGACTATTCCAGCCGAACGCGAACCTCTGCCAGGCGTAAAATTTTCATACCGGGGCTCCAAGATGCGAACACAACATCTTGTGCCACTCAGCCAACAGGCTGTAGCCATACTGGCAGAACTTCAGACATGGGCAGGTGAAAATGGTCTGATCTTTACGGGAGCACACGACCCACGTAAACCAATCAGTGAAAATACCGTAAATAAGGCCCTCAGAGTGATGGGGTATGACACAACCAAGGAAGTCTGTGGCCATGGATTCCGGGCGATGGCGTGCAGTGCATTGATTGAATCCGGCTTATGGTCAAGAGATGCGGTTGAACGTCAGATGAGTCATCAGGAGCGCAACGGAGTACGTGCCGCGTATATTCATAAAGCAGAACATCTGGAAGAACGTCGGCTTATGCTGCAATGGTGGGCAGATTTTCTGGATGCAAACAGGGAGGAGTGTATCAGTCCGTTTGAATATGCAAAAGTTAACAATCCACTGAAAAGGTGACTGAACGCCATTTACACACATGCTCTTCCTCTTAAGGGGAAGAGCACCCGCCTCAATCAATTTCTTTTTTATGCCGGCGGAACCATCAGCCAGGCTGAGGTTCTCATTCAATAACTCAACGTCTTACCACAGAACAGAATTCACTGTATTATCATGGGCAACGTTAATCCCGGACAATAAAAGGACACCGATGCCAGGCATCACAATTTTTATAGCCTGCAGGTTATGGTCCATCCTTTTTTACAGGTTCAGAATATGACTGGCAAATTACGCTTTGAAGTGAACGATAACCAGGGCTGTTTCATATTTCCGGAAACCTGGTTTGGCTCGTTGCTGGATGAGTTTGAAGAACTGATTGATGCATACGATGCGGATGAAATCAGCGAAACAAGTTACATCAACAAACTCAGGCGCCTTGCCCGACAGGAGAATGACTTTATTGATGTACACGCTCACTTGGCATACGTATTTCTGGAGCAGAATGCCCCGCGTAAGGCGCTGAATGCTGCCCTTAAAGGGCTGGCAATTGGCAATCGTCTTATCCCTGAAGGTTTCAGTGGCAGAATCATCTGGATACATCCTGACAACCGACCTTTTCTTCGTGCCCTCTATGCGGCAATCCTGGCAAATGCACATTTACAGCGTCATCAGGATGCCATCATGCTCATTGAAAAAATACTGGATTACAATCCCGAAGATAATCATGGTGCACGCTGGCTACTGGGACCGGAACTGTTACGCACTGGCGCTCATGAACAGGCACGCCATATACTGCAGGAACATGCAGATGAATTTTCACCTTACTGGTATGAACTCGGCCTTCTGCATTTTCTTAATGGGGAACTGGTAAAAGCTGCAACTGCATTTCGTCGCGGCTTTGCGGCAAATACTTACATCGCAGAAATACTGTGCGGAAATCTGCATCCATTTCCACTTGCTGTATGGCATAACTTTTCAGGCGGTCCGGATACTGCCGAAGATTATTATGCCACATACCACCCGTTATGGGGGCAATATCCGGAAGCATTGCTGTTTGTAAACTGGCTCTATAATCATTCCTCTGTGCTGCATGAACGGGCAGAAATCATTAAATGCGCCGAAATGCTGATGCAGGAAGATGATTTCGAAATATGCGAAAGTATTTTAAGACAGCAGGAGAAGTTGCGTGAAAGAATTGATGAGACGCTTTCTGAGAAAATTGTACAGAAATGCAGAAATATGAATGGTGAATATATCTGGCCCTGGATATTGCCGTTTTCAGCGGCAGGCATGAAACATACTGGCATACAGTATCAGTAGATATTGCATTAGTGTATCCTGCACACAAGTAATAATTTATTCACCAATAATAACACTGTTAATGCCCCCTTCCCCTGGTTGTCAGCCAGGGGTTATCTTCTGAATATTTCTTTTGAAAAGGATAACACAGTAAATTATTTTTATGAATTATCCCATGGACTCATTAACACCCTTTCATGATGCTTTATTGTCAAACACGTTATGGCTGACATCAAAAAAAACCGGATTTCCTCTGCCAGCGGGTAATCACCTTCCCGGTGTTTTCGGTTGGTCTGGTTACTCCTGTCTGGTTATTAGCAAGATAATTGCTATAAACAGTGGAAAACTCATCGTACATAATCTGGTGATGAACATTACGCTTATTTTCCCTTGACCGGAAGAATCAGAGGCTGTGGTTTCAGACTGTCTGCCAGTACATTCCTCTCTCCGTTAAAAACCATAACGGGTTCATTATCTTCGTCTGTCAGCAGATTGGGTGATGCTGCCAACTTACTGATTTAGTGTATGATGGTGTTTTTGAGGTGCTCCAGTGGCTTCTGTTTCTATCAGCTGTCCCTCCTGTTCAGCTACTGACGGGGTGGTGCGTAACGGCAAAAGCACCGCCGGACATCAGCGCTATCTCTGCTCTCACTGCCGTAAAACATGGCA
>ENA-OQKP01001420-OQKP01001420.1-human-gut-metagenome-genome-assembly--contig:-NODE-1420-length-10614-cov-4.447888_pt1 | contig 10614 bp, 7 predicted proteins | sample MGYA00242780_ERZ504802 | MGnify/ENA primary metagenome ERZ504802 (study PRJEB26092, sample SAMD00036406) | human gut metagenome | host: Homo sapiens | study: EMG produced TPA metagenomics assembly of... | reverse complement strand
AATAAAACCGCAAGATAATTAGTGATCGGATCAGTAAAAATGACATTGTCAAAACGATCCAGAATTCCTCCATGACCCGGAATCAGTTTCCCGTAATCTTTAATATTATGATAACGTTTTATCGCCGATGCCGCCAGATCGCCGATCTGGGAAATTGCGCCGCCGACTGCACCGATCACTGCATAAGAAACGATACTCGCCCCTGCATTTCCCCAGTGGTTCACAGCTAATGCATAAAGCACACCAATCAGGGCTGCGCCTGCAATTCCTCCTATCCCGCCTTCTACGGATTTTTTCGGACTCAGAACCGGAGCCATCTTATGCTTTCCGATGAGCATGCCTACACAGTATGCACATGTATCGCATCCCCACGAACAGATAAACACAAGCCATACGGTAAACACTCCTCCCGGAAGCATTCTTGTAAGGTAAATGTAAGACAGCATTACCGCTACATAAAATACTCCGAAAAATGCCGCCATGATCTGCTGTGTATTATATTTCGGATAAGAAAATACAAGCACTGCCATCTGGCAGATCAAATACGCCATAAAAAGCAGCATAAACCATGTATGTTTTTCTCCCGGGAGATATTCTTCCATATAAATAAGCGCATAATACCCGAAAGCAAAAATATAACCGACAATTCCCGGCGCTTTTTTCTCAATGCCAAACACTTTATAAAGTTCTGACATTCCGATCAGGCTGATCGCGAAAAGAACCGTAAATAAAACTTGCCCTCCGGCAATCACTGTCGTCAATGCAATGATCATCAGCATAATGCCGCTCAACAACCGTGTTTTAAACATAGATTACGCCTCCTCAACTTTGCCGAATCTTCTGTGTCTGTGGTTATATTCTTCGATTGCTTTTACAAGTTCTTCTTTTGTAAAATCCGGCCAGGGCACATCCGTAAAATAAAATTCCGAATATGCAAGCTGCCAAAGAAGATAATTCGACAATCTCTGCTCCCCACTCGTTCGGATCATCATATCTGGATCCGGAATCCCATGAGTATCTAAATATGTCTCAAACACCGATTCATCAATCTCTTCTGCTTTTATCTTTCCTTCTGCACAGTCTTTCGCCATTTTTTGCGCTGCCCGTGTCAGCTCATCTCTGCTTCCGTAATTCAAGGCAATCGTAAAATTCAGACCGCCGTTGTCTGTGGTAGCAGCTTCTAGCTCGCGAATCCTGCTTTTGATATCGTCATCCAACGGCTCAATATCTCCGATCACACGGATCTTCATATCATTCTTGGCCGCTGTTTTCAAGCATGTTTTCATATAATTACGAAGCAGTTTCATAAGAGCCGCAACTTCATTTTCCGGGCGGCTCCAATTTTCTGTTGAAAATGCATAAACCGTCAGATATTTAATTCCCATACGCCATGCCTCTTCACAGATTTTCTCCACATTTTTGCTTCCCTGTGCGTGTCCGTAGTTTCGCGGCATCCCCTTTGCTTTCGCCCATCTGCCATTTCCGTCTAAAATAATTGCTATATGCTGCGGTACGTTCATCTTTTCTTCCTCTCTATACGAAAGGGGGCTTACAATCAAAGCCCCCAGTTTTTGTAACGGCGTTAAGAATCCGATTACACAGTCATAATCTCTTTTGTCTTTACCTCGACCATCTTATCAATCTTTTCGATATATTTATCCGTAATCTTCTGAAGATCGTCTTCCAGATCTTTGATCTCATCTTCCGAAACTTCCGTTCCTTTTAACTTCTTAAACGCTACATTTCCGTCACGACGGATATTTCTGACAGCCACTTTCGCAGCCTCTCCTTTTTTCTTCACATCTTTTGCCAGTTCTTTTCTCCGATCCTCCGTAAGTTCAGGGAATACGAGGCGAACCGTCGAACCGTCATTAGTCGGATTGATGCCGAGATCTGACATAAGGATCGCTTTCTCAATCTCTTTGAGCATGCTCTTTTCCCACGGCTGGATCTGAATCATCCTTGCTTCCGGGACAGATACGTTTGCCACCTGTTGGATCGGTGTCGGCGATCCGTAATAATCAACTGTCAATTTATCAAGAACATGTGGATTTGCGCGACCGGCTCTGATCGTAGCTAATTCTCCGTCAAGATTATTGATCGTTTTTGTCATCTTTGAATCATATGTCGTCAATCTTTCATTCATATTTATATCCTCCTGCAAATTTTTTATAACGCTTATACAGTCACTTTCGTTCCCGTAAAGTTTCCGCTCATCGTTTCCACAATACTGTTTTCCTCGTTCAAACCGAATACAAGCATCGGCATCTTATTGTCAAGGCAGAGAATCGATGCTGTAAGATCCACCGCGGCAAGTTTCTTATCGATCACTTCCTGTATGGATATCTCGTCATATTTGACCGCTTCCGGATTCACTTTCGGATCGCTGTCATAAATACCGTCTATCGCCTTTGCAAGCAGCATCGCGTCCGCTTCAATCTCGATCGCTCTTAATACCGCCCCTGTATCTGTTGAAAAATACGGATGTCCCGTTCCTCCTGCGAAAAAGATCACTTTTCCTTCTTCCAGCGCCGCTACTGCCGCATCTTTTGAGAATAATGACGTAAACGAACCGCATACAAACGGCGTAAACACTTCTGTTTTCATCCCGACATAACGGAAAATATCAGATACATAAATACAGTTCATCACCGTTGCCAGCATTCCGATCTGATCTGCTTTTGTCCGGTCGATCGTCTCGCTCGTCCTTCCCCTCCAGAAGTTGCCTCCTCCGGTCACGATCGCCACCTGAATGCCATCCTCAGTCAGTTTCTTTACCTGCTCTGCAACTTTAATACAGGTTGCCTCGTCAAAACCTGTTTTTTTATCTCCCGCGAGCGCTTCTCCGCTCAGCTTTAACAGTACTCTTTTCATATCGTACTCTCCTTTGTTTTCTTCACATTAACTATTTAAAATCAATGCTGACCTAAAATGAAGTATAACATAAGTTTTTCATTTTGTCATGTACATATCCCGCATCTCGTTCATCTGCCATAACCGTCAGTTTATCGCCTGCCATAAGGCATGTTTTTCCTTTCGGAATAAACTCTTTTCCGCCTCTGTCTACCGCGACAAGAAGGCAGTTGTCCGGCAGATCTATTTCCATGACGGTGCGGTTTTCAAGAGCAGAACCTCCCATGATCACAAACTCGCTCAGCACTTTCTGCCCGCCCGCATAAACCGGCTGTTCTTCCTCTTTTTCTCTTTGCAGCAGATTTGCCAGAAGGCTTTCATAAATCGGTTCAGATCTTACCAAAGTTGCAGTGACATATGCAGTCACCGAAACAAGTGCAAGAGAAAGCATCTGACTTACCGAGCCGGACATCTCAAACAGAAGTATGATCCCTGTGATCGGCGCACGAACGATCGCCGTGAAAAATCCGGCCATTGCCAGTAAAACGAAATTATTCATATACATCGGATCTAAACCGAAGATTTCCGTTCCTGTCATAGAGAAGATTCCGCCGACCATTGCGCCTAATATCAGAAGCGGAAAAAAAATTCCGCCAGGAGCGCCGGATCCGAAACTGACTGCCGAAAACAGAAATTTCACAAGAAACGTAATGATCGCAACTTTCAACACCATCTCTTTATCCGTCAAAGCAACGATCAGATCCCCTCCGCTTCCAAGTACCGAAGGCATGCAAAGTCCAAGCACTCCCGCCGCCGAAAACGCGATCATAAGACGAGTCGTCTCGTTTAAAAATTTCGGTCTTTTATAAAGTTCCTGCGCTTTTAGCATTACCTTATTATAGAGCGCTCCCATCAGACCTAAAATCACTCCCAACACAAGGATCATCCAATAATAATTCTGGGGAAGCGTCTGTTCCAACTGAAATCGGAACACCGGATCAAGCCCCATAATATGAGACGATATATAATCTGCCGTAACCGAAGCTGTCATAACCGAAATAAGCAGACTTGTCGAAAACCCTTTGTGCAGTTCTTCCAACGCAAACATAACGCCTGCCAAAGGAGCGTGAAATGCCGCAGCCAGTCCGGCGCTCGCCCCACACGTCATCAAATACCGTTCTTCTGTTTTCCCTCTGCTTAAAATCCGTGATATTCCCTGTCCGCTCATCACTCCAAGCTGTATAGACGGACCTTCCCTGCCAAGAGACAGTCCGCCGAACAGACAAAGAAATCCTCCCGCAAACTTAGCGGGCAGAACTTTAAGCCAGTTTTGATTCAATTTTCCAAGTATTTCACCTTCAACCTGCGGTATTCCGCTCCCCGATATCATCGGTTCCCATTTTATCAGTTTCCCGACAAGCACTGCAAGCAGCATCAAAACAGCAAACCATCCCGCAATCCGCAGTGGATTTCCTTTTATAAACGCCAGCGCTTCACCAAGCCATTTTCCCGCACAAGTAAGCGCGATTCTGTAAAGGAGCACGATCAACCCTCCGACAGCTCCTACGAGAAGTCCTTCCCCGATCAATATAACAGGAAAACGCTGCGCTCTTTTTATTGTATGCGATGTATTTCTTTTCATTTTATCCTCATTTCTTCCATTCCTTTTTTCTACAGTTCCGACAAAAAGCCGTAAAGATCATCGAAGATCTTCCCGAAAATATTTCACACCAGAAATATAGACACAATCACAGTGACAATACCGCATATACCGATTGCAAGTCCGCTCATCGCGCCTTCCACTTCCCCGATCTCAATCGCTTTCGATGTTCCTACCGCATGGCTGGATGCCCCTATGGCAAGTCCTGCCGCAACCGGATCAGATACCTTAAATAATTTTATAAGAAGGGGCGCAAATATCCCCCCTAGTATTCCTGTTCCGATAACGGCGGCAACCGTAATCGGAACGACGCCGCCTGCCGGTTCTGATATGCTCACGGCAATCGGGGTTGTTACGGATTTCGGCAGCAAAGAAACTGTCAGACTTTTATCCAGTCCGAATAACCGGCACAGTCCGTAAACACTTCCCATAGATGCCAAAGATCCGGCCGTGCAGCCGACAAGAATCGGAAGCCAGTACTGTTTGAGTATCTGTATTTTTGTATAGATTGCCACTGCAAGGCAGGCAGTTGCCGGAGCGAGGAACATATTAATAATCTTTCCTCCCGCATTATAATCTTCATAGGGTATTTTAAAAATAAGAAGAACCCCGACAATAAGAACAATGGCAATCACCAATGGATTACAGACAGGTGTTTTTAACTTTTCATTTAATTTCACCCCGATTCCGAAGGCTAGAACGCTTAGCGCAATTCCAAAATACGGTGAAGAACACAATTCTCTCATTTTTCTCCGCCTCCTGACTGTAGATTTTCTGGTTTCCTGCTTTTCATCAAACGGAGTGTCAATTTCACGCTCCATGCAGTCACTGCAAATGTAATAATTGTAGAAATAATACAAACAAAAACTAACTGTACAATCGAATGTTTCAGCACATCAAAATAATTCATAATACTTACGCCCGCAGGAACAAAAAAGAACGCCATATTTCCGAGAAGAAAATCCGCCTTTTCCTGAATATGTTCTATCTTTAAAACTCCGGTAAACAGGCATAAAAAAAGAAGTATCATTCCGATCACACTTGCCGGAAAGGTAAAAGGAAGCAGTTTCTCTATCACAAGGCTAAGCCAGCATACTGTAAAAATGATCCCGATCTGTCTAATGATTTTCATTGCATCAACTCCTTAATTGTTCTTGATCGCCTATCATTAACTCTACTAAAATACCACTGTCTTTGCAAGACTGTCAATGTCGGGCGCTATTCTTTAAATCTGTTCATATATCATTTATCTGCACATTAAAAGGCGAAAAAAGAGATAGAAATAAAAGAAATATGCAAAAAAAATCATTGACATTCTTTTTTTTGTATTCTATGATACTATTAGTTTCGCACTTTAAACAGTTAAAATTTTGCAGTATGAAGTTGAACGCTTTTGTTCTTCCCTTCGCTGCCGAAAATATTTTTCATAATACAGGGAGGCATTTTTATGATTATCGTACTGAAACCACATTCAACAGAAGAAACTATTACACGTGTAGAAAATATGGTCAAAAACCGGGGACTCGACACACACATCGTCCGCGGTACAGAGATGACGATCATCGGATGTATCGGAGATACAACGCTGATCGACCCACGACTCTTTGAAGTTGACAGTTCCGTAGATAAAGTTATGCATGTTCAGGAACCTTACAAACTTGCCAACCGCGCGTTTCATCCCGAAGACTCCGTGATCGACGTCTCAGGAGTCAAAATCGGCGGAGGACATATGGGATTGATCGCAGGTCCTTGTTCTGTAGAATCTTTTGATCAAGTGCTCGAGATCGCAAAAGCCGCAAAAGCCGCCGGAGCTAATCTTCTGCGCGGAGGAGCATTTAAACCGAGAACAAGCCCGTACTCATTTCAAGGGTTAGGTCTTGACGGACTGGAGATTCTCTGTCAGGTCAAACAAGAAGTCGGTCTTCCGATCGTAACAGAGCTGATGTCTCCTGAATACCTCGATGTTTTCAATGAGAAAGTAGATCTTATTCAGATCGGAGCCCGCAATATGCAGAATTTTGATTTATTAAAACAGCTCGGTCAGGTAGACCGTCCGATCTTATTAAAACGCGGTTTGAACGCTACCTACGAAGAATGGATCATGTCAGCCGAATATATTATGGCTTCAGGAAATGAAAACGTTATCCTGTGCGAGCGTGGTATCCGTACATTTGAAACATATACAAGAAACACTCTTGACTTACAGAGCATTCCTGTACTTCGCAAAAAGACACATCTTCCTGTTGTAATCGATCCTAGTCATGCAGGAGGAAAATGGTGGCTTGTAGAACCGATGGCAAAAGCTGCCGTAGCGGCAGGCGCAGACGGTCTGATGATCGAAGTTCACAATAATCCGGAGTGTGCTCTTTGCGACGGAGCACAGTCACTGAAACCGGAAAAATATGACACACTTCTCAAAGAAATAAAACTAATTGCCGAGGTTGTCGGAAAACAGCTATAAAAGGAGATTCTATGAAACTAACAGTCAATCTGAAGGAAAACTCTTATCCGATCTATATTGAAAACGGGATTTTAAATCGCGCGGGAGAATACATCGCCGATCTGTTTCACGGACAGCGTATTATGATCGTCTCCGATGACAATGTATTTCCACTGTACGGAAAACAATTATGCGATTCCCTTTCTGGCTACGAGTGTCATTCTCTCGTCCTCCCTCATGGAGAACCGACAAAAAGTTTCGACACACTTCCGAAAGTCTACTCCGCAATGCTTGACGCAAAACTGACCCGAAGCGATCTTGTGATCGCTCTCGGAGGCGGAGTGATCGGGGATCTGACCGGATTTGCGGCATCTACCTACTTGCGAGGAATCAAATGTGTGCAAATACCGACTTCTCTTTTGGCACAGGTAGACTCATCCGTCGGCGGCAAAACCGCCGTAGACCTTCCTCAGGGGAAAAATCTTGTAGGCGCGTTCTTCCACCCGAAAATGGTGCTGATCGATCCTCTTGTACTGAACACACTGCCTGATCATTTCATCCATGACGGCATGGGCGAAGTGATCAAATATGGCTGCATCAAAGACTCCGGGTTGTTTGATCTTCTCCTTTCTCATTCTTCATTTGAAGATCTCAAACCGGATCTGCCAAAGATCATTGCCAGATGTGTTGATATCAAACGGATCGTTGTAGAAGCAGACCAGTTTGATACCGGAGAGCGGATGCTTTTAAATTTCGGTCATACACTGGCCCATACGATTGAACAATATTATCAATATGAGCGGGAAAGCCATGGAGAAGCCGTCGGAATCGGCATGTATCAGCTTACGAAAATGTCAGAAAAACGCGGCCTTACCGCAAAGGGATGCGCTGAAAAGATTCGGAAAGCTTTAGATATCTACAATCTTCCGACAAGCTGCAAATTGACTGTTTCCGAACTGATCAAAGCGATCTCCCTTGATAAGAAAAACTTAAACGGACACTTAAACCTCGTCCTTTTAAAAGAAATCGGCGACAGTTATATTTATCCTACAAAAATCGGTTTTTTTGAAAACGAGTTGAACACATTTATGTGAGAATGTTGTACCTATAGTCTTCATAAACGAATAAACTTTTACATAACGACAAAAATAAAGCAGGAGATGCCGCAAATCAACAGCGCATCTCCTCTATTTTTATATCTTTTATATCTTTATTTTTTATATCTTTGTTTTTAATATTTTTTTAATATCTCCATTTTATATACTTGCTTTTACATACTTGCTTTTATTCTTTTTCCGCCATTCCTTTATACACTTTCTCCGCCGTGATCGGAAGCTCCCTCACAATTACTCCGACTGCATTTTGAACTGCATTTGAAATTGCAGGAGACGGAGTATTGATAACGATCTCTCCAATGGATTTTGCGCCGAAAGGTCCTGTCGGTTCATAACTGCTCTCGAATTCCACACGGATCTCTCCGACATCAAGACGGCTCGGTATTTTATACTGCATAAAGGAATTACTGTAGTTCTTTCCTTTTTCGCTGTAAATGATATCCTCATAAAGCGCCATTCCGATTCCCTGGGCGATTCCCCCTTCAGTCTGCACTCTTGCAAGATTCGGATTAACGACCGTTCCGCAGTCTACAACAGCGGCATAATCGATTGGTTCAACAACTCCCGTCTCTTTATCGATCTCCACTTCTGCAATACCGACCATGAACGGCGGCGGAGATACAGGAGAAGAAAAGGCTTCTGTTGCGGACAGCGGCGCGTTGCTGCTGCACATTACTTTGTTTCCTATTTCTTTTCTCGTTATCTCTTCTTTTGTTTTCAGATTGACAACTTTTTCTCCGTCAAACTCCACATCATCAGGACTGCATCCGAGATATTCCGCCCCTCTTTCGCATATCTTTTTCCGAAGTGTCTCACACGTTTTCACAACTGCCATTCCCGTAACATATGTCGTACTGGATGCGTAAGATCCGCAGTCATACGGGGAATTATCTGTATCTACTCCATGCACGACAATATCTTCCATCTCACACTCAAGACATTCTGCAGCCATCTGTGTCAGTATCGTATCGCAGCCCGTTCCCATATCGGTCGCCCCGATCATTAAACTGTAAAATCCGTCATCGTTTACTTTAATTTCAACCGCGCCTGTATCTACTCCCGAAATTCCCGATCCCTGCATCGCCATAGCAACGCCGACACCGCGGACTTTTCCGTTTCCACAGTCATAACAGGGATATTTTTCATCCCATCCTATCATTTCTTTCGCACGTTCAAGACATCTGTCGAGAGCACAGCTTCTCGTCGTCTCCCCATAGTAGGCAGGCATCATCTGACCTTCCCGCACCATATTGTTCGCTCTGAGAACGGTCGGATCCATATGAAGTGTCTGTGCCAGTTCATTTACCGCAGACTCTAAGGCAAAAATACCTTGTGTCGCCCCATATCCCCTATAAGCTCCCGCAGACATAACATTTGTATACACTACGTCATAACTGAACCGAAACGCTTCTGCGCTTCCGTAAAGAGGAATCGATTTATGCCCGGATAACCCGACCGTTGTGGGGCCGTGTTCACCGAACGCGCCTGTATTTGACAATGTATACAGATCAATCCCTTTGATATTTCCCTCTTTATCCGCTCCTAAACGAACATGGATTTCCATTTCGTGGCGAGGTGACGAAGCGATCAGAGACTCTTCTCTTGTGTAAATAATCTTTGCCGGTTTTCCTGTTTTCCATGTAACAAGCGCCGGATAAATCTCCGAAACCGACGTCTGTTTTGCCCCGAATCCGCCGCCAATACGCGGCTTTATAACACGGATTTTATGCTTCGGAATATCAAGCGCATTTCCGAGAATGCGGCGGACATGGAAAGGCACTTGGGTAGAAGATACAATATTCAGCCTTCCGTATGCATCCATATATGTATATGTACGAAATGTTTCCATCATCGCCTGCTGATTTGCTTTTGTATGGTATACCCGATCGATCACATGGTCGCAAGATGCAAGGACTGCATCTACATCTCCGCTCTCACTTACGTCATGAGCACACAAATTACGTTTGTTATCCGCTCCGACAGGACAAAGACTTCTCCAGTTTTCTTCCGGATGAACGAGGATCGGATGATCTTTTGCCGTTCTGAAATCTAAAACCGGCTCCAATACTTCGTATTTTACTTTGATCAGCCTCATAGCCTGCTTTACAACCGCTTCCGAAGTTCCGGCGACGATTGCGACCGCATCTCCTACGAACCGGACTCTCTGATCAAGAATAAGCCGGTCGTACGGACTTGGCTCAGGATATGTCTGACCTGCCAGCGTGAAACGTTTATTCGGACAGTCTTTATATGTAAGCACACATTCAATTCCCGGGAGCGCCTCCGCACGTGTAGTATTAATCTCTTTGATCAGCGCATGAGCATGAGGGCTTCTTACAAGCTTTACGATTAAGCTGTCTGAAGATGCGATATCATTTGTATATACGGCGCGTCCTGTCACGAGCGCTTTTGCGTCAACTTTCCGGATTCCTTTATTTACAACACGCATCTGCCGCATCGTTTCTCTTATTTCCTTGTTCTCACTGCACACATTCTGTCCTTCTGCCATGTCTACTCCTCCTTTCCGCCTTTTTTCTCTGCATTTT
>ENA-OQKP01001419-OQKP01001419.1-human-gut-metagenome-genome-assembly--contig:-NODE-1419-length-10619-cov-54.131052_pt1 | contig 10619 bp, 18 predicted proteins | sample MGYA00242780_ERZ504802 | MGnify/ENA primary metagenome ERZ504802 (study PRJEB26092, sample SAMD00036406) | human gut metagenome | host: Homo sapiens | study: EMG produced TPA metagenomics assembly of... | reverse complement strand
CAAAAATAACTTTAGGTCTTTGCTCTTCAATTGTTGCTTCAAGTTTAATAATTTTACGGTCAGCAATTTTAAGAGCTCGTGCCATGATTTTCTCTGGACTATTGAAGTCTTTTTCAACTTGGATGAAGTATTGACGAACCTCTTTACCTTTGTCGGTACGTTGAATCATTGCGATTTCTTTTGCCATGTCTAGTTTTAGAACGTGGTCGTTAAAGGTCGTTTCATTATTTTGAGCTGTTACTCTTTTTTGAGTAATAGCTAAATAGTCTTCGTTTTCAGCAAAACCATAGTCAATCATTCGATTGAACCAATCGTTATATCTTGTTTTAACTCCTAAAGCTTGATGGAGTTGGCGACCTGAAACAACAGGTTCTTGGTTTTCGTTTAAAGTAACATTAATTAAATTGTTCATGTATTACCCTTTCTGAATTTGATATAATTAAAATAAAATGATTGGAGAATCACTATGAAATTAAATGCTGATTGTATTCGCGATATTCTTTTAGTTGTTGAAGAAAACGCAACTTACTCTAATGATGTCGAAGAGGAAATCATATATAAAAATTTAACTCCAAAATATTCTAAAGAAGAGATCCTTTATCACGTCAGGCAATGCGAACATAGTGGATTATTTTTAAAAGTAACTCACTATTTTGGTGGTTTCATCATTCAAGACTTGTCACCGTATGGACATCAATTCGTCAATAACATTAGACAAGATAATAATTGGAATAAAACTAAAGAAATAGCTAATAAGGTAGGCTCATCATCATTAGATGTTTTAAAAGACATTGCGGCTCAAGTTATCTCCAATTTGATATCAGGACAATTTAACAAGTAACTTTAAATATACTTCTGCAAAGCCATTCTTGGCTGTGCTTTTTAGTTTGAATTTTTCAACACCAGAAACTTCATTGCCAGATAGAAAAATTTTGCCTTCTCTAATTTCAATCTTTTCCATAATCGCTGTTCCTTTCAATAACATTTATGCGTGAGGCTAAAATCGAAATACCTGTTGCATACATTGTTAATTTACTTTCCAACTTTGCAATCTCTTCATGAGGTTGCTTTTTGTTTCCGATATACGGATAACGTTTTGGTTTCATGTTTACTCCTTTCTAACCTGCTGATAAACGCTTGTTTCGATTTAATTCGTATTTTTTCCCTAAAAAAATAAAATCAGGGTCTACTTCGTAGAAATCGGAAAGTTTTCTTAATAGATTCACCGGAATTCTTGTGCTGTCGTGCTCATATTTAAGCAAAGTTTGATGATGGATTCCGATTTCTTCAGCTACTTCTTTAGCCGTTAAGCTATAATTAGTGCGTAAAGCACGTAACGTCATTTTTTGCATATTCTCACCCCTTTCTAAAATGATATAATGGAAATAAAAATGATTGGAGAATAAATGTGGAATTATCACTGATTTTATCTATAATATCAATTGCAATGTCATCGTACATCTTTCTTATTAAACATTACCGAGAACTATACAGGGTTGGTATTTCAAACAGTAAGGCATTTAATAACGAATCAGGACAAATGGTCGTAAGAATTGCTTTTGTAAATGAATCATCAACACCTCTAACTGTTCAAGGTATGTTGATTTCAGATAAAGAATTTCGTTCGTACTCAACAGATTATGGGGAGCTGATTAATGGAATATCAACTAAACGTTTCAATAAAGAAATCAATACTAGAACTGTTCCATTTATAGTAGCTCCTTACTCTGAAGTTACTGATTATTTTGCTTTTAATTGTTCTGCTATAAATAATCCAAATTTATTCTTGGAGATAGAGACACCTAAACGTTTTTTAGTCGTTCCATTCAATCCTATCCCAGACACATACTATTTTGCGGATACAAGGAAAGGACGTACTCGTGAAGTTGTAATGCATTGGAGGCAAAATCCAATTCGAGAATTTAAAGATAAAATCATTTCTTTCTTTGAAGAAAAAACTTGGAAAAGATGGATTTACGAAGCTAAACTACGTTTAAAAAGAGTTCTCGAAAAAATTCGGAAATACAAAAAATAATTAATAAAACCACAAAAGGCAACATCCAATAAATATAGTTGTTAAAAAGCTAAGTTTCAAAACATTAATACAAATCCATGTCAATAAAACGATAATTGATGTTAAGGCTAACGTAGCCAATAAACTAAGCAGTATTTCAATAAAATATCTCACCACACCACCAACCAGATAATTAATCCAACAATCAAACCTAGCAAAACCAAATTAGGAATTAATCCACCTTTTAATTTGAATTCCACTTCTTGATTTCCGTCTGCTGATTCATTCTTATAATGAATATCACCAAAAAGAAACTTCTTCCATTTCATGTTTTATCCTCCTATTCTTTTAAATCATCTAGGCTAACACCTAGGGCTTCCGCAAGCTTCACAGCTTTCGTAAAGCCAATATCACGAAATTGTGTATCTCTAATAGTTGTATATGCAACACCAGAAATACGAGCCAACTCCCTAATGGAAATATTCTGCTCTTTAGCAAGTTTATTCAACTTCTTCCACATAATAAAACCTCCATTCATTTACGGTTTACCGTACATTTGATATAATAACATTATCCCATAACTCGAAAGGAGTGATTTTCTTTGTCAGAGTTTTTGAGGTATACTGTGTCTCAGTGAGTGGGTGTTAGATTTTCTAGTCCTGACTGCTAGCGTCGACAAACAAGAGTCGTAAAAATAGGTATGGATTGACGCGCTGGAAGGAGCCAGCTAAAAAATCCTATCAGTCCTAGGTCCATAACACACTATCATTTCAATTGCAGTGCTGGGGACGATACCAGTGAAGTGTTGATAGTTACTCCTACTAGCTTGAGCAGAATAATTTCCGTAGTGTATTCTATGTAGGAGATAGAATACACTTTTTTGTTGTACCTTTAATCTGATATAATATTGTCAGAAAGGAGGTGAATATTATGATTATCTCTAATGTTAATGAACTCGCTCTAGCTATTGTTTCATCATCAAGTCCGGAATTATCTATTGAAGATAAAATCAAACTGTACGAAGATTCGCTTGAGGCTATCAAGGCTCATAACCAACCTTTTATTGATGCCAAAAATAAGAAAAGAGCGGACAATTCTAAAGCTCTAGCTGAAGCTTTAGGTAGAGGAGAATCAATATTTTGATAAGTAATCTCCGATTTTTAAGTACCCTTTTGCAAGCTCACATCTTGCAAAAGGGTCTTTTTCATTAACAAAATCTTGACCAATTTTTGTGTGCATCATTGTTAATACTTCAATAAATTTTGCTTTTCGTTCATCCATGTTCTCACCTCGCTAACATTGTTAAGGTCTATCTCAACCTTACGAGTATATTATAATACGAATTAAATCGTATGTCAACGCTTTTTACGGAAAAATTCGTATTTTTTATGTTTTTTTTATTTACAAATACGAATTAAAACGATATTATATAGTTAGAAAAATTGAAACGAGGTACAATATGGCACGAGGAAGAGGAAAATTAACGCCTCAAGATATCGAATATATGAAAATAATCTCTAGTAATATAAACAGATTATTAAACGAACAAAACAAGAAACAAGTTGATATCGCAAGAGGGACTAAAATCCCACCTTCAACTATTACTGGATATGTAAAAGGAACTTCTCTTCCTATTCCAGGAAATGTAGAAAAAATAGCTGATTTTTTCGGAGTTCTAAAATCTGATATTGACCCACGTTTTAAAGCTACTAAGAAAACAATTTCATCTAAAATCAACTTTGACCCTCGCCAAGCGATTCTACTGTCTAACTATAATAAGTTAAACGACAATCGCAAGGATAAGCTTGTACAGGTTTCCGAGAAGCTTTTGGCAGAGGAAGACGGTAGAGTCGTTGATATTTGCGAAAAACGTGCCAAATACGAAACTAGAAAGCGTGTGAGCTTACCTACTCCCGGTAAGGTTTCAGCCGGCACTGGCTACTGGCAAGAAGACGATTACGACACTATGGTAGATTTCTACGAGGACGAAATCCCAGACGAAAGCGAATATGACACTATCGCTATCGTCGTTGGTCATTCAATGGAACCAAAAATAAAAAATGGTGATTTCCTTTTTATCAAGCTAACAGACCAAGTCGACTTAAATAAAATCGGTATTTTTAAAGTTAACGGCGAAAATTACGTCAAGAAGTTAAAAGGTGATTATTTAGAATCGTTAAATAAGGAATATGACGATATTTCGCTATCTGAAAATGATGACATTAGGACTATTGGAGAAGTTGTAGATATTTATAGAGAAAAGTAGAGGTTGGAATTATGGACTTTGGAAAATTAAAGGATATTGCAAAAGCAGCTACAGAAAAAACGGTTGCTGGTGTTAGCAAAGCTAATGAAACACGTAAAAAAGCTAACCAAGAGAATAAAATGAAAATTGGAAATGAAACCGTTAGAAAAACAGTTGACGGTCAATATTATTTTGGTTTTTATTCTGAATCACCTTACTTATTTGAATTCGCAGGTTTTGATTTTGCTGGTTCTACAATTACGCAAAAAACTGTCACTAAAGGTAAAACGAAACAACAAGGGCGCACAGGTAGCGTGTTAGGCGGTGCAGCAATTGGTAGTATAATTGCTCCTGGAGTTGGTACAATTGTAGGTGGCATGGCTGGTGGTTCACGTAAGAAAAAAGGGACAATCGATTCTACTTCTGTTACTACTACTGAAGAAAAACCAGGAAAAGCCATTGTTAAGTTTCGTGCTGTCAACAGTGATGAAGTCAAAACAATTAAAACTAAACTCACACAAGCTGAAGCTAACAACGTACAAATGTTCTTTTTAAGCTAAACAGTTAGAAGGGATATTGATTTATGACTAACCATTTTAGGGAACTTGTTCAAGAACTACTTGAACATATCGATAACAATCCATTAACTGATAAACAAATTGAAAAAATCGAAAAGTGGGTTGAGGAAAACAAAAAATGATTAGTAGAGAAAGGAAAGAACGAAAAGATGGATACGTTATTATCACAAGAGTTACTTCAACGTAGCCAAAGCATATGAAATGCTTATCACAATTTAGAAATTAACCATCACGATGAAAAATGGTCTATTGAAGAGGATCTATTAGCTTTGTCAAATGATATCGGAAATTTAAACCGCTTAGTAATGACACGTAAAGGGCGTTATTACGATGAGACACCTTATCAATTAGAAGAAAAGCTAGCCGAAAACATCTGGTGGTTAATTGAGTTAGCCAACCGTCTTAACGTAGATATTGAAAAAGAAATGGAATCTTTTTTATCAGAAAAAGAACAGTTACTAAAAATTGTTAATAAATAAGATAAGAAAATTTTTAGTATAAAACACTTGACACATATTGAAACTTAAGAAAAAATAAAGTTTTTTTACTCAAAAGAGTTGACAAGATTGGATAAATTTTATAGAATAAATTTAATCAAACAGTAAATCCACTCCTGAGAGTAATTCCCCCACCATAAGGGGAGTGACGAAATCAGGAGTTTTTTGTGTTTTGAGGAGCAGAAAATGAAAATAGCTATTTTAGTAGATGGTGGTTTTTACAGGAAACGGATGACCAAAGTAAAAGGGAATCTCACTCCTAAACAGGCAGCTGAAGAATTATATCAATATTGCCAACGCCATTTATATGATAAACAGACAAGTAAAGACAAGACTAGGCATGAGTTATATCGTATTTTTTATTACGATTGTCCCCCGCTTGAAAAGAAGGTTAATCACCCTTATGATAATGAACTGATTGATTTTTCTGTTAGCACTATGAAACAATGGACAGACGAATTTTTTAGCATTCTCAGCCATAAGCGTAAGGTGGCGCTTCGCCTTGGAGAATTGAACGATAAAGTTGCACATTTTAATCTTAAGCCAGCGGTGTCAAAGAAACTCATAAACGGTTCAAAGACTGTCGACCAAATTGTTAAAGAAGATTTTCGCTTTAATGTGCAACAAAAAGGCGTTGATATGAAAATCGGTTTAGACATCTTAACCTTAGCATTAAAACAACAGGTCGAACAAATTGTTTTAATCGCTGGTGACAGCGACTTTGTTCCCGCAGCAAAAATGGCAAGACGTGAAGGGATAGATTTTGTTTTAGACCCACTCGGAAATAAAATTAAAGATAATCTTTCCCTACATATTGATGGGCTAAGAACTTGTGACAGAGAGTATCTTGGATTTGAAAAAAAGATAAAAAAAGAAAAGCCTATCATTATCGCAAAAGCGACTTATTCAGCTGCTGAATTAAGATTTAAGACAAAGGGAACTGCCTATGACCATATACGACGACCTATCAGGCGCCTACAGAGTCGCCCTCGCCTTCTTTGACAATAAATTAAAAAACCTTACACTCTCCGTCGCCAAACTTAGAGTGTAAGGAATAATTGGTAGTATAGTAAAAACCTGCATGTAGTAGGCCTCTTTACTATACCCATTTTAACATAGAAATGAGGTAAAAACAAATGTGGATTGAAAACCATAAAAGTGGAAAAATAAATTTTGTCGAAAGATATAGACACCCATACACTGGGGAGTGGAGAAAAGTTTCAACTTTAATGGACCGTGACACACCAAGATCGCGCAAAGAAGCACAAAGAATCCTTGATAGAAAAATAAAAGAAAAACTAGCCAAACTAACCACTACAGATGCAAAGTTAGTTGATATTATAAACGAATGGTGGAATCATCACAAACCAAGCCTTAAACCTACTTCTCAAAAAACAATTGAGTACAAAGTAAAAGGATTGACGAAAGTGATTGATGAAAAGGTATTACTTTCAAAAGTAACTACTAAATTTTTACAAAACTTAGTCGATGACGTCCCAGGTAGCTTCGATAAGAAAAAACGTATAAAACAAATCTTTAAACAAACTTTTGATTATGCGATCAGTATCGGATATGTTTCGGAAAATCCTGCAACTGGCGTTAAACTTTCGAAACCTCCAAAAACAATTGAAGATTTTGAAAATATAACACAAAAATATCTTGAAAAAGATGAGCTATACAGACTATTAAAAGAAATGAATAGGCATAGTGTTTCAAAAAAGATTGCATTGCTTGCAGAATTTATGGTTTACAATGGATGCCGATTTGGTGAAGCAATTGCATTGCGACCTGAAAATATTAAAGAAGAGTATATAGAAATTCACGGCACCTTAGATTACATGACTAGTGGCTATGAAAATTCTCAAAAACAAACTCCTAAAACAAATTCAAGCTGGCGTGAGACTCTTCTAACAGAGAGGGAACGGGAGATTTTAAATGAAGTTCAACTCTTAAATAAATTAGAAGAAGACACTAGCCAAAGTTATAAGAAAACAGGTTATATATTCGTTAGCAGGAACGGCATACCCATTCAAGACAACTCATTCAACAAATCAATCCGTGCTGCTAACAATAGACTCTCAAACCCTATCCCTAAACATTTAACAAGTCATATTTTTAGGCATACGCTTGTTAGTTTCCTGGCTGAAAAGGGTGTCCCTTTAAAAGCAATTATGGACAGGGTTGGTCATTCTGATTCAAAAACAACCATTCAAATTTACACCCATATTACCAAAAATATGCGAACTGAAGTTGTCGATATACTCAATTCAATATAATTCATGCCCCAAAAATGCCCCAAAACTATAAAAAAAGCCTATCACATAAGCTGTAACGCTTGATACGGTAGGCTTTTTAAATTATTTATCAAGAACTTTTTGAGTTTTAGCATAGTTGGCTTCAACTGCTTCTTTTTCAGCTTTCCACCAATCTTGGTTATCTGTGTACCATTTGATTGTTGCTTCAAGTCCTTCTTCAAAATTATTGTATTGTGGTTCCCAACCAAGTTCTTCACGAAGTTTAGTTGAATCGATTGCGTAACGAAGGTCGTGACCAGCACGGTCTGTTACGTGATCGTAAGCATCTTTTGGTTGACCCATTTTTTCAAGGATAAGTTCAAGAACTTCTTTGTTGTTCTTTTCACCATCAGCACCGATAAGGTAAGTTTCACCGATACGTCCTTTTGTCAAGATTGCCCAAACACCTGTTGAGTGGTCGTTTGTGTGAATCCAGTCACGAACGTTTTTACCATCACCGTAAAGTTTTGGTTTAATTCCTGACAAGATATTTGTGATTTGACGAGGAATGAATTTTTCGATGTGTTGGTATGGTCCGTAGTTATTTGAACAGTTAGAGATTGTTGCTTTAACGCCAAATGAACGTACCCAAGCTTTTACGATCAAATCTGATGCAGCTTTTGTTGATGAATATGGTGAACTTGGGTTATATTTTGTTTCGACAGTGAATTTTTCACCTGGGCCTTCACCATGTCCTGGAAGATCTTCGCGAAGTGGAAGATCTCCGTAAACTTCGTCAGTTGATACGTGGTGGAAACGGATATCGTATTTACGAGCAGCTTCCAAAAGTGTGTAAGTACCAACAAAGTTTGTTTGGATGAATGGGCTTGGGTCTTTTAGTGAGTTATCGTTGTGGCTTTCTGCAGCGTAGTGAACGATAGCATCAGCTTTTGCTGCCAATTTGTCAACCAATTCTGCATCTGCGATATCACCAACAACCAATTCAACACGGTCACCAAGGATTTCTTCCAAGTTTGCACGGTTACCTGCGTATGTTAATTTATCAAGAACAGTAACGTGTACATCTGGGTGGTTGTTGTAAACATAGTGTACGAAGTTTGAACCGATGAAACCTGCACCACCGGTTACAATAATATTTTTGTATTCAGACATAATTAAGATACAAAGGGACGTTTCGCTCGCGAAAAATCTCGTAGAAAAATAGGAAATCTGACGCAGACGACAAGTGTCTAGGAAGATTTTTCTTTTTTCTCAGAGATTTAGTCCCGTGTTCAGTTTCTTAAAACTGAACACTCCTTTCTGATTATTTTTTTATTTTTATTACAAATCTTCTTTACGTAATGGTTTTACATCTTTAAGCAATGGGTGATTTTTATCTGCTTCAGAAACCTCTGCTTCTTCCAAGTTTTCCCATTTGATACCAAGAGTTGGGTCAGCATAGTTTACAAAAGCGTATTTTGGTTTAAGTTCAAGTGCCCAATAGTCATTAACCAAGTAACTGTATGATACTTTATCAGACAATACTTGGAAACCGTTAGCGACACCACGTGGGACAAAGATACCTTTTGAAGCGTCGATAACTGTTTGGTAAACATGACCAAAGCTGTCACCTTCACGTAAATCAACCCATGAACCTAGAACTTTACCTTCGTCGGCAACTGAGATGTATTTGTCCCAAGGTTCTGCATGAAGTCCACGCAAAACGTTTTTATGTGAAAAGCTAACGTTATTTTGTAATTTTCCTTCTGCAAAGAATGATTCTGGGAAACCAAGAGGAAGCATTTTTTCTTTTTGGAAATTTTCTTTAAACCATCCGCGGTTGTCACCGTGAACAGGAATATCAAATTCAATCATTCCTGGGATAGCTTCGATTTTACGTGCTGCTAATTCTTTACCAAAAAACTGTTCTGTCATTATTCTTCTCCAATCAAACGGAGCAAGTATTTTCCGTATTCGTTTTTCTTAAGTGGTTGTGCAAGGTTGTAAACATCTTCTTTTGTGATGTAACCCATGCGGTATGCAATTTCTTCCAAGTTTGCCACTTGAAGGTTTTGCATACGTTGCACTGTTTCAATGTACTGAGCTGCTTCCAGAAGGCTTTCGTGTGTTCCTGTATCAAGCCATGCAAAGCCACGTCCCATAACTTCCACAGAAAGGTCGCCACGTTCTAGATAGGCTTTATTAACATCTGTGATTTCAAGTTCACCACGTGCACTTGGTTTGATGTTTTTAGCAATTTCCACAACGTCGTTATCGTAGAAGTAAAGACCTGTTACAGCGTAGTGTGATTTTGGATGTTCTGGCTTTTCTTCGATTGAAAGAGCGTTGAAATCTTCGTCGAATTCAACAACACCAAAACGTTCTGGGTCTTTTACTTGGTAACCAAAGACAGTAGCACCTTTTTCTTTGCTTGCTGCTTTTTGAAGCATTTTACTTAGACCTGCTCCATGGTAAATGTTATCTCCCAAAACAAGAGCAACATTGTCATCTCCGATAAATTCTTCACCGATGATAAAGGCTTGTGCCAATCCATCTGGACTTGGTTGAACAGCGTAAGAAAGTGAAATACCAAATTCTGAACCGTCGCCAAGTAGTTCTTCAAAACGATGAATATCAGTTGGTGTTGAGATAATCAAGATATCTCGGATACCTGCTAACATCAATGTTGATAGTGGATAATAAATCATTGGTTTATCATACACTGGCATAAGTTGTTTTGAAGCCGCACGAGTCAAAGGATACAGACGTGTTCCTGAACCTCCTGCAAGAATAATACCTTTCATAGTTAGGTCTCCCTCTTTATTAATAAATTATCAATTATCAGAACTATTCTATCATTTTTTGCAAATGCTGTCACTAAATTTCCTAATTTTACAAGCTTTTAACAATAATTACTGACAAATGCCAAATTTCAAGTTCAAATTAGCCAGCCTGTAAAAACTCTTTAGGAGATTTATAATTGAATAGTTTCTTTGGATAGTTGTTAATCCAGTTTTCAATAAATGCGACTTGTTGTTGAGTCGCATTTTT
>ENA-OQKP01001413-OQKP01001413.1-human-gut-metagenome-genome-assembly--contig:-NODE-1413-length-10635-cov-2.561953_pt1 | contig 10635 bp, 5 predicted proteins | sample MGYA00242780_ERZ504802 | MGnify/ENA primary metagenome ERZ504802 (study PRJEB26092, sample SAMD00036406) | human gut metagenome | host: Homo sapiens | study: EMG produced TPA metagenomics assembly of... | reverse complement strand
GTCCTTGAAGTTTATTGCAAGCCTTCACAATCCATTCCGGGCCGGCTATGAAACCAATTCTCCATCCGGTCATCGCATACGCCTTTGACACACCGTTAACAATCACGGTACGGTCTTTCATCTCGGGGAACTGAGCAATGCTCTGATGTTTTCCGATATAATTGATGTGTTCATAGATCTCGTCGGCAACGACTATGACTTGTGGATACTTTGCCAACACAGCAGCCAAACCAGCCAATTCTTCTTTGCTGTAAACCGAACCGGTCGGGTTAGACGGTGAGCAAAGTATCAATGCTTTGGTTTTGGGAGTAATGGCAGCTTCCAGTTGCGCAGGAGTAATTTTGAAATCCTGTTCGATACCGGCAGTCACAATCACCGGTGTACCTTCTGCCAGTTTCACCATTTCAGGATAGCTTACCCAATAAGGAGCAGGTACAATGACCTCGTCACCCGGATTCACCAACACCATAATAGTGTTACATACAGATTGTTTTGCCCCATTTGCACAAGAAATCTGAGCGGCTGTATATTCCAGACCGTTTTCTTTCTTCAGTTTCTCTACGATAGCATTACGCAAAGCCGGATAACCCGGAACCGGAGAGTAGCGAGAGAAGTTGTCATCTACCGCTTTCTTGGCAGCTTCTTTGATGTGGTCGGGAGTATTGAAGTCAGGTTCTCCCACACTGAGGTTAATTACATCAACACCCTGAGCTTTCAGCTCAGCACTTTTTTGCGACATAGCAAGAGTCGCCGAGGGCGACAAGCTGTTCAAACGGTCTGATAGTTGGTTCATTTCGTATCTATTTTATTGTTGTTGAGTGAATTTGATTGCAAAATAAACTATAATATTTGATATATGAAAGCAAATAGACAGTTTACTTATTAAAATGAAGCGTATGACCCATTCTATCTTTCTTAGTCTTCAGGTAGCGTTCATTATAAGGATTCGGCTTAATCTCAATTCCCACATTCTCGGTAATCTCTAACCCATAGGCTTCCAGACCGATACGTTTCACCGGATTGTTAGTCATCAGTTTCATCTTCTTCACTCCGATCTCACGCAAAATCTGTGCACCGACTCCATAATCACGTTCGTCGGCATCAAAACCCAAATGGAGATTGGCATCTACCGTGTCATAACCTTCTTCCTGAAGTTTATAAGCAGCAATCTTATTCATCAGGCCGATGCCACGACCTTCCTGATTCATGTAAACGATCACCCCTTTACCGGCAGCCTCAATCATTTCCATAGCTTTGTGAAGCTGTTCACCACACTCACAACGACATGAACCAAAGATATCACCCGTCATACAAGAAGAGTGCACACGCACCAGAATCGGTTCGTCTGTATCCCAAGTTCCCTTTATCAATGCAATGTGTTCCATTCCATTTGATTTCTGGCGGAAAGGTATCAGACGGAAATGCCCGAACTGTGTAGGCATATCCACTTCAACACCTCTATCGTCAATAGACTCCAACTGGAGACGATAAGCAATCAGATCTTTAATGGAGATTATTTTCAATCCGAAGCGACGGGCTACTTCTACCAACTGAGGCAGACGGGCCATGGTGCCGTCTTCATTGATAATTTCGATCAATGCAGCGGCAGGATATAATCCGGCAAGCTTAGCCAGATCGACACTTGCCTCGGTATGACCTGCACGACGAAGTACCCCGCGAGAGCGGGCACGCAAAGGATTGATATGTCCCGGACGCCCCAGGTCGGCAGGTTTTGTCTTCGGATCAGCCAAAGCGCGAATAGTCATTGCACGGTCATGCATGGAAACTCCGGTTGTACACCCCTCAAGCAAGTCGACAGTAACAGTAAACGGAGTTTCGTAAATTGAAGTGTTGGACGACACCTGCATATCCAGTTCCAACTCAGCGCAACGTTCTTCTGTGATTGGAGCACAAAGTACTCCACGACCGTGAGTCAGCATGAAATTTACTTTTTCCGGAGTAATCTTCTCGGCAGCAATAATGAAATCACCTTCATTTTCACGATCTTCATCATCTACCACAATTACAAAATTACCTTCTTTGAAGTCAGCTATCGCCTCTTCAATGGTATTCAGTCTGATTGGTTCCATACTTTTATATCTTGTTTTCGTTATTAATATCTTTTATTGTCAATTCCACATCCCGGTTCAATGCGATAATCCGCTCCATGTCTTTATTCAGACGTATACGAAAAGCCCAAATCCGGAAATAAAAGAACAGACCAATAGGAATCACAATTCCTATTGCCATATTAAGCCAATAATTATGGAATGGGCGCACATGCGCATTTACAGGGATAATCGGATATTTTTCCAACTTCTGAAGTAGTATCAGTGAACTGGTATTAGACAGCTCATCAACCAATGCTTCCATACGGCTGTTTATAGCGATAATTTCCTGATCTTGCCCGCCGGACATCCACAGGCTAAAATAATTGGGTGCCTTGGCCAATCGGTTCTTTTGCATATAAGCCCTACACTCCTCTGAAAGGCCATTCAAATCGAACGGAAGACGTTGATAATCCGGATCATGAATAATAACTTCCTTCTTGGACAGATGTCGGACACTACGTACCCCAAACACTCTTTTGAACCAAGAGATATATACATCCGTATTCAATACAACGGAGTCTTTATTCGATTTATAAGTCAGGAAATATCCAAGCGGAGCCAGAATGGCAGAACTCATCCACATCCCCATCCACACAATCCACTTTCCATCACGGGCCATTTTATAACCCGTGTTGCCTATTATATAGTAAATAATAAAGGTAAGTACGGAAACAATAACAGGCATTCCCAATCCACCTTTACGAATAATCCCTCCCAAAGGTGCACCAATGAAAAAGAATAAAAGACAGGATAGAGAAATCGTGATCTTCCGGTGCCATTCTATTTTATGTTTCCTTATACTGAAGTCATTCTGGGTCATCGTAAAGCTCTTAAATCCCCAGTCACTCGACAGATTCTCTGTACGCCCAACAGCTGATGCTATAATCTTCTGCTTATTCATCAACGTAGCAGCCTCAAACAGACTATCTACATTATAGTCACGAATCTGCGCTTCCTGCATTTTCAAGGTATCTTCTTTCGTCAATCCGACTGCTGTACGATAGGGTCCCTTACTTGCTTCAACAAAATACTGTCTTCCGATACTATCGGCCAATACGGTCATAGAATCGATAGATGCCTGTATTTTTATCATATCTTTGGTAGTGGACTGATTGCTCATGATGCTGGCATCAGCCATATTAAAATCTGAGTCGAACTGAATAATCGAATGCTTTTCCCGGAAAGACTCACGACGGTAAGGAACATTCTTCGAACTCATGCTCTGTGCTTTCAGATTCTCAAACATCTCGCCGCTGTACAGATGCAAGTAGAGATGCTGTTTATCAGCGGTCATTTCCAAACGTCCCGAATCAGCAACTATAATGCGAGCATTATCAAAGTTGTTGGAGAAATCATAAATGATCACATCATAAAGCATACCCGTTTTACGGTCTTTCCTTTGTACTTTCAGGTTATAACCATCTATTTCATCATAGAAAACTCCTTCGGGAATATCAACTTCAGGAGATTTCTGCTTCATCGAAATAAGCAGGGTTCCCAACTTGGCTTGCGCCTGTGGACCGATGACGTTCTGGAAATAAAAGGATACACAACAAATGGCAAAGACGAGAACAATAAGCGGGCGCATGATTTTAAGTAATGAAATCCCCGCCGCTTTCATGGCAAGCAACTCAAAACGTTCACCAAAATTACCAAACGTTATCAAAGAAGCCAACAACACTGCCAAGGGTAGTGACATCGGTACCAGACTCAACGCAGAATAAAAGAAGAATTGAGCCAGTACACTCATCTCCAACCCTTTTCCCACCAATTCGTCTACATACTTCCACAAAAACTGCATCATGAAGATGAAGAGGCAGATGAAAAATGTACCGACAAAGAGTAATAAAAAACTCTTTATTATAAAAATATCTAATCTTTTTATGCGTAGCATCTTAATAGTTTCATGCAATTAAGATACAAAATTAGCACAAAAAAAGGAGTGCGAAAAATTTTTGGTCGAAAGTTAACTAAAAACCACATGTTCTCCGTAACTTACTCACCTGAGAATCCCACAATTCCTTCAAATCATCCGCTTCATCCGCTTCAGAAAAGTCAGTAATTTCGAGCACATAGTCACCCGTCAATTCATTATAACTCATCTTAATTTCAAAATAGTCCCTTTCATTTTCGTCATCAAGCCAGTGGAAACGAATGAACGAATATGCCCGAATCGCAACAATACCGGCCTGACGCTGTTCGGTTTTGCCCCAACAAAAGGTCACCGTTTTATCATCTGATACTACTTTGTCTGCGAACCAGTCCTCCAAACCGGTAGGTGTGCTAATTGCTGACCAAAGAATATTTTTAGAGGTCGCATTCAGAAGGTATTCCAAATGTATTTTCTCTTTTTTCATAGCTTCATTCATTATTGATTGTGTGTGCCAAGATAAATACTTTTTTCTAATTACAAGGCATAATTAATTCACTTTCTTCATTACATCTCTTCTTTCCGGGTCAGGAACAGCCTGTCCATCGTACTTTCAAAGATCTTTTTTTTAAGTTAAACACAAAAAAGATAGAAAATGTTTTGGAGATTTAAAAAAAGGCTCTATCTTTGCACCCGCAATCGAGAAACAATGGCGGGATAGCTCAGCTGGTTAGAGCGCATGATTCATAATCATGAGGTCCCCGGTTCAATCCCGGGTCCCGCTACCAAAAGAAAATTAGCGTTTAGGAGGCTTCCACTCTTGGGCGCTTTTTTATTGCCACATACTCTCCTATAGTTAGATTCTTAACACAGTTATCAACATAGTTATTAACAGATATACACCAAAGTTATTAACAGGTTAACAGACTACAATTCAATAAATTAAGTATTTTACCTCCATATCAATCAACTAGCTTTTCAAAAGGTTATCAACAAGCTGGAAAATACTCAATTTTTCCATTTCAACATTCAAAAGCATTACAAACTCCGTTGCTCACCTTATGAAATAAAAAAGTGACTAACAGATCCCAAAGAATATATTGTATATCAAAACAAAACATTTATTTTTGCATAAATCATGATGCTACAGATACTAAAAATAGAGACACATGACCAAGCTAAAAAGTGTAACAGCTTAAAATAATAAAAAGAAAAGTACCTTCAGAGAGCCATTCTTTGCGTGTCAGCAGCCGTCTGATGTAACATAGTGAACTAATCTTGAGAGTTATTTATGATATTAACCTGAAACCCAGTATAGATATAAATATAGTATTAGGGATATAATTTAAAGAATAACAAAAATGGAGATATTTAGAAATTTAACCGTTGTCCTTGCCATAACTACCTTGGTGGCTTGTAATGATGTTACGATAGAAGGCTCTTGGGTGGAACCGGTTCCCGGCATATCTAATTTAAAACAAGGATTCACGCTTGAAGCAAACGGAAGTGCTTCTTCCATCAATATGGCCACTTTGAAATATGAGAAATGGAAGAAAGAAGGAAACTTATTACTCCTTTCCGGTATAAGCATCGGCAACCACCAAAGTATATCCTTTACAGATACACTAACAGTAGAGCAATTGACTCAGGACAGTTTGATTCTCAAAAAAGGCGAGTTGGTTTTGAGGTATTCCAAGACGAATGAAATACCAGACGAAGAAGCTATACCGACACCGGACACTCCTACCCAGAAACTTTTGTCCGTAAAAGGTAAATTGATCATCGGACATGAAACACGTTCTTTCACTTCAGAAGGGGATTCCACTGATTATTGGATTGTTGATAAAACAGGAGAACTCCTACAAAAGTATGATGGTGAAACAAAAGGAATCAAAAATGGAACACCTGTATATGTGGAATTAGAAGTTATTGATATGGGTAAATCAGACGAAGGCTTTGCCGCCGATTATGCCGGTGTTTATCATGTCATGAAAATCAATAAAATAACTGTAAAATAACATCTTACACCAAAATTGCACAAAGCATGGAAAAAAGGGGAAACAACCTAATTGTCGATAAAAAAAAGTAAATGCGTGGAACGTAAAGAAATAGAAAATCATTGATTAGTATCCAATTCATACCTACGAGTGCCTTAGGCAAATCTCAAATTCCATTAACACCCAGAAATCAGCGTTTAAGAAATTTAGACTCTTAAACGCTGTTTTATTGCCTAACATTTCCAGACACTTAATTCCCCCACGCAGTTGTCAACAAAGTTATTAACATAGTTATCAACAGATACCAACCGAAGTTATCAACAGGATAATTCACTATTGAACAATGAATTATCAATCCAAATACAACCTACAACATCACCATGTATAGTTTCACCCTAACACATTGTTTTTTTTCAAATACACCTACACTATAGATCGCGGTTACTATATGATCTCATTCATCAAAAAGGTACTTCTCACCACGTCTTTGACCTTTAAGCAAATTACTGATAAACTAAATTCAGCATCAGGAAAAGACATATCTAAATGTATCTTGGCTTGAAACAGTCAAGGAACAACACAACAGTCGATATCCTAGAGAATTTCAACAAAGTAGTTTCCACCTCCAAACGAATGTACTAATATAACAAGCATACGGATTCGACTTCAAAAGAGACAAATAAAGAAGAAGAAGTTGAACTTACAATATGTTACTTATTATCAATCTGTTAACGTTCTCCCTTTTGTATTTGGGAAACACCTGATTTAACAGAATGTTAAAATAAGTTCTTTAATAATAGAAAACAAGTCTTTGAGATGCTAAAGACTTGTTTTTTGCCGGTAAAAAAAGAATGAAAGAGAAATGCCATTAACAATGTTAATGAAAACAATACTGCGCTTCTATGCACTTCTGAATATTCGGAAAGTAATACGATCTCAATTCAAAAAGAATAGAAACGCAGTATGCCCAAGAAAACTATTTTAAATTTAAATTGCTCCTTACAGAAACAATGGCCGGTTTAGCCGGTGTAACGGTTTTTTGAGTACAATAATCAAATACAGCCGATTTATCTCCACTAAATGACTTCCATTTCAAAGTCAACGGAACCGTTTTTCCATTCGTATCCGGAAGTCCCACCAGCTTAAAGGCTACCAAACCATCACCAACCGTACCATATGTATCGCCATATGCATTATGGCGAAACTCAACCTCATATGGGTCAGACGGATTTTGCCCCAACAATAAATTTACGAAATGGGCTTTATTATAATCACCCCATTTTGTTCTGAATCGTAGGGTCAAATAACCATCTTCCGCAATAGTCACCCAATCGTTTACTATTTCCACGGGATCTGTTCCATAAACAACGTCATTTTCTGATCCTAAATCCGGGGCAATCGATTTCGTCAAAATACTATCTATCCAGTTCACCTGTACCGCCTTATCATATCTGCCACCAGACTCACTCACTTCATCATAATTCACCAATGCCCTGACTTCTTTATCTCCAAAAGGTGAAGAGGACATATTGGTCGGCAACAAAGTCGTGCTATCATTCAGCTGTAAGAAGAATGAACCATCAGTCGCATTTTTCACCGTAACAAGAGCATTAGGAAATCCTTCCACATAATAATACTTATCATTGTCATCCAGACAAGACTGTAAACTGGCAGAACAAACAACTGCCACTGCAATCATAACTCCTTTATTCAAGCATGAACAGATCTTCATAATAAATTTCTTTTTTCGTTAGATATTCAAAATATGTTCTCTCTACTTATAGAAATAGAATATTCATAGAAAGCCTGCATGCAAGAATGTTAATTAAAAATAATATTAACGGCAAAGAGTTGTTTCAGGTCCTAAATATGACCTTTTGAGCCCACCCATATCAATAACGATTTTCTGAATCACAGTTCCGGGATCTCCACAGCGAATCTGCAATGTATGCTTACCGGGGGCCTTTACATAAAGAGTGGATTTATTCACTCTACAATTTTTCAGCACACTGTCATACCAGATCTGGGAATATTCTATGGCTGAAGTGGATGGAGTAGAAATAGATCCGTCATCGATACGGACACTATATTTGGTATCCGAATTGGTATGCTCCGGTAGTTTATAATCCCGATCAGCATGCAAAGGGAAAGTGGGCAGTACGTAGGTATACACATCAACCATTCCAGCATTGAAAGTATAAAAATCATATTCCACTCTAGGCACCTCGGACGAACGATACATCTGTAAGGGAGCTATCGGACTTCCTATTTGCAAGGCAGCACCTTCAAAGCCCAAACCGGGAAGTACACTCATCTTGACATCTTCACTCTCAAACTTACGGTGGAAGGCTGTAGCGGGCAGAGATACGTAGCCATTTTCCTCTATGAAAAGTCCTTGTAATTCGTCGCGTACCGGAGTCTTCGGATTGAATACGGAAACAAGCACCCGTTCTTTCTGCATTCCGGAAGAGAACTCAATAAATCCTGTGACTTTCTCTCCTGATGGTACTTTATTCCAATCGATCGATACTTGGATACGATCTTCAGTACGAGTACTGCCCGACTGACGAGACAAAACGATCCACTCGTCAGAAAGTTCCGATTTCCAGTCCAACATTCCTCCCCCCTGATTATAAACATCGATCCAGTGACGTTTACGGTAGGAAGTATTGAACACGGGTAAAGCCCGGAAACTAAAACCTCCCCGATTCAATTGCTCACTTTCTACCTGAACGGCCAACTTCGGATCACCCGTTGCTACATAACTTTCTTCCATCAATGGAAGCATAAAATAGGAACTGCTTCCATCATAATTTTGTCTTAGTGACATCATGTATTTCCATTTGCCGTCCAAGAGCGAATTATATCCGTCGGTAATAATCTCCAAACTATCGTGACAAGTCGTTGCTTCTCTCTTCAGATCATCGGCAGCAGCACGTTTCTGACGAACATATTGCCGATAAAGCTGACCGGTCATATTCATACGATTCATCAGTTCGGCCCCTTTCACCGGATAATACAACAACTGATACAGCGCCGGTTTTGCCTTTTTATCTACAGTTGCCAACATTTCCTCTGCTTTTTTACCGATCCGCCGGTACTCAGCCAGACGCCTCCCGGCTTCATTGTAATTTATAAAAGAAAACTCGGTATCGGTACGTTTTTCACCTCCACCCCAATAGTTATTCCAGTATCCCCACCCCATGTATTCCGGTTTTCTGGAAAAAGCCAAATTTATATGTGAGCAGGTAATGTCTTTCAATGTATCGTAATATTGTTCTCCGAAGATTTTTGCCAACCAACGGGCAGGATAAGTATGCACATTATTTTCGTTGAATTGGTCGATATCATAAGCCATATCGAGAAAAAACGATACTTGTGCCTCAGCCCCTTTCAGGTCTCCACAGTTTGCCAACCAGATACGGTCGGCCGTAGTATCATACGCTTTGCGAAGCTCTTCATACATTAATGCCGGAGGAGTGGTACTAAACCATAAATAGCTATGAGGTACACCGAGGTAAGAAATATGATAGTATACACCTGCACGTCCTGTACGTTTTTGTTCTTGAGGGCCACTCAAACGCTTCATATAGCCAAAATTATCATCCGCCCAGATAATGGTCACATCATCCGGAAGTTCCAACCCCCGATCGTATACATCGAGAACTTCTTTATCAGGAGTAAAGGCTTGAGGAATGTCTTCTGCACGCTTACCGATTGCATCTACCAACATTTGTCTTTGTGCCATCAGTGCTTCCTGAAGCATTTTCTTTCTGTCATCCATGTTATTGCTTGCATTCATCGCCCGGTCGTGTAATCCACGCAAAGCCAGGGTATATACATTTTCGAACGGAGCACATTCATCTACGCGTGATTTCAACACCTTGTTGACACCCTCTTTATTATTGATATAATCCCATTCACCCATTTTATCACGTTTCCATTCGCTTGCTGTATTAAACAGTAATGGTTCGCAATGAGAAGACCCCATGACAATAGCAAAGCTATCCGCTACCAGCCGATTTTCAGGAATACGGTGGAATGCCATGGATGCGTCATGCATAGCCGGACAAAGGTAATTAGCCTGAAGACGAAGTAACAGTTCACACACTTTTGCATACGTTCTCGGTCCGAAGTTTCCACGTTCTTTTTCAAAATTGCGTTTCGACCAACGATAAAGTCCCCAGTCTTCATCATTGATAAAGATACCTCTGAATTTGACAGACGGTGTTTTAGAAATGAACTTATCGACTTTTACACTAACTTGTTTTTGCCGTTTGATTGGAGCGTCCGCCCACCAATACCAGGGAGATACTCCTATTGCTTTTGAAATAGAGAGGAGCCCGTAAGCCGTGCCACGCCTGTCACTTCCGGCTACAACAATTGCTTTCTTTATGCCCGGCACAGGATTGTTGACCACTTCTATCATATAGCGTTCCCAACCTCCGGCAATAGCTGCCGTATCTATTTTGTTTCTCGATACCAAAGCGTCAATCCACCCGCTTTCTCCTATAGTACCGGCAATAATCGCATACCGCGCAGATACTCTTCCGGGCTTACTTTCATCCATCTTCAACTCTTGCCCCGTCACACGGCGAACATCATCTACAAAAAGAGAAGCACTTTTACGTACTACAGTTGCATCTTTTCCATCAAA
>ENA-OQKP01001402-OQKP01001402.1-human-gut-metagenome-genome-assembly--contig:-NODE-1402-length-10720-cov-3.309261_pt1 | contig 10720 bp, 8 predicted proteins | sample MGYA00242780_ERZ504802 | MGnify/ENA primary metagenome ERZ504802 (study PRJEB26092, sample SAMD00036406) | human gut metagenome | host: Homo sapiens | study: EMG produced TPA metagenomics assembly of... | reverse complement strand
CAATCCGATTTTGATGATTGCAACTTTAAAATAGAAGAATTATTATTTTGAATCTAAAGTTTTTTTTCTTCGGTTTGGCCGTTTGAGTTGAAGGAATATATTCAAGAGAAGAAAGAAAAGGGAGGAATTGTGAGTGAGCGTTTGGTTATGCTTACCGATTCACTGGATGAGGAGCAAAATCCGGTTCTTGTAATTGCTAATTTAAAGAATAGGTGGATATGGAATTTTTTATGCGAATGATATTGATACTGGGTGTTATGGTATTGGGCTTCACGGCTTGTAGTAACAAAAAAACAGTGGATACTAATCCTGTTGTTCGAGATAATATTATTCATTTGTCAACTGCGATAAAGAATGTTCGAGAGGAAATGATGCTTTCGGAGCTGGTGGATAGTGTCAGTTATATTCCTTTGGAAACGAATCCGAATTGTATGTTAGGTAATTATCAGCGTTTGACCTTTTCTCCCCAATACATATTTTACTCAAACTATTGTTTTGATTGGAATGGGCAGTTCTTGTTCCGTATTGGGAGCCAGGGTCAAGGGGCTTGTGAAGATATCTATGTGCATGTGGCTGATATAGTGTATTTGAATAATCATTTCTATGGGAATGCCTCTAAAATAATAGAATATGATGACCGGGGGAAGTGTACAGGGAAAGAGCTTAGCTGGTTTACCCAGAAAACAATGGACACTGCGCCGGTTGGGCGTATGGTCAATAAGGTCTGCTTTGCTCCGGCAGGAGAAAACCTGATGTTTTATAATTCTCCGGATACGGTTTATTTCATAAATACGGATTACGAGTTTGTAGCCAAACGCAGTATGATGCCGTGGGGCAGGAAAGGGGGCGTTCCGTCCATGAGTGGCGGAGATCCTCGTTTTAAGTACACGAGTTACTATAAAGATACGACCTTATTTTATAATTTTTATACGGATACAGTTTTTACTGTTACCCCCACTTCCCTGATGCCTCGCTGGGTGGTGGAGTTAGATGAAGAATTACGGTTTCCTACCCGGTATCTATATGAAGATGGATTGTTGTCTGAAGCTTTTAAATGTTGGGAATCGGGCAACTTGGAAAATGCAAAAATGATTAAAATGCTGGATCACAAATATATAGTATCCGGTGTTTTTGAAACAGAGCGTTTTGTTTTTTTATCTGTCTATGAATGCATGCCATTCAGGGAGCTGCGTAAACTGCCTGAGACTCCTCCATTAACAGCCATTTACAATAAACGTACGGGTGAGACATTTGCAGTGAAACAGATTATAGATGATCTGGGTGGTATGAAGACCTTCTTTCCTTCTTGGGGGGCGTATAATGAAAAGCTTTTAGCTACCATCTGGCCTTATAAGTTGAAAGAATTTATAGAAGAGGAACAGTCTGCCGGACGGGCTGTGGCTCCGCAAATACTGAACTTGATGCAGCGCGTGCGAGAAGATGATAATCCGGTTCTTATAATAGCTCATTTGAAAAAATAGATTTGTCTGTTTATCGAAATCTAGAATGTTGGATTGTTGTTTTAAATATAAATTGGTATGAATAAAGTTCGATTGGCCTTGTATTTGGGTATATTGGTGCATCTGATCGGTTGCTCTTCTTTTCATTCAGAGAAGATTGATTTGTTAGCTCAGGTGCCATCTGATTGTCCGATTGTTCGGTTCTATATCACATTAATCATTTAAAGTTACCGATATTATGAAATCACTTTTATTTTTTTGTTTAAGTACATTTCTCTTTTACTCGTGTAGTAAGAAAGAAAATAGTCTTTATCCTGTAATAGACTTAGCCGATACTATCGAGAATCCGGTGGAGAAATCTGTATATGATATTGCGGAAAGTGTAGAGGTCGTGCAATTAGAGACGAATGATTCGTTACTGATTCCATACGTGAGCCAGTTAATAATGACCGATCAGTATTTTATCATAGGATATGGTAAGAAGTGCTCTCTTTTTTCTCATTCCGGAAAATTTGTTTGTGATATAGCTCAGAAAGGAAGTGGTCCGGAGGAATATACAATGTTGATGAATTTGCTTTATATAAACAATCGTGTTTTGATTACAGACTTAAATAATAAAGTTAATGTTTACTCCTTAAATGGGAAGTTTATTGAATCCTATCAGGCACTTCCGGACATGTTTTCTGCCATTTATCCAATGTCGGACAAGAACTTTATAGGTTTTAAAGCTCAGAGTGGAGGAGATGAAAAAGAACGTCTTGTGTTCTATCGACGGGATGAAAAGAGGGGGGCTATTCCATATCAACAAAACTATCAGGCAAAAAAAGTTTGTTTTTTCCCTCGTGAAGCCCAATTTTCATCTTTACATGATAAGTTGTACTTTAAGCAGTTGCTTAATGACACTATTTTCTCTGTGGATACGGTAAAGCACTCTCTTTCTCCTGAATATATAATCGACTGGGGAAAGCTGAGATCTAACGATAGATTGCGCTACTCTTTGGAAAATCCGGACGAAGAATTGTTTTTGCACATGCCATACGTTCCTTTGTTCAGTATGACTGCTAATGGATTAGTCTTAGGGGCTATTACAGTAGACATAGATCAGAAGAAGCAATATTACTTAACTGCATTCTATGATAAGGCAAATCATCAGGCGGATCTTTTCGAACTAAAATTGTCAAAAAAAGAGATGGATTATTTTGGTGAACCTACAGGTAAGCTTCCTCCTTATCTGGAGGGTGATACTTTTTTCCCGGAGTATATTTCCCAAGATGGCAATTATTTGATTTCTGTCAGAACTCAACCTTTAAAAGAAGAATTGAATCCTGCGTTGATTGTAGTGAAGCTGAAATAATGAATGTGGTCAGACACTGATAGATTTCTGATTATTATATAAGTATTAGTAGCTGCGGAACTAATAGCCTGTTATTTGGGACAGGCTATTGCGCATTAATGTCTCTATTGGTGCTTGAGGGATGTTTAGTTCGTGTAACAGGCTAAGAACCAGATAAACTTCGCATAATACAGGCCGATTATTTGTATCCGGAAGCAACTCTGCTATCCAATTTATCAGGTGGAAGAGATATTCTTTTATTTTTAAGGCTGTGGGAGTGTTGAAGTTTTCTCTTGTACATAGACGTGAATAGAAATAGTAAGCTAAGCCCGAAACTCCTTTTCCTAATCCGAGGTCAGTCAAAGACTTTTGTTCAATGACTGAATATACAGCGGAGTCTATTTGATGTAGTATTTCATCACTATTGCCTTCGACCAGTTTCTTTTGCAGTAAATATTCAATTCCCGTTCCAATGCCACATAACCCATTCTCGTAAGTGATAGGAACAGCCAGAGAGCAGTGGTCTATTATCTTGTTCAGTAATTTATCTGCCTCCTCTTCTAATTCTGTATCGTTCGTTTTTTGGCTTAATTGAAAAAGCTCAATCGTTCGTTCCATCCACCTTGATAAAAGTCGATTTTTGATTTTGTTCATAGAGCTATTGTATTTGCAATATAGCTCTTTTAATACTTGCCAAGTGTACTCTTGATGCCATGGCTTTATACTTCCGGTATAATGAATGATGATGATGTCGGATAACATTTCAGGGGTATGCAAAGTTTCACTGGTAGTGAAATTATAGATATTGGGAATTAGCTTTATTTTGCCTTTACATATACAATTAATTGCATCTTGATCCTGATATCGATCCCGGTTTATATAAATTGATGTGTGTTGCAATAGCTTTTCCTGTATTTTATCTTTTCTAAGGTCTTTCAGATTCAACAGTAGTACGCCTGCATTGATGTATACATCCTTTTCCGCTAGTTCCAGTATCTTTCTATAATTGATTCGTCTTATAAAGATATCATCCACTCCTGCACAATAATAACCTTCCAAATCCAGTTCCCACAATGGCTCTATGCTGCCATTGATTACTAAATCTGCATCCAGATATAGGGCTTTATCCAGATTGGGAAAAAGATCTGCGATGGCATAACGATAAAGAGTGTGTTCGGTGATGTATCCTCCTTTTTTCTTGAGTTTCTTGAATGATTCTGAATCTATCATTTCCCATTGGATAGTTACACAGGTAAATACATTTTCTATTTCCTGAAGGAGCTCTTTGCTTTCTAACGAAATATAATCTGTCAGAATGTATATGCTTATATTCAAATATCTATTATTCTCAAGAATAGATACTATAGAGGTACAGCAATGGTCAATGTATTCTTCATTGATTGCAAAGAAGATTGGTATTGTGTTTTTCATGCTTGTGTGGTTAAAAAGGATTATTTGTCAGAGGCAAATATATCTGTTTTTTAGATATATTTCTGTTTATAAGGATTATTTCTATAGGTATATGACGTTCGGTATAAAAAAAGGCTACGTTCGGTACATCTTTTCTGATAATATTTGGATATGAAGTAAGGTGGGCATACCTTGCAAATCTAATAGAATAATATTGTAGCCGGTTAATAAGAAGTTGAAAATCTATATTATGAAACACTTATATATAATTGATCAATGTAGTTCTGCATCCCTTTATGGTATAGGCACATATATTCAACAAATTATTAATATTTGGAGAATGGATGTTTGTAGTGCGTTGACAATTGTAAAGTTGGAATCTGGCACTAATGTAATAGAAGAAGGGTGGTCAGATGGAGTTCGATATTTATGGTTTCCTTCTGAAACAGAGGAAGAAGAGATGCGACATGAAAGTTACTGTTTGGATTTAGCAGAGTCGCTGAGATTTTGTATGAATGAAGAAGAAGATAATATATTTCTGGTAAATTATTTGAGTCATTCAGAACTCATTCTGAACCTAAAGAAGATTATTTCTAGTTGTCGTATTATAATTGTAATACATTACGTTGGATGGTACACCATGAAAAGGAGAAACGGAAGCTATTTGGAATGTCTTCTGGGTAAAGTATCCACTGACAGGGATGCTACAGAGAAAATTGTCTATAAAGAATTTGTTGCAAATAAGGACTTTTTTCTGAAAGCAGACAGAGTGGTCTGTTTATCGGAGCATACTTATAATTTGCTTCGAAATGTTTATGGGATTGTGGAACAAAAAATAAGATTATTATATAATGGTCTGGTGGACGAAGCACGGATTTTAGATATAGAACAGCGTAAAATTCAAAAAGGTAATTTGTCATTTAAAGTGGAAGATCAAATAATTCTTTACGTGGGACGACTAAATCAGATCAAAGGTGTGTACTATCTAATTAATGCATTTCGAAAGCTTTTAGATTGTTTGCCTAATGTTCATTTGTTAGTGGTAGGTGATGGGGATTATTCTGCTTATTTGTCTGAGTGTGAGGGTATTTGGAACCATGTTACTTTTACTGGTCGAATCAGAAAGGAGAAATTATATCAGTTATATCAAATATCAGATATAGGTGTTCTTCCTTCTCTTCAAGAACAATGCAGTTATGTTGCTATAGAAATGATGATGCATGGAATACCTCTCATTGGCACAGCTTCTACAGGTTTAGAAGATATGATTCAGGAAGGGCTAAATGGATATGCTATATCTATAGAGGATGTGGATGCTTACCCGGAAGTATTTATTGAGAAATTGAAATCCAGTATGGTTCGAATTTTATCTTTATCAATTGACGAAAAGAATGCTATGCGGCAGCAAAGTAGAAATGTCTATTTGAAACACTATACTTTGAATGTCATGCAAGAGGGAATGAAAGAGCTAGAGTGGATTTGAAAGGCCACTCTGCTGAATTTATAGTATTAACTTATAAAAATTATTATTATGAAAAAAATTTCAGTATTGAAACTTGGTAATCTAGACAAAAAATGTCTGGAGGAGAAAGAAATGGATCGATTGGTTGGAGGTAATGAATGTGCATTTGGAACAGCTAATCAATGGGCTAATTATTATTCAGGCAAGTGTTCTTGTATTTGTGGTGGAAGTGGGGAAGATGCTTACTACAATGTTATTTCTGATGTCGCTAAATTTACCAAGTCAAATGGTACGGTTTTGCCAAATAAGTGATTTCTTATAGGTTGCTTATAGTGTGATAAGAATTTTTTGATATTGAAATTTATCTGGCTATTAGGTAAAATGGGTGTGAAGTGGGACTTTTTATATTTTCCACTTCATACTAATTTAATTGGCAATATTAGATGAAAAATACATTTTTGTTATTATCCATTTTCCTATTCTTGGCTTGTTCATCTGACAATACGAAGAAGAAGCAAACCAAGGTTATAGATCGTACTATTCGAATAGGCAATGCAATGGAGTATCCTGTTTCAATGAAGCTTTCAGCTTTTGTTGATAGTATTACTTATGTTCCTTTAGAAACAACAAAAAGTTATGTAAAAGATAAAATGCTTATTTCTTACATGAAGCCATATTGGGTTGTTTATCCAGGAAGCTTATTTGATAAAAAAGGACAGTTTGTAGCAAATATTGGTGCGCTGGGGCAAGGGCCAGGTGAGGAAAGTGGTTTTGGATATAGTATCTTCTATGATCGTGATCGCGACCTTTTCTATACCCAAGGAGATAAGATTATCCAGTTTGATGCAAAAGGAAAATTTACAGGGAAGGAAATTAGAATAGCATATCGTGATAAAAGTATAGAAGGTAAAGTCGCTTCTGGATTAAAAAATGTATATGCTATGGTAAAATCTGGGGAAAATTATTTGATAGTAAATTATCCTGATTCTGTATTTTGGATGGATGAAGAGTTGAATATTCGACATAGTGCTAGAATTATTCCGGATAGTCTCTTTCTTAATCCTCCGGGAATTGGTGGGGGAATGCCTTATACTTTTTCTGATTATCAGGATACGACACTTTTTTATAACTGTTTTACAGATGCTATTTATGCAGTATCGGATACGGGACTCCAAAAACGCTGGACTCTTGATTTTAAGGGTCTAAAAGCGGATAATCGGTGCTTTTTAAATGATTATAAGAAATTATATTTAAAAGAGTATACTAAAATAGTTTCCTCATCAAAAGGAAATGTAGAAACAATGAAAGAGAAAGCAAAAAATAGTGAACTAGCTCAGCTAATTGATAATAAAAAGTGGGTATATCAAGTCAGTGAGGGAAAGCGGTATTTATTTTTATGGTGGTTGAATCTGAAAGCTTTTTCTTCAGCTTGGAGAGGGTATAATGAGTCACATATGGCTCTTTATGACAAGCAAACAGGTGAGACTGTAGCAATAGCAGGAGACGGTCTGATAGATGATATTGATAATGGAATGACATTTTTTCCACAATATGGCATTTGTAATAATGCGATGGTTTCTTCGGTTTGGCCGTTTGAACTGAAAGAATATATTCAAAAAAAGGCGGAAAAGGGAGAGAGCGTGAGCAATCGTTTGATTGCACTTGCCGATTCATTGGATGATGAAGAAAATCCGATTCTTATAATAGCTCATTTAAAACAATAATTGAATATGGAATCAACGGTTTATTTTGAAAGTAATAATGGAAATGGATATTTATATGATATGCAGAATTCTTGTATAGTTAATTGTCATCCAGTATTTAAGGATTTCATGAAGTTGTCAGCAGACAATCTTGAGAGTGATCTATATGCTGTTATTCAAACTAAATATCCTTCAATGACAATAGAAGAATTGAAACATTATTATCAAAAATATTTGCATTTGAGAGGGGGGGGACTATTTGGATCTATTGACTCCAATAAGCCTTTGGCTGGGCGAATATCAGCTCAAGTAGTGGCCCAACAATTAGCTAATATAGACAAAGTGGTTTTTCAGGTTACAAATCAATGTAATTTTAATAGTGTTTTTTGTTTTTATGGGGATCTATATTATCATGCAGATATTGCACCCCGCCATGATTCCATGAATTTTGAGCAGGCTAAAGTTCTGATAGACCATTTAGTAGTTCTTTGGGATTCTGATTTGAATTTGTCACAAGGTGGGAATATTATGTTAGGCTTTTATGGTGGAGAACCTTTGATTAATTTCAGGTTGATAGAACAGATTGTGGAATATGTCCAAACACTTCATTTAAAAAATCATTCGACTTTTTTATTTAGTATGACTACTAATGGCATACTACTTGATCGTTATATGGATTTTCTAGTGAAGCATGAGGTTTCTCTATTAATTAGTTTAGATGGAAATAGCGTACATAATCAATTGCGAGTAGATAAAAAAGGAACCCCTTCATTCGATCGAGTTTATGCTAATATCAACTTATTGAGGGAGAGATATCCTGGCTATTTTAAACGTAAGGTTCATTTTAATTCTGTATTAAACTGTTACTCTAATGCGGAGTCGGTACATCAGTTTATTTATGGCGAATTTAATAAAGTTCCTGGGATAGAGACAATTACTTATACGGGAGTGAAAAAGGGCAAAATGGAGCATTTTCGTAAGATTTATCGTCCTTATGTTGAGTCTACTGATCTTTTAAGAGCTCGTGAAAGAAACTCTGCTCAAATAAGAAATGCTGGCTATTTTTTTTATTATCATATAGGTAATTCGTATAGGCATTATATAGAGTTGCTTTTAAAAGAGAGAAAGGGATACCCACGAATACCCACAGGTACTTGTTTGCCTTTTTGGAAAAAGCTTTTTGTGACTCCGAGTGGTGATTTGTTGGCTTGCGAAAGAATAGGGTTTCAGCATGTGTTGGGGAGGATAGAAGAGGCCGTGAAAGTCGATTGTGTAGAGATTGCAGATAAGTACAATCGCTATTATGAGGCGATAAGTAAGCAATGTGAGCATTGCTATCAAGCGGATTTTTGCCCTCACTGTCTATTTCAATTCGATTTTAAAGGTGGTCTTCCTGTCTGTGAAGTTGCTATGGATGAGAACGAATATAAAGAATATTTAAGCGATAAGATTTCTATGTTAGAGATCGCTCCAGATTTATATAATAGTGTTAATACAATGATTTTTGCGTGATGAAGAGATTTTGGCTTTTTTTAGAATCGTATGTTTTCGTATGGACAAACCATGAAGCCGTATTGCTATACGATTCTCTGTCTGGGAAAGGATTGACATGGAATCTTACAGATCCTGTCCGTACGATTGTTATGGAATTGATAAAAAAAGAGAATTTGTATTGTATGGAACTAACAGAGAATGATTTGAATGTTCCTGAAGTAGCGGATTTTGTGTCCGAAATTCGGCGAAATTTTATCGGTGACTTATATTCGCAGGAAGAGTTTAGGCAGAAACCATTAGTTATTGTGCCTGAAGTTAGTGTGAATGAGAATTTGGAAAATGATGTCGAAACAATGAATAATTTGGAGCTTTTTGGACAAAAGATTGTAAATAATCTACGTGTTGTAACGATGCGTCTGACCGGTGAATGTTCCATAAATTGTCGTTATTGTCAAACTGTTGATAAACAAATTGTATGGTGCCGTAAACAAGATAATCGGCTTTCCTACAATGAGATATGTCGTTTGTTAGAACAGCTTAAACACACTCCAGTCACTTTAATTAATTTTGTAGGTGGAAATGTACTGTCATATCCTTTCTTAGATGAGTTGTTGAATGAACTTAAAAAATATTCTTTTGGAAAGTGTTTTTATCTTTATTATAAACAATCTGTTGATTATGAGCAGATTAGAATTAAGCTATTGAATGACCCATCTGTGTCTATAAAATTTTTGATTGATTATCCTGTAAATGAATATGCAATAAGTGCCTGTGTTGCTTTACCTAATGAACGTGTAGAATACTGTTTTGCAGTGACTTCTGAAGAAGAATTTCAAGAAGTGAGCCGAATTATTGATGTTTATAAATTGAAAGCTAATATTTATCCATTTTATACAATTGATAACTTGGATTTCTTTGAAAAATATGTTTTCCAGACCCTTGAGGATGTGATGGCTTTGTGTCGAACGAAAAAAGATATTTTTGCTCACCAGTTAGTGAATACGCACTTTTTTGGTACATTATACATTGATTGTGACGGAAAGGTATACCCAAATTTTAATTCAAAGTCAATAGGAACAATTGATGGTTATGTAAAGGACTGGGTATTTCAAGAGATGAAACAAGGGAAGATGTGGCATTGGACTCGTGATTCATTGCCTGCTTGTAAAGAATGTTTGTACAAATATCTTTGTCCTTCACCCTCTAATTACGAATTAGTAATTGGAAAACCTAATTTGTGTCATGTTAAACCGTGGAAATGCTAGCTTATCTTCATAATACTCGGTTGGATGTCGTGGCAGTACTTCCTGTTTGAGATAGGAAAAGAGGAATTGTATGAAGAGTCAGCCGGAGTTAGGAACTTAATAAGGGGTCAGATATGCAGGCTATTATATTGGCAGCAGGAATGGGTAGGCGTCTGGGAGAATTGACCCGGTACGACACTAAGTGTATGATTGAGGTGAACGGTATCCGGATCATAGATCGGTTACTGGCAAACCTGGCAGTCGCAAGACTATCGAGGATTGTGCTTGTGATTGGTTTTCAAGGTGACAAACTACGGGCGTATCTGGGAAATGAATATTGCGGAATTCCTATTTATTATCTGGAAAACCCTTACTATGCACATACCAATAATATTTATTCTCTGTTTCTGGCACGGCACCACTTAGCGTCTGATGATACTTTATTGTTAGAATCGGATATTGTTTTTGAGAAGAGAATACTTGAAAGAGTGCTCGAAGAACCGTATCCGAATGTAGCAGTAGTAGACCGTTATAAGAGTTGGATGGACGGGACTATGGTGACTGTGGATGAAAAGCAGTTTATTGTGGACTTTGTATCTAAACATACTTTTTCG
>ENA-OQKP01001389-OQKP01001389.1-human-gut-metagenome-genome-assembly--contig:-NODE-1389-length-10887-cov-1.890892_pt1 | contig 10887 bp, 8 predicted proteins | sample MGYA00242780_ERZ504802 | MGnify/ENA primary metagenome ERZ504802 (study PRJEB26092, sample SAMD00036406) | human gut metagenome | host: Homo sapiens | study: EMG produced TPA metagenomics assembly of... | reverse complement strand
AAACATAGCGAAGAATATGAAAATGTTTATGGAATGATCAACGGGATTAAAGGTTTATTAGAAGGTCGTTATATGGACCTGCTTGAGGAATTTGATACAGGTGAAAAAATTAATGCTTTAAAACAAACACCAGCTATGTATCTTGGTTCATGCCGTTTTAAATTACCAACAAATATTGACAACCAAGAAACATATGTAAAATTATTTGAAATTTTAACTGACTTAGAAATTACTGATTTTTATTATATTGGTGGTAATGATTCAATGGATACTGTCATGAAACTAGATGATTACGCAAAATCAATCAATAGTGAAATTCAATTTATCGGTATGCCTAAAACAATTGACAATGATTTAATGGGTACTGATCATACCCCAGGCTTTGGTTCAGCTGCCAAATATGTAGCTTCTTCAATCTTAGAAGTAGTTCATGATAGTTTAATCTATCAGCTGCAATCAGTAACAATTATTGAAATTATGGGAAGAAATGCCGGATGGCTCACAGCAGCTGCTGCACTGGCTCGTAATGAATATAATGAAGCCCCTGATTTAATTTATCTACCTGAAGTAGTTTTTGATAAAGAAAAATTCTTAGAAGATATTCGAGAAGTATTTAAACGTAAACGCTGTGTTGTAATTGCTGTAAGCGAAGGTATCAAAGATAAAGATGGTCACTTCCTTGATGATGATTCTAAATATGCTAAAAAAGACGCTTTTGGTCATGTACTTCATTCAGGAACTGGAAAAATGCTAGAATCATTAGTTTTCAAAGAATTTCAATGTAAAGTTAGAAGTATTGAATTAAACGTCTTACAACGATGTGCTATGCATATTGGGAGTAAAACAGATTTAAATGAGTCATTTGTAGTTGGACAAAAAGCAATAGAAACTGCGTTAACTGGAAAATCCGGCCAAGTAATGGGATTTAAACGAATTTCAAATACCCCTTATGAAATTGATTATATTTCAACTGATGTAAGAAAAGTAGCTAACTTAGAACAAAAAATTCCAACTGCCTGGATTAATGAAGCTGGAAATGATATTACCCAAGAATTATATGATTACTTGTATCCGTTAATTCAAGGTGAAGTACATATTAATTATTTAAACGGTATTCCTGCTTATTACAGCTGTAAACATCTTAATAAATAAACAGTGCAATGCACTGTTTTTAATTTATCCAAATTTCTTTTAATCTATCAACTGCTTCATCAATATCTTGATCTAAGATTCCTGAAAAAGATAAAGTAATCTGATTATTACTATTTTTATTAACTAAAATATCATTTTGTTTTGCTAAAGCAATATATTGATCAACCAAATCAGCCTTAATTGCCATTGTGATTTTTAATGAGGTTTCATATAATTCGAATTTATGTTGAGGAAAAGTAGTTCGAAGCTTTTGTAACAAATGAGTACTTTTATTGCGGTAATGTTTTCTTAATCGCTTTAAATGTCGTGCTAACTGTCCATCTTCAACATACATAGCTAAAGCCAGCTGTTCTAATTTTGATGCAGTCTGATGATAATCTCGAGACTTTTCATAAAATAACTGAACTAATTGGTTTGGTAATGCCATATAACTAATTCTTATTGAAGGTAGTAATAATTTTGAAAATGAACCAATGTAAATAATGTGGTCATTGTCTAGTTTTGACATTGCATCAATTGGTTTAGTGTTAAATTTCAATTCTCCATTATGATCATCTTCAATAATATAGACTTGATTAGCTCTCGCATATTCAATGATTTCTAAACGACGCTGTTGTTTGATAGGATGACCATGATACCCTCCAGAAGAACTATTTAAATATAATAATTTTAAATTAGCTTGTCTTAATCCCTCTAAAGTAATGCCTTCTTCATCAACCGGTAACTTAACTACCTGCATATGACAATCATGAAAAACGGCCTCTGCCTGTTTGAATCCTCCTTCCTCAATTCCGACTATATTATCTTTACCAAAAAGACTACAAACATGATAAAGAAGAATTTGAAATCCCGCACCAATAATATAATTATTTACAGGATGCCGAACTCCACGGTATTCATGGCTATATTCCTGCAAAGCTACTCTTAAAGGCATTTCCCCTAATGGTTCTCCATAACTCATTAAATCTTCACTTTGATTTAATGCTTTTTTAATATACTTTTTCCAAGTATCTAAATTAAAGCTTTCCACATCAACAAGACGTCCACTAAAATCATATCGATAATGGTGACTATCAATTTTTGTAATTACTTTTGGATTCTTTTTATTTTTAATTTGATTACTAAATTGCACATCCACATAATATCCTACTTTTTCTTTTGCGTAAATATAACCCTCGACTAATAATTGTAAATATGCACTTTCAACCGTAGTTCTGCTTACATCTAATTGTTTTGCCATTTTACGAATTGATGGTATTTTATCATTATATTTTAAATAACTATTTTCAATATCATCAACAATAGTTTGATAAACTTCTAAATATTTATAATCCTTCATAAACAGTCCCCTTTAAAAGTATTATAAATTACTATTTTAATAAAGACAACTAAATAAAATTATAATTTTTATATCACTTACACTTCAATATGTGATATAAAAAGAAAAAGGATGTGAATTTAATATGACTATTAAAAAAAGTGTTTTGGATACAATTGGAAAAACTCCATTAATTCAAATTAACCGCTTTAAAAAAGCATGTGAAGTAAACAACAAAATATTTGCCATAGTAGCATTCTTTAATCCTGGTGGCAGTGTTAAAGATCGTGTTGGTCTTAAATTAATTGAACAGGCTTATGAGGATCAACTAATCAATAAAAAAACTACGATTATTGAACCTACTAGTGGTAATACTGGCATTGGTCTAGCAATTGCGTGTGCTATCTATGGTAATGAATTAATTTTGACGATGCCTGAAACTATGTCATTAGAACGTCAAAAATTATTAAAAGCTTATGGAGCTAAAATCGTATTAACGGCTGGAGAAAAAGGAATGCAAGGATCAGTCGATAAAGCTAACGAACTTGCTAATAAGATTGAAAATAGCTATATTCCAGGTCAATTTGTTAATCCAAGTAATCCCTTAGCCCATGAAGAAACAACGGCATTAGAAATTATTGATGATTTTGATGATAATATTGACTATTTTGTTGCCGGAATTGGTACTGGAGGGACAATTACAGGAATTGCTCGGATATTAAAAAAGAAATATCCTGATATTAAAATTATTGGAATCGAACCAAAAGATTCTCCATTAATCACTAAAGGAAAAGCTGGATCGCATGATTTGCAAGGAATTGGAGCAAATTTTATTCCTAAAATTCTCGATTTGGATCTAGTCGACGAAGTGATAACAGTTTCTACGGATGATGCTTATGAGGCTGCACGAATATTAGCAAAAAAAGAAGGCCTACTAGTTGGAATAACTGCTGGAGCTGCCCTGCATGGAGCAACTAAAATAACAGATAAAAATAAAAACATCGTTGTTCTACTGCCAGATACTGGAGAACGTTACTTATCAACAACATTATTTGAATAAAAGGCATGGCAATTGAGTAGCATTAAAAGTATTTTACACAATGCTCTTCAGACTATGTTTTTTATTTTCCTAAATGTCCAGTGAGAATGTAGAATAGTATCTTATTATTATAATAACCAATACATTATCCTCTATAACTTTAATTTTGATTTATTCTTTTTAACTGTACTAATTACTTTTTCAAATCAACAGGATTTTAACTGAACTTTTTTGTTTAAGCTCGTCCATACAAGACAACTTATCATATCACCTCAATGATATAATTTCTGTTTATTAAGATATCAATTACAAATATTCCAAGTACTTTTTTGTATACTATAACAAAAAAAACATTGTCCATAATTTAAAGCTATTTTGGACAATCTTTTTGGCTAATATTGATATTGACTACAATCACCTCATTACAACTAATCATCTTTCTCTGCTCTTCTTCCCGTCTATTTATATTTTTAAATAGTGAATCTCATTATTAAACTTTAAATTATTAGTTGTTTATCCTAGTTGCATAACAAACACTCACATTTTTATGATAGACTTTTAAAATATAATTATAATTAAAAATTATTTTTGTAGTTAGAAAAAGATACTGTCCCTAAAGACAGTATCCATATTATTAATCTTGTTCAACTAATGCAGTTGATAAATAGCGTTCACCAGTATCTGGTAACAACACAACAATGTTTTTGCCAGCATTTTCAATTCTTTTCGCTAATACTGTTGCTCCATAAAGTGCTGCACCAGAAGAAATACCTACTAACACTCCTTCTTCTCTAGCAATTGCACGGCTAGTAGCAAAGGCTGCTTCATTTTCAATTGTAATAATTTCATCATAAATATCAGTATTTAAGGTATTAGGAACAAAACCTGCACCAATCCCTTGAATTGCATGTGGTCCTGGAGTTCCTTTAGATAAAACTGGTGAGGCAGCAGGTTCAATTGCTACAACCTTAATATTAGGATTTTTTTCTTTTAAATATTTTCCAATTCCACTAATTGTTCCTCCAGTTCCAACACCAGCGACAAAGATATCTATCTTACCTTCTAGCTGCTGGTAGATTTCAGGACCTGTTGTTAGATAATGTGCATTTGGATTTGCTTGATTTTCAAATTGACTAGGAATAAACGCATTTTTGTATTCTTTGGCCAATTCTTCTGCTTTGGCAATTGCTCCCTTCATGCCTAGTCCTCCTGGAGTTAAAACTACTTTAGCTCCATAGGCTTTTAATAAATTTCGCCGTTCAATCGACATTGTCTCTGGCATAGTTAAAATTACTTGGTGTCCTAAGGATGTTCCTAAAGAAGCTAATCCAATTCCAGTATTACCGCTCGTTGGTTCAATGATTACAGAATCCGGTTTTAAAATTCCATCTTCTTTAGCTTTAAATAACATGGCTTTAGCAATTCGATCCTTAACACTTCCTGCGGGATTAAAATATTCTAGTTTAGCAAAAATATTTGCTTTTAATTGATTTTTTGTAACATAATTGTTTAATTTTAAAATTGGGGTATTTCCTACTAATTCACTAATATGATTATTATAAGTCATTACTATTTCCTCCATTTTCTTTATCTAATCAAATCTATTATTAACAACAGCCTCTATTTTTATAAAAAATTAGCTCATTCATTATAGTTCCCTCTTTTCCTATCGGATTAATATGATTATACCTTGAGAGCAAATTTATGTCAATAGTTATATAATAAAAAAGCCTTACGGCTTTTATATTGAATAATTATTCACTTGCATATTTGCATGATCGATTAAATCTTGAATAGTTACACTTTCAACATAGTCTTTAATCACTTTATCTAATCCTTGCCAAAACGGTAATGTAATACATTCATTGGCACGACTGCAATTATTAATTTCATCTTTCAAGCAGGGAATTGGAGCTAAATCACCTTCTGTAATTCTTAGAATATCACCAATTATACATTCTTCAGGTTTTTTTGATAAGCGATAACCTCCAGCATTACCACGAAGACTTTGTAAATAGCCCGCTTTATTTAGTAATGAAATTATTTGTTCTAAATACTTAACCGTCAGATCTTGTCTTTTAGCAATATCTTTCAGTGGAATATATTTACCATCATCGTGCATCGCAATATCAAGGATAACTCTAATTGCATAACGCCCTTTGGTTGAAATTTTCATGATGTTCACCTCGTTTATATAATACTAGTATTAAAGTAGGAATACAAGTAAAATAAAGCAAAAACTAGTCATTTATCGCATCATTTATCCAATTATCTTCTTTTTCAAGCAAATATACATGGTCAATATCTTCTAATGTTTCTAAAAAATCACTTAAATCTGTTGGGGTAATTACAACATGTTCGACAATACTGCTCGTTTAGTCACTTCTATATTATTAGCTAGTAGTGCATAATAAACTAATTCACTACAATATAAAGCTTTATCATCATAAGTTGTCATGCTGTAATCATACGGTGTTCCCAAATAATCTAACGCCCGACTTAAATATGTCTTAATAAAATTATCATCCTCATTAAAACGATAGCCGGAAAGTGCTTTTAAATACGATTCTTCTTTAAGATTAGCCATTTGATCAAATGTCCGTATTTTAACACCCGTAGAATTACTGTCGAGTACTAAAACCTCATCTTGATTCTTATAATGTTTATTAATTTCCTCATAATATTTATCTTCAGGTGTAAAAACCTGACTAAACTGCTGATATGTTCCTAGATAGAAAATAGTATGTTTCCATCTTCCTGGAATAGCATATGAACTTAAATAATTAGTATTTTCAATATTAATAATATCTCCTGTTTTAAAAATATCAAGATATTCTAATAGTTCTTTATAAGTAATAACTTCTTCTTTTTTAACTACAGGCTCTTCTTGAACCACAACAGCTTGATCTCTTTTATCAGGTTTTAAATTAAAGCCAATACTGGCAATTATTATAATAACTATTCCAACTAGAAACTTTTTCATCAACTCATCCTTTATTTAATCATACTTAGTCCAACACGATGTTTGTTGACATCTACATCAATGACATAGACTTCAACAATATCACCTATACTTAGTTTATCCAAAGGATGCTTAATTCTTTCATGAGAAATCTTCGAAATATGGACTAATCCATCATTTTTTAACCCAATATCGACAAAAGCTCCAAAATCAACAACATTCCTAACTGTTCCTTCTAGTTGCATACCGGGTTTTAAATCTTCAATTTTTAAAATATCTTTCTTTAATAATGGTGTTGCATATGCATCACGGGGTGAGCGATTTGGCTTTATAAAACTATCAATAATATCATCTAACGTATAATTGTCGATATTTAGTTCATTCATTACTTCCTCTTTGTTAATATTTGATAATTTATCAGCAATTTCATTTGTTCCTAATAAACTAGCATCAGCATCTATTAATTTAAGTAATTTTTTTGCTTGTTGATAGTTTTCCGGATGAATTGCTGTTGCATCAAATGGATCATTAGCTCCAGGAATTCGCAAAAATCCGATTGCCTGCTGATATGTTTTTGCACCTAATTTACTAACATTCATAATTTCTTTACGATTTGTAAATTTACCATTTTCATCACGATATTTAATAATATTTTTGGCCACTCCGCTATTTAACCCAGCAACATATTGTAATAATGATACTGAAGCAGTATTGATATCAACTCCAACATTATTTACCGCTTTTTCAACAACAAAATCTAACTGTTCTTCTAATTGTTTTTGAGCAATATCATGTTGATATTGTCCGACACTAATTGCTTTTGGCTCAATCTTTACTAATTCTGCTAATGGATCTTGAAGACGTCGTGCAATTGAAACCGCTGATCTTTCTTCTACCTGATAATCTGGAAACTCCTCTTTAGCTAATTTACTTGCTGAATATACTGATGCTCCAGCTTCAGAAATAATTGCATAATCAACATCTAAATTATTATCTTTGATTAATTGAGAAATAAAAGCTTCACTTTCACGACTTGCAGTACCGTTACCAATCGCAATAATTTCAATTTTATATTTTTTAATCAAATTTAATAAAATTCTTTTTTCTTTATCATAATTATCTTTTGGAATAGTAATAAATACTTTATCAATCTTCAATACTTTTCCGGTCTGATCAACAACAGCTAATTTACATCCTGTCCGATAAGCAGGATCCAGACCCAAAACCATTTTATCTTTTAAAGGTGCCTGCATTAATAACTTTTCTAAATTGATTGAAAATACTTTTAAGGCCTGCTCGCTGGCTTTTTCAGTTAATTCATTACGCACTTCGCGTTCAATCGATGGCAATAATAAACGATTTAAACTGTCTTCTACAGCTTTCAATAAATATTCATTAACACTGCTATTACGATTTCTAGTCACTCCACGATTAATATATTGAATTAAAAATTCTTTATCTAAAACAATATTAACAGTAATAACTTTTTCATTTTCGGCACGATTAATCGCTAAAATACGGTGTGATACAATTCGATTAACTCGTTCGTGATAATCATAGTACATTTCATATACTTTATTTTCATCAGGATTCTTCTTTTTTACTTTTGTTTCAATCGTACCAGATTTATATATTATATCTTTAACAAATTTACGATATTTAATATCATCACTAATTACTTCTGCAATAATATCTAAAGCTCCCTGAATTGCTTCTTCTACAGTCTCAACTTTATCATTTAAATATTTTTTTGCTTCTTCTTTAAGTTCTCCCCTTGGCAGTGATAAAATCCACTTACTTAATGGTTCTAAACCTTTAGCTTTAGCCTCAGTAGCCTTTGTTTTTCTTTTTTCTTTATAAGGACGATAAAGGTCTTCTACTTCATTTAACTTTGTTGCTTTTAAAATATCAGCCCTTAGTTGATCTGTTAACATCCCTTTTTCTTCAATTAAACGAATTACATCTTCTTTTCGTTTTAATAAACTAACTTGATATTGATAATATTTATCAATATTTCTGATTTGATCTTCATCTAACCCTCCTGTTGCTTCTTTACGATAACGAGCAATAAAAGGCACAGTATTTCCCTGTTCTAATAATGATAAAACAGCATTGATTTGTTTTTTAGTTATTTCTAATTCTTTTGATGCTATTGCAATAATTTCTTCGTTCATAATAACTCCTTAATTCTATTTGTTTTCAACTACCTTATTTTACTTCAAATAAATAAAATATCAACTGATAAAAGAAAAAGTCTTGAATTTCAAGACCGTTATTTTGGATGACTATAATCAAATTTAAAATATTATCACTGGATATCATGAACGTTCTGATAATATTCTTCAATTGTAAAAATTATATCATTATAAATTTCTGGATTTAACAGTTCTTTTGCCTCTTGTATACTCACAAAGCGATAATCACTATGCTCATGCGATAAACGGACATGATCATTCTTGGGAATACACAAATATCCGATTCCTACGGTTTGATAATCTTTTCTAATTTTAGTGAAAGTATAAGCTGGTTTGATTATGATAATATCTAATCCGGTTTCCTCTTGTAATTCTCTGATTAATGCTTGATTAGGTGTTTCACCATATTCCAACCCACCACCTGGTAACTCCCAATAACCCAGACCATCACTTGATGGTCGAATTCGTTTCATTAAAAGAATCTGGTTATTTAATACGACAATTCCTTTGACTGTTATGTGAAATCTTACATTATTCATGTCATACCTCCGATTATTATATATATCATAACACTATTATTACTAAAATTGTTTAAATATTATAACTAATAGTGTTATAATTGATGACGAGGTGATAATATGATTGATTTTAAAGCGGAAGTTTTAAAAATAAAAGATCAAATGATTGATGATATAAAAATGTTATGTGCCATCCCTTCAACTCAAGATGATAGTACCGTTGCTGAGTTTGCTCCCTATGGCGCAGCCAATCGCCGAGCTTTAGCTGCAATGTTAGAAATTGGTCGACGTGCTGGCTTTGAAGTGCAGGATGTTGATGGACATGCTGGACATATTGATATTGGAACTGGTGATGAAACTTTTGGAATTTTGGGCCATCTTGATGTAGTTCCTGTAAACAAGGTTGGATGGGATAGTGATCCATTTGAAGTTATTACTAAAGAAGGAAAGCTTTACGGACGTGGAGTCGCAGATGATAAAGGACCATTAATGGCTGGTTATTATGCTGCAAAGATCATTAATTCTTTAAATATTCCTACAAAAATGAAAACTAGGGTTATCTTTGGATGCAATGAAGAATTAGGTAGTAATTGTGTAAAATATTATTTCACAAAGATGCCTTATCCTAAAATGGGATTTACTCCTGATGCTGCTTTTCCTGTTGTTTATGGTGAAAAAGCAGGTTGTGGTTTTGAAATCACAGGACATGTTGAAAAAGGTGGATTAATCTATTTATGTGCAGGAAGTCGTCCAAATATTGTTCCAGAAACTTGCGAAGCCGTAATTGAAGGGAATTACAAACAATATACTGAATCTTATAAGAAATTCCTAAATACTAATAATTTAACTGGGGATATTGAAGAGGAAGGAAATCATACTAAATTAATTCTTAAAGGGAAATCAGCACACGCAAGTACTCCTGAAGAGGGCATTAATGCTGTTGTATATTTATGCAAATATTTAGCAACTGTCGTTGATAACAAAGTTGTTGATTTTGTTCTTGAATATTTAGATGACTGTCATGGTAAAAAATTAGGAATTGACCATACCGGTTTAATGGGTCCTCTTACTCTTAATTTAGGAGTTATATCTTATTATAAAGAAGAAGTTAAAATCGTTCTCGACTTACGTTGCCCTCATGACATGGATTTTGATGCAATGGTTACAAAATTTAAACATGCTTGTGCAAACTATGAATTCAGAGAAACTCATGATTTGGGCAAGGCTCTATATATCGATCCTAATTCTAAGTTAATTACTAATTTGCATGAAGCTTATGTTAGTGTAACTGGAGATACAGTTAACAAACCTCAAGCAATTGGTGGCGGGACTTATGCTAAGTCAATGCCAAACTGTGTTGCTTTTGGAGCTGAATTTTTGGGTGAAGATAATTTAATTCATGGTAATAATGAAAATATCAAAATCGATTCGTTATTGAAAGCAACAGAAATTTATTGTCATGCTTTATACAACTTGATTAAGGCAGATTAAAGAAAAAAGTCTAGAACTTTACGTTCTAGGCTTTATTTTTCTGCAATAATTTGATAAACTATTAATACTTGCAGACATGGCGAAACTGGTATACGCGCTATCCTGAGGGGGTAGTGAGCAATAGCTCGTGCGAGTTCAAATCTCGCTGTCTGCACCAATGCCGGTGTAGTTCAATGGCAGAACGCATGAATGGTAATCATGAAATTTAAGTT
>ENA-OQKP01001388-OQKP01001388.1-human-gut-metagenome-genome-assembly--contig:-NODE-1388-length-10899-cov-1.973450_pt1 | contig 10899 bp, 6 predicted proteins | sample MGYA00242780_ERZ504802 | MGnify/ENA primary metagenome ERZ504802 (study PRJEB26092, sample SAMD00036406) | human gut metagenome | host: Homo sapiens | study: EMG produced TPA metagenomics assembly of... | reverse complement strand
ACTTAAAAAATACGGTTTTAAAATGCATGAAGGTTTATATACAAATATGAACGCCATTAGAAAAGATGAAGAAGTTGATAATTTACATTCTTATTACGTAGATCAATGGGATTGGGAAAAAGTGATCGCTAAAGAAGAACGTACTGAAGAAACTTTAAAACGTCATGTTAAAAAGATTTTTAAAGTAATCAAACATATGGAACATGAGGTATGGTATAAATATCCACATGCTGTAAACCGCCTTCCTGATAAAATTCATTTCTTTACATCTCAAGAATTAGAAGATCGTTACCCCGATTTAACTCCTAACGAAAGAGAAACAGCGATTTGTAAAGAATTAGGATGTGTTTTTGTAATGGGCGTAGGCTGTAAATTAAAAAGTGGAATTAAACATGATGGTCGGGCTCCTGACTATGATGATTGGAATTTAAATGGGGATATTTTATTCTGGTTTGAACCATTACAATGTGCATTAGAAATTTCTTCAATGGGAATTAGAGTCGATGAAGATACACTTGTAAAACAATTAGAAGCTGAAAATTGTTTAGATCGTCTTAAACTCCCTTATCATAGTCAAATCGTTAACAAAGAATTACCATACACAATTGGTGGTGGAATCGGGCAATCAAGACTATGTATGTTATTATTGAAAAAAGTTCATGTTGGAGAAGTTCAGGCAAGTATTTGGCCACAAGAAATGATTGATGAATGTACTAAACACAATATTAATTTACTATAAAAAACATTGGAAGATACTCCAATGTTTTTTAATTATGACGATAATAGTCACATAGGTATTCTTTTGCAGCAGCTTTACCAATTGATTTATCTACATCATTTCCAGTTAAATATATAATTGCATCATGCCATTCTTTCATACTATAATCATCAACATTTAAAGACAGAATTGCAGAATACAATACATCTTTACCAACATACCTTAAATCAGAAATAATCATACAATTTGTAATATTTCTTAATTGACCTAATAACTCTTCTTTTTCCACTTCTGTACCCCTCAATATCTTATTAAATATATATTATTTACCACATAACACGTATTATGTGGTATTTGATTTTTATTTTAATTATTTTTTCGGTTAGAAAATACTAGATCCATCTGATCAAAATATCTTTTAAATTCACGACCACTTGACATTGTATAAATACGAGTAGTGTCCATACTTGAATGTCCTAATAAATCTGCTAAACGTGCAATATCTTTTTTTAAATTATAGTAAGTAACCGCAAAAAGATGACGTAAATTATGAGGATAAACTTTACTGCGCTCAACCTTAGCATCATCACACAAATCTTTCATCGCTTTCCAAATATTACTGCGATCTAACGGTCTTCCGCTTCTGGTTACAAATATTGCCCCATTTTCAATTTTATTTTTATGTCAATATTTTAATAAGATTCTTTTTAGATCATCACTAAAAAAAATTTCTCTTACTTTTCCTTTATTATATATTTGCGCATACCCATCCTTAAGTGCTTGGCCTGTAATGTATCGATGTTCGCTAACACGTATTCCAGTTGAGCAAATTGCTTGCAGTAAAACATATAGACGCTCGTTTTTTTGCTTTCGAGCAGCATTAACTAATCGTTTATATTCATCTTTTGATAGTTCTTTGCTTTCTTCTAAAAAAACTCTTTTTTGAATTTTTAGTTCTTTGATTTTACATTCTAGCCAACCATTATATTCAAAAAACTGATTTAATGCTGCAAGCATACTATTTATGCTAGTAGGCTTATATGATTTCATTAATTCTTCTTTATATAATTTAACTAATTCCTTGGTAACTTCCTTTTTATCCGCATATTGATAAAATTTTTCAATATCCCGTATATATTTAGTTATTGTTGCTAAACTTTTTTCTTCATCAATTAGATGATTTTTGTAATTAACGATTAATTTTTGATTTATTTCTCTTTTATTCATCTATAATAATCTCCTTAATCTCAATAATCTAATATAAAATAATAACATATACATCTCATATTATTAAATAAATCACATATATTATTGGATTTTTTACGAAAAATAAACAAACAAAAAGAAGAAGTAATTTATCTTTACATCTTCTTTATTCAAACATCTTTTTTTTACTTATATACCAGTCAACTACCTCTAATACACCATGTTCCTCATTAGAGGAAATTGTGTAATCCGCAATTTTCTTAATTGCTTCTTTTGCATTTGCCATGGCAAAACCATATGTAGCCTGCTCAAGCATCTCTAAATCATTACCACTATCCCCAAATGCCATTGTTTCGGCATCACTAATTTTCCAACGTTCCATTAACAGATTAATTCCATGTGCTTTATTAATCCCAGGGATAATCAAATCAATTCCAAAATGTCCACAATCAACTGGTGTCATAATATGTCCGATCTTCTCTTTCAATTCTGTTAAAATCGTTTCAAAATTATCTTTTGAACAATGCAGATATATCTTAAAAATAGTATCATCAAAATCATCAAAGTTATCTACTTTAGCAAGACGATGATAGTAAAAGTTCATTGTATTATAAAAATCTTCATCTATGTATTTACTAATATAAGCACTTTTTCGACCACAGACAATTTTTTCTACTTCAGGATATTGATTAACTACCTTTAAAACTGTCTGAATATCCTCTTTTGCAAGTTTTGCAACAAAAACATCTTTTCCTTGATCAACGATATAAGCTCCGTTTTCAGCAATGAAAGCTAACTCGTTATGAATATCTGGAAAAAAAGATCTTAGTTGATAATATTGATTCCCACTAGCAACTACAAAATGAATTCCCTTTTCCTTCATAAATTCGTATTGCCTCGTAAATCGTTCTTGATCATATTCATTATTATTTGTTAAAAAAGTTCCATCCATATCTACTGCTATTAATTTTACATTCATATTTACATCCTTTCCATCTTTCGTTATAACGTGACGTATCTTTATATAACTTAGTATATATTGTTTATAAAAAGATTGTAGATTATTTCATAAAATGAAAAAATGACTGGAAGCCAGTCATTTTCTACTATTTATTTAATTCGATTTTAGCAAGTTCTTTAGCTAAACCAATATAAGAAGCCGGTGTCATATCAACTAAAGTTTGACGATCTTGATCTGATAAGATATCCAGACTTTCAGCAAATTTTAGAATATCCTCTTTAGAAATACTTTTACCTCTTGTTAAAGCTTTTAAAGTATCATAAGCATCAGGTACTCCATACTTTCTTAACATTGTTTGAATTGGTTCTGCTAATACTTCCCATTTTTCATTTAAGTCACTAGCTAGTTTGTCTTTATTAACTACACACTTAGCCAACCCATTCATCGTTTCATTGATGGCTTGTAAAGAATAACCAAATGCTAAACCTAAATTTCTTTGGCTTGAAGAGTCTGATAAGTCTCTTTGCATTCTTGACTTAGGAAGTTTATTAGATAAAGCAATACAGATATTATTAGACATATCAATATTAGCTTCACTGTTTTCAAAGCGAATAGGATTTACTTTATGTGGCATAGTACTGCTTCCAACTTCACCTTTAACTGGAATTTGTTTAAAGTATTCCATTGAAATATACAGCCACATATCAACATCAAAATCGACTAATACATTATTGAAATGACGAATACCATCCAAAATATGACAAGTATAATCATGACTTTCAATTTGAGTAGTCAATGGGTTAAATGTTAAACCTAAGTACTCTTCAACAAATTTTTTTGCTAAAACTTGCCAATCTTCATTAGGGAAAGCCGTTAAAATAGCACTATAGTTACCTGTTGCACCATTGAACTTAGCTTTGATTTTAACTGCTTCAACATTTTCAATACTAGACAAAAAACGATAAGCATAAGCTGTAAATTCTTGACCAAGTGTTGTTGTTGTTGCAGGTTGTGCAGGGGTATACGCCAATATAGCAGCATTATTATGTTCTTCAGACCATTGATCAATGATAGCTGCTAATTCTTTAGCTGTTGGTAACCATACATCTTTTGATCCATATTTTAGCATGCAAGCATATGAAGTATTATTAATATCTTCAGATGTACAACCAATGTAAACAAAGCTTTGTAAATATCCAAATCCTAAAGCATCAACTTTTTCATCAATAAAATACTCCACTGCTTTAACATCATGGCGCGTTGTATTTTCACTCTCTTTAAGTCGAGCAAAAGAGTCGTAATTAAACTCACTTGAAATAGTAGTAAGTTTATCCATATCTTGTAAATCAAATTTAGCTAAAACGTCACTTTCAACATTTTCAATTAAGAACTTTAGCCATTGAATCTCAACGAAAACTCTATATTTAACTAATGCATATTCAGAGAAATATTCTCCTAAAGCATCTTTAACACCTGAATAGCGACCATCTAATGGACACAGGGTTAGACATTCAAATTCTTGTTTTTCCATTCTATTTTCCACCTTTAAAATAATCTACACCAGCTTCAAATAATTTTTGGTCCATTTCACCATAAACATTTTTAAAGCGGTTTTCACCTTGACGCTCACTATGTCCCATCTTACCAATAACACGTCCATCTAGAGAAACAATTCCTTCAATCGCATACATTGAACCATTAGGGTTGTATGGTGTTTGCATTGTTACCTTACGATTAGGATCAACATATTGTGAGAACACTTGTCCATTTTCAAACAATTCTTCAATCACTTCCTCAGGAGCTACAACACGCCCTTCTCCATGACTTACTGGAATTGTATGAATATCATCAACATTGACATATTTTAACCATGGTGATTTAACACTTCCAATACGCGTATCAACCATCTGAGAAACATGGCGACCAATTGTATTGAATGTTAATGTTGGATCATCTTTAGACATTTCTTGAATTTTACCATATGGTAATAATCCTAATTTAACTAATGCTTGGAATCCATTACAAATTCCGATCATTAAACCATCACGATTATCTAATAAATCCGTAATTGCTGCTTTTAAACGTGGATTCTTCAATACTGTGGCAATAAATTTACCAGAACCTTCAGGTTCATCGCCAGCACTAAAACCACCTGGTAACATTACAATATTAGCTTGTTTAATGGCAACTTCTAATTCATCAATTGAATCTTTAAGCATTTGTTCAGTCTTATTTCTAATTAAAACTAATTGAACTTTAGCTCCCGCTTTTTCAAAAGCACGTTTTGAATCATATTCGCAGTTAGTTCCTGGGAATACTGGAATAACAACTAGAGGTGTTTCTACTGTTACTTTTGGTTTAAGATCTGATCTTGTTTTACAAGCTGCCACTTTGATTTTACTAGTAGGTGCTTTTTCTCTTGTTGGATATACTTTTTCTAGAGGCGCTTTATTAATTGCATAAGCTTCATCTAATGAAATTGTTTCACCACCATAAGATAATAATTCACTATCATTAGTAGTTCCAACAATACGATAATTATCAAAGATACTTAAATCTTTTTCAGATTTAACCTCAATAATAATATTACCATAATCACGCACTATGTAGCTTTCAAGACTATTTTCATTATTAAAAGCTACTCCAACACCATTACCAAAAGCCATTTTACTAACGGCTTCAATAACACCACCATCTTTAACAGTATAAGCACTATAGATTTTCTTATCTTTCATTAATTCCATAATCGCATCGTATTGTTTTTGAAGATGATTAAAATCAAATATATGATATTGATCTTTATTAATAATAATTTCAGCTAAAACATGACCAGTTTCTTTAATTTCAGGTGTCATGATATCATTAACATCTCCACTTGTAATAGCAAAAGAAACTAGAGTTGGTGGTACATGTAAATCTTCAAAAGATCCTGACATACTGTCTTTTCCACCAATTGAAGCTAATTTTAACGCACTTTGAACACGGTATGCCCCTAATAAAGCAGCCGTTGGTTTTCCCCAAGTAATTGGGTTGTCTAGAAGTTTCTCAAAGTATTCTTGGAATGAAAATCTAATTGTATGATAATTTCCACCCATAGCCACAATCTTCGCTACCGATTCAACAATTGCATACATTGCTCCGTGATATGGTGACCATTTTGAAATCAATGGATTATAACCATAAGTCATAACTGAAGCTGTTGTTGTCTCTTTTCCTAACACTGGAATCAATGCTGCCATTCCTTCAGTTTCAGTATGATATTTAATTCCACCAAATGGTGATAATACTGTTCCATTACCAATTGAAGAGTCAAATCTTTCAATTAACCCTTTTTGTGAAGCAACACTTAATTTTGATAAAGTTTCTTTCACAGTTTCAACAAAACTAGTTTGTGACTGTTTATCAAAAGGTGTCTTTTCAAAATCTGGTAAAGTGATCTTAACATCTTGATAACGTTTAGCGCCTGCAGCATCAAGAAAATCACGAGAAATATTAACAATATCTTCACCCATATGTTTCATTACTAATCTGTTTTGATCAGTAACCACTGCAACTTGAACTACTTCTAGGTTTTCTGTAGCACACTCAGCTTTAATGAAATCCGCATCTTTTTCATCAATTACAATAGCCATTCGTTCTTGTGATTCAGAAATAGCTAACTCTGTTCCTGTTAACCCATCAGATTGTTTCAAGACTGCATCTAAATCGATTACTAATCCTGGAGCTAATTCACCAACGGCAACACAAACACCACCAGCTCCAAAGTCATTACAACGAACCACTTTTGCACTAACTTCTTTATTTCTAAATAAACGTTGAATTTTTCTTTCTTCAACCGGGTTTCCTTTTTGAACTTCAGCCCCAGCTGTTTCAATTGATTTAACATCGTGAGATTTAGAAGAACCTGTCGCTCCTCCAATACCATCACGTCCAGTACGACCACCAATCAATAAAACTATATGATCTTTTAAAGGTTCTAGACGTTTTACTTGTTCTTTTGGTGCCGCTGCAACAACTGCTCCTAATTCCATTCTTTTAGCTACATATCCGTCATCATAAATTTCATGAACATAACCTGTAGTTAACCCAATTTGGTTACCATAAGAGGAAAAACCATGGGCAGATTCTTGACACAATTTACGTTGAGGTAACTTACCAGCCATTGTTTCTGCTAATGATTTACGAGGATCTCCAGCCCCTGTAATCCGCATACTTTGATATACATAAGCGCGACCAGATAACGGATCCCGGATTGCTCCACCTAAACAAGTAGCAGCTCCACCAAATGGCTCAATTTCAGTTGGATGGTTATGTGTTTCATTTTTAAACATTAATAACCATTGCTCATCACCATCAGTTGTATGTACCGTAATCTCAACTGAGCAGGCATTAATTTCTTCAGATACTTCCAAATCATCTAAATAACCAGTTTTACGTAACTCTTTCATTGAGATTGTGGCTAAATCCATCAATGTTAAAGGTCGTTTTGTATCAATACCATAAACTAAATGACGACTAGTTTTATAATCCTCAATATCCTTTTCTAAGATCTCTTTAAAAGCTCCATTTTCAATATCTAAATCTGTAATAACTGTTGCAAATGTTGTATGCCGGCAGTGATCAGACCAATAAGTATCTAATACTTTTAATTCAGCTTCAGTAGGATCGTTTTTTTCTTCATTGTTAAAATAATCTTGAGTTACTTTTAAGTCTTCATAGTTCATAGCCATACCATTGTCAGTTAAGAACTTTTCAAGACCGGTTTTATCTAATTCATTAAACCCATTAATTGTAGGCACCGGTTTAATTTCTGGAGCAACATCATTTAAATCAGCTGGTTTTTCTAAACTAGCAAGACGCTGATCAACAGGATTAATCAAGAAGCTTTGAATCTTCGTCAAAATTTCATCTTTATCGCCTTTAAAAGTAATGGCAAATACCCGTGCACATTTAACTTTAGCACTACTATTCCCTGTTAAAATAGCAAAGCATTGTTCACATGAATCTGCTCTTTGATCATATTGACCAGGTAAAAATTCGATTGCAAAAACTACTTCTTGATTATTAGTAGGAAATTCTTCTTGATAAACATCGTCGACCATTGGTTCAGCCAAGATAGTGTTGATTCCTTGTTTTAAAATGCCATCACTAACTCCTTGAACATCATAACGGTTGATAATTCTTAAGGTATCAATTTCTAACCCTAATTGTTCAATTAAATTATGTTTAATTTCGTTTGCTTCTGTTGCATACGCTGTTCTTTTTTCAACGTAAATACGCTTTACATCACTCATTTTCATCCCCCTATCTAAGTCCGATATCACTTCGGTAATATTTGCCTTCAAAATCAATCTTTTTTGCTACCGCATAAACTTTTTCACGAACCTCATCTAATGAAACTCCTGTAGCACAAATATTTAAGACCCGACCACCATTAGTAACTAATTTTCCATCTTTGATTGCTGTCCCCGCATGGAAAACAACACAGTCATCACAGTCATCAATATTCTCTATTTCAATTCCTTTTTGATAATTACCTGGATATCCTCCACTTGAAAGAACTAAACAAGCAACGTGTTGATCATTCCATTTAACTTCAACATCTTTTAAAGTTTTTGTAGCACAACCAACCATGATATCATATAGATCACTATCTAAGCGAAGCATAATTGATTGTGTTTCAGGATCACCAAAACGAACATTAAATTCTAATACTTTCGCTTTACCATCTTCAATCATTAAACCAATAAACACAACACCGCGATAGTCCATATTATCATCTTTTAATCCTTGCATAAAAGGATCAAGAATATCTCTTTTAATTACCTCATCCATACCTTCTGGCATAAATGGATTTGGTGAAACAGTTCCCATACCACCAGTATTAGGACCCTTATTCCCATCAAAAATTTGTTTATGATCTTTAGCACTTACCATTGGAACAATTGTTTCTCCATCTGCAAAACAAAGAAGTGAACATTCAAATCCGGTTAAAAATTCTTCTAAAACAACTTTACTTCCTGCTCCATCAAGACTTCCGTCAATCATCATTTCTTTTAAAGTTACAGTAGCATCTTCATGGTTGTCAACAATAACGACTCCTTTTCCTGCTGCTAAACCATCAGCCTTAATAACTACCGGATAATCAAATTCGCTAATTGCTTTAACGGCTTCATCATAACTATTAACTTCTTTATATTTAGCAGTTGGAATACTGTGTCTAATCATAAAGTCTTTTGAAAAAGCTTTACTACCTTCCAATGTAGCTGCATGTTTAGTTGGTCCAAAAGCCATTAACCCGGCTGCCTCTAAATCATTTGCTAGACCATTACAAAGTGGTACCTCTGGTCCTATAACAGTTAAATCAATTTGATGTTCTTTAGCAAAATTAACGATCATTTCATGATCTTCAACCTTACCATCAAGACACTCACCAATTTTAGCAATTCCCGGATTCCCTGGAATCGCATAGATTTTATCTACCTTACTGCTTTGATTCAATTTATACGCAATGGCGTGTTCACGACCACCACTACCAATTACAAGTACTTTCATATATTCTAGGCCTTTCTATTAATGTCTAAAATGTCTGTATCCAGTAAATACCATTGGGATACCTTTCTCATTACAGAAATCAATTGAATCTTGATCTCGAACCGATCCCCCTGGTTGGACGATTGCTCCAATTCCAGCTTTATATGCTACCTCAGCACAATCGCTAAATGGGAAAAAGGCATCACTAGCAAGAACTGCACCTTTAAAATCTTTATCTTTATTATTGATAATCGCATTTTCTAAAGCCCAGATTCTTGATGTTTGTCCACCACCAACAGCCAATGTAACACCATCTTTAACGATACAAATAGCATTTGACTTTACAAATTTAACGACCCGCATACCAAATTCCATATCTTTAAGTTGAGCTTCTGTAGGTTTGGCAGTTGTTACACAATTCATTTCTTTAATCATTTCAGTATTGATATCTTGAACTAAAACTTTACCCTCTAAATATTTAATATCATATTTAGCTTCACGCGCATATAGATTTTTAAGTTTTAAGATTCGTAAATTTTTCTTTTTCTTCAATACTTCTAAAGCATCATCATCAAAGTCAGGTGCAGCTACGATTTCTAAGAAGATCTTATGCATTTCTTCAGCCGTTTTTTTATCGATTTTATAATTTACTGCTACAATTCCGCCAAAAATACTTTGAGGATCAGCCTCATAAGCTTTCATATAAGAATCATAACCATCTTTGCCAATCGCTACCCCACAAGGAGTTGAATGTTTAATCGCAGCTGTAACAATTTGATCTTTAAATTCACGTACTACGGCAATAGCACCATATAAATCATTAACATTGTTGAAAGAAATTTCTTTACCGTGTAATTGTTCATAATCCAATAAAGTTTCTTGCACAAATGGATCAACATAGCCGTTAGCTCTTTGTTGAGAATTTTCACCATAACGCAAATGTTCCGTTTTCTTTAAGGAAATGTTTAAAGTATCTGGGAAATCATCCCCTACAACACCTGCAAAATAACGAGAAATCATCGCATCATAAGCGCCAGTAGTTGAAAATGCTTTATATGCAAGATTTAATCTAAAATCAAAATCATCAGTTTTATCTTTGATTGCAGTTAAGACGTTATCATAATCAGCAGGATCGGTAACGATTAAAACATCTTTAAAATTCTTTGCTGCTGAACGAATCATCGATGGTCCCCCAATATCGATATTTTCAATCATATCTTCCATCGGTTTACCAGCTTTTAACGCTTTTTCAAATTCATATAAAGTAACACAAACCACATCAATTGGTTGGATATCCATTTTTTTAACTGTGTCAACGTGTTCTTGAAGATCACGACGGAATAATAATCCACCATGAACTTTTGGATGTAAAGTTTTAACTCGACCATCTAAGATTTCAGGAAATCCGGTTACATCATCAATTGCAATACATGGTACATTTTCTGCTTGTAATTTAGCCATCGTTCCCCCAGTGGAAACA
>ENA-OQKP01001384-OQKP01001384.1-human-gut-metagenome-genome-assembly--contig:-NODE-1384-length-10951-cov-3.561807_pt1 | contig 10951 bp, 9 predicted proteins | sample MGYA00242780_ERZ504802 | MGnify/ENA primary metagenome ERZ504802 (study PRJEB26092, sample SAMD00036406) | human gut metagenome | host: Homo sapiens | study: EMG produced TPA metagenomics assembly of... | reverse complement strand
CGACTGCTTTAAAAAGCTGCTTTTTCAAACGCTTCTGGGCAGCTCCAAGCTCTCGCTTAAGTTCCAGCGCAGCCTTGGAATTCGCCATACCAAGCTGCTGCTTCACGCTGGTCGTTTCAGCCTTAATCCTTGTGTCTGCCTGTATCAGTGCCTCTGCTTTATGTTGCTCAAAGACATGGGTAAGCGCCTTCTTATGCTGTTCCACAATCGCATTCCCTTTGCTTCTTGCCTCCTGCATTGCAGATTCCTGCAGTCTTGTTATCTTCTCATCTACTGTCACACAATCACCTGCTTCCTATAGTTTTAATCCTATAGCCTCATTCACATACGATGTGATAAAGTCTTTTTTACGTCCGGTTCCGTGTCTGTCCGGAATCTCGATCAAAAGCGGCATGGTCCGCTGTAACTTAATCTCGTTGATAAGATCCGGGAACTCCCGTCCGAACCGCTCAGTCAGCAGAATGACACCAACTTCTTTGTCATTCATGGCATTTTCTAATTCTTCACGCAGTTCGTTTCTTTCATGTACAACGACTCCATCTACGCCCGCCAGTCTCAGTCCCGTCAGAGTATCGACATTATCACTGATCAGATACATTTTCATCTTATAATTTACCGAGGATCATGAAGGAGATGATCAGTCCATACAGACACACACCTTCTGCCAGTCCTACGAAGATCAGTGACTTACCAAGGGCGCTGGAGTCCTCGCTGATTGCTCCAAGAGCGGCACTTGCTGCACTTGCTACGGCAATACCACCACCGACACAGGAAAGACCGGTTGACAGTGCGGCTGCGATATAACCAAATCCGGTTGCATTTGAAGCGGCTGCTGTTGTCTCTGCAGCGTATACCGGATCTCCGGAAAATAACATAATCGCTGCGATGGCAAATGCTCCAAAATAAAAGACAACATTTGCTCCAAGTGCACGTTTATAACGTTTCTTACTTCTCTCTCCCTTAAGGAAATATCCAAATGGTACGATAATTCCAAGTACCAGTGCTGCCACCAGTAATAATTTTACAGTTAATGTCATGACTTCTTCCTCCTACTCGCTCTGTTTATGAAATGGTTTGAATTCTCTTCCTGTTCCTTTATAAAAACGGCTGAACATCTCGTAATATTCCAGACGCAGGACCTGGATACCAACTACCAGTCCTTCCAGTCCACAGACTATGATATTACCGATGACAAATATGATCCAGTTCGTGCTTCCCGCACTCGCTCCGGAGAGCATCAGTACAACTTCCATCATTGCCGCATGGCTCACTGCAAATGCTCCGATACGCACATAAGAAATGGTATTGGAGAAGTAGCTTAACATGGTCTCGAACAATTCAAAAAATGCCTGTACAAAGAACATGACCTTGCCGCCTTCCATTTTCTTATGACGTTTCTCAACCAGATTTCCAAGTGGCTCTTTAAGTACAAAGAGGAGCACCGGAATTCCAAGGAAAATCACAAGCATTACATTTCCCGGAGTCTTGTGTCCGGTCATATAAAGTACTACTGTCAGTACCAGGAATCCATAAAATACAAGTCCTGCCACACCATTGGTGGAGAATAACATATTTTCCTTATCGTGGGCTTTCGCCGAATTGATAATATTGAAAATCATCACCAGAATATTCAGTGCCATACCAAATGCAATGGCAACGACGAATACGGTGTTAAGCTGCCCGATAAACGGCAGATTCGTCATTGCCGATACAGGCCTTAACCAGTGGGCTTCAATAATATCTTCAAATCCAAATACGCTTCCGAACATAAATCCGAAGAACATGGAAAAAATACCTGCAATGGAAATAATTCCTGCCAGATTGATCTTCTTTGTCAGATACAGGATTCCGCCAATTGCAAAGAGGCAGAAGCCCTGGCCAAGATCTCCGAACATGGCTCCGAATATAAATGTATAGGTCAGTGCCACGAACATGGTCGGATCCATCTCATCGTGAGCCGGAAGTCCGTACATCTTGATAAACATTTCAAATGGTTTAAATACCTTCGGGTTCTCAAGCTTTGTCGGGGGATCACCAAAATACTGGTCACGCTCATCTTCGACCATGATACTGATCTTATCGTCATCCTGGGTCTCAGCAAGAAGCGCATCTACATCCTTTTCACTCATCCAGCCACATAAGATATAGAACTCATCCCTCTCATCCTCACTGGCCACTCTCGCTGCAAGTTTACGGATATCAAAGTTGTCCGCAAGCTCCTGCAGTCTCTTTCTCGCTCCCAGAAGCTTGGCTGCATTACGTTTCATAAGTGCTGTAATCTTATCCTCATCTGCGTCAATATCTTTTTGCACTGCTTCAATATCCTGATCCAGCTTCTCACACGCTTCTTTAGGAGTTCCGATGTAAGCATCTGTCACGTCAATTCTCTCAAAGTGCAGTGCCCGGAATGTGTTATCCGCTTTCGCAATATCCGCATTTGCCGCTATGTAACAGCCATAGACAAAACCTTTGTCTTTTCCAGCCTCCAGAAATATGGCATTCAGACTGTCGGCCAGATATTTTTCAAGACGTCTGTAATAGTCAAGCGAAATGCGTCCGAACCGTACCTGCATGTACTGATACTGCAATGCTTTATGAACATCCACTTTCAACGCAGAAAATGGTTTCAGGACATTTTCCTTTCCAAGCAATTCTTCCTTCTTGAGCTTCAGCCTTTCTCTGTCTTCCAAAAGTCCCAGATAATCATGATTCAGATCCCGGATCAGCGCCAGCATATCATCCTTTGATCCTGACAGATCTGCCCGAATTTCCCTGTCCTCCGGCAGAAGCTGTGCGAACTGCTCTGCCTTTGCAAGCGGATCTCTGTACGGGTTCACTTCCACGAACGGCATGATATTTTCCGTCGTCTTAAGTTCTGTCACCGCATTTTCAATCTGCATCTCATATTTTGACAGATATTTCTCGCATACCCGGTCGATGTCATCTCTCGGACCGCTGATATTTAAGAATCTCATTTTTACAATCACTTGCTCTCACCTCCCAAGTATGTCAATATCTCCTGTCTGGTCAGTCCATAACGGATACACTCTAACGCTGTCGTCAGCTTGTCGATTTCCTGCTCCTTCAAGAATAAAAATGCGTGCATCGTTGCATCGGAATAAGGATCCTTCTGCCTGTCAGATATATAGAGATCCCGTAAAATATCTTTGATACTCTTTTCTATGGACTGCCCCTCTTTCATGTGGACATGTGTTCCATAGTAAGTATTCTCAATCTGCTTTTTCATCTCTTCCACATTCGGTGCCTCCACGATTGCCTTAAATTCTTCCGTACTTAAATGAAAATGATATGGAAGCGTCAGTGCATAGATTTCTGCCGGAAGCATACGATAATACTGCTTCGCACGGTACACCCATTGAATGTTCATGAGATCCATCTTGATTCCCACATCTCTTGAAAAACGCTCTCTGGATTTTCCGGAGAATACCTTTCTTCCCCGTCTCCAGTAATTAGTAAAATAGTAAAGCTCCAGTGCCTGATCGTAGTCAAATAATGTCGCTGCCCCGGAATCCCGAATTGGTTTTAATGCTTCATAATACTCACTGCCCCGTAAGTTATCCACAAGTTCGTCGATATTTGTGGAAGTTATCAACTTATCAATAGAAAGTTTTGAGTATTTATCAAAAAATCCCTTCTTATAATCCAGGTCATAAGGCTTGTCATAATGGTTAAATACGATTCTCAGACAATAGTTGATCACACTGACTTCATACTTCTTCCAGTAAATCTTCAGAAATTTCTTCTGGTCGATTCCCGCAAACCGGAAGATTCTTGTGTAATCATTATACAGAGACTGATACAACATCTTCTCAATATCACCTCGATGAAGATGCGCCAGTTCCAACTGATCCATATAGACTGCGTAGGCCGGTTTCGTCTTCAGAAATTCCACCACCTGCACAACATCCGTAAAACCGGAAATAGTCTCATAGTCAGCCTGTGTAAGAAGCTTTGCCTGCATTGCGCGGATCTTCGTCGTAAGTCCGCTGTATGCCATCACATTGCCCATTGTTCTCTTCCTCGCTATATTTCTTTTTGAAATGTCTGAAATTCTGATACCTGTGGTTTACTCCTCGCTTCACGCTCCCACTGGCATCTTATATTACACTTCTATTATATGGCGCAAAATACCTTCTGCATAAACTGCATGAGCCGTCTCATATTCCTTTTCCAATGTCTGAACTGCCTCGTGATTCTTCTCACGCTGACTCTTCAGGAGTTCATCGACCTGCCGCTTTCCATCTTCCCGGATTCTGGTAAGTTCTGCCTGTGTCTTCTCATCCAGTTCTTTATCAAACTGATCTCTCTGCGCCTGAATCTCCTGCTCAACCTGACTCTTATCTTCTTCTGCCTTCGCCACAATACTGCGCGCAGTGTTCTCAATATCATCCAGTCTTTCAATCACAGATTTCATAAGCCGCCCCCTTCTTGTTATCTGTCTGACCAAAGCCACATATCATCACAGAACTCTCTAAAAAACTCGCACTTTTTTAATGATTTCTCCAAAAAATATACTGAAATTCTAACAGTTTTCTATAATATGAAATATTTTGGAAAATAGCTCTAAATCAGAACGTTTATATTTAACTATAGTCTCTAAATTGCACAATTGTCAAGTAAGTTGTGCCGATTTTTGTGTAATTTTTATACATTTCCGCCAAAGTGTATGGATATTTCATTAGTAAAAATCACAAGACTATTTTTGTATATACTAAGCGGTTTGATCCATGTTGTATAACCGCAAGATACTCACCTTCTGCTCTTCCTGTGTATACAATGTCTCCGAAATATGTTTTTTCACAACTTCAATATTTTTGATAATAATCTCTTCACATTTCAGCTCAATAACCCCCTCTTCTTTCAGCTGTACCAGTGCACGCTTTGCCTGAATTGCAGATATATTAACTGTGCTCGCCAATTCTTCCTGTCCCAAAATTATTTACACAATTTTCTCACTTCTTCCACTGTCTTCTGTGCAATTGACGCAATCTGCTCTTCCGAAACCCCTGCCTTCCACATGGAACGAATCATTTCACTCTTACCTTCTTCTCTTCCAATCCGCGTCGCATAATGGAGCTGTGCATACTTATCCCGCTTATACTTCAATCTCGTCTCATACTCCAGACGCTTCTTCTCGTCCGCACTGAGTCTGTCCAGTTCTTCATACGCTTCTCCAAAATACTCGTCCTGCTTTGCCATCTCTTTTAACTCCTTCCGGCTCTTTGCATTAAGAAAACGCATCCACCTTATGATCCCTTCTTCATTCTGATCTTCCGGTGGTAATTTCCCCAATTCCAACACATGAATCTCCATGACATCTGTATAAATCTCTCCCGTTTTTGTATCACAAAATGTAATCTTCCGATAGCACCTGTTATCCTCCGGGAAATGTACAAAATCCAGAATACTGACATGGATGCATTTCTGAATTTTGTCATAATCATCGCCTTTATGAATCTGATCTGTGACCATCTTGCTCAGATAAAACACAATCCGTTTTTTCCAGAAATCGAACTCTGCCACCTGCATCTCAAAGTCTATCTGCGTGCCATCATGCATTTCAACCCGCACATCCAGAATTCCATACTTATCATCTTCATACTCTTTTCTGAGTACGGTCGGCAATAATCTGGTCTCCTTGAAATCAATCATATCTTGCGATTATCTTCATCTCCTTTAACAACTGCTCCTGATAATCAGAATCCTCAACGGCTCGTTTTAAATCATCTATTCTGCCAAGTTCTATCAGGCGTTTATTTAATTCATTAATCTGTTTTGCACCTTCTTCTCTGCCAATCCTTGTCGCATAATGGAGCTGTGCATACTTATCCCGTTTATACTTCAATCTCGTCTCATACTCCAAACGCTTCTTCTCATCTGCGCTAAGTCTTTCCAGTTCTTCATAAGCTTCTCCAAAATATTCGTCCTGCTTTGCCATCTCTTTTAACTCCTTCCGGCTCTTTGCATTGAGAAATCGCATCCACCTTATGATTCCTTCTTCGTTCTGATCTTCCGGTGGTAACTTCCCCAATTCCAACACATGAATCTCCATGATATCTGTATAAATCTCTCCCGTTTTTGTATCGCAAAATGTAATCTTCCGATAGCACCTGTTATCCTCCGGGAAATGTACAAAATCCAGAATACTGACATGGATGCATTTCTGAATTTTGTCATAATCATCGCCTTTATGAATCTGATCTGTGACCATCTTGCTTAAATAAAACACAATCCGTTTTTTCCAAAAATCAAATTCTGCCACCTGCATCTCAAAGTCTATCTGCGTGCCATCATGCATTTCAACTCGAACATCCAAAATTCCATATTTATCGTCTTCGTACTCTTTTCTGAGTATGGTCGGCAACAGTCTGGTCTCCTTGATTTCTTCTGGTCTTACTTCCAACAATGCTGCAATAATTCCTTTTCGCACCTTTTCATTTCTCATCAGTTCTTTGAAACAAAAATCTACGGTCGGAAGCATGATAAACTCGTCATCCGTGCGGTTCTCTTGTACTTTAATTCCTGTTCTTTTTGACATATACTCTCCTCTCCGACAACTGTCTACAGTCTGAGAAAAGATTATCTATAGATATTTTACCATATATTAATAGTATATTCCAGTTGGAAATGCTAATCTTCAAATAACATCCTGTGCCGCACCAGGTTCCCTTCCCAGCCTATATTCACTTGTCACACGTTCATCACTTTGGAATAACACCCGATACTCTGAGCCTCCGAAATGAATGAAATTAAATAGATACCTTTTGCAGATAACAAGAAGTGCCATCTGCGTGGATTTAGAATATCATAAATATGAATCAAATACAATAGTTAATTTAAAGAAGCTCTACGGCTCCTGACCTGATTTATATACTCTCTCGTATTCCAGCACTCTATGCCGACCAGACACTTTCTCCTACCAATCCACCGCTCTCCTTTCGCCTTCCAATAACTTCGCACATAATAAAATCCAGCTGCTGATGTCACGATAATTGATTTTATTTTCCAGATTTTCTTACGCCTAACTTAGTCTGTATAGTGCACTGTCTGAGCCGATTTATCGGCGAGTTTGCACTGTCAGACTAAAATAGGTGGCGTATGAAAATCAGAAAACAAATCATATCTTGACATTAGTAGCTGGATTAATTATGTTATGTTAAGTTATTTCATTTACTGAGTTCTCAGCTCTGCTCCCATCTTCTTCTGCAGCTTCTTCATAACCTGATTTGCTACATTTTCAATCTCCTGGGAAGTCAGTGTCTTCTCATTAGATCCGATGGTCAGTCTGATTGTCACAGATTTCTTGCCCTGTGGGATTTGTTTTCCACGGTACTCATCTACGAAATCTGCTTTCTTAAGGAACTCGCTGGCTTTCTTCTTGCCAAGAATTGCCTCATGCATATCACTCCATACTGCATTGGAGTCAAAGAGCATGGAAATGTCATACTCGTTCTCCGGATATGCTGCAAGGTGAGTGAATTTATTGGTTCTGGAAATGAGTGGTTTCAGTTTCAGAACATCTAATTCAAAGAGCATTACGGACAAGTTCTTGATTCCGCAGTCCATAGATGCCTTCTTAGCCAGAAGTCCCATATCACCAATCTTCTCATCTCCACGGTAAATGTTGAGCCATACTACATTGTCAGCCCATACTGGTTTCTCTTCTTTTCTGAACTCAAATGCTGCCTGATGTGTGTAACGTGGCATATACTCCAGAACACCTTTTGCTTCCTGGAAGAGTTCCTTCACATCTTTCACACTGCTTGCAAATGCTCCGGCAATGTGGCGGCGCTGCTCTGGCAGTAACTCAGACTTATCGTATGGTGAAGTATAGTTCGCATCATGGAATACCTGAGCTTCCTCAAAGATTGAGAAATCATTGAAGTAACGCTCATTCTTTGCAACTGCCTCGCAAATGTTCGGAAGCAGAGAAGCACGCAGATAACTGAGATCCGGTGCCGGTGGTGTTGAAAGACGAAGCATTCCTTCTGTCGTCTGCATAATTGCATTCAGATATACATCATTTATCCAAGGATATGTGTAGATTTCCTGCATTCCACAACGAATTGCAAGGAACTCTTTCATATTTCTTACAAGATCCTGATCTTTCTGATTGATTGCACTGTCAAATGTTGTTGTAAATGATGTTGGCTCGAAATTGTCGTATCCATACATTCTGGCAACTTCTTCCATTACATCATCTTTAATAGAAATGTCACCTGTAGAACGCCATGTCGGAGCGATAACGTGCATGTCCTCCCCATTGATCTGTACATCAAATCCAAGTTTCTCAAGCTTGCCTTGGATCTCATCATTTGTCAGATGCTTTCCAAGTCTCTTCTCAAGCCATACAAGATTTACATCAATCTCAGCTCTCTTGAGTTTCTTTACATATTTATCACAGTAACCTGTCACTTTCATTTCCGGATACAGCTCTTTGAAATACTGCATGGAAAGTGCAAGTGCCTGGTCGCATCTCTCAGGATCGATAGCTTTTTCATACCTTGAAGAAGCTTCTGTACGGTTATCATAACGAAGTGCAGTTCTTCTGATTCCTGCTGCTTCAAAGTTTGCGACCTCAAGAATGACACGCTCTGTCTTAGGCAGGATAGAATCCTTTGCTCCACCCATAACACCAGCCAGTGCAACAGGTCCCTCGGAATCTGTAATTACAAGGTCATCTGTACAAAGAGAAAGCTCTTTGTCGTTCAGAAGAAGTAACTTCTCATTTTCTGCTGCATGTCTTACAACGATGTGATCAGAAATGTTATCTGCGTCAAATGCATGTGTCGGGTTACCAGTTGCAAGCATGACGTAGTTTGTAATGTCAACCAATGCATTGATTGGACGCATACCAACCTTCCAGATTCTACTCTGCATCTGATATGGTGCCTCTTTTACATTTACACCAGACATTTCTACTCCGATATATCTTGGACATCTGTCTGGATCAGCAATCTCTACATTAAAATCAGACTGTACATCTGTCTCAAATGGCTTGATCTCAGCTAATGGCAGATTGTATAATGCTGCAATCTCGCGGGCGATACCATAGTGTCCCCACAGATCCGGTCTGTTTGTCATTGATTTGTTATCAATCTCAAGAAGAACATCGTTCAGGTCAAGGGCATCTGCCAGAGTTGTTCCTGCCGGTACATCAAATGCGGACAGGTCAAGAATCTCTGCTTCCTGAGATGCCGGGAAGAGATCTCCCAGTCCGATCTCGTCAGATGCACAGATCATTCCGTAGGAAGCCACGCCGCGAAGTTTAGACTTCTTGATCTCAACAGGCTCTCCCTCTCCATGCCAGCGGACAATTGCTCCCGGGCAGGATACGGCAACACGCATACCTTTTTCAAGATTGATACCACCGCAGACGATGTCTTTGATCTCACCGTCACCGATGTCTACTTTGCAGACACGAAGCTTATCTGCATTTGGATGTGGCTCGATATCCTCGATCACACCTACTACCATATGGTCAAAACGGTCTGCCAGGTACTCGACGTCCTCAACCTCAACAGTATCCATAGTCAGATCATATGCAAGCTGTTTCATATCCATATCTTCAGGGATATTTACAAAATCTTTAATCCATGATAATGATAATTTCATCTTTATTCTCCTCCGCTTATCTGAACTGTCTCAGGAATCTTAAATCGCCACTGTGGAACAATCTTACGTCATCCACGCCGTAACGCATCATGACCAGTCTGTCCAGACCAATGTTTACATAAAAACCTGTGTACTCATCCGGATCCAGTCCTGCTGCACGAAGTACATTTGGATGTGGTGATCCACCCGGCATAACCTCGATCCAGCCCACATGTTTACATACGCTGCAGCCTTTTCCGCCGCACACCTGACACTCCATGTCGATTTCAAATCCTGGCTCTACAAATGGGAAGAAACCGGAACGCATTCTTACCGGAACGTCTCTTCCGAATACTTTACTTAAAATGCTCTGAATCATAACTTTTCCGTCTGTGAACTTGATATCCTTATCCACAATCAGAGCCTCATACTGGAAAAATGCTCTCTCATGATGTGAATCTGTTGTCTCGTTACGATATACACGTCCCGGATATACAAAACGATACGGCGGTTTATGTGTCTGCATGTAACGGACACTTCCTCCTGTCAAATGTGGTCTCAGGCAAAGCTTTTCATTTGTGCTTCCACTGTCATGACCCTCCAGCCAGTATGTGTCCATACTCTCTCTTGCCGGATGATTCGGAGGGAAGTTCAGTTTATCAAATGCATATAACTCACTTGTGATGTCATCCTCCTGGAAAATCTCAAATCCCATAGAACGGAATGCATCGTTCAGGTCATAGCACATCTGTGTGATTGGGTGAAGTCCTCCGTTCGGCGGCAGGATTCCCGGTACAGAACAGTCAAAGTCCGGTGAAACCTCAGATGCTTTCAGCTTCAGCTCTGTTCTCTTAGAGTTGATCAGCTCTGTCACCTGATTCTTAGCCTGGTTGAGCACCTTTCCCATCTCCGGGCGAAGCGCTGCGTCAAGCTTCGGCATCTCCTTCATTAACATACTTAACGCACCCTGTTTTCCAACATATGCATTCTTCACATTCTGCAGTTCATTTTCATTTGCTGCTTCAGAAATCTTAGTTTTCACTTCTGATAAAATACTGTTGATTTTATCTTTCATTCTAATTCCCCTTTCTACTACTCTTTAAGTTCAGTGTCTTTTTTATTGAAAATAAAAAAAGCACCGCCACTTGTGATTAACAAGGGACGATGTTACTCGCGGTACCACCCTATTTCAGAGTCCTTATGACTCTGCACTCTTTTATGTGTATTCGATCTGCTACACGAACATCCAACTTAGCGCATCTGCCAGGCAATTGCTTTTCATCGGAAGACTCCCATCCTGCAATTTCCAAAAGGTTAGCGTGAACTGCACTCAGCC
>ENA-OQKP01001375-OQKP01001375.1-human-gut-metagenome-genome-assembly--contig:-NODE-1375-length-11086-cov-3.074916_pt1 | contig 11086 bp, 12 predicted proteins | sample MGYA00242780_ERZ504802 | MGnify/ENA primary metagenome ERZ504802 (study PRJEB26092, sample SAMD00036406) | human gut metagenome | host: Homo sapiens | study: EMG produced TPA metagenomics assembly of... | reverse complement strand
TGTCTTGGCAGAAGGCCTGTAGGTTCTTATGGATGTTAAGAATGAAAATAAAATCACCATGCCCCACGGACTGACTATGCTGGCGAGAGGACTTGCTCATGTAGAGGGGGTACTTGCGGATATCAGTCCGCAGATTAATATGGTAGAGATTGCAGCATCCCGGCTGAAAAGTCAGTTTATCCAGAATCATGACTGGAAAAAAGAAGCAAAATCCGGGGCGAAGAGCATTTATCTGTCTATGAGAAAAGCAGTGGATATTCCGGCTCTTGTGGCAGATCTTTTAGACGGTTACATGAAAGGTCAGACGAGGATCAATCTGGATCTGCATGCAGGAGAAGACCTGGCGAATTTGTTGCGCCGCGTCACGAGAAATGTGGTCATGGGTCTTTGGGTCATGGCGCTACTTATTAGTTCCAGCATTATCTGCACGACAGATATGAAGCCGAAGATTCTGGGCATCCCGGCACTTGGTGCAATTGGATACTTAGGCGCATTTGTAATTGTACTCTATGTGTTTATAAAACACATTTTTTCAAGGAAATAATCGAGTCTGAGGCAGAGGCAGCCTGAGGCTTGGGAAAATATGCTGTAATATCTGAAAAGTGATAAGGAATAAAATATGAGGAGAGGTTAAAATGGAAGTACAGTCGGTTATTAATGAGTCAGCATTAAAAGAGGCGAGAAAATATCTGATCAGGCCGGGAATCCGTAAGATCAGTGCAATTGCCAGTGCAGCATTTGTGCTGCTGGCAGCATATTGTATGTTGACAGGAAGACCGTCTACGATGTTGCTGGCAGTATTTGCAATTGTCATTTTTTATGGGGAATTAAAAATGATTGAGAGCAAACAGATTAAAGGATTCCTGAAAAAATTGAAAGAGCTTTATGGAAAAACAGAAGTGATCGCACCAATTGTATTTCGTGATGCAGATATTTTGATTCAGAATCCGCTTTCCGGTGGGAAAAATGCAGTCAGATATGAAGTTATGGATACATTAATTGAGACAGAGCATTATTTCCTTCTCTTTACAAAGGAGTGGCAGATTACAATTATTGCGAAAGATGGAATGGATTCAGGAGAAAAAGACAGGTTCTTGAAAATGATGGAAGAAAAGATGCCGGGCTTAAAGAGAAAGTATGGAAAGAAATAATCCAGAATATATGTAAAATGGAGAAAATACAGAAGTAGGATTTAAAGGTAATTTTTATTATGGAGAGAGATTTGACGAGTGGCAGTGTGTTCAAGACGGTAGTTTATTTTTCTTTACCGTATTTGTTGTCATACTTTTTACAGACATTATATGGAATGGCAGATCTGTTCATTGTAGGGCAGTTCGGAGGAGTCAGCAGTACGACAGCAGTGTCGATCGGAAGTCAGATCATGCATATGTTAACGGTAATGATAGTGGGACTTGTCATGGGTTTGACAGTGATGATCGGTCGTAGTATCGGTGCTAAAAATAAACGGCAGGCAGCGGAATGTATCGGAAATACGGTGACGATGTTTATGGGAATATCTATGGTTCTGATGGCAGTCCTTCTTGTGCTTGTCCGACCAATTGTTGGGATTATGTCTACTCCGGCGGAGGCAGTAGAAGGGACAGTTCGTTATCTGACTATTTGTTTTATAGGGATTCCGTTTATCACAGCTTATAATATTATCAGCTCCATTTTCCGGGGGATGGGGGATTCTAAGAGTCCGATGTATTTTATTGCGGTGGCATGTGCGGCCAATATCGGATTAGATTATCTGTTTATTGGGTTGCTGGGATTGGATGCAGCCGGTGCTGCCCTTGGAACGACGATCGCACAGGCAATCAGTGTAGTTGTATCGATGGTTGTGATTTTGAAAAGAAAGAGTGGAATTCGTTTGGAAAAATCGGATTTCAGACCGAAACGCATGACCATGAAAAATATTTTAAAGGTTGGAGTTCCGGTGTGCCTGCAGGACGGTTTCATCCAGGTATCTTTTGTTATAATCACGATTTTTGCAAACCAGCGAGGACTGACAGATGCGGCAGCAGTTGGAATTGTGGAGAAGATCATCAGTATTTTATTCCTTGTTCCATCGTCTATGATGTCTACAATCTCAGCACTTGTGGCGCAGAATATCGGAGCGGGAAAACACGACCGTGCAAAGCTGACATTAAAATATGTGCTGATGATTACGGTGACATATGGATTAATTATGACGATTATCGTACAGTTTGTGTCAGTTCCGCTGGTAGGATTATTTACAAATGATGGAGCAGTTGCAGTAAGTGGAGCCGGATATCTTCGCAGCTATGCGTCAGACTGCATTTTCGCAGGAATTCATTTCTGCCTGAGTGGATATTTCTATGCATATGGTCTGTCAGTGATTTCGTTCATTCATAATTCAATATCGATTGTGTGTGCGAGAATCCCGCTATCCTACTATGCGTCAGTGCATTTTAAGGATACGCTGTTCCCAATGGGATGTGCAGCTCCGGCAGGCTCACTCATTTCTGTAGTGATTTGTGTTGGTGTCTTTATCTGGCTGGAGCACCACGAGGATAAGTATCAAAATATATAGGAAATGCATTGATTTCGACATCTGTAATGTATCGTTTATTGGTCTCAAATTTCGTCTCGTTTTTTGCACCTTTTCTATTGATTTTGCAGTTGAATCAAGATAAAATCGGTTGTAAAAGTGAGGCAAAACGGAACAAAAAAGAGGAGGCGGAATATGAATCAGGCAGATATTGAAAAATATGCATTTTTGTATTTTTGTGGAGAGAAGGACAGAGATATTTTACTTGAAAATAGAAAAATGACATTTGAGGATTTGGAGCGGTTTAGTTATCTGACAGATCTTTTCGGGTTTCAGAAATATCATGCACAGATCTGGAACAAATTTTCCGGGCAGTTTGAAGAAAAATTCGAGGCGCTGGAACATTTATATGAAGAAAGTGCAGATATTGTTCGAGACAATTATATTTCACAAGATCAGGAAGATTTTGACGATACTGACCAACAGACACAATGGAAAAATGATTTCTTAAGAAATGCACCTTGCCATAACTTAAAGTTATGACAAACTGCGCTTTTTATGTATTTTTCAAATTTTCTTTTCTCTTGTATAGTGTAATGCATGAAGAGGATAGCAAAAAACATGGGAAAAGGAGATTTTGATATGATTCAGATAAAGTATGATATTGTAGGTTCTTTCCTCCGCCCGGAGGCAATTAAAAAAGCGAGAGCAGAGTTTAAAAGTGGTGCAATCACAAGAGAAGATTTGAAAAAGGTTGAGGACGAGGAGATTGCAAAGCTGGTTAAAAAAGAAGTGGAGCATGGTCTTCCATTTATCACAGATGGAGAGTTCCGCCGCCGCTGGTGGCATCTGGACTGGCTGAAAGAGTTCGATGGATTTGATACAATTCATTTTACGAAGGAAATCAATGGAACGAGCAATGAAATCGAGCTTGGAACAGTGACAGGAAAGATTTTCTATGACAAGAATAAGGTTCACCCGGAGGTGGAAGCGTGGGATTATCTTCACAGGCTGGCATCCCAGTATGAAGGCGTGACTGCGAAGAAATGTATTTCCGGTCCGAATATGATTTTGATCGATTACTTCCTTCAGCTTGGCAACAAAGAAACTCCGTATTATGGAAGAGATTTAAAAGCTTTGATTGATGATATTGCAAAGGCTTATCAGGAGGCAATTATGGATTTTTATGATCATGGATGCCGTTATATGCAGCTTGACGATACTTCATGGACCTACCTGATCGATGAGATGTTTTTACAGAAAGTAGAAGCACTTGGTTATACGCAGAAAGAGGTGTTGAACTGGTTTTGGAATGTGTCCACAAAAGCACTGGAAAAGAAGCCGGTTGATATGGTTGTTGCAACACATTTCTGCAAAGGAAATTTCAAAGGGAATCCGTTATTTTCTGGATTTTATGATGCAGTGGCACCAGTCATTGCAGACATTCCGTATGATGCATTCTTTGTAGAGTATGACGATGCGCGCTCAGGTTCTTTTGAACCTTGGAAAGTGTTAAAAGATAAGGACGCTCTCTTTGTGGCAGGGCTGATCTCCACAAAGAATCCTGTTCTGGAAGACCACGATGAAATTAAGAAACGTTATGAGGAAGCAAAATCGGTATTGGGAGAGCAGATTGCACTTTCCCCGCAGTGTGGATTTGCTTCCGTGGAAGAAGGAAACTGTATTGACGAAGAGACGCAGTGGAAGAAGATAGACCTTCTTGTATCCTGCAAGGACTTCTTATAAAAAATCTGTTTGCCAGGCAGACTGGAAATTCACATTGAGGATTATGGATGAGTCTTGAAAATATATCAGCTGACTAAATGAGAAAATCACTTATTTAGTCAGCTTTTTAGCGTGTGTGCATATGACAAAAGGGTCTGGAAAGCTTAGCAGAGTGCCGAAACTCCACAGTTTCTTAAGGAAACTCATAAATTTTATTAAGATATTCTAAAGTATGTTGTTATTTTATTTTCTGCGTATAAAATAGGTATTATGAACAAATTAAGCAGAGAGAAAATGTGTAAAAAAGAGAAAAAAGAAATCTTAAGAATTTTATTGCCGCCGATATTTACATTTTTGTTGAATTCTGTGGTATACTGGGGTGCACCCTTAATTAAAACAGGAATTGCAGCATGCAATCTGTCGAGTTCTGTTGACAGGATTGTTCCATTTATGCCGCAATTCATCATAATTTATTTTGGATGCTATATATTCTGGGTTGTGAATTATCTACTCATTGCGGCGCAGAAAGAGGAACACAGGTATCAATTTTTTACTGCTGACTTTTATGCGCGTCTGATCTGTTTTGTCTGTTTTGTATTTTTCCCAACTACAAATACAAGACCGGAACTTACAGGCAGTGACATTTTTACTGGTGCAGTTCGTTTCCTGTACCAGATTGACAAGCCGATAAATTTGTTTCCGTCCATTCACTGTATGGCGAGCTGGTTTTGCTGTATAGGACTTAGAAAATGTGAAAATGTTCCAAAGTGGTACCAGAATTTGTCTGAGATTATCGCAGTTTTGGTATTTATTTCTACCCTTGCGCTCAGACAGCATGTACTGGTTGATGTATTTAGTGGAATTTTGGTGGCAGAAGTAACATGGCAGATAAGCAGACGTACGAATGGATATCGGATTTATCAGAGAATCATTGAAAATATGTCAGATTGGCTGCAACATATCATTAACCGGCTGAAACATGTATGGAAGGATTTGTTTTTTCGGGCCAAAAGGAAACAGCTGACAGGGGGAAGGAAGAATGGCAGATAAGAAAAAAATGATATTTAATATAGTATTCCTGATCCTTGTATTTGCCGGAACACTGTATGGCGTCTTTCACGGGGAGGATCTGGGAGAAATCGTCCACATTGTGAAGACAGTGGATCCGCTTTGGCTGATTCCGGGTGTAATCTGTGTCGTGATTTTTATCTGGGGTGAATCCATCATCATTTTTTATATGATGCATACGCTTGGAATCAAACTGAAAAAATGGACCTGTTTTTTATTTTCCTCGGTCGGTTTTTTCTTTAGCTGTATTACTCCGTCAGCGACAGGTGGACAGCCGGCTCAGATATATTATATGAAAAAAGAGAAGATTCCGATTCCGGTGTCTACGCTTGTTCTTTTGATCGTGACTATTACATATAAGCTGGTACTTGTGGTAATCGGAGTTACACTGACAATTTTTGGTCAGGGCTTTATTAAGGCACACCTTTACCGGGTTCGTCACATTTTTTATCTGGGGACGGCACTCAATGTATTCTGTGTGTCAGGAATGCTGGTACTTGTATTTCATCCGATACTTGCAAGATCAATTCTTGTAAAAGGACTTGACCTTCTGGAAAAAATGCATTTGATGAAGAAAAAGAGTTCAAGACTTGAAAAGTTGAATGCTTCTATGGATCAGTACCGTGCGACGGCGGTGTATCTGCGGGAGCATGTATGGGTGCTTGTGGAAGTGTTTGCAATTACAGTATTCCAGAGATTTGCATTGTTCGCGGCAACCTGGTTTGTATATAAAGCATTTGGACTCTCCGGAAGTTCTGCATTTGTCATAATTATATTGCAGGGAACCATCTCTGTGGCTGTGGATATGTTGCCACTTCCAGGAGGAATGGGAATCAGCGAACAGTTATTTTTAAGAATATTTTTACCAATATTTGGAAGTAAGTTATTGCTTCCGGGAATGCTCTTAAGCCGTGGCCTGGGATATTACACCGAGCTGCTCTTAAGTGCACTGCTTACAATTTTTGCGAATTTTACAATAGGAAGAAATGTTAAAAAGGGATAAGAAAGTTGAGGAAAATGAATGATGTTAGGTGTATATGATTACACAGTAGTGCTGACTTATGTAAGTGTATTGATCTCAATGGGAGGAAAGCTGTTTTCTATGAATGGCTATACGAGAATGGCGATTGTCTGTCTGGCACTGTCAGGATTTTGTGATATGTTTGACGGCAAGATTGCCCGGACGAAAAAAAATCGTACTGAAGTGGAGAAAAAGTTTGGAATTCAGATTGATTCGTTGGCAGATATTATCTGTTTTGGTGTGGGTCCGACATTGATCGCATATCGTATGGGAATGAACCATGGTATCGGAGTTACGATTCTGATGTTCTATGTGCTGGCAGGACTGATCCGTCTGGCATGGTATAATGTGTCTGAAGAAATCCGTCAGGAAGAGACCACGGAAAACAGGGAATGTTATCAAGGACTTCCGATTACTTCTATGGCAGTTGCACTTCCTATTTTATATGTGTTCCGTCCGATACTTGGCAAAGATTTTATCATTGCCTTGCATGCGCTTGTACTGATCATCGGACTTTTATTTATCACAAATTTCAGACTCCGCAAGCCGAAGAAGCTGGGACAGACTGTCATGGTTGTCATTGTCGCACTGGCAGTGCTGCATGGACTGCATATCTGGTAGAGAATTCCTGCAAAGCCAGGTGGAATCGTGAAAGAATATATGAGAGATTGAACATTAAGTGAGGGAAAAGACATGGCTGTGACATATATCACTCGTGATGGAATGAAAATAGACGGAACGACTGGACAGGATCACCTGTTAGAAGTTATTTATGGTCATGCGCTGACCAGAATGCTGCTCCGCCCATTTTTGTCTCCGGCAGTTTCTGATATTTGTGGAAAGTTTTTAAGTACAAGACTTTCCAGGAGGATAATCCCTTCCTTTGTAAAAAAGAATCACATTGATCTTGGCATTTATGAAAAGCAGGAATTTGATTCCTATAATGCATTTTTTACAAGGAAGATCAAGGCGGAGCAAAGACCGATCAATGAACAGAAAAATATTCTGATCAGCCCAAGCGACGGAAAAGTCACTGCATATCCAATCACGCAGAAAGGGAGATTCTGGATTAAACACACACAGTACTCGGCAGCGCAGCTTTTAAAAGATGAGCGTTTGGCAGAACGTTATATGGGCGGCTGGATTTATGTGATCCGTCTGACAGTGGATGATTATCACCGGTACTGCTATGTGGCAGATGGACGAAAGTCAAGACAGCGGAAGATTCGCGGCGTACTTCATACAGTGAACCCAGTGGCAAATGATTATTATCCAATTTACAAAATGAATTCGAGGGAATACTGTCTTCTAAAGACAAAGGAGCTAGGAACAATCCTTCTTATGGAAGTAGGAGCTTTGATGGTTGGAAAAATCAATAATCATGAAGAAGATTCTGCTCAGGTAAAGCGTGGTGACGAAAAAGGAATGTTCGAATTCGGTGGTTCTACGATTGTGGTGATGACAGAGCCTGGCATGGCAGAACCGGACAAGGATATTATCCACAATACAAAAGCACAGGCAGAGACATTGGTAAAAATGGGCGAGTCTATTGGTTGTAAATATGAATAATTCCGGGCGTTAAAAAAATATAATCTTATGTTGACATTATAAAAAATGAGTGTTATATTACAAGTAGAACAAAAGAGTTCTGAAGTAATCGAGAAATTATGTTTTATGGCAGATATGATTACCCCACAGGTAAATTCCTGTGGGGTAATTTAAGATATCAGAGGGTATCAGAATACAATCTGCAGATATTCTTGAATATGAAAAACAGCAAACTAAGGGAGGAACAGATTATGTCAGCAAAAAGAGATTATTATGAAGTCCTAGGAGTTAGCCGGGATGCAGACAAGAACACAATAAAAAAGGCATATCGGAAACTGGCAAAAAAATACCACCCGGATACAAATCAGGGAAATGCACAGGCGGCAGAGCGCTTCAAGGAAGCAACAGAAGCCTACAATATATTAAGTGACCCGGAAAAGAAAAAAATGTACGACCAGTTTGGTCATGCTGCATTCGATGGAAGCGGTGCAGCAGGTGGTGCTTATGGTGGCGCTTATAGCAGAAATGGAGGCGGTACTTACCAGTATGCAGGACCGGACGGTACATTCCATGAATATCATTTTGAAGGAAATGGAGATATGGACGATTTCCTGAAGAACATTTTTGGAGGAAGCTTTGGTGGCTTTGGCGGCGCTACAAGAAGTTCTTCGAAAGGATCAAGGAGTGGCTTTAGTGGAAGTGGCTTTGGAAGAAGTGGCTTTGGCGGCACTGGTTTTAGTGGAAGTGGCTTTGGAGGAAGCAGCTTTAGTGGAAGTGGCTTTGGCGAAAGTGGATCGTATGCAAATTACAGCCAGGACGGAGCAGATGTTACAGCAGAAATTACAGTAGGATTTGACGAAGCTGCCTTTGGTTGTGAGAAAGTCATACATTTGACGGAAAATAATGGAAAAACAGTAGGCAAAGCATTGAAGGTAAAGATTCCGGCCGGCATTGATACGGGTAAGAGTATTCGGCTTCGCGGAAAAGGAAATCCGGGAATCAATGGCGGAAAAGCAGGAGATCTTCTTCTGAAAGTGAAAGTCGCATCAAAACCAGGATATGAACGGAAGGGCATGGATGTTTACACAACAGTCAGAGTTCCATTCACAACAGCAGTACTTGGCGGTGAGGCGAAGGTTGAGACACTTCACGGAAATGTATTGTGTAAGATTAATCCGGGAACTCAGTCCGGAACAAAGATTCGTTTGAGAGGCAAAGGAATTGTTTCTATGAAAGATAAGAATCAGCACGGAGATCAATATGTGACGGTCCAGATTGATGTGCCGGGAAATCTGAGTGAAGAAGCAAAAAGAAAATTAAGAGAATTCGAAGTAGCATGTAAGAAAGGACAACAAGGTGTAGCATAATAATAAAAGAATAGATTTATAATATAGATTTACAGGATAAACCCAAACCTACAGTTTAACGAATTACTGTGTTCGTGTATTGACGCTTTCTTAAGAAAAGCTTATAATGAACAAGGATATTGCCTGCGTAGATATTACTTGCTTAGATATTGCTTGCTTTGAATCTATGCTTTAAGCATAGATAATATAAGGAAAGCAGGCAGATTATAAAGACATGTAATTGTATATGGATACAGATTATGTAAAATATATGCTAAGGAGAACAAAAAATGAAGAAAATTATCTTAACCGGTGACAGACCAACAGGACGTCTTCATGTGGGACATTATGTAGGATCACTGCAGGAGCGTGTGAAATTGCAGAATTCCGGTGATTATGATGAAATCTATATTATGATTGCAGATGCTCAGGCATTGACAGACAATGCGGAACATCCAGAGAAAGTAAGACAGAATATTATGAATGTGGCACTGGATTATCTTGCTTGCGGAATCGACCCGGCAAAATCTAATATTTTCATTCAGTCTATGGTTCCGGAACTGACAGAGCTTACATTTTATTATATGAATCTGGTTACAGTGTCCAGGGTACAGAGGAACCCTACAGTAAAAGCCGAGATTCAGCAGAGAAATTTTGAGGCAAGCATTCCGGTCGGATTTTTCTGCTATCCGATCAGTCAGGCAGCAGATATCACGGCGTTTCGTGCAACAACTGTACCGGTAGGAGAGGATCAGCTGCCGATGCTGGAGCAGTGTAAAGAAATCGTACACAAATTCAACAGCGTGTATGGTGAGACACTGACAGAGCCAGATATTATTCTTCCATCTAACAAAGCATGCCTGAGACTGCCGGGAATCGACGGTAAGGCAAAGATGAGTAAATCACTTGGAAATTGTATTTACCTGTCAGATGAAGCAGAAGACATTAAGAAAAAAGTTATGTCCATGTTCACAGATCCGAATCACTTAAGAGTCGAAGATCCAGGGCAGGTAGAAGGCAACCCGGTATTCATTTATCTTGATGCATTCTGCAAGCAGGAATATGTAGACGAATTTCGTCCAGATTATGCAAACCTGGAGGAACTGAAAGAACATTACAAACGCGGTGGACTTGGAGATGTAAAAGTAAAAAAATTCCTGAACAATGTAATGCAGGCAGAACTTGCACCAATCCGCGAGAGAAGAAAATCATGGGAGAAGAGACTTCCGGATGTATACGACATTCTCAAAGAAGGAAGCAAGGTTGCAGAGGCAAAAGCTGCAGAAACACTTCGAGATGTAAAAAATTCTATGAAGATAAACTATTTTGAAGATCCAGACTTTTTGAAATAATTGGAATTGTTTTGACGATTACAAAAAGGGACAGGTTAAAGTTTAATTGGGGACGGGGTTTTTTTGAAAAAACCCCGTCCCCAATTATATATTTTTAAAATTGTATATATAATATTACTAGCGATTTTGGGTAGAAAGAGGTTTTTAAATGCATACGTTAAAGAGATTTATTCAATATTATGCGCCGTACAAAGCTGTTTTTTTCTTAGATCTTGTCTGTGCAGCGATAATCAGCCTGGTGGATCTGGCTTTTCCTCAGATTTTAAGGACACTCACGAGGACGTTGTTTGTGGAAAATGCGTCTTCAATTATGCGTAATCTTGTACCGATTGGGATTGTGTTGTTCTTGATTTATGTTCTTCAGGCATGTTGTAAATATTATGTCAGCTATCAGGGACATATGATGGGAGCCAATATGGAACGCGATATTCGCCAACAATTATTTGATCATTATGAAAATTTATAGTTTCCTGATTATGAACAGAAAATATCCGGACTGATATGGAGTACCTTG
>ENA-OQKP01001368-OQKP01001368.1-human-gut-metagenome-genome-assembly--contig:-NODE-1368-length-11139-cov-5.324373_pt1 | contig 11139 bp, 10 predicted proteins | sample MGYA00242780_ERZ504802 | MGnify/ENA primary metagenome ERZ504802 (study PRJEB26092, sample SAMD00036406) | human gut metagenome | host: Homo sapiens | study: EMG produced TPA metagenomics assembly of... | reverse complement strand
TCAATGTATGACTACTATACCGAGAGGTTTGTTAAATGTTAAGTTGATTGAACCGCCGTGTACCGAACGGTACGCACGGTGGTGTGAGAGGTCGGCTAATCAACTAATGATTAGCCTCCTACTCGATCTATAACAATTTTTAAGATGCAAGGCTGAAGGGCAGCAGTTTTGATGTACCATAAGTATGCATTTGATTGACAGAGAAAAAGGTGAAAAAGATGAAAATAAGAAAATATATAGTATGTGCCGGAGTGATCGGCTTAGTGGGACTGTCTTCAGGCTGCGGACAGAAAGCAGACAGTGCAGCGGCTTCTCAGACTGTAAAGGAGCAGACAGAGGCTGATCAAGGAACGGAGACAGCAGGCAGTGAGGAAGGAAAAGAAGATGCAGAAGCATCTGAAAACAGTGAAACAGAAAAAGAGACAGCTCCCACGGTGCAGGTGGTAGAAGAAGGCATGACGCCGGTAAGCGCTGATGAGATAAAAGACGGGGAGTATGATGTTCAGGTAGATTCCAGCTCCAATATGTTTCATATTACAGAAGCAAAGCTGACAGCAGCAGATGGAAAGATGAAGGCCCGTCTGACCTTAAGCGGTTCCGGCTATGGGAAGGTATTTATGGGAACCGGAGAGGCGGCTGCAAAAGCCGATGAAGCAGATTATATTCAGGCAGAAGAAAGCCCGGATGGAAAAAATGTATTTGAAATCCCGGTGGAAGCTTTAGATAAGGGAATTGACTGTGCTGCTTACAGTAAAAAGAAAGAAACCTGGTATGACCGCACTTTGGTAGTACGTGCAGATTCTCTTCCGGCAGATGCCTATAAAGAGGGAAATACGAAAACAGTAGAAAGCCTGGGACTGGAAGATGGAGACTATATGGTAGAAGTAAAATTAGAAGGCGGTTCCGGACGCACGACTGTGGAATCTCCCACTCCATTGAAGATTGAAAATGGTCAGGCAACAGCAACGATCACCTGGGGAAGTCCTAATTATGACTACATGAAAGTAGAGAAAGAAAAATACGAACCTGTGAATACAGAAGGAAATTCTGCATTTGAGATCCCGGTTACTGTATTTGACTATAAGCAGAAGGTGATCGCAGATACCATCGCCATGAGCACACCTCATGAGATTGAATATACACTGACTTTTGACTCTGAAAGTATTAAGCCTGAGTAAGAGGTCAGTTTTAGATAATGGAAATGAATATGAAAAAATGGATCAAAAAGAAACATTTTCAAAGTGCTTTTTTGACAGCTGCGGCAGTACTGCTTCTAAGTATGTGTGCCGGATGCGGACAGGCGTCAGAAACTGGTAAAAATGCAGATAAGCTAGAAAACACAGAAGATACTGGGAAAACACAAAATACAGGAACGGATGCTGAAAAAACAGATAGTCCAAAAGAGAATGCAGTATCCTGGACGGATCTGGTATCCAGGGATACTCTTCCTTTAGAGTACGCAGACCAGTTTTCTGTTACCTATTATGGGGAAGAAGAATATGCCCTGATCACAATTGGAGAAGATGAAAAATTTCTGGTAGTGCCGGAAAATGAACCGGTACCGGAAAATCTTCCGGAAGATATTACACCGCTTTTACGACCTTTAAATAATATGTATCTGGCGGCGACCTCTGCCATGGACTTTTTCTGCCATCTGGATGCAGTGGATCAGATCACACTTTCTGGTACAGACAGCTCTGGCTGGTATTTAGAAGAGCCGAAAAAGGCCCTGGAAGAAGGAAAAATGGAGTACGCAGGGAAATACAGTGCACCGGATTATGAGCGGATCGTTGAGAAGTCCTGTTCTCTTGCCATTGAATCTACCATGATCTATCATTGCCCTCAGGTAAAAGAGCAGCTGGAAAATCTGGGCGTGCCGGTATTAGTAGAGCGTTCCAGCTATGAGGCAGATCCATTAGGACGTATGGAATGGATCAAATTATATGGTGTTCTTACAGGAAAAGAGGAGTTGGCCAAAAGCCTGTTTTTCAAGGAAATGGAAAATCTGAAAAATGTGAAGAATCAACAGGAAACCGGAAAGACAGTTGCCTTTTTCTATATCACTTCCAAAGGCAGTGCCAATGTGCGAAAGCCGGGAGATTATGTGGCTAAGATGATCGCTATGGCAGGCGGAACTTATATTCCCCAGAACACAGGAAAAGAAGAGGAAAATGCACTTTCCACCATGAATATGGAAATGGAAGCTTTCTATACCCAGGCGAAAGATGCTGATTATATTATTTATAACAGCACCATAGACGGGGAACTGGAATCCCTTAGTGAGCTTCTGGCAAAGAGCCCGCTGCTTGCAGATTTTAAAGCGGTAAAAGAGGGGCATGTATGGTGCACAGGAAAGAATCTGTTCCAGGAGACCATGGGACTTGGAAGCATGATACAGGATATCCACAGGATGCTTACAGAAGAAGAACCGGATTCAGGACAGATGCATTATATTCATCCATTGAGATAAATGTACTTTTGGAACTATGTAAAGGTTGTATTTAGAAAAAAGTGTTTTCACTGAAAGGAGGATCACAGGATTGAAAAACAGAGAAACATCTGGAATAAAAAAAAGACGGGCTCATGTACCAGAAGGTTTTTTACTTCTGCTCCTGGCATTATTCCTGCTGTTTTTTTGGAATATTTATTCTGGAAGTGTCAATGTAAAACCTGGCGAGGTGCTTTCCTTGCTGTTCAAGGGGCCAGGTGAGAGCAGTCAGTCAAGGATCCTCTGGGACATTCGTTTTCCAAGAGTGCTGGCGTCAATGCTTTTAGGCGGTGCGCTGTCTGTTTCAGGCTTTCTCCTCCAGACCTTTTTTGCAAACCCCATAGCGGGACCGTTTGTGCTGGGGATCTCTTCAGGGGCGAAGCTTGCAACCGCACTGGTGATGATCTTTTTGCTTGGAAAAGGCATGATGGCAGGTTCTGTTGTGCTGATCCTGGCCGCTTTTGCAGGTGCGATGCTTTCTATGGGATTTGTGATCCTTATTTCTAATAAAGTAAATAACATGTCGATTTTAGTGATCTGCGGCATTATGGTCAGTTATATCTGTTCGGCAGTTACGGATCTGGCAGTTACCTTTGCAGATGATTCTAACATTATCAATCTCCATAACTGGTCTTTGGGCAGTTTTTCCGGCATTACCTGGGACAATATTTCCGTTATGGCAGTGATGATCTTCTTATGCATGGTCTGTGCCGTCTTTCTGGCAAAACCTGCAGGAGCTTATCAGCTGGGAGAAGTGTACGCAGCCAGTATGGGAGTGAATATAAAAGCATTCAGGCTGGCGCTTATCCTGGTTTCCAGTATCCTTTCAGCCTGTGTCACTGCTTTTGCAGGTCCGGTTTCTTTTGTGGGGATCGCGGTTCCTCAGCTGGTAAAGAGCCTGTTTAAGACAACAAAACCTATTATAATGATCCCGGCCTGCTTTTTAGGCGGGGCAGTATTTGTAAGTTTCTGTGACCGGCTTGCAAGAACATTGTTTTCCCCGGTGGAATTAAGCATAAGCACAGTAACAGCAGTATTTGGAGCGCCGGTTGTTATTTATATGATGGTAAAGAACAAAGGAAGAAGAGGATAGAAAAATGGCGGAAGGAAGACGTGATCCTTATATTTATACTGAAAATATAAGCGTAGGTTATGGAAAACAGCCATTGATCGAAGAGATAAATCTTCATGTAAACCGGGGAGAGATACTGACACTGATCGGCCCAAACGGAGCCGGTAAATCAACCATATTAAAGAGTATTATTGGTCAGCTGAAGCTGGTAAAAGGGGCAGTGTGGCTTGATGGAACATCCATGGAGGCCATGAAGGAAAAAGACAGAGCCCTTCGAATGTCAGTGATGATGACTGGTCGGATGCAAACAGAACGGATGACCTGTGAAGAAGTAGTCAGTATGGGACGCTATCCTTATACAGGGAAAATGGGTATCCTTATGGAAAAAGACTGGCAGGTGGTACATGATTCTTTAAAGCTGGTCCAGGGACTGGATCTGGCAGAACGGGATTTTGAGGCAGTCAGTGACGGCCAGAGACAGAGAGTCCTTCTTGCAAGAGCCATCTGCCAGGAGCCGCAGGTTATTGTACTGGATGAGCCAACCGCATTCCTGGATATCCGTCATAAACTGGAGCTGCTTTATATCCTTAAAAACATGGTACGTGAAAAGAAGGTGGCAGTTCTTATGTCCCTTCATGAGCTGGATCTGGCCCAGAAGATATCAGACTATGTGATCTGCGTAAACGGGGATAATGCCATCGGCCGTTTTGGTACTCCGGAAGAAATTTTCAGCGGAGATTATATTAAAGAGCTGTTTCAGATTGAAAAGGGCAGTTATCTCACTGACTACGGCAGTGTAGAACTTGAGGCTGTAAAAGGTAAGCCAAAGGTATTTGTGATCGGCGGAAATGGTACAGGTATTCCTGTATACAGAAAGCTGCAAAAAGAAGGGATCCCTTTTGCAGTCGGTATTCTCTGGGAGAATGACCGGGAATATCCGGTGGCAGAGGCCCTTGCTTCTGTGGTGATCGGGGAAAAAGCCTTTGAGCCGGTTTCGGAAGAAACGTTTGACAGGGCGTTAAAGGTATTGTCTCAGTGTGAAAAAGTGATCTGTTGTGTGAAAAACTTTGGAAGTTTTCAGGAAAAATGCAGGCAGTTAGCAGAAATAGGCCGAAATATGGATAAAATTATATAATATACGCCTGAAAAAGCAAGTACAGAAAGATTGCGGGAGTATATTGTAACATATAGGAGGAATAAAATTATGCCATGTACAACCATATTAGTAGGAAAAAAAGCAAGTTATGACGGTTCTACTATGATCGCCAGAAATGATGATGCCGGAGGAAATCATTTTACAGCTAAAAAATATGTGATCGTCCATCCGGAGGAACAGCCTAAAGTATATAAGTCTGTGATCTCTCATGTAGAGATCCCGCTGCCAGAGCATCCTATGGGATACAGCGCTGCTCCTAATGCGATTCCGGGACAGGGAATATGGGCTGCCTGCGGTGTCAATGAGAAAAACGTGGCAATGACCGCAACGGAAACGATCACTTCTAATCCACGTGTTCTGGGAGCGGATCCTATGGTAGTGTATCAGCCGGCAGAGGATGGAAAAGCAGAAGTTCCCGGTGGTATTGGAGAAGAGGATATCGTCGTTCTGGTCCTTCCTTATATAAACAGTGCAAGAGAAGGCGTAAAGCGTCTGGGAAGCCTGTTAGAACAGTATGGAACTTATGAGAAAAATGGGATTGCATTCCAGGATGCAAATGAGATCTGGTGGTTGGAGACCATTGGAGGACACCACTGGATCGCCAGAAGAGTGCCGGATGACAGCTACGTTGTGATGCCGAATCAGTTTGGCCTGGATGTATTTGACCTGGAAGATGCCCTGTTTGAACAGAAGGATTATATGTGTTCTGCAGATCTGAAGGATTTTATTGATGAAAACCATCTGGATCTTTCATTGGATGGCTCTTTTGATCCAAGATCTGCCTTTGGAAGCCATGAAGATTCTGACCATGTATACAATACTCCAAGATCCTGGTATGGTTTTCGCTATTTTAATCCCCATACTGAAAAATGGGAGGGAGAGGACGCAAGTTATACACCTGAGTCTGACGACTTGCCATGGTGCATGGTGCCGGAGAAGAAGATCACAGTGGAAGATGTAAAGTATGTGTTGTCCTCCCATTTTCAGGGAACGCCTTATGACCCATATGCAAAGCATTCTGACCCAATCTACCGCAATAAATACCGTGCAATCGGTATTAACCGTACAGATCTGTTATCTCTGATCCAGATCCGCCCCTATATGCCGGAAGAATTTCAGGTTGTCCAGTGGATAGCATTTGCCTCCAATGCATTTAATGTTCTTGTGCCCTTTTATCCTCAGGTATCAAAGACACCAGAGTATTTAGCTAATACCACAAAAGAAGTTTCTACTGAAAACTTTTACTGGTCCAGCCGTCTGCTTGCTGCTATGGCAGATGCAGCTTACGCAAAGACTTCTATTTACATTGAGCGTTACCGTCTGGCAGTTGGCTCCAAGGCTCATGAGCTGATCAGCAAAGGTGATAAGGCCCAGAAAGCTGCGGCTTCCCCAGAGGAAAGAGAAAAGATACGTGAAACGATCAATGAAGAAATGGCAGCCATGTTAAAGAAAGAAACAGCAGGTACACTGGATAAAGTCCTGTTTGAGCTTAGTTCCTCTATGAAAAATGCTTTTTCAAGGTCTGATGCCTAAGAACTGGCAGAAAAAAACATCGGCAGCATATAAAATACAGGATATAAAATACGCCGGGAACGTGTGAAGATCACATTCCTGGCGTATTTTATATGGCTTTTTTACGTGGATACAGGTACGTTATCTGCTTAATACAGATACAAAATCGAATTTTTTATCAATGGCATTTCCAATCAGTCCAATGGTTTTTCCCATGGTAAAAGCAGCTGCAACAGTACCGATCCCAAGTCCGGAAATATGTCCAAGGCAGAGGAAAGTCATGCAGGCTGTAACAAAAAGACAGGTTACGTCAAAGGTGATCTTTACTCTGGAATAAGGTTTTTTGATGATCTCAGAAAGATCTCTGGGAAACAGATCCGTTGGGATGACTGGAAGTTTGCACCGGTTGGAAAGGGCAATTCCGAAGCACAGGATCAGATAGCTGGCTATAAAATAAAATACACGCAGCGGAATACTAAGAGGCAGTGTATTGACCCAGATCCTGTGGATATCCACCATTTTTCCAAAAGCAAAACCAGCTACAAAGCTGAACAGATAGCTGGGAACAAAGCGCTTTTTTAAGACCATCAGGGTTAAAACCAGAAGTCCCTGGAAAATATAGGTCCAGGTACCAAGGGTCAGAACCGGAAATACAAGGGAAAATGCATAGGGAACGCTGGAAATAGCGGAAATGCCGGAGCCGGAACGCAGCATTAAAACAACACCAAGGCTGTTGATCAGGATAACGATCAGCAGAGCCAGCTCTCCCCGAAGGGTGACTTTTTTCTGATTCATAACAATACTCTCTTTTCTTTTGTAGATTTATTGACAAAAATTTATTAAAAAAGGGGATGCAGCGGAAAAATCCGCAACATCCCCGATTATACTCTTACTTTATGAGGTTTTCAAGATGGAGCATTTTTTGCAGCTGTCGGTCATAGCCGTATCTTGCAAGAATTACCGCAATGGTAAGGCCGGCAGGACCGGAACCAATGATAGCAGCCCGCATACCATTAGAAGGTGCCGGACCTTTTGTCATTTTATTTGCGTAAGTAGTAGAAATATAGCTTTCGATGGTGGAAAAATGGACCGGAGCCCCCTTGCGTCCAAGAACGCAATGTCCCTCACACTGGTTTTCATGGTTGCATACAAGGCTGCATACAGTGGTCAGCGGGTTGTTTTCAAAAAGTATTTTTCCTGCTTCGTCTAATTTATTTGCTTTTTATGGGTACATTCTAGCATAGAACTTTTTTTGTGACCAGTGCCTAAAAGAATGTATTTGATTCTGTAACGAATGATAAATAATGCACAAAAAATTGACAAATAATACACAAACAGCGGCAAAGAAAGAAACGACTGAAAGAATTTCGTCAGAAATGTGTAAGTTGGAAAATAGGAAAGCCTGTGTTATACTGTGTTTGAGGATAAATGAGAGGAAGAGATTTTATGGATAGAAAAGTTTTCAGACATATAGGAGGTATGATGCTTTTGGTCTGTAGTCTGGCTGTGTTAAATCCTGTGACTGCATTTGCAGGCTGGCAGAAAGAAGGCGATACATATGCCTATTATGAAGATGACGGTACCAGAGTGGTAAATGCCTTCCGTAAATCAGGCAATCAGTGGTTTTACCTGGATGAAGATGGCTATTTATTAAAGAACTGTGAACGGGAGATTGATGGAAAAATATACGTCTTTAATGAAAGAGGTGCGGTTGTTCCATCTTCCACCAGAAAGTCAGGGGAAAGCAAAGAAAGCACAGATTCTGATTTTTCTGCTATCAGCAGCAGGCAGCAGTATCTGAACAAGACAGAGAATCCCTATATGAACAATAAAACAGTTCAGTGGATCAATGCAACCTATGCGATCCTTACAAAGCATAACGGAGGAAATATCCGTGCTTTCGGCGGCAGTCTGAAGTTGGATGGAAAAGAAGAGAATGGAGCGGAGATCGATAAGACTACCAGGGAACAGACACGCAAAATGTTAAAACAGAGCTGGGGGGTTACAGATAAAGCTTCCGCTGATGAAACATTAGAAGAATTATTACAGTCTGCCGGGGACAGTAGTTCTGCCTGGGATTACAGCCGTGCAGAGTCAAACCTGGGATTTTATTATCTGGCCGATTATTATACAGAAAAAGAAGCTTTGGATAAGGCATTAGAGATCGCAAAAGAGATCCAGGGTACCTTCGATTCCTGGGATTCTTTTGTACAGAGTTATCTGGAAGGATATGAAGAGTCTACAGGCGACAGTTCAGATGACCGGGAAGAATTATATCAAAATCTGAAAGCCAGTCAGTGGAATCCGTATTCTGTAAGCTGGAAGACAAAATTAAAAAAGAATTGGTAGGCAGACATTTATGAAATGGGGAATTTTAGCAACAGGAACGATTGCAAAGAAATTTGCGGATACAGTAAACCGGATGAATCTGGAAGATGAACAGTTAGCTGCCTGTGCATCCAGCAATCTGGAGCATGGAAAAGAGTTTGCCAAAACTTATGGGATTTCCAAAGTTTATGGCAGCTATGGAGAAATGATGACAGACAGCGAAGTGGAAGCAGTTTACATTGCTACACCCAATAATCTTCATTATGAAAATTGCCGTATGTGTCTGGAAGCAGGGAAACATGTGTTGTGCGAAAAGCCATTTACCCTTTGCGCAGAACAGGCAGAAGAATTATATGATCTGGCAGAGGAAAAAGGTCTGTTTATTATGGAAGCGTTCTGGATCCGCTTTCTTCCGGCTTATGATAAACTTCGTGCCATGCTGAAAGAAGGCGTGATCGGTGAAGTAAAACGGATCACTTCCCAGTTTGGGTTTATTGCAGAAGGTGCCAGAAAAGAACGCAAGTTTAAGTCAGAACTAGGCGGCGGAGCATTATTAGATATTGGTATTTATAACCTGGGATTTTTTCATATGATCACAGGATGCGCTCCGGAAGGATTTCAGTCAGAAGTACATATGACTGAATACGGAACAGATGATTACAGCGAGATTGATCTGGAATATCCGGGAGACTGCAGTGGTCATTGCATTCAGGCTATAGGAAAGCAGTTAGAGCGCAATGCCCGGATCGAAGGCACAAAGGGCGATATTATAATAGAAGATTTTCAGTTTTTACAGGAATTTACAGTACAGTTGAAAGATGGTTCTTCCTATACAGTTAGAGAACCCTTTAAAGTAAATGGCTTTGAATACGAGATCGTAGAGACGAGCCGCTGTGTCAGCCGGGGAATGAATACCAGCGACCGGTATAAAAAAGAGGATTGTTTGACCGTTTTACAGTTAATGGATGATATCAGGGAATCCTGGGATATGACCTTTGAGGGTGAAGAAAAATAAAATAAGCAGTATAATAAAAAGAAGGAAAACAAAGATGTCCATGTTTTCCTTCTTTTTTATAGGATAGATCACTTTTTAGCAGCAGCTTTTTTATCAGTGGAAGCATCTGCATCAGCCTCTTCTGCGTCATCATCTGTCTTGACAAAATCAGCAATATGGAACAACTGAGTATCACCAGGAGTAGAAACATTTACCCCTTTTTCTTCCAGTTTCAGGTCTTTTACGTACATATTTTTTGTACCTGCCGGAAGCTTTGCCAGGTCGATCTCAACAGGATCCAGAAGATGAGCCGGGTCTGCTTTATAATGAATCTCAGAAAGTTCCGGTTCAAAGACACCCTGAACGATCTCTTCATTGAGAAAATGTACCGGAACAGTAGCGGATACTACTTCACCGGCAACCAGTGCCTGGAAGTCCAGAGCCAGTACCTTTTTACTCATTGGGTCATAATCAATATTTTTAACCATAGCGTTTACAGTCTCGCCTTCAATAGCAAGAGTAGCCTGTGCGCCTTCTTTTGCGTCTTTCATAAAACGCAGAGCTTCTTTTTCTTCAAATTTTAACGCAACGTTTTCTTTCATTTCCTTACCATATAAAACACCGGTAACGAAACCTTCACGTCTTAATTTTTTTGCCTTTACCTGTGGATCTCTTTTTTCTGCTTTTAACGTCATCATAATGATTGCCTCCTACTTTTATCGCTTTTATTCAATACTACCCAGGTATCTGGGTAAGTAATCCGGATACCTGGCGCGTTTGTGTAGATTCGAGAGCTTTTATGAAGAAGTTCTTTTTTGCACTGACTGTATTATAGCACTTTTTGAAAAAATGAAATGTCAAAAAATAAACGAAAATTCAAACAAAAAACAAATAAAATTGTGAAAATTTACAGCATTGCAGCAAAACAACTGATAAAATTAAATCTTAATAAATTTTAAGAAAACCCTATTGCATAGTTAAGAATGATTTTTTATGATAGGATCAGAAACAGGGATAAATGATTAAAGGAGGTTATATAGATTATGGAGATCAAGAAACCGGCTATGGCAGGAACATTGGAATCCAGTGACTGTCAGGTAACCGTAGAACCGGGAAATGGTTCTGTTGAGTTTAACCTGGAAAGTGCTGTGATCAATCAGTATGGCAACCAGATCCGCAAGGTAGTCCTTAAGACACTGGAAAACCTGGAAGTAAAGAATGTAAAAATTTCAGTGGTGGACAAGGGCGCGCTGGACTGCACCATTAAGGCAAGAGTAGAAGGTGCGGTATTCCGTTCTGTTGACCAGATCGAGGACATTCCATGGGGAGGTGCAGTAAGATGATCAATGCAAATAAGAAGCGTTTAAGAAGAACCATGATGTTCTTAAATGCACAGAAACCAGGTCTGATCAAGGATCCATATATTTATAAACCAGACTCTATTATGCTGGATCTGGAGGACGCAGTTGCTGAGAACCAGAAGGATGCAGCTCGTTTTTCTCTGTATCATGCATTAAAGGAAATCAATTATCGTGGCTGTGAACGCGTAGTCCGCATCAACGGTCTTGATACCCCATACTGGGAAGAAG
>ENA-OQKP01001367-OQKP01001367.1-human-gut-metagenome-genome-assembly--contig:-NODE-1367-length-11144-cov-6.120541_pt1 | contig 11144 bp, 9 predicted proteins | sample MGYA00242780_ERZ504802 | MGnify/ENA primary metagenome ERZ504802 (study PRJEB26092, sample SAMD00036406) | human gut metagenome | host: Homo sapiens | study: EMG produced TPA metagenomics assembly of... | reverse complement strand
AGATCAGATCATCCTGTCCTCCCTGTACGCTCCATACTGCAAACTGTACCTGACGGATATTTCCATATACTCCTGCGTTTGTCAGACTTACCTGAAATTCTTTCTCAGTTCCTACTGCATCTTTTGCATTTACATATGTATTTGGCAGTTTCATCTCCCATCTGCTTGATGCGCAGATTCGTTGAATCCGTCACTTTATAACATACGACATTTCTTCCCACCCATTCCGTATGCATACAGCTTTCCACTTCTTCTTTTGTCAAAATGTCGGGACTTTCCACCATGCGATACCCTTTGTTTCGCACAGCTTCCACCTCGTAGCCGTCTTCCTGAAGCCGGCGGATCACCTTCCAGACCGCAGTGCGCGACACATTGAACTTCTCACAGATTTCCTGCCCCGAAATGTACCCGTCTGCTTCCCGCAGCATTTTCAAAATCTCTGCTTTCATAATTTTATCTGCTTTTCGCCTTCTCTGATTTTACTTTCTTGGCTTTTTGCCTTCTCAAGTTTTCGTCTTTTTATTCTCTCGACTTTTTATCTTTTTTACGTTCTCAGCTTTTCGTTGTCTTTATCTTTCTTGCTTTTTGCCTTTGTATCTTCTCTGTTTTTATCTTCTTTTCTACTTATTTTTTACTTCAATGTAGCATCCATAACCGCTTTAATCGTATGCATCCGGTTTTCCGCCTCATCGAACACTTTCGACTGTTCAGACTCAAATACCTCGTCCGTCACTTCCATATCTGTGATTCCGAAACGCTCGCCGATCTCTCTTCCGACTTTCGTTCCAAGATCATGAAACGCCGGAAGGCAGTGAAGAAAGATTGCTTCCGGTTTTGCATTTTCCATCACTTCTTTTGTTACTTTGTACGGAGTCAGCTCTCTGATCCGTTTCTCCCACACTTCGTCAGGTTCTCCCATAGATACCCATACGTCTGTATAGATGACGTCAGCGCCTTTTGTTCCTTCTTTCACATCGCTTGTCAATGTAATTTCAGAACCTGATTCTTTTGCATATACGCGGCACTCCTCTACAAGCTCCTCATTCGGGAAATAGTCTTCTGTCGTACACGCCACAAAATCAAGTCCGAGTTTTGCACAGGCGATCATGAGCGAATTGCCCATATTATAACGGGCATCTCCCATATATACAAGTTTCAGACCTTTCAGTTTCCCGAAATGTTCACGGATCGTCAGCATATCTGCCAGCATCTGTGTCGGATGATACTCGTTTGTCAATCCGTTCCATACAGGTACTCCCGCATACTGAGCCAGCTCTTCGACAATCTCCTGTCCGAATCCTCTGTACTCGATTCCTTCATACATTCTTCCAAGTACTCTTGCCGTATCTTTGATGCTCTCTTTCTTCCCGAACTGAGATCCCATCGTTCCGATATAAGTCGTCCCCATTCCGAGATCATGTGCCGCTATCTCAAAAGAACTGCGTGTACGCGTACTGTCTTTTTCAAAGATCAGCGCCACATTTTTCCCTCTGTGATGATCGACAAGTATCCCTTTTTTCTTCTTTTCTTTTAATTCTGCGGCAAGGTCCAAAAGATAAATGATCTCTTCCGGTGTAAAATCTTTCAGTGTCAAAAAATGTCTTCCTTTTAAATCCATTGTCTTATCCTCTCTTTTCATTTATTTTTTATCTGTATTTATTTACTTTCAATTATTCACATTTGTTTTCATTTACTTTGATCATCATTTACAGACTCGCGCCGCCTTATTTTCTCTTGTTCCGCCTTTGTCTGCCCGCTTCAAACATAAGTACTGCCGAAGCCACCGCTGCATTCAGCGACTCTGCGCCGCCTTCCATCGGGATCAGTATTTTCCGATCCGCACATGCCGCAGTTTCTTCTGTCAGACCGTTTCCTTCATTTCCGATAAGAAATGCGCATGCCGTCTTGTAATCTTCCATATCATAGGAGTTTTCCCCTTTAAGATGCGCCGCATAAACCGTGATTCCTTCCCGTTTCAGTTCGTCGATCGTTCCTTTCAGATCATCCGTATAAATAAACGGAATCCGAAAAATCGCTCCCATCGTAGAACGGATCACTTTCGGATTATACAGATCTACACAGTCTTTGCTCAAAACAATGCCTGTAGCCCCCGCCGCCTCTGCAGTCCTGAAAATCGTTCCGAGATTGCCCGGATCCTGAATATTTTCAAGAACGAGCACATGCGGAGTCTCCCCTAAAATATCTTCCGCCGTATACTCCATCCGGCGTACGACGGCAAGGATTCCCTGCGGAGTCTTCGTGTCCGACACATGCGCAAATACCGTATCCGACATCACTTCCGCCTCTTGAATAAACCGATCGTTTTTTTCTTTGACGCATTTCGCCTGAAAACTTTCCGACACATACAGTTTTACAATGCGCTCCCGTGGGATCTCTTCCGCCATGCGCGGTCCTTCTACGATAAATACGCCCTCTTTCTCCCGCTCACGGCTTTTTTTCTGCAAACGAAGCAATTCTTTTACTTGTATATTCGATGTACTTGTAATCATTTTCTCACCTGCATTTTCTATCTGTTTTTCATGTCAAATTTCTCAAGAATATCGTTAGAACCGATCACGATCAATATTTCTTTTTCCCGAAGCGGCTCCTGCGGATTGATCGCGACTTCGATCTTTCCGTTCTTGATAATACCGACGACATTGATTCCCAGACGCTCTCTGACTCCGAGATCGACAAGACTCTTTCCTACCCAGTTTTGCGGCACGACGATCTCTACCATACTGTAATCATTTGAAAGAGAGATCCAGTCCACAAATTCTTTCGACACGAGGCTTTTTGCCACGCGGCTTCCCATCTCGATCTCAGGATACACGATACGATCCGCTCCGACTCTTTGCAGGATCGCGCCCTGAAGTTTGTCTTTCGCCTTTGCAACGACGAGAGGAATTCCCATTTCTTTGCAAAGCATCGTCGCCATAATACTTGCCTCTAAACTTTCCGAAATGGCAACTACCACTCCGTCAAGATTACGTCCTCCGAGAGCCTGCAGCGCGTCAGGCTCTGACACGTCCGCTTTGACCGCGTAAGAAACTTTGTCGGATATTTCCTGTACTTTCTCGTAAGACTCGTCTACGACGAGCACATCGCATCCCATATTTTCCAATGTAAGCGCAACGCTTGACCCGAAACTTCCAAGTCCCAACACCGCAAATTGTTTATCCATAATATGTTCCCTCCTTTTAAATGCTTCTGTCTTTACATTTCCGGTTTTGTATTTCTACTTTTTTATTTCTCTGTCCATATTCTCATCTTCATGCTCTGCATTGCATTTTCTTTCCCAATTATCCAAGCATTACGTTGTCTCTCCCACTTAGCCGAGCATCACATTTTCTTCCGGAAGTTCTCTGAACTTAGAAATCTTATCGCTTCTTCCCGATAATGCAAGCGCCATAGTAAGCGGTCCTATCCTTCCGACATACATAAGGATCATAAGGATCACATGACTTCCCCTGCTCAGGATCGGAGTAAGGTCTGCCGTCAGTCCGACCGTTCCCATTGCGGACGCCGCTTCATAAGTAAGATCAAGGAAATCAATTCCGGGTTCAAAGATTGTCAGTGCGGTAATTCCCGACATCAGGAAGATCAAAGTGATCATTGTGATCGTAATTCCCGATCTGACGATATTATTATCAATCTTTCTTGCAAAACACTCTGTATCTCTTTTGTTTTTCAGTACACAGAGAACCGTCAGCAAAAGCATCGCGATCGTCGTTGTCTTAACGCCGCCTGCCGTACCCGCCGGTGATCCTCCGATGAACATAAGCATACAGCCCAAAAGCTTCGAACTTTCTCTTAAGTCTCCTTGCGGAACTGTCGCAAATCCCGCCGTTCTTGTCGTCACCGACTGAAATAAAGATGCCGTCATCTTCTCAAGAAGATTCATATCTCCCATTGTTTCGGGGTTGTTAAACTCCAGCAGGAAAAATCCGACGGCGCCGCACAGGATTAGAAGTCCCGTCATCGTAAGAACGATCTTACTTTGCAGACAAAGTCTTGTAAACAGCCATTTTAAAGGTCTTTTCTTGATTTCCGTCATCTTTTTTATATTGATCGCAATGTCATGCCATACCGGAAAACCAAGTCCGCCCATAACGATCAGAAACATTGTCGTAAAATTAATAAGCCACGACCCTGAATACTGTATAAAGCTCGTACTTCCAAGTATATCGATACCCGCGTTGCAAAATGCCGAAACAGAATGAAAGATTGCGTAACCGACGCCTTTTATAAACCCAAACTCAGGAATAAACCGGAGCGAAAAAAGTACCGCGCCGATCCCCTCTACCAAAAACGTTCCTTTTAAAATACGGATCACGAACTTTACAAGACCTGAAAGCGTATCCAGTCCATATGCCTGTTGGATCGTGATTCTTCCTTTCATATTGATCTTTTTTCCCAATAAAAGGAAAAACGCAGACATGCAGGCGATCACTCCAAGTCCGCCGACCTGTATCAAAAGCAGTAAAATAATTTTCCCTAGCAATGTAAACTGTTCCGCCGGAACAATCGTCACAAGGCCGGTAACGCATACGCTGCTGACAGACGTAAAAAGCGCGTCTATAAACTCGATCGGCTTCTGATTACAGATCGGAAGGCTCAAAAGTATTCCGCCCCCGAGTATCACCCCGAAAAATCCGATAACAACCGTCTGCACCGTATTGAACTTCAGTCTCCTCGGACTCTTTTTTTTCTTTTCCATTTCTAAAAACCACCCTATGATCTTAATCTGTTTTCCCCATACACGGCATATATATTCCATATTATGCCGCTTCCCTTTTGACTTCTATATGATACACGCATTTATTCTCATTTACAATAGAAAAGGAGTTCCGAAAAACGAAACCCCTTTTCTCTCATGACAAATATAAAATCAAACTGTGTTTTCGTCATGCCATTACACTTTAAAGCGATATCCCACTCCCCATATCGTCTCGATATACTGTGGATGAGACGTGTCATATTCGATTTTCTCCCGAATCTTCTTAATATGCACTGTCACAGTCGCGATATCTCCTATCGACTCCATATCCCAGATCTCGCGAAACAGCTCTTCTTTCGTATACACATGATTCGGATGACTCGCCAAAAATGTAAGAAGATCGAACTCTTTCGTCGTAAATGACCGCTCTTCTCCTCCGACCCATACGCGTCTCGCCGTCGTATCGATCTTCAATCCGCGGATCTCGATCACTTCATTTTCCTCCGCATTGCTGTTGATCAGCCGTTCATATCTGGCAAGATGCGCTTTCACGCGGGCCACAAGCTCACTCGGGCTAAACGGCTTCGTCATATAATCATCCGCTCCAAGGCCCAGACCTCTGATTTTATCAATATCGTCTTTTTTGGCAGAAACCATAATAATCGGCGTATTCTTCTGATCTCTGATCTGACGGCATATTTCAAAACCGTCAACTCCCGGGAGCATCAGATCAAGAATAATCAGGTCAAAATCTCCGCCCAGTCCTTTTTGCAGACCTGTATCTCCGTCATTCGCCACTTCCACCTCAAAGTTGCTCAGTTCAAGATAATCTTTCTCAAGATCCGCAATACTCTCTTCATCCTCTACGATCAAAATACGCTTACTCATCAATAGATACCTCCTGATATTTTCTGATTACAAAATACATTGTTGTTCCGGCGCCCTCTTCACTGGTCGCCCATATATTTCCTCCATGTTCTTCCACGATCTTCTTCACGATCGACAAACCGATTCCGCTTCCGCCTTTCGATGAATTGCGGGAAGCATCCGTCCTGTAAAAGCGATCGAAAATGTACGGCAGGTCTTTTGCGGCGATCCCTTTGCCGTTGTCGCCTAATTCAACCTGTATAAAATCGCCGACATCTTTTACTTCCATCGTGACTTTTCCGTTCGGCTTGTCCATATATTTCAACGAATTCGATACGATATTATTGATCACCCTTCTAAGCTGCTCGGGATCAACGATCACCTTGCAGTCTTCTTCCATCGTATTGCAATAAGTAAATTCGATTCCTTTCGACTCAAGCTCCATATGCAGATCTTCCCCGCAGTCTCCAAAATACCCTTTCGCCGATATCGTCGTAAAATTATACGGAATACGATTCGTGTCGATCTTGGAATAAAGCGTCAGTTCGTTGATTAAAAGATCCATCTCATTTGCTTTATTATATATTGTCTTAATGTATCTGTCCATCCTTTCGGGGGTATCCGCAACCCCGTCCATGATTCCTTCCACATATCCTTTGATCGCCGTGATCGGTGTTTTCAGATCGTGGGAAATATTACTGATCAGCTCCTTGTTCTCCCGGTCGAATGCAACCTTCTCTTCCGCGTTCGCCTTCAGCCTAAGCCTCATCTCCTCAAAATCCTGACAGAGTTGTCCGATCTCATCATCCGACTCCTGCCTGATCTCAAAATCAAGATTCCCTTCCTTGATATTTCTTGCCGCCTTCTGCAGTTTCGCCAGCGGAACAGAAACCGAACGGTAGATCCAATAAATCAGCAGCGTCGTTGTGATGAATACGACAATCATATAAAGCTGCTGAAGTTCTCCTACTTCCCGCGACGCGAACGTATGCATCACTACATTCAAAAAGATCATCGGCAAAATCATAACAGACATAAATGCCACGATCAATTTTGTCCTAAGCTTCATAGGCGCTCCTCCTAAAACAGATTCTCACTTTTGCATGATATTATATATTATACCGTTACCCCTCCCCTTCTTCAACGAAACTTTTTATAAACAAATCAGCCGCCTCTTCGATATGGATATCCGTTACCCTGTATCGAAAAGACGGCCGAATCGTCATCTTAGTTTTCTATCCTTTTTCTATACCGGTCTTTCCCGCCGGTAAATCTGTTTTATGATTCAAGATATTTTTTCAGATCGTCTGCTTTGTCCAGTTTTTCCCACGGCAGTTCAACGTCAAGTCTTCCAAAATGTCCGTACGCAGCGGTCTGCTTATAGATCGGTCTGCGCAGATCCAGCATTTTAATAATTCCCGCCGGACGGAAATCAAAGTTCTCACGGATGATCTCCACAAGCTTTGTATCCGAAACCTTCCCTGTGCCGAACGTATCTACGGATACCGACGTCGGCTGCGCTACGCCGATGGCATAAGAAAGCTGGATCTCGCATCGTCTCGCAAGACCTGCCGCAACAATATTTTTCGCCGCATAACGCGCCGCATATGCCGCGGAACGATCCACTTTTGTACAATCTTTTCCCGAGAAAGCTCCGCCGCCGTGACGCGCCATTCCTCCGTAAGTATCAACAATGATTTTACGTCCTGTCAAACCGCTGTCTCCATGAGGTCCTCCGATCACAAAACGTCCTGTCGGATTAATGAAAAACTTTGTTTCATCATCTGTCATATTTGCCGGAATCACTTCATCGAATACATATTTCTTAATATCTTCATGAATCCGCTCCTGCGTCACTTCAGGATCGTGCTGTGTAGAAAGCACAACCGCATCCAAACGCTTTGGAACGCCGTTTTCATCATATTCCACAGTTACCTGTGTTTTCCCGTCCGGGCGAAGATACGGCAGTGTTCCGTTCTTTCTTACTTCTGTCAGACGGCGCGCAAGCTTATGCGCCATCGCCGCCGGATACGGCATATATTCTTCTGTTTCATCAGACGCATAACCGAACATCATTCCCTGATCTCCTGCTCCGATGGCTTCAATATCGTCTTCTGACATTTTATTTTCTTTTGCTTCGAGCGCTTTATCCACTCCCATCGCAATATCGGACGACTGTTCGTCAATCGTTGTGATCACGCCGCATGTATCGGCGTCAAATCCGTATTTTCCTCTTGTATAGCCGATTTCACGAACCGTGTCACGTACGATCTTCGGAATATCTACATAAGCTTTCGTCGTGATCTCTCCCATCACCATAACGACGCCTGTCGTACAGCATGTCTCACATGCGACACGGCTCATCGGATCCTGCTTCATAAGTTCATCCAAAATAGCGTCCGAAATCTGATCGCACATCTTGTCCGGATGTCCTTCCGTAACCGACTCGGAAGTAAATAAAATCTTTTCTCTCTCCATAACCATTCTCCTTTCGTTCACTTTCTCTATTTCTTTACGATCAAGAAAGATATCTGCCTGCGGCAGACTGCTTCGGATCATAAGCAGTCGTCAAGATCCCCGGATGACCCGGACTTTGACTCGCCGCCGCAAATAAAAACAGCCCGTAAAAGCGGACTGTCTCTCTATCACAACAATCCTCTTATTGTTCGATGACTCGCTCAGGTTGGCACCTTCCTGTTCAGGGGTTGCCGCAGCTTCTCAGATCCTTTGTATCTCCACTGCTCTGAATAAGAGAAAGTATTTTTATTAAACTGTTTTGTTACAAACAAGACTTTACAATGTACACTCGGAAATGTCAATGCTTTTCTTCATTTTCCCGCAGAAGATATTTTTCATCTTCCCCTTTACCGGTCAGGTTCTCAAGCCACACTCCCTTTTTCACCATTACCGCGCCCGCAATACACTTCAGCCATTCCCCGATCTGCATCGCACTGTAGACCGCCCACGGGGCAAGTCCGGTATATCGGCATAAAACAAAAACGATCGGAATGTTGACGCACCATAAGAATACACAGTCAAAGAAAAAAGTGACACCTGTTTTCCCGCCTGCCCGAAGGGTAAAATAAGCGGCGTTGAGAAATGCATTCTGGGGAATAAACACCGCCTGTGCCAAAACAAGTCCCATAGCCGCCTTTCGCACAGCTTCCGTCGTATTATAAATCCGGGGGAAAAACGGCGCGAAAAGAAACATAAAAACCGATACTGCGAAACTGATAAGAACGCAGGATACAATCATCTTATTGTCGATCTCTCTCGCTCTTTTCATATCTCCGAAGCCAAGCGCCTGCCCGACTATGATCGCCACGGATTCTCCCATCGCCGCAAACACAACGCTGAATAAGTTATTGATCGTATTCGCTATGTTCATCGCCGCGATCACCGTCAGCCCGCGCACAGAATAGTTTTGTGCCAAAACCGCCATACCGAAAGACCATAACGCTTCGTTCAGCAAAAGCGGCGTTCCCTTTATAAAATATTTTTTTACATGATCCCGGGGCACGGACAACGTTTTATAAAGTCCTGTCATATATGTATTTTCTTTCTCATGGGTATGCGCCCATATTACGACGATCGCCGTTTCCGTATAACGCGAAAGCACCGTTGCCACAGCCGCTCCCGCCACCCCCAGCCGGGGGAATCCGAACTTTCCGTATATCAGCAGATAATTGAAAATAAGATTGACCGCCACAGCCGCAGCTCCCGCCTTCATCGGCACTACTGTTTCCCCGCACTCACGCATCGTACTGGCATAAACCTGCAGGATCATAAACGCCGGAAGATCCAATAAGATAATCCGAAGATACGTCATCCCATATTCCAGCGCCAGCTTTTCATTTCCTCCGTTTTCTCCCATCAGATACAAAAGAATCAGCTGCTTTCCGAAAAACAGAAGAAGAAAAGCGGCGCCGACAGTAATTATCAGCGCCAACCAAATCTTATATCGGAATGTACTGCGTATCCCTTCATCATTTTTTTGTCCGAAATATTGGGCGGTAAAGATTCCCACACCTGCTGTTCCGCCGAAAATACATAAATTATACACAAATATGATCTGATTGACGATCGAAACACCCGACATCTCTTCTGTTCCCAGTCTTCCAACCATAATATTGTCCAAAAGGTTCACAAAATTTGTAAGTCCGTTCTGGATCATGATCGGAACGGCGATCGCCATGACCATCATATAAAAGGCTTTATTTCCAATATATTTTTTATACTTTTCTTTCATTTTTTCATATCAATTTTATACCCGCATATGCTGTGCCGTACGCAGATTTTCTATCATCTGTTCACTCACTTCGTTTCCCGCAGCTCTGCACGCCAGTATAATCCCGCCTGCCGACGGGAGCAGACACGGCTCTGTGAAAACGCACGATACGTCCCGCAGCTCTTTGCTCAGATGTGATAAAGAAGCAATAGAAGTGTAAAAAATTTTGCCGTTCCTATCCGGCACTTGCGCATTGCGCCGGATAGGTCGGGCGGTCATTCGGGCAGGTCTACCTTGCCAACGAAAGAGTAGTAAATATCAATGTCCTGTCTGCGTGTGCCGTTCTCGTCATAGCTGCACTCATGCACAACGATTTTCTCCACAAACTCACGCAAAAGGGTAGGGGTAAGTTCTTCAAAACTGGTATACTTGCGGACAACATTCATAAACTTTTCTGCGTTTACCGTGGCTTCCTGCGCTTTGGAAAGCTCTGCCCGGATAGCGGCGGCTCTCTCTTTCAGTTCTTTCTGCTCGGCTTCATAGTCTGCCGACAGTTCTGTGAAACGCTCGTCTGAAATGCGCCCGGTCACGCTGTCCTCATACAGCCGCTTGAAGATAGCGGATAACTCGCTGATACGCTTCTCGGCGGCTTCCAGCTCCTTTTTCCTTGCGGCGTTCCTACGCTTGCCCCCGTCCTCGTTCTGCTCGATCAGCAGCTTCATAAAACGGGCTTCATGCTTCGCTGCATAGCTGGTAACTTTCCGCAGATTGTCGGTCACTCCGGCGGTCAACAGGTCGGTGCGGATAAAATGCGCCGTACAGTCAACGGTACGCTTCTTGTAGCTCCCGCAGATGTAACAATCCTGCTTGCGGGTGGCGTTCTGGTAACGCTGCTGGTAAAGGACGCTGCCGCAGTCGGCACAAAAGAGTATGCCGGAGAATAAGCCCACTTCATCATAGCGGTTCGGGCGTTTGCGCTGCTTGCGTAACTCCTGCACACGCTCCCACATCTGGGTGTCAATGATAGGCTCATGGTGGTTCTCGAAAATCGCCTGTTTCTCAATGGGGTTCTCTACGCTGTGCTTGGTCTTGTAGGACGGCTTCTCCGTCTTGAAGTTTACCAGACAGCCCGTGTACTCCCTGTTTTCAAGGATATGTACCACGGTATTGGTCGCCCACTTGCACTCATAGCCGGGGTGGTAGCGGCGGGTGCTTCCCGTCCGACGGTATTCCAGCGTTCCCGGCGTGGGGATCTCCTGCTCTGTGAGCATACGGGCTATCTTGGTCGGCCCGTTCCCGGCAAGGCACAAGCTGTAAATCTGCCGCACA
>ENA-OQKP01001365-OQKP01001365.1-human-gut-metagenome-genome-assembly--contig:-NODE-1365-length-11172-cov-4.173925_pt1 | contig 11172 bp, 9 predicted proteins | sample MGYA00242780_ERZ504802 | MGnify/ENA primary metagenome ERZ504802 (study PRJEB26092, sample SAMD00036406) | human gut metagenome | host: Homo sapiens | study: EMG produced TPA metagenomics assembly of... | reverse complement strand
ACAGTCAGCGTTTTCAGTTGTTCTTGTGACAATGTAATTTTACCTTCTTTCATAGCTTTAATAGAATACCAAAAAGAGACAAAACCTCAAGTGAATCTTAAGGAGACATTATCACAAGTTAATAACAAATTTCGACATGCGTTCTTGTAAAATGAAAATTTTATGATAAAATATAACAGTTGCAGTAAAACTATAACTATAAATCACTCCCTTAGCAGGGGAAAATAAAGAAAGAGTGTATATTTATGAAGACAAAACGTGAAGATGTAAGAAACATTGCCATCATCGCCCATGTTGACCACGGAAAGACGACATTGGTTGACGAGCTTTTAAAACAAAGCGGTGTTTTCCGTGAAAATCAGGAAGTGGCGGAACGTGTTATGGACTCGAACGATATTGAGCGGGAACGTGGGATCACGATCCTGTCCAAAAATACGGCAGTTCATTATAAAGGAACAAAGATCAACATTATCGATACGCCGGGACATGCGGATTTTGGCGGAGAAGTAGAACGTGTGCTGAAAATGGTCAACGGCGTGATCCTCGTTGTCGACGCATTTGAAGGCGCAATGCCGCAGACAAAATTTGTATTAAGAAAAGCGCTTGAATTAAGCCTTCCTGTCATTGTCTGCATCAACAAGATCGACCGTCCCGAAGCAAGACCTGACGATGTAATCGACGAAGTTCTTGAACTTTTCATCGATCTTGGCGCATCTGACGATCAGCTTGAGTGCCCGTTTGTATATGCATCCGCCAAAGCAGGAGTTGCATGCCTTGATCTGTCTGATCCGCAGCAGGACATGAAACCGTTATTTGAAACGATCCTCGAATATATTCCCGCTCCGGAAGGAGATCCTGAAGCTCCGACGCAGGTGCTGATCAGCACGATCGATTACAACGAATATGTCGGACGTATCGGTATCGGAAAAGTGGATAACGGAACGATCAGTGTGAATCAGGATATGATACTTGTCAATCACCATGATCCGGACAAACAGCAGAAAGTAAAGATCAGTAAATTATATGAATTTGACGGATTGAGCAAAACAGAAGTTAAAAGTGCAACGATCGGATCGATCGTCGCTATTTCCGGTATTTCTGATATATCGATCGGAGATACGCTTTGTTCTCCTGAAAAAGCAGAGGCAATTCCTTTCCAGAAAATTTCAGAACCGACGATTGCGATGCAGTTTATTGTAAACGACAGTCCTTTTGCCGGACAGGAAGGAAAATATGTAACTTCCCGCCATCTGCGTGACCGCCTGTTTAAAGAGCTGAACACAGACGTAAGTCTTCGAGTGGAAGAAATGGAAAATACAGACAGTTTTAAAGTGTCGGGACGCGGAGAACTTCATTTGTCCGTTTTGATTGAAAATATGCGCCGCGAAGGATATGAGTTTGCAGTAAGCAAAGCGGAAGTTCTCTATCATACGGATGAAAACGGAAAGAAACTTGAGCCGATCGAGACAGCTTATATTGATGTGCCGGATGAATTTACAGGAGTTGTAATCGAAAAACTCGGCCAAAGAAAAGGAGAACTTCGCAATATGGGAGTTTCCAACGGCGGTTACACACGTCTTGAGTTTTCCATTCCGTCCAGAGGATTGATCGGATATCGCGGAGAATTTATGACAGATACAAAAGGAAACGGTATCATTAATACAAGCTTCGACGGATATGAGCCGTACAAAGGCGATATCCAGTATCGTAAGCAGGGATCGCTTATCGCATTTGAGACAGGTGAATCTGTAACTTATGGTTTATACAGCGCGCAGGAACGCGGAACTTTGTTTATCGGACCGGGAGAAAAGGTTTATTCAGGTATGGTGATCGGCCAGAATGGAAAAACAGATGATATTGAGTTGAACGTATGTAAGACAAAGCATCTGACAAATACACGTTCCTCCAGCGCAGATGAAGCTTTGAGACTGACTCCGCCTAAAATTTTAAGTCTTGAGCAGGCTCTTGATTTTATCGACACCGACGAGCTTTTGGAGGTGACGCCGAAGACGCTGCGTATCCGCAAAAAAATCCTGGATTCAAGGATGCGGAAGAGAAGTATGATGAAATAAATTATGAAAATTTAATGAAATTTGAAGAATTTACAGAATTCAAAACGATTTATTATATACATTAGAGCTGTTCTGTGTTATAATATTTTCATAATATAAACATCCTTTTTACACATGTTTATGTTAAGTATATACAAAAAGGAGTTGAACAGCATGAATTTTATCATCAGCGGAAAAAACATTGAAGTAACACCGGGGCTTAAAGAGGCTATCGAACAAAAGTTAGGAAAACTTGAGAGGTATTTCACTCCTGAAACAGAAATCATCGTAACGCTTAGCGTGGAAAAAGGACGTCAGAAAATCGAAGTGACGATTCCTGTAAAAGGATCTATCATCCGCTCCGAGCAGACGAGCAGCGACATGTATGTGTCGATCGACCTTGTAGAAGAGGTTATTGAACGGCAGCTTCGTAAATATAAAAACAAACTTGTTGCGAAAAGCCAGGGACATCCTACTGCTGCTGTTCCGTCAGGAAGCATTAAAAAAGAGTTTATCGAATCCGACGACGAGTCATCTGATGACGATGAAATCCGCATCGTCCGCACGAAAAAGTTTGGTATTAAACCGATGTTCCCTGAAGATGCCTGCATCCAGATGGAACTGCTCGGACATAGCTTTTTCGTTTTCTCAAACGCAGAAACAGATGAAGTAAATGTTGTATACAAAAGAAAGGACGGATCTTTCGGACTGATCGAGCCGGAATTTTCATAAACTGACCGAATTGTCATTTTTCATCAGTAAACAGAATTAACGTACAGAACGCCCGCAAAACTGTTCGCACTGTTTTGCGGGCGCTTTGACTGTTGTGTAGCTGCCCCCCCGATAAGTTGTCTTGAAAGGTTTATGAGGAACTTCACATGAAAGATAAAATCAAATTATTGTCAATAGCCGCAGTATTTGTTTTATTGATATGCGCGGGATATTCGATACTTAGTTTTAAGCAGACTGATTTACAAAGTATCTTAAAAAAGGAAAGTTCTAAAAAAGATTTATTTATTGATCATAATGAGAGCAGAGTTTGTTCCATACAATATGAGGCGAAGGATAACCGGATAGAGAAGATTTATTTTGAATTTGCCGATAAATATATATTTGATATGGAGTCTAAGTTTTCGGTTTATTATGACAGCAATTATTTAATGATAGACTCTTTTGAATATGAGGTGTTAAAAAACAATCTGATCCATACGAAGTGTATTGAAAAGGGGAATGCACCTGCATCGTCATATCATGGAGTTATATCATGGTATAATAAATTCAATGTAGCCGGCTGTAACGTGACAAAAGTTACGATAGGTTTCAAGGTGATCGATCCGGAAATCGACCTGTCAAATATTACAGAGATTTTATCTTTGCATGAGGAATAAAGACGGGTATGATCTGACGAACCGGTTATCGAGAAACTGTAACAGTTCAGCCCACGCCATTCGTAAAACCGCACTGTGCGCTTATCGTGGCTGAATTGTTACGAGAAACTTTGTGAAAAGGATATCATATGTTGAGATGCGAACTCAAATGTGATATCCTTTTTTGAGTAGAGAAAAATCCGTTTTTGATTCAATAATGAGCCGCAGGAAAAAAACTTGTAGTGAACGATTGTTTTTGAAACGTGAAATGATACAGGCAGGAGGAAAATAAAATGATTAAAATAATGATGCATGGATGCAACGGAAAAATGGGAAGGATGATCACGGAGATCGTAAAAAATGATGAAAATGCCGTTATTACGGCAGGTGTTGACACATATACAGAAACGCCGAATGATTATCCGGTATTTGATTCGGTGGAAAAATGTACGGAAGACGCAGATGTTGTGATCGATTTTTCAAATGCGGGAGCAGTGGATTCGCTTTTGGATTATTGCGTGGATAAGAAACTTCCGGTTGTGCTTTGCACGACAGGACTTTCGGAAGAGCAGCTTGCAAAAGCAGAGAAGGCGGCAGAGAAGACGGCGGTGTTAAAGTCGGCGAATATGTCTCTTGGAATTAATCTCCTTTTAAAACTTTTAAAAGATGCGGCAAAAGTGCTTGCTCCGGCGGGATATGATATTGAACTTGTGGAAAAACATCACAATCAGAAACTGGATGCCCCGAGCGGAACAGCGCTTGCACTTGCGGATTCGGTGAATGAAGCGCTTGGAAACGAATATCATTATGTATATGACAGAAGCACTGTCCGCCAGAAACGTGATGCAAAAGAAATCGGAATTTCAGCTCTTCGCGGAGGTACGATCGTAGGGGAACATGAGGTGATCTTTGCGGGAACAGACGAAGTGATCGAATTTAAACATACGGCATACTCGAGAAGCGTATTCGGAAAAGGCGCTGTCGAGGCGGCAAAATTCCTTGCCGGAAAAGAAAGCGGTATGTATGATATGAGCGATGTGGTCGGATTGTGACATCCGACGTACATGAGAGATATAAATTGTGCGGTGTATTGTGGAACAAGGGGGCAGACAAGCATGAAAGAAGAATATAAAGAACTGAAAGAACTCCAGAAACGGTATTTGACCCGATTGTCAGACTTATATCCGACAATCGCGGCGGCATCGACGGAGATCATCAATCTTCAGGCGATTTTGAATCTGCCGAAAGGAACAGAACATTTTCTGACAGATGTACACGGTGAGTATGAGGCTTTTTCTCATGTTTTAAAAAACGGATCCGGATCTGTCCGAAGAAAGATCGAGGATGTGTTCGGAAATACGATGAGTGCCGCAGATAAGAAATCTTTGGCAACGCTGATCTATTATCCGAGAGCAAAGATGGACCTGATCCGGCAGACAGAGACGAATATGGAAGACTGGTATAAAGTACATCTATATCGTTTGATCGAAGTTGCCAAAAGAGCGGCGAGCAAGTATACGCGGTCGAAAGTAAGAAAGGCGCTTCCCCCAAATTTTGCTTATGTGATCGAGGAACTGATCACGGAGAAAGCGGAGGTACATGATAAGGAATCATATTATAATGAGATTATTTCAACGATTATACGGATCGGAAGAGCAGAAGATTTTATCGAGGCAATTTCAGAGTTGATCCAAAGGACCGTTGTAGATCATCTGCATATTGTCGGCGATATTTATGACAGAGGTCCCGGTCCTCATATTATTATGGATAAACTGATGTCTTATCACTCTGTCGATATTCAGTGGGGAAATCATGATATACTTTGGATGGGAGCGGCTGCGGGACAATGGGGCTGTATTGCGAATGTGATCCGCATCTGTGCACGTTACGGAAATCTCGATATTTTGGAGGATGGATATGGGATCAATCTTCTTCCTCTGGCAGCATTTGCCCTTCGGATTTACGGGGATGATCCGTGTATTTGTTTTCGGTTAAAAGCGGTTGAAGGGATAGATCCTGATGAGATGCAAATGAATATGAGGATTCATAAAGCAATCTCCATCATTCAATTTAAAGTGGAAGGGCAGATCATCCGTCGGCAGAAAGCATTTCATTTAGAAAACAGGGCGCTTTTGCACAGAATTGATTTTGAAAAAGGTACGATTGAACTGGACGGAAAGAAATATCCGCTTTTGGATACGGCGTTTCCTACAGTCGATCCGAAAGATCCGTACGCTTTTACTCAAGAGGAAGAGGAGATCATGAAGCGGCTTGAAAAGGCGTTTCTGCACTGTGAGAAGCTTCAAAGGCATATGAGGTTTTTGCTGAACAAGGGAAGTTTGTATAAAGTTTACAATGATAATCTTCTCTATCACGGATGTGTTCCGCTCACAGAAGACGGAAAATTGAAAGAAATTCGGCTTTTCGGCAAGTCTTACGGTGGAAAAGAACTTTATGATGTTCTGGATTCTTATGTGAGAAAAGGCTTTTTTGCTCTTGATGAGAATGAAAGGCAGGATGGAAAGGACATCATGTGGTATATATGGCTGCATCCTGATTCTCCGCTTTTCGGAAAAGATAAGATGGCAACTTTTGAACGGTATTTTCTGCAAGATGCGGAAACTCACATAGAGAAAAAGAATCCGTATTACTCCCTGCTTGAAAATGAAAAAGTTATCAATCAGATATTGGAAGAGTTTGGGTTAGACCCGGCGGTGTCTCATATTGTCAACGGACATGTTCCGGTGAAACGAAAAGACGGGGAAAATCCCGTGAAATGCGGCGGGAAAGTGCTTGTGATCGACGGCGGATTTTCCAAAGCGTATCAGAAAGAAACCGGAATTGCAGGTTATACGTTGATCTTTAATTCATATGGACTTCTGCTTGTTGCGCACGTGCCGTTTGAATCTACAGAGTCGGCGATCGCAAAGGAAAAAGATATCCATTCCGAAACGATGATAGTGAAAAGAGTCAGGGAGAGGCTTTTAGTCGGAGATACGGATATCGGTGAGGAACTCAAACGTCAGGTAAAAGATCTTGAACGACTGCTTGTCGCATACAGAAACGGTGAGCTCAGAGAAAAACGATAGCAGGTATCGGATATATAACAGAACATAAAGAGAATATAAAACAGATAAATAAAAGTGAGGTTTGTATGGGAAAAGAAGAAATTCAGGAGTCAGAACCGCTTCGGATCTATTTGAATGAGATAGGGGAGATTCCTCTGTTGGACGAGACGGAAGAAAAAGAATTGGGCAGAAGAATCTCAGACGGAGACGAATCCGCAAGAGCGAGACTGGAAGAAGGGAATCTTCGTCTCGTCGTTTCTATCGCAAAACATTATACGGGAAGAGGTTTGCCGTTAATGGATCTGATTCAGGAAGGAAATATCGGATTGATGCATGCTGCCGAAAAGTATGACTATACGAAAGATAACCGTTTTTCAACTTACGCGTCATGGTGGATCAAAGAGGCAATTACAAGAGCCATCGATCAGCAGTCAAGAGAAATTCGAGTTCCGGTTCACGTTGCGGAAAATATAAAACGGGTGCAAAAAGCAGCAAAAGAACTGCAGCAGGAATTCGGAAGAGAAGCAGAACCGGGGGAGATTGCAAAGAAGCTTGGCGACCGGACAGAAGAGGAAGTGAAAAATATTCTTTCTTATATTCGAAATCCGGTATCTTTGGAAACTCCGGTAGGGGAAGATGGCGAGGACAGTCTTGGAGATTTTGTAGAAGACAGATCTGAGACGACGCCGGAAGATGCGATGGACGTTCTTGTCAGGAAAGAAGAAGTACAAGAACTTCTTGAAACTTTGAACGACAGAGAGAAAGAAGTGATCAGCCTTCGGTTTGGATTGGGGAAAGACCGCACATATACATTAGAAGAAATCGGTGAAAGTCTTGGTATAACAAGAGAGCGTGTGCGTCAGATTGAATCAAAAGCGATGGAAAAACTGAGGAAAAAGGCTCTGTAGCAAAAAGAAAAAATCCCGAATGTATAAATATTGAAAATATTGCAGATATTAGAACTACAACAATATTTATGGAAAGGGAGATATTCTTATGAAAAAAATGAAACAACTCATTTTGCTGACGCTCTGTGTGTTCACTTTGTTTGGCATGACAGCATGTGCGGGCAAAGATAAAACAGATAATGCGGCGGATCAGACGACAACGGATAAAGACAGAGACAACGATCGCAACGATGCGTCGGACAAGTCAGATAAAAAAGGAGACGGTATTCTTGATGATGCGGTAAATGATGTGACTCAGGGAGTTGATGACGTAACAGATGATGTCACAGACGGAATTGACGATGTGACAGACGATGTCACAGACGGTGTTGACAATGCGGCGGATGATCTGACTGATGAAAACGGAGCGAAAAAAGAAGGCGACCGTATGAAAAATACAGATCAGGGAGATGCAACAGGAAATGCCGATGACTCTATGAGATAGTTTTTTGTCGCATGATAAGAACAGTTATAAAATAATCGGGATTGATTCGACCGCAGAGAGAAGGAACTTTATGTCTGCGGTCGATCTTGTAATAGTGTAAACAATACATAAGGAGAAGGGCAGATGAAATTCAGACCGTGCATTGATATTCATAACGGAAAAGTAAAACAGATCGTCGGCGGCAGCTTAAAAGATGAGGGGAACATGGCAAAGACGAATTTCGCATCTGATTTAAACGCCGCATTTTATGCGAATATGTATAAGGAAGATTGTCTGAGAGGAGGTCATATTATTCTTTTAAACAGCCGGCAGTCAGAATATTATGAACAGACAAAACAACAGGCGAAAGAGGCTCTTCGTGTTTATCCGAAAGGACTGCAGATAGGAGGAGGGATTACAGACGAGAATGCATATGAATATATAGAATGCGGAGCGAGCCATGTGATCGTCACATCGTATGTGTTTCGCGGAGGAGAATTTTGCAGAGAAAATCTAAAGAAGCTTGTTCATGCCGTAGGAAAAGAGCATATCGTGCTCGATTTGAGCTGCCGAAAACAAGGTGAAGATTATTATGTAGTTACAGATCGTTGGCAAAAATATACGAATCTACGTTTGAACGCCGCTGTTCTTGAGGAATTATCTTCTTATTGTGATGAGTTTTTGATCCACGGCGTTGATGTAGAGGGAAAACGATCGGGAATGGAAGAACAACTTGTACATATGCTTGGGCAATGGGGAAAAATTCCGATTACATACGCCGGAGGAATCAGTTCGGAAGACGATTTGGAACGGTTTCGGAGTTTGGGCGGCGGACAACTTGACTTTACGATAGGAAGCGCCCTCGATCTTTTCGGAGGAACTGTTTCATATAGAAAAATTGTGAACAAATATAACTGATGAAAAGATGCATAACAGGTGACTATTTGAGAAAAAATGGTATATTTTAAAAGGTCTGTTTGGTATTAATAGATAGAAAAGAGCATGATATAAGCGGCGCAAATGTACAACAAGCAATACAAATGTATAAATTGACATTTTTGAGAAAATTTGCTATTCTGATAAAGAGCAAAGACATAGATGGCAGCTTTGAGCGGGTGGATCAGATATTTTCTATGCATTATGCCGGAAAATATCCGATCTTTTTTTCTGCCTGTATTCGGCGTGGCGTCTTGTATAGAGATATGCCATGATATAGAAAACAGATATGCTGCTTCGGTCTGATATTATGATAAAGGAGTGGAAGAATGCAAAAGAAGATTAGAAAGATCGTATCATCGATTCTTGCTTCCTGCATGGTTATTAGCGCATTTGCGGGCATAGCTCCGCAAAAAGCAGAGGCGAAGACAACGCTTGTCAATGTTGCCGTTAACGGTACGGTAAGTACGCAGAACGGTGAGAATGGAAGTTATGTAATCGGAAACATCAATGACGGTGATCCGAAAACAAGCTGGCAGACACAAGGAACGTGGCCTGCAACGGCTGTGATCCAGTTGGATAAAGGACGCAGTATTTCAAAAGTGGCTGTAGAACTTGGCGAAGACGGGGATAACAGTACAGGAAGAACGGCGCTTGTGACAGTTCAGTATGCACAGAACGGCATTACAACGGATTTGATTGATTTCGGAAGCAAGAGAATGACGGTAGATTCAAAAGAAGAGTTTACAGCGGACGTGCCGAAGTCGGCAACGCATATTTATGTAACGCTTTCCGATCCGCAGAATTCTGATGGAAGTCAGGGCGCGTTCTGGCCGTCGGTTCAGGAAGTGGAAGTGTTTGAAGAGCAGGAAGAAAAAGTGTCTGATTACAATAACATTGCAAATCAGGCGAAGATCACAACAGACGGAAACGAAAATCAATCTGAAGGATCAGCAAACCTTGTTGACGGAAACGACAAAACATTGTATAAGTTCCACAATGAAGCGCAGACTTCAGAGAAGTACATCGCTTTGAATTTTGACGAGGCAAGAACGATGGATGCGTTCCGCATTGCTTTTGAGCATGTGGGAGATACGGACAGTGTTGATTTCGCGTTCGAGTACAGCATCCTGGCGAAGAAAGCAGGAGACAGCGATTATACGAAGATTGCAGATCACCAGAAGGCAAACCGTACAGATAATTATGCGCAGGTTTATAAGTTTAATGCCGCGCAGTATTCAGAAGTGAAGATTGTTATGCATTCTTGTAAGACACAGGGCGGAACGCAGAACGGATGGCCGGCAGTGGCAGAGTTTGAGGTGTACGGAAGCGAGATCGAAGTACAGGATACAGGCAGTATCGCATTTAAGAAACCGGTACATACGCCGTCTGGAAAAAATACGGCGAAAAATATTACGGACGGAAGCAAAAAGACACAGTGGACCGGCGCATATTATCCGTCTTATGTAGATATTGATCTGGAGAAAAATTATAACCTTGATACGGTAGAAGTATATACACCGGAGAATGGATATTCTCAGTATACGATCTATACAAGTATGGACGGAAGAGATTTTGATAAACTGGCAGAGAAGACATCAAAAGATTCCTGTGATGCTGAAAAGGGAGAAGTTTACCAGGCGGAAGGAAAAGAAGCGAGAATCGTCCGCGTTTATATGGAATATAATTCCGCGTCTACGGCGGCTGTACTGAACGAAGTCCGTGTGACAGGAAAAGAGAGCAAGTCAGAAGTTCAGAAAAGACCTGAGATCAATACAGTAAAATATGAATGGTCAGAATATAATGTAGAGATTACAGAAAATGATACGAAAAACGAAGTTTACGGTATTATCGAAAGAAGACTCGGAAAAGCTTACAAAGACTGGTTTAAGCTTGAACTTGCGGAGAATCCGAAAAAGAACGGTTATGATTACTTTGAACTTTCCATGGATGGAGATCAGGTGAAAATCAAAGGAAACGACGGTGTTTCTCTTGCGACAGGACTGAACCATTATCTGAAATATTTCTGTCAGGTAAATCTTTCACAAGTGGGAGATCAGGCAGATATGCCGGAAAATAAACCTGTTGTGACAGAAAAAGTATTTAAAGAGACGAAGGCGGAAGTCCGCTACTCTTATAACTACTGTACGCTTTCTTATTCTATGGCGTTCTGGGGAGAGCAGGAATGGCGTGACGAGTTAGACTGGCTGGCGTTAAACGGCGTGAACGTCGTTCTTGACGCGACAGCGCAGGAAGAAGTATGGAGAAGATTTTTAGGAGAACTTGGATATTCTCACGAAGATATTAAAGACTTTATTGCAGGACCTGCATATTATGCGTGGGCATCTATGGCGAACATTTCCGGTTTCGGAGGCCCGG
>ENA-OQKP01001354-OQKP01001354.1-human-gut-metagenome-genome-assembly--contig:-NODE-1354-length-11241-cov-2.454652_pt1 | contig 11241 bp, 8 predicted proteins | sample MGYA00242780_ERZ504802 | MGnify/ENA primary metagenome ERZ504802 (study PRJEB26092, sample SAMD00036406) | human gut metagenome | host: Homo sapiens | study: EMG produced TPA metagenomics assembly of... | reverse complement strand
AACTAATGTAGTAATGAGAATGATTGAAGTGAAAGATGTTCTGAAAAAAAAAGTTAATTTGATGATTTATAAGCTCAGGCAGTACTTTGATGATCGTGAGAGCAGCGATGATATGGAAAGCATTATTCTTCATCTGTTAGAGGAATGGAAGAAGACACAGGAGGACATACAGTGATGGAAGAAGGATTAAAGTTTGATTATTATTATGGAGTACAATCGGAACAGTTTTCATTCTATCGGATTCCAAGATTGCTAATAAAAGATCAGCATTTTAAAGGATTGTCCAGTGATGCAAAGCTTCTGTATGGACTTATGTTAGACAGAATGGCTTTATCAATGAAGAATCACTGGTTGGATAATGAGAATAGAGCATATATTATTTATTCCATCAGTAATGTGATGGACGATATTAATTGTTCAAAACCTACATGTGTGAAAATCATGAAGGAATTGGATTCATTTGGTCTGATTGAACGAAAAAGAAAAGGGTTAGGAAAGCCAGATATTATCTATGTAAAAAATTTTGCTGTGCTTGAAGATAGTCAGGAACAAGATGAAGAAAGCTCCGATTTTGCGGATACATTTGAAGAAAATAAGCCTGTAATGAGTAATGAGAATATTACTAGTGAGGGTAAACAAGATGAACTTCCAGAAGTAAAAGATTTTAACTTCAATAATGAAGCATACGGTTTAGAGATGGTCGAAACTGAGGAGATTTTTAAAGAAAAAGAGCAAATTTCACCCAATGTAGGCGTTAATTCGGGCATAAGTAAAAAAAGTGAACTCCCAGAAGTAAAAGATTTTAACTTCTGGAATGAAAAAACATTAACTTCTGGTGGAAAAGAATCTTTACCTCTGGAGGTTAAAAACCTAGCCCCTAATTATAACAATAATAATTATAACAATCAGAGTTATAACTATATCAATCAATCTTATCAATCTAATCTATCTAGTCAGGCAGATCAGGCTTGTAATGATGAGATAGATACGATTGGTAATACTGATGCCTACATACAGCAAATCAAAAAGAATCTGGATTATGACTTTTATATGACTAATGATGTAGTATATATGGATAAGGATCTACTAAAGGAGTTGTTTGTCATTATCTGCGATGTGGTTTGTACAAAAAGTGAGACTATCAAAATTAGCGGTTATGTATACTCTTGTGACTATGTGAGATCCAAGTTTTTGCGGTTAACAAGTAATCATGTTATGTACGTCATGGATTGCATAAAAAATACAACTACAAAAATAGCAAACATAAAAGCCTATCTGCTTGTTGCACTTTTTAATGCACCAAGCACTATTGATCACTATTATCAGCAGGAAATACGGCATTACGCAGATTCTGATGTGCAAGAAGTATGCTGATAAGAAATGGTTAAGTATAGCAGAAGATTAGGTTATTGATAAACTTCTGGACAAATTGTCCAGAAGTGAAAACTGAATACAAAATCACGAAAAGAGCGGTCAAATCATGTTTGGCGGCTCTTTTTCTGCCCATATAGGGCAGATCAACAACATGGGAGGCTGCGAATGGAAAATATAAATCAGCTAACAGAGAAAGATGTTACTGAGATATTGAGCCAACGGGAAGAATTGTTGGAAGGATATCGTAAGAGACTAGAAATGCTTTCAAGAGAATATGAAGATGCAGGAGAGTTGATTGAAATGTTACAGTTGAGAAGTCCGTCAAATGATCAGGAAGGAAGCAAGGGCCAAGAAATAAAAGGGTTGGATGATATTTATATGCTTTATGAAAAGCAAAAGAAAAATTATCAGAAAGAAATTTACAAGAATATGCTTCAGATTGTAGACTCCATAGATCAGGTGAAGCATGTTTATTTGTATTACCTACAACTATCACCGAGGGAGCAGGAAATATTAAAATCAATTTATATAGATAAAAAGCCATATAAAGCTATCATAACGGAGGGAATGTCTGAGCAAACAATTAACAGATTGAGAAAGAAGGCGATTCAAAAAATTATTCATAGATTGGAAAAAGATAATCAGGCGGAGCAGGAAGAGTAAGAGCCTACTTCTGGACAATTTGTCCAGAAGTTATAAAAATAGGTTACATGCGTTTGGATAGCGGTGTTGAGAAAAATTTATATTATTGATCGTTGGTAGACTAATAAAGAACGTATTATAAGATATAGTTTATAATAGTTTGTGTAAACTCAAAAGTTAGGGTTTCAATTGAAAAAGGAACCAATTTCTTGTAAAGTGTTAACCCTTTTCCTGCCTTCCGGCAGGACAGGTGCGGGCAGCGCCAGGAAATGGGTCAAAGGATACGTCCCTTGCAGGTTCTCAGGGTAGCGTCCTGTGCCCCCCGGAGGGCTTAGCGTTCGATATATTTGCAATTTTCAAGGTTCACCAGAGCCTATATTTTTGAGACTCTTTTTTCATAGGTCACTTGACACTACCCGGGCTTTGCATCCAATTGAAGCTGCGTATTATCATCAGCCTCACTTGAAAGGTCGTCAGGATTACGGGCATCAGATACTTGCTGTAATGCTTGTATGTAACGGAAAGATCTTTAATTATGAGATGATTATGTATGACAAGTCAAAATCAAAGATTCAACTTGTACAGGATATCGCAGATGAACTTCCGACTGCTCCAACTCTTTCTTATTTTCTCTGCGACAGCTGGTACACAAGCGTTGACATCATGGAAAGTTTTATTAAAAAGGGATTTTATACCATTGGAGCATTGCGAACCAACCGCATTCTATATCCGAAAGAAATTCGCAGCAAAGCAAGCGAAATTGCGCAAACTCTCAAGCCTTCCGATACCAGCCTCGTGACCGTTGGTGGTCGTGAATTTTATATATGGCGCTATGAGGGAAAGCTCAATGGCATTACAAATGCTGTAGTATTGCTAAGTTATTCGAAAAATGCATTTGGTCAAAAGCAGGCATTACGGATGTTCATTTCAACGAATGTTGATCTTTCGACACAAGATATACTGGAGATATACGTTAGTCGATGGCCAATTGAAGTATTCTTTCGAAGCAGCAAGAGTAAGCTGGGATTAGACACTTATCAAGTCCGGAGTCAAAAAGGGATTGATCGATACTGGCTAATCATGTCATTAACGCATTACTTATGCTGCATTTGCAAAGGGGGATACTGTTCCTTTGAAGCATTTTCACAAGCTACATTAGGATGTTTTGTGCATTTTTCAAAATTTACTCATTTATAGTTATAAATATATCACCAGAAAAGAGGAACTAATAGTAAACTTAAAATGGTTAAGCGTACAATGTATGGACGTTGTAGCAAAGAACTACTTGAGGCAAAGCTGATGTATCAAGGTGTTGCTAAATACTAATCAATGCGGAAGAACCATTTTTATTTTACAATTTACATATATCAGCGAGGTATAATGTTATACTGATCATGGTTTTATACCATGGTGGTCTCAGAGAACGCGGAATCGGGCATGATTGAGGTTCTCTGGGGCCATTCCTTTTTATACGCTAATGGGACAGTATACAGGGCTATTTCGAGACATGCAAGGAGATCTGTAATTTTGCCACTTCGATGTATGCTTGGTTCTTCCTGTTCATCTTGATCATTTTCTAAATCAAAATCGTTTAGTTCCGTTGGACGCAAGGTAGATATTTTCTTACATCAGAAAAGAGGCATATTCTTCAAGAGAGAAAACAGAAAAAGCTGACGAACATATAGATAGAAGAGGAAGATGAAGACGTTGATTTCTAAGAAAACACAGTACTTATATTTTTTTACAACAACTAACTAATAGAAAAGAAAAAATAAAAAGTTAAAAATAAACTAGGAAGTTATTGACAAAACTAAAAGACTGATATATAATCTGCGTAAAGATACATATAGGAGGTCAGTATATAATGAAGGATTATACAACTGGACCCATTTGAATATTTAAAGAAAGAAAATGATGAAGTCGCTTTAGAATTTTTAGAAAGGAGAGAAAATGCCTTAGCAAAATATGCAGCAAAAATAAAAATTATTGATGAAAATAATGAATTGACAAATTCGAAAGAAGAAATAATTCGAAGTATTATACATATGTCCTAGAGGGAGCCATCGGGACAGGGACGGTGGCTTACAATGTGTCCCTACTGGCTCGATATGTGTACCCTGTAAAAAAGTCTGAAAGTTCAAGAAAAGAGCTTTCAGGCTTTTTTGTGTTTTTATTTGAATGCAATTGAGTTGAAAAAAGAACGAAGGTTCACAAACTTGATCCACCAGGGACACTAATCTGACCACCGTGCCTGTCCCCAATATGGTCTTAATCTTAGGTGTGAATGCGCCAAAGAATATTGAACGTCCGTGCAGCAAGATAATGTATGAATTAAAATTTCCAACATCGTCTAACAAATAACAAAGAAATTTTCTAAGGAGGAAATCTATTATGAAGATGAAGGGGATTGCTTTTGGAATTGCAATGTCGGCTTTAATGTCTGTTACAGCTTTGGTCGGTAAAACGGATAGTGGAAGCTCTGGAGGATGCACCTTAATATAGTAACATTGACAGACAAGAAATAGAAAATATAGAAACTGCTGTGGTAAATTGGCAGGCTATATTTGCTATTTCCTTAGTTAGGAGGAAAAATATGAAATTTTTGCATAAACTTAATTATGTGCTGTTGATTTTATGTTTATCCTGTACTGCATATGCCAATGAAGTAAAAGAAGAAAAAGAAATAGTGGATACGGAGTATCAGTTTACTCATGAGTATATGGCAAAGGGCGAAAATGGATACTATCTTTGTATCGGTTCCTTCCTTTTTTACTGGGAAGAGGGAATGGATGAAGCAACTCCGTTATGCTCAAAAATTGATTGCATGCACCAGTATGAGGAAGATCGGGAAAAGGCAAGAGAGTGCGAAGCGTATGTAGGCTATACTTTAATGAATCTGTTGGATTATTATGATGGAAAACTGTATACATTTGGCGTAGACTGGGAACATGGACGAAGCATCATTCAGTATGTTATGGATGCAGATGGAACAAATCGTGAAAAAAATGATGAATATAAATATTATGATTATGTATCAGGCTGGAGTCCACGTTACCATAAAGGGTATCTGTACTATGCTACCGTAGAAGCAGAGCCGCTTGGAGAAGGCTATGTGAATAAAGTTTCAAAATTATGGCGAAAAATCGCAGATGGAAGTGAAGAAGCTGAGGAACTATTTGAGACGGACTACAAAGCAGAATCAAAGGTAGCGTTCGACAGTGGATTTGTCATGCCTTTTTACTTATATAAGGATTATGCATACTTTGCGACGATGCGTGAGGATGGATGTTATCAGCGTTATGTCTATGATCTAAAAGAGAAAAAAGCAACGGCGCTTCCTTATCGGTATGAGGACGCTGTAAATATGATGGTCCGTGGATTCTATGAGGATAAGATGATTTATTCCTATGCTTTTGAACATGATGACAGAGAGGAAGGCAAAAATGTGTTTATCAGCAACCTGGATGGAAGTGAGGAAGAACTTTTATTTACTGCGAAACCTTCGTTTTTCTTTGCAGGTATGGATGACAAATATGTCTATTTGGATGATGGTCAATGTGAGGCGATAATAAACGGAGAGAAGCATACGCGCACCATATATATTTATGACAAAAATACAGGAGAACTGATGTGGGAGTATGATATGATCAATCCGACGATATTAGCCTGGGGACTGGGCGATGAAAATTACCTGTTTTATCTGGCAACAGGCGATACGGTGTATGCACTTGATAAGAAATCACTGATTCCAGGACAGGAACCAGTAACAAAGCTCATTGTAGAAGCTCCAAATGATATTTTTTAATCATGGATTTGAGCACGTAACGGAATGAAATGGATGGAAATGAACGGAAAAGAACGGAAAGTGAGGCAAGAATGCTGTGGAATGAAATAAAAAAGTTTTGGCAGTACCGTTCGCTGATTGTGATTTTGATACTGGCACTCTTGCTGAATCTTGGAGTGTTCGTGTATAGTCAGCGTGGAAACCGTTTGCTGCGGTCAGAATGGGGACATGTTGTTGAACTGACACAGGCATTTTCCGATGTGGAAGAGGCACAGGCCTATGTAGCAGAAAAACAGGATCAACTCATTCAGGCTACGATGGCGCCGCAGACGGATACAGCGGATTTTGAGGAATTGGAGAAGGAATGGAATCGGAAGGGTACCATCTTGTATTGGTTTCGGGACCGTTTACAATATGTCAGTTCATATGAAAAGTTTCTGAATCAGATGGAAGCACAGGCAGCAAAGAGTAGTCAAATCTCCATTTTTAAGCAGGACCCATTTACGGTAAATCGTGCGCAGAAAACGTGGGAAGCATTTGAAAAATTGAAAGGTACCCAATTGGAGCTGCTTGTATCAGAAGGATTTTCGGGCTTGTTTGACTATCAGGCGGCAGATTATATTGTGGTTGTGAGCTTGTTACTTCTTTCAACATCAATCCTGTTAAGCGATAGTGATCAGAGAAAAATGATTCGCTCTTGCAAATGCGGAAGATATCGTTTGTCAGCAGTGAAGCTTGTGAGTGCATTGTTTTATGGCACCTGCTATACGATCATTACCTATGTGAGCTTAATTCTTCTGGCGTTTTATTTGTATGGAACGGATGGTTGGTCGGCTCCGGTTCAATCAATTGAGGCATTCCGAAATTGTTCCCTTTCGCTTACCTGTGGGCAATTCTTAGTATTGGCGTATATTGGAAAGCTCATAGCTGCTTTGTTTGTCATTTTATTTTTTTCAGCAGTAACAACCGTGGCAGGAAGTATGACAGGCGGGTATGTCTTTTCGATTCTGCTTTATATGATAAGTGTATGGCGTTATCAGAAGCTGCCCGTACTTGCCTCTACCGTGTGGCTCAAGAAGGTGAATCTGGCGGCAGTGTTTGATTGTTCGGCGTGGTTTGGTCATTATGAAGTGTTGGCGCTTGGAGAGAAAGCAATACCGCTGGCTCCAATCATAATCATTTATTGGGTTGTGGGAAGCATTGGCTGTTGGTTTCTTGCATGGATTGCAGGCGCAAAGAATCAGGGCAAACGACAACTCAGAAAGTTACGAGTTGCCGGTGTTGACAGACTGTGGAATCGTTTTGTGGAGCATGTCTTAGTCGGGCATACAAGTGTATTTTTTCATACCTGCTATCAGTTTGCAGTAACGTTTCGTGGTGTACTGTTATATATTGCAGCAGTGATTTGTACATTTGTATGTTTACAAAATCTTGAGGCACCGATTCAGGATGAGCAAACAGTAACCTATCAGAGCTATCTGATGACAGTAGGAGGAAGCTGGAGTGAAGAGACCGATCAATTTGTTCAAGAGGAAGGGGAACGATTATCGGACATGAAAGAGGTGCCATGGTCAAAACGAGAGGCATTTCGCCAGATAACAGACCAGAATGAACGTGCCAGATCGCTGTATGAGCGGGGAAATGCAGTGGAAACGGTTGGCATTGTGGATGAAAATATGGTTGAATCCGTATTTCACAATTCAAACGAAAAGGTAATTTATGCAGTAATCTGTCTGCTGTTTCAGTGCATTGGTATTTCCTTTATTGTGTCTGGTGATGCACCTATGCGTGTGGTATTAAGAACCTGCAAAAAGGGACGAGGCGTGCTGTATCGCAGAAAATGTCTGCTTTCGCTGGGGTATTCTCTAATCTTATATTTGACTGTCTTTTTGTGTTATCTGACGCGTAAATGGGTATTGTGGAATCCGAGTGCATTGCAGCTGCTTATACAAAATGCAAGCATTTATGAATGGGCTTCCATAAAGATCTCATTTGCACAGGCAATGATGATAGATGTCTGCTATATTGCAGTAGGAATGATTACGGTGACAGCTGTATTGCTTTTTTTGTTTACTCGAATTTCAAAAAAAGGGCTAGGCTTTGGTGTGGGCTTTTCTGTAACGGTATTGCCGATGGCAGTGGCTTTGTTTCAGCCGGAGATTAGCCGAGTGACCTTTGATCATTGCTTTTTGTATGTGCAGGAGTTAAGTTCTGCTTCGATATCCGGCGAATTTGCTTACGTAGTTGCTTGTCTTGGAATAGCAGTGGTATCGTTTATTTGCGCAGAGCGTGTATTTTGCACAGGACACGTAGTTGGACAGAATAGGAAAGAAGCGAAGATAAGAAATGATAAGAAAGAATGAGAGAGGATAAGAGAAGATGGAAAGTGAGCTGACGATTTCGCAGGTAACAAAAATCTATGGAAATGACAAGCGTGCGCTCAATGAAGTTTCGCTTGTCTTAACGCCGGGTGTGTATGGACTTGTTGGCCCAAATGGAGCAGGAAAAAGTACGTTAATGAACATTTTGACTCAGAATTTGAGACAAACATCTGGAACGGTGAGCTATTGCGGGGAAGAGATCTGGAAGTCTGGCGCAACGTATCGTGCCGTATTGGGCTACATGCCACAGCAGCAGGTACTAGCGGAAGCATTTACCGGCGTGCAGTTTTTATGGTATATGGCAGCACTCAAGGGGATGAAACGGTCCGATGCGAAAAAAAGGACAACAGAACTTTTGACACTTGTAAATCTGGATGATGTGAAGAATAAAAAGATTCGGGAGTACTCTGGTGGTATGAAGCAGCGTCTTTTGCTGGCGCAGGCGCTTTTAAATAATCCGCGTGTTTTAATATTGGATGAGCCGACAGCAGGATTAGACCCGAGGGAACGCATTCGATTTCGCAATCTGATTGCGGAGCAGGCATTTGATAAGATTGTGCTGTTAGCGACGCACGTGATTAGCGATATCGAGTACATTGCAAAGGAGATTATTGTGCTGGATAGCGGAACAATCCGAATTGCCGATTCACCGGAAGCGATTATGGAATCCATTGCATCGCTAGTACATGAAATCTGTGTGCCAGAGGAAATGGTTGAGCAGGTGAGAAAGCAATATCGTGTTTGCAGCATTCGAAAAGAGCATACCGGTATTTGGATGCGAATTTTGGCAGAACATGCACCAAAATGTTATCGGGAGAGGGAAAATGGTGTGAGCCTGGATGATGCGTATCTGTACTATTTTGGTCAGAATGCGTAATGCATGAATAAAGATGTGTAGTCTATTTTCAGTGTTCAAATTGATGATAAGGGACGGATAATACCCTAGAGGTCATATCTACCCAAACTGTGTGATAATTAATTTATGGAATGACAAGTCTACAGTGTAACATAAATGCAGCTTGACAAATAATTGACAAATAAAGAAAAATAAGCTACTATATTTAATATAAAACAAGAACTGCATCTAGTGTGGTTGCAACAACAAAGTGTGTTCCAGCAAATAGTTCATACATTTATGCGAAAGCAACTGCTTATATGTATCCGAATGGAGTACAGAAAACAAGTACGAATAATGTGGCAAATTACACAGGAGAGATGGAAGTATCCACAGTTGCGTCTGGAAGCAATATTCATCATGGAAGAGGTATTCATTCAGTAAATAGCTGGACTGTAGAAACCACGGCAACAAAGTAAATTAAACGAAATAAATCAAATAAAATAAATGTCGGGACAATTTTTATTGTCACGATTATTTAGTAAGGGAGAATCTCTATGAAAAAGAATATCAAAAAAATGATGAAAAGAATGGTAATTCTGTCTTTTCTGACCACAGTAGTAGCCCCACCCCTTTATGGATTTGCTGAAGAAAAAACAACAGAGCGTACGATAGAGGAAAGTAATTATACACTTGTTGTAGAAAATTATAATGATGATTTTTCAGTAGAATTAAAAAAGAATAGCAGCTTTGATTTGGAAAAAGACTGGAACTGGTCTTATCAAACTGCCCATACGGTTTCTGCATTTGCTAGGGGACCGAAGGGATATTATGTTAGATTGGGCGATTTTGTGTATTACTGTGATTTTGAAACACAGACATTAATTGCACTGTGTAATCGTCCAGATTGTCTTCATAATAAGGAAACAGACAGCAAAAAGAGAAGTGAATGTACGGCATATGTAGCATATGGTAGTGTAAACGATGGCTTGCAATATTATGATGGTAAGCTATATGCAAATGCATCATCCGTTTATTTTGACAAGGATATTAATGCAGATTATCGTGAAAAGGAATATCTGTTGGAACTTGCACCAGATGGAAGTAGTCGTGAGCAAGTAGATTATCACATAGAAAATGCATATAGTTTTGCGTTTCATCACGGCAGTTTATATTATATATCAAGAGAAACTGATCCAGAAACATTGATTGGAACTGAAACTGTTAAACGTCTTGAGTTAGGAGAAAACGATCCAGAGACAATTGTAACACTTCAGAGTATGGATGCAGTACTTCGTATATATCCATATGGAGAATTTGTGTATATTCAGACAAAACTTGCAGATACAGAAGATTCTAGCTTGATTATTTATGATACAAAGACAAAAGAAGCACAGGAGAGAGAAATAAACTGGCAGAGTATGTTTCTACCGACTGAGGATGGCGAATTTTTTGAGTGTACTTTAAAAAATGATGGTTTGTGTGCAGAATATGTAAATGCGATGCTTAAATCAACAGCAGAAAGCAAGATGTTGACACTGGATTCTCTTAAAAACTTTGGCTTTGCTGCCGACACAACAGGTAATTTATATAGTTGGATTTCCACAGACGATACGCACTTGTATGTGTATGGAATGACTGAGATTGACCCGATTGTTGCAGCCTTTAATAAAGAAAGTGGAGAGTTGGAAGCGGCAGCAGCCTTGCCGGGAATGCCACTTTTTCAGTGTATCGGTGTGGACGATGAATATTTATTTTATCAGTGTTCTGAGTTGGATGGAGGGACAGATAGTGTATATTGGGTGAAAAAGTCGGACTTCTTTGAAAATGGAGCAACATTTAACTGCATGGAGCCGTAATAATGCTGGTGTGTTTACCCAAGCGGATGCAGATGGGAGAGCGAAACGATGGAACTGGAAATAAAAGATGTAATACATACTTATCCGAATAAGAACACTGCATTGAATCGAATTTCAATGACGCTTACACCGGGAATTTACGGACTGCTTGGCCCGAACGGTGCTGGCAAATCCACGTTGATGAAAATCATTACCGGAAATATGCAGCCATCAGGTGGCAAAGTACTGCTTAATGGAAGCGATATCAAGGAATTAGGCAGAGCCTATCGTGATCGCTTGGGTTACATGACTCAGCAGCAGGGGCTGTATTATCAGTTTACCGGGCGGAGTTTTTTGTGGTACATGGCAACACTAAAGGGGTTATCG
>ENA-OQKP01001346-OQKP01001346.1-human-gut-metagenome-genome-assembly--contig:-NODE-1346-length-11384-cov-12.964111_pt1 | contig 11384 bp, 9 predicted proteins | sample MGYA00242780_ERZ504802 | MGnify/ENA primary metagenome ERZ504802 (study PRJEB26092, sample SAMD00036406) | human gut metagenome | host: Homo sapiens | study: EMG produced TPA metagenomics assembly of... | reverse complement strand
CTCGTCTGCTGGCTGCTACCGGTCTGGTGGACTTCACCCAGAAGCAGTCTGCCGCCATCTCCATCATCGGCGGCGCAGACGGCCCCACCGCTATCTTCGTCACCTCCCGTCTGGCTCCTGAGCTGCTGGGCTCCATCGCCGTCGCGGCCTACAGCTACATGGCTCTGGTGCCCGTCATCCAGCCCCCCATCATGAAGGCCCTGACCTCCAAAAAGGAGCGTACCGTCGTGATGAAGCAGCTGCGCGCCGTGACCAAGACCGAGAGGATCATCTTCCCCATCATGGTCACCATCATCGTCTCCCTCATCGTGCCGGATGCCGCCGTTCTGGTCGGTATGCTGATGCTGGGTAACCTGATGAAGGAGTGCGGCGTCGTGGATCGTATCCAGAAGACCGCCGGCAATGAGCTGATGAATATCATCACCATCTTCCTGGCTCTGTCTGTTGGCTGCACCACCTCTGCAAACACCTTCCTGAACAGCCGCACCCTGTTCATCATCGTGCTGGGCCTCATCGCATTCTCCTTCGGCACTGCTGCCGGTGTTCTCTGCGGCAAGGTCATGTATGTCCTGACCGGTGGTCAGGTCAACCCCCTGATCGGTTCCGCTGGCGTTTCCGCTGTGCCTATGGCTGCCCGTGTTTCTCAGAAGGTCGGCCAGAGCGAGAACCCCTCCAACTTCCTGCTGATGCACGCCATGGGCCCCAACGTGGCCGGTGTTATCGGCTCCGCCGTCGCTGCTGGTATCCTCATCAACATCTTCGGCTAAGCATTTCCTGAGATCCCCGCTCCATCGTGGTATTGACCGCGGTGGGGCGGTTTTTGTTTGCATTGTTTTTATGTACAACTTTTTTGAAATGTGATATACTATATTTTAAGTGATATATCCAGAAATGATTGAAAAGAACAGGTGAAACAATGGCAACAGATCTCGCACAACAATTCTGCGCTTTGCGTGATACGTATATCGAAAAGCAGTTCGGACGCCTGAACGATATGCAGCGGGAGGCGGTGTTCACCACCAACGGCCCTCTGCTCATCCTCGCGGGTGCAGGCAGCGGAAAGACCACCGTGCTGGTCAACCGCATCGCCAACCTCATCCGCTTCGGCTCGGCCCACGGCTCCAGGTGGACGCCCCGGGAGGTGACGGAGGACGATGTGAAAGCCCTGCGCACTGCCATCATGACCGGCACCGATGCCCCGTCGTGGCTGGACGGGATGCTGCGGAAGGACGCCGTCCGGAGCTGGAACGTCATGGCCATCACCTTTACCAACAAGGCCGCCGGTGAACTGAAAGAGCGTCTGCGCCGGATGCTGGGCGGGGAAGAGGGCGACGAGGTGTTCGCCTCCACGTTCCACTCGGCCTGCGTCCGCATTCTCCGCCGCTGGGCCGAGGAGATCGGCTACCCCCGCAGCTTTACCATCTACGACAGCGACGACTCCCAGCGGGTCATGAAGGCTGTGTACAAAGAGCTGAGCGTGGACGACAAGTTCTTCCCGGTCAAAAGCGCCATCAACCAGATGAGCCGCTGGAAAGACCAGCTCATCAGTCCGGAAGAGGCCCTGAAGACCCCGGCCCGGGACACGAAGGGCGCGCTTGCGGCCAAGGTCTACGCCGCCTATGAAAAGAAGCTCAAGGAGGCCGGAGCTTTCGACTTCGACGACCTCATCTACCAGACGGTCATCCTGCTGTCGGAGCACGAGGACGTGCGGGAGTTCTACCAGAATAAGTACAAATATCTGCTGGTGGACGAGTATCAGGACACCAGTGTGGCTCAGTTCCGGCTCGTGAGCCTGCTCACCGGCCCGGAAAAGAACATCTGCGTCGTGGGCGACGACGACCAGAGCATCTACCGCTTCCGCGGCGCGACCATTGAGAACATCCTCAACTTCGAGCGCATCTATAAAGGCACCAGGACCATCCGACTCGAGCAGAATTACCGCTCTACGTCGAATATCCTGAATGCCGCCAACTGTGTCATCCAGCACAACACCGAGCGCAAGGGCAAGACCCTCTGGACGAAGAACGGCGAGGGCGACAAGGTGCAGGTCTACACCGCCGAGAACGAGCAGGACGAGGCCAGCCATATCGCGGACGTCATCGGCCAGCACCTCAAAGAGGGCGGACATCTGGCCGACCACGCCATCCTCTACCGGATGAATGCCCAGTCGGCCCCCATCGAAAGCTACTTCACCCGTGCGGGCATCCCGCATAAGATCGTGGGCGGCCAGCGCTTCAATGACCGCAAGGAAGTCAAGGACATCCACTCCTATATGTCCATCGTGGCGAACCCCCGGGATGATGTCCGACTCCGCCGTATCATCAACGAGCCTGCGCGCAAAATCGGTGCAACGACCATCGAGGTCATTGCTGACCTTGCCGCCCAGCAGGGCATCAGTATGCTGGATGTCATCTCCCATGCCGACCAGTACGCCAAGCTCAGCCGCGCCATCGCGCCGCTGTTCAAGTTCTGGGACATCTACCAGAAACTGCAGGAATCGCTGGAAACGAAGACGCTGGATGAGTTCGCCTCCGATGTCATCGAGATCACCGGCTACCGCGCCATGCTGGAAGCCGACGCCGCCAAGGGCCACGAGGATGCCGCCGACCGTCTGCAGAACCTCGGCCAGCTGGTCAACAACGTCAAGAGCTACTGCGACCAGCACGGCGAAGAGGCCTCGCTGGAAGGCTATCTGGAAGACATCGCCCTCATCAGCGACATCGACAGCTACAACGAGAGCGCCGACCAGGTGGTGCTGATGACCATCCACTCGGCCAAGGGCCTTGAGTTCCCCTATGTATTCCTCATTGGCATGGAAGAGGGCGTCTTCCCCAGTGAGATGAGCAGGTATTCCGAGGCTGACCTCGAGGAGGAACGCCGCCTGGCCTATGTCGGCATCACCCGCGCCAAGAAGGAGCTTTACATCTCCAACAGCGTCACCCGGATGCTCTATGGCCGCACCCAGCGCAACGAGCCCAGCCGCTTTCTCCGGGAAATCGAGCCGGAGTACATCGAAGAGACCCGCAGCCCGGTGCTGGAACAGCGCTCCCGTCTGGGCGGCTGGGGCAGCGGTTACGGCAGCGATACCGTGCCGGGCGGTGCGTCGGGCTACTCCGGCCCCTCCGGCTGGGGGCGTGCGGCCTCCGGTTACGGCTCGGGCTATGGCAGCCGCAGCGGCTATCTGAATAGAGAATATAACGCACCGATGTCCAATAGCCGAGGCTTTGGCTCCGATTACGCGGGCCGGGGAAGTGCTTCGTCGAGCTATGGCGGATACGACTCCGGTTCGGGAAGCAGCGGCTTCGGCTCTGGCTATGGCCGTCCGGCAGCGCCCAAAGCGCCGGTCAGACCCGCAGGCGGCGGTGTGACCTCTTCGCCCCGTCCGGCAGCGGCATCCACCGGCCCCAAGCACTATGAGCCGGGCGACATCGTGGAGCACAAGGTCTTCGGGCGCGGCAAGGTGCTGAAAGTCAAGCCCGCCGCCGGCGACCAGATCGTGGAGATCAGCTTCGAGAAGGTGGGCGTGAAGAAGACCATGGCCAACTTTGCGCCCCTTGTGAAGATAACGACGGAGGAATGAGAAAAATGATGACTGTCCGATTGATAGCACATACGCCGGAGCCGGAGAAGGTCGTGGCGGCTGCGGCGAAGCTCTGCTACTCCGACGCCCACATCACCGACCTGCTGGACGGGTTGGATGAGGAAAAGACTGCCCGCTTCCTGACCATGCTCAGCGATCTGGGCCACGCCAGCCCCATCGAGCACGCAAGCTTCACCTTCGGCATCGAGGGCGTCAGCCGTACCCTGCTGGCCCAGATCACCCGTCACCGCATCGCGTCCTTCAGCGTCCAGAGTCAGCGGTACGTCCGTCTGGACGATTTCCGCTACGTCATCCCGCCCGAGATCGAGGCCATCCCCGAGGCAAAGGCTGCGTTCATCGAGAGCATGAACGAGGACGCCAGACGCTACCTCGACCTCGTGCAGAAGCTGGAAGACGGCCACACCGCCCGCCTGATGGCCGAAGGTCTGCCCGAAAAGCAGGCCCGGGCCAAGGCTTCCAAGCAGGCCAACGAGGACGCCCGCTTTGTCCTGCCCAACGCCTGCGAGACCAAGATGGTGGTGACCATGAACGCCCGCAGCCTGCAGAATTTCTTCCACCTGCGCTGCTGCAGCCGCGCCCAGTGGGAGATACGGCAGCTGGCCGAAGAGATGCTGCGGCTGGTCTACCCGGTGGCACCCCATATCTTCCGCACCGCCGGCCCGGCCTGCGTGTCCGGCCCCTGCCCGGAGGGCAAGATGTGCTGCGGCCGCACCACCGAAGTCCGCGCCCGGTACGCCGCGCTGAAAGGGGAGAAGGCAGAATGAGCAAGGGCAGGCTTCTTGTCATCGAAGGGCTGGACGGCTCCGGCAAGGCCACCCAGGCAAAGCTGCTGGCCTCCCATCTGGCCGAGAGCGGTCGAAGGGTGATGGAGATCACCTTTCCGGACTACGAGAGCGATTCCAGTGCGCTGGTGAAGATGTACCTCTCTGGTCAGTTCGGCGAAAAGCCCGACGACGTCAACCCCTATGCGGCGTCCAGCTTCTATGCGGTGGACCGGTACGCCAGCTATAAGACCAAGTGGGGCAGCTTCTACGAGGCGGGCGGCATCGTCATCGCCGACCGCTACACCACGTCGAACGCGGTCCATCAATGCTCCAAGCTCCCGCCGGAGCAGTGGGACGATTTCCTCCGCTGGGCCTTTGACTACGAATACAGGCTGCTGGGCCTGCCCGCGCCGGACGCTGTGGTGTACTTACAGGTAGACCCCGCCGTGAGCCAGAAGCTCATGACCGGCCGCTATCATGGCGACGAGAGCAGGAAGGACGTCCACGAAAAGGACATCGAATATCTGGCCCGCAGCCGCCGTGCCGCCGAGTACTGTGCGGTGCATCTGGGCTGGGCCACCGTCCATTGCACGGAAAATGGAGCCATGCGCACCATCGAGGAGATTCAGGCCGAGGTGCGGGCGCTGGCGGAAAAAGAGCTCGGATAACCGCGAAAATGGGAGGGATACTATCGATGTATCGTTTGATGCAGCCGTCGGATGAGGCGGCAGTCGTGGCACTGTGGCAGAAAGAACGCGGCGACAGCGCCGAGTTCATCAAGACTGCTCTGGAAAAGTTCGCCGGGGCGGAAAATATCTACGTCGCTGAGGAAAATGACGAGATAGCCGCTGCGGCGCTGGCGGTCCCCGTCACCCTCAAGGGACGCAGCGGCAGCTACCTCTACGGCCTCTGCGGGCAGGGAAGCCTGATTCTGGCAGGACTCGTGGACTATCTCTGTGCGCAGCAGAAGCTGCGGGGCGCGGGCTTCACCGTGGCCGTTCCGACCGGACAGGAGCAGGCCGCGCTGCTGGAAAACAAGGGCTTCCAGCGGGCTTTTGCCCTCCGCTGCCTGCCCCGGGAGGTGTCCCGCAACCTGTGGAGTCAGGCAGAGTTCGACTCCGTGACGGCCCGCAAGCTCTGTGAGCTGCGGGAGCGCTTCTATCCCGATACCGTCCAGTTCCCGCCGGAGCAGATGGCCGTCGTGCTGACCGACCTCTACGCCCGGGGCGCGACCATCGTGTCCAGCGAGAAGGGCTACGGCATCTACTTCCGCCGGGAGGACACCCTCTATTTTGTGGAGCTGATGGCCGATGATGACCGCTCTGCCGAGGTGCTGATGGAAGCGGCCCGGGAGAAGGAGGTCATCGTGGAGCGCGCCGTCATCACAGTGGGTGCGGCTCAGAATCTTTTCCTCGGCGAAGGCACCCGGCAGGACTACGGCATGATACGGTTCGACGCGGAGCCTTTCGATGTGGAAGAAAGCTATATGCGGCTGATGATGGAAAGCTGAACGGAATGGTAAAGGAGTGTGTACATGGCACACGATGCAAAACATAGAAAAAGCAGAAAAGGCGGCGCAGCGAAAATGATCCTGATCGTGCTGCTGATCCTGGTACTGGCGGCGGGCGGCTGTCTGCTGGCCATCCGAAAAGAGATCAACGGCAGTGCTTCCGCTGGCGAACCGGTGAGTGTGAGCATCCAGCAGGGCAGCGGCGTGGCAGCCATCGCCCAGAAGCTCAAGGCGGCGGGCGTCATCAAGTACCCCCACGTCTTCCGCTGGTATGCAGGCAAGCAGGGCGCGGCAGGCAAGCTCCAATACGGAGAGTTCGACCTCGCCCCCGGCAGCTCCTACGACGACATCATCGAGGCGCTCTCCGCCTACGCGAAGGCCGACAGCGTCCGGCTGACCTTCCCCGAGGGTACGACGGCCATCGCCATTGCGAAAAAAATGGAGGATGCCGGGCTGTGCAGCGCCGAAGACTTCCTCAAGGAGGCCAACACCGGCGATTTCAGCCAGTACAAGTTCTGGCAGTACGTCCCCGATGACAAGGACGCCCCGGACCGCTTCCTCAAGTGCGAGGGTTATCTTTTCCCGGATACCTACGATTTCCTGAAGGATGACACCGTCCATCATTACGTTGAGACGTTCTATTCTCACTTCGACAAGCAGATCACCGATGAGATGTATGCCGAGATGGAAAAGCAGGGGATGACCCTCTCCGAGGTGGTCACTCTGGCGTCCTTCGTGCAGGAGGAGGCCGGCAACGATCAGGACGATAATGTGGCGCAGGTGTTCCGCAACCGTCTGGCCGAGGGTTCGCCCTACCCCAAACTGCAGAGCAACACCTCCAGCTATGTCCAGAGCGACGCCGACAACAACTACCTCTGGAACTGGGTCGCGCCCTACTACGGCGGCTGGGACAGCATCCCGGAGAACATTCGGGAAGCCTACGACACCTACACCTGCACCGGCCTCTCCGCCGGCCCCATCTCCAACCCCGGCATCGCGGCCATCCGTGCGGCGCTTGCCCCGCAGCCCGACGACGAGGCGAAGGACGCCTATTTCTTTGTCACAGACCTTGCCGGTCACTACTACTACGCCCGCACCTACGCAGACCACCAGAAAAACTGCGATGAGGCGGCGAAAGTTAATAAAAGTATGAAGTAAAAGAGGAATACCATGTTACAGATACCGGAACTTCTGGCCCCGGCAGGCGACCTCGAGCGCCTGCGGTATGCCATCAACTACGGCGCGGACGCCGTTTACTGCGCTCTGCCCGAGTTCGGGATGCGCTCTGCACCCACCAACTTCACCCCGGAGCAGCTGAGCGAGGGCGTCATCTATGCCCACGCCCGGGGCCGCAAGGTCTACCTGACCATGAACACCCTGCCCACCAACGAGGAGGCTGACCGTCTGCCCCAGGCCATCAAGGACGCTGCCGCCGCCGGTGTGGATGCCTTCATCGTGGCCGACCTTGGCGTGTTGGACGCCTGCAAGACGTTCGCGCCCGACATCGACGTCCACATGTCCACCCAGACCGGCATCACCAACTGGGCCGCTGCCCGCGCCGCCTACAATATGGGCGCGAAGCGGGTGGTGCTGGCCCGGGAGATGACCCTGCAGGACATCGCCACCCTCCGCGACAAGACCCCGCCGGAGCTGGAAATTGAGGCTTTCGTCCACGGCGCCATGTGCATGAGCGTCTCGGGCCGCTGCCTGCTCTCCAACTACATGGCAGGCCGCGACGCAAACCGCGGCCAGTGCGCCCAGCCCTGCCGCTGGAAGTACTATCTCAGCGAGGAGACCCGCCCGGGCCAGCTCTATGAGATCGGCGAGAACGAGAACGGCAGCTACATCCTCAACGCCAACGATCTGTGTACCGCGCCCTTCCTCGACCTCATCTGCAACGCAGGCGTGGACAGCCTCAAAATCGAGGGCCGCGCCAAGACGTTCTACTACGTCGCCAGCGTGACGGCGGCCTACCGCCGCGCCCTCGACCAGTATCTGGCCGACCCGATGAACGAGAACTTCGAGCTGCCGGAAGAGGTTTTGGATGAGCTGACCCGCACCAGCCACCGCCACTATTCGCCCGGCTTCTACTTTGGCCGGGAGCAGGCCCGTCAGGCCACCGACAGCGCTACTTACATCCGCGAGTGGGAGTTTGTCGGTACGGTGGACGGCTGGGAGAACGGCGTCGCCAGCTGCCAGCAGCGGGGCAAGTGGAGCCTCGGCGACACGCTGGAGGTGCTCTGCCCGGATGGCCGCAGCATCCCGCTGAACCCCGAGTGGATCAAGAATGAGGCCGGTGAACTGGTGGAGTCCACGCCCCACGCGATGGAGCGCTATACCATCCCCACCCCGGAGCTGCCGCCGATGAGCCTGCTGCGCCGGAAAGTCTGAGAATCAAAAGCAAAGCCGCCTGTCATTCAACGAATGACAGGCGGCTTTTATCGTTTATTTTCTATTATTCCGGCTTGACCTGCAGCTCCTGCTCGCAGTAGATGCAGCGATACTTGCCGTTGGAGCTCAGCTCAAAGATCTGGTCGCACTCTTCCTCGATGGAGGAGATGCAGCGGGGGTTCTTGCACCGCACGATGTTGACCAGACGCTTGGGGGGCTGGGGCTTTTCCTTCTTGACAGCCTTGCCGTTCTCGATGACGGTCACGCTGATGTCGGGGTCGAGATAGGCCAGCACATCGAGGTTGAGCCAGGAGGCGTCGCCCTCCACCTTGATGATGTCCTTCCGGCCCGACTCTGCCTTGTGGCTGCGGGCGTTCTGGATAAGGGCCACACTGGAGGTGCGGTTGCCCTTGATGCCCAGCAGGTCCATCAGGCCGATGGCCGTGCCTGCCTTGATATGGTCGATGACGATACCGTTCTGAATTTCATCAATGTTCAGCATCTCAGTTGCCCTCCTTTTCAGCCTTGGGGTCCTTGAGGCCCAGCAGCGTCATGATCAGCGCCATGCGGACGTAGACGGCGTTCTGCACCTGCTCAAAGTAGGCGGCGCGGGGGTCGTCGTCCACGTCCAGCGTGATCTCATTGACGCGGGGCAGGGGATGGAGCACGGCCATGTCAGGCTTGGCAAGGGCCATCTTCTCTTTGGTGAGGATATAGCTGTTCTTCAGACGGACATAGTCTTCCTCGTTGAAGAAACGCTCCTTCTGGACGCGGGTCATGTAGAGGATGTCCAGCTCGGGCATGGATTCCTCGAGGCTGCGGGTCTCCTTGTAGGGGATGTGGTTGGCCTCGAGCACGTCGGTGATGATGTAGTCCGGCACCCGCAGCTCTTCGGGGCTGATGAGGACGAAGCGGATGTTCTCACAGCGCGCCATGGTCTTGATGAGGGAGTGGACGGTGCGGCCAAACTTGAGGTCGCCGCACAGGCCGATGGTCAGGTCGTTCAGACGGCCCTTGCGGCGGCGGATGGTCATCAGGTCGGTCATGGTCTGGGTCGGATGCTGGTGTCCGCCGTCGCCTGCGTTGATGACAGGGATGCGGGAGTACCGGCTGGCCCGCAGCGGTGCGCCCTCCTTGGGGTGGCGCATGGCCACGATGTCGGCATAGCAGGAGACGACGCGGATGGTGTCGGCCACGCTCTCGCCCTTGGATGCACTGGAGACGGTCTCGCTCGGGAAGCCGAGGACATGTCCGCCGAGGTTCAGCATCGCGGCCTCAAACGAAAGGCGGGTACGGGTGGACGGCTCGTAGAACAGGGTGGCCAGCTTTTTGTGGGCGGCCACGTCCTGATAGGCAGCCGGGTCGGCGCAGATGCGGTCGGCCAGGTCCAGCAGAGAGGTGATCTCCTGCTGACTGAAATCCAACGGATCGATCAGATGACGCATATTTTTTTGTTTCCCTCCGTCAAAGAAGCTTTCGAAGAATCGAGAAGTCGAAGAAGTTCGTGTAGTAGCTCAACGAACGCATGACGGGATGGCAGAGCCGGTTGTAGCAGATCTCATCCAGCAGAAGCATGGCCTCGCCCGGGGCCAGACGCATGGCGGCCCGGATGGGCTCGTCGCCGCAGCTGGCCTTGAGGTGGGCCACATTGGAGGCCACCTGCTGGCGGCACTCCCGCTCCAGAACATCGAAGATGTCACCCGACAGGTCGATGCGGGTGTAGTCCCGGTTCCCAAACAGGGCGCGGGGCAGGTAGTCGATGGAGTAGATGACGGGGGTGGTGTCGGCGAGGATGCGCTTCTTGATGCAGATGACATCGTCGCCGGGCTCGATGGCCAGATCACGGGCCAGCTCTTCGCCTGCGCGGACGGGGTAGATCTGGATGCCGTCGGCGTGGGGGTAGCTGCCAAAGCTGCGGATGAGCGGATAATACTCCAGCTTCTGGTCCAACCGGCTGCGCAGGTTCAGGACACTTCGGTTGACCACTGTGCCGATGCCGCGCACCCGCTCGATGTAACCCGCACGCTCCATCTCGCTCAGCGCATCGCGGATGACGGTGCGGCTGACGCCGAGTTCGGCGGCAAGGTCTACCTCGGCGGGCAGACGGTCGGTCTGTGCATAGCGGCCTGTGCGCAGTTCCTCCAGCAGAGCGCTGACGATGCGGTCACTGATGACAGCACCACCCAGGCGGCTGGAAGGGGATAAGCTGGAATCTCTCATGGTTCGTTTCCTCCGGTACACGGGCAGGGCGGCCCTGCCTGGACTTCCGAAAAAGCTGTGCCTGAGCACAAAAACTCTTTCTGCAAATATTATAGCATAAATTGACAATGATTCAAACGGCATTTATACTGGAATCAGCCGGAAAGTATGATTTTATTTTGGAGGGATAGAGCAAGAATGGAAGTTCTTCTGCACAAAGTGTGCGGCCGGCCCGCAAGCCGCACCATGACCCTGCGCGCTGCCGGGCCGGAGGATGCCGCCGCCTTTTACGCCTTGCAGAACGAGGTGCGGGCCGCGATGCCCCACCCGGAGCAGTTCGTACCCGACACGCTGGAAAACATCGCCCGCTATCTGAAAGAGGACTTGTGCATCGGAGGGTGGGACGGCGGGCGGCTGGGGGCCTACTTCATCCTGCGGTACTGCGGGCAGGACGCGCACAACTACGCCGCCTTTATGGGCATCCCGCGAGAAGAGTGGGACGGCTGGGCCAACGCCGACAGCGCCATCGTCCACCCCGACTACCGGGGCAACGGTCTGCAGCGGAAGCTGCTGGAAGCGGCGCTTGGCCTGCTCCGCCCGGGCATCGTGGGCATCGGGGCCACCGTCAGCCCGGAGAATCAGTACAGCCTCAACAACGCTCTGGCCAGCGGCTTTGAGATCGTCTGCCGCCGGGAGATGTACGGCGGGTATGACCGGTATCTGCTGGCGAAGAGGCTATAAAATGATACAGCTCCGCGTTTCTCCGGAAAGGCGGGGCTGTTCTTTTTTGCTATGCCGGAAAAGTCATACTATTCATGAATCTACGCTGGTATGTCATGAAAAGGACTTGACAAAAATATAGGGGGGGGGGGGGGAAAATGGAAACGTCAAGAAACCGCAATTCATGCAGGGGGTAACA
>ENA-OQKP01001344-OQKP01001344.1-human-gut-metagenome-genome-assembly--contig:-NODE-1344-length-11401-cov-7.627107_pt1 | contig 11401 bp, 10 predicted proteins | sample MGYA00242780_ERZ504802 | MGnify/ENA primary metagenome ERZ504802 (study PRJEB26092, sample SAMD00036406) | human gut metagenome | host: Homo sapiens | study: EMG produced TPA metagenomics assembly of... | reverse complement strand
TGTGCGGCACGGCATCTGCGTTGCCAAAATGCTCGATAATACACAAAGTATTATCTGCGCTTTTGGCTTAGCAGCTGCCGCACCTCGCTCGCCGTATCGGCACTTAGAATTATGCGGTATTGCCCTAGAACTAGAAAAGCTTGCAAACAGTGGTACTTTCACGTCCCGTTTGCAAGCTTTTTCGAATTTATGGCAGAAAACCTAATCCACACTCATTGTGTAACGAGAATTAGATTTTTCCGGCATCACACATAGCAGGTTTCTCCTTTGCATCCGTGAAGACGCACTTATTGTTCACCTAGCGCTTTTTATAAATGAATCATTTCTATAATTTTGTTCATGGCATATTTGTCTGCATATAGGCTTACCTCGGGAAACTGCTTATAGTTGGGCAGCATTTCAAGCGTGATGTAATCATCATACCCGATTCCTGCGATGGCCTTTGCAACCGTCGGGAAATCAACATCACCGGCAAAGAGATCTACGAAAGCGCCGATGCCTGCCTGATCAAAGCGATAGTCAGACATATGTAGCTTTTTGATGCGGTGGCCGAGGATCTCGATCCATTGTTCCGGGTAGCCGATATACACGGCATTGCCGACATCCAGATACATACCTACATAGTCGGAGCCGATCTCATCCAGAAACCGCCGAGTTTCCAATGGGGAAAGGAGGAAGCGATTCCAAACATTTTCAATGCCAATTGTCACATCCGCAGCTTTCGCTTCGGGTACTAGTCGGCTCAATGCGTCTTGCGCACGCTCATAGGCAATATCGTACCGGATCTTTTCTGGGTGTTCTACAAAATTGCAACCGACATAACCGGGAACAACCAGAATCGTTTTAGCCCCCAGAAGGTATGCAGCTTCAATCTGCTTTTGTACAATGCCAAACGCTTTTTGCCGGGTCTTCTCGCTGTCAGAAACGAGATTATATCGCCACAGACTCCATACCCCTACGCTGGGGATCTCCAGACCCATATCATCGGCCATTCTTTTCATAGCCAGGACATCTTTTTCCGGGGTTTGCGGGTTCAGATAGCCGGATTCACTCAAAACCGGCTCTACGCCATCATAGCCTGCTTTTTTCGCATGTTCAAACATCCAGCGGACATCAGTATTTTCGGAAAAAGAGAACAAACTAATACCTTGTTTCATAATATCCTCACGAAACCGTTACGGTTCTCTGCGTTTCCAGCGATTCGCGAATCGCCACAATCACAGAGAGCACATGGCGGACATCGGCCGGGGTAATTGCCGTGATCGGCGTACCGGCCTCGATATGGCCGATGAAGTCTTCCAGTTCCTTCTGGTAGGCATCATAGGAATCAATAGCCAACGTTTCGGTTTTGCCGTCACCATAGACCGTGGTGGAGCGGGATGCCGCCGCGATGTTTTCCAGGTTGGCACCAGCCCCCATATGGTAACAGTATGCCTTTTTATCGCCAACAACATTCAGCTCTGTCGTAAAGGGGAATCCGCTGGGCATCTCCAGGATTCCCTCGGCCGTAGCTTCCATACCGTTTTCAAAGGTCAGGGATGTTGCCACATGGTTCCAGCAGCCGACACTGTTCTTGCGGCCGACAGCATAGACCTGCTTCACCTTGCCGAATAGGTAGCACAGATAATCAATATCATGCAGGTGCAGATCGAACAGGCCTCCGCCGCTGTTTTCGGCACGGCGATACCACTCGCTCCAGGCGGGATGCTCCGAAAGGCGGCTGGCACGGGCATACTTAATCGTCCCCAGTTCCCCTGCTTCTACCATTTCCTTGGCGCGGACGTATTCAGGCCAGAAACGGACGACCTGCCCTACGGCAAACTGAACGCCAGCCGCTTTGGTAGCGGCAATCATATGGTCAAGTGATTCGAGCGACAGCGTGACAGGTTTTTCACAGATGACGTGCTTTTTATGCCCCGCAGCCAGCAGGACATACTGCTCATGTAAAAAGGTAGGCAGGCAAATATCCACAACGTCGATATCTACTGTGTTCAGCATGCTTTCACCGTCGTTATACCAATCACATCCGGCAAACTCAGCGAGGTCTTTGCCCTGCTTTTCATTCAGATCACAAACAGCTGTAACCTTTGCGTTCGGCATGGCCTTGTAGGCTGTTACATGGGTACGTCCCATAAATCCTGCTCCAATAACAGCAACATTTACCACTTACTACACAACCTTTCAGATTTATTTCTTCTTGATGTTATTGATGTTGCTCAGGACGACTGCCGCAACAATGATAGCGCCGGTAATAATCGTCTGTACGTTATTATCAACGCCTAGGATGTTCATAGCATTGGAGATGACGCCCATCAGCAGACAGCCGAGGAATGCGCCGCTGATCGTACCCTTGCCGCCGTCGAAGGTGACACCGCCGATAATGGCAGCGGCTAGGGCGTTCGTTTCATAGTTGGTACCGGCGTTCGAGGTAATGGAGTCAATACGGGCAACAAATACGATGCTGGCAACCGCGCAGAACAGACCAGAAATGCCATAAACAAGGATCTTATAACGGTTCACGTTAATACCGGACAGGAAAGCGTTCTTTTCATTACCACCCAGGGCGACTACACGGCGGCCGAACTTGGTGTAAGTCATCATGAGATACGCCACCATGACCATGGCCAGCAAAACCAGCAGCATGGGCGAGAAAATTTCGAAGTACTTGGTTTTCAAGCCGTTGAATGCACCGCCGAAGTTCATGATACGTCCACCAGAAACCGTCAGGGCAATGCCATAAAACATCTTACTGGTGCCCAGTGTAATGACCAGCGGAATACACTTACTTTTTGCAATGATAGCGCCGTTGAGCAAACCACAGGCTGCACCGGTAACAAGGCCAGCCAGCACAGCGATAAAGGTGGGCAGACCGTTGTCCAACACTACGTACATAACAACACCGCAGACGACCATAATATTGCCGATGGACAGGTCAATACCGCCGGAGATCAGCAGAATGCTCATTGCCATTGTCAGAATACCCAGCACACAGATCTGCTGGAAAATTGCGACAATGTTATTGATGCCAATAAAATTAGGGTTGATACACGAAATAATTACGACAATCAATGCGATAACGATTGCCAGAAGGACCCGCTGATCCTTAAAAATATTTTTAGCCGGAGAAAGGCTAGTCTTTTTATCAGCCATCTTTATTTACTCCCAATGCACGTTTAATGATTTCCTGTTCGTTGATCTGCTCGCCTTTCAGTTCACAATCAATGCGGCCATCCCGAACCACCAAAACTCTGTCGCTCATGCTGATAAGTTCCGGCATATCAGAGCTGATCATCAGGATACACTTGCCCTGCTTTGTCAGGTTGCTCATCTGTTTGTAAAACTCGGCTTTGGCATTGACATCAATACCGCGGGTAGGTTCATCAAAAATGTAAATATCCTGTTCCGCATACAGCCACTTTGCCAGGACTACTTTCTGCTGGTTGCCACCGGAAAGGTAAACCGCCTCGGTCCACACGCTGGGCGTTTTGACCCGCAGTTCTTTCAGCAGCGGCTCGATCAGCGGCGGAAACTTTTTGATATTCACAAAGAATCCTTTGATCTTTTCCCGCAGGCCTATGATCGTTGCATTTTCCAGCACGCTGGCATGCAACATCAGGCCAAGCTTCTGGCGATCTTCTGTAATAAATGCGATACCTGCATTAATACTGTCGTTCGGGTCCTTGATCTGCACCTCTTTGCCGTTGATGTAGATGTGCCCGCCGTAGCGGCTGTCTGCGCCTACCATAGCGCGCATCATCTCGGTACGGCCGGAACCGACCATGCCAGAGAAGCCTACGATCTCGCCCTTGTGCACAGTAAAATTGATTTTGGGGGAGTCTTTCGTCAGCTGCAAGTCTTTGACTTCCAGCATCACATCACCGATAGGACATTTCTCGCGGTCATAGAACATATCTATCGGGCGGCCTACCATGTCCTGTGTGATCTTGGTAATCGGCGTATCATGATTTTCGTTGGAGAAGGTGCTGATCACCGCACCATCGCGGATTACCGTAATGCGATCCGCGATCTCGACCACTTCGTTCAGGAAGTGGGAAATGTAGATGATACCAATCCCCATGCTGGCAATACGCCTAGTCAGTTCCGTAACCTTTGCGGCATCCTCTACGTTGAACATTGATGTCGGTTCATCCATAATCAGCACACGGGGCTGTACGCTCAACGCTTTCAAGATCTTGACAAACTGCTGATCCGAGACAGACAGATTTTCAATTTTGGTATCCAGCTTCAAATGGATACCCAGGTCATCCATCTGCCTTTGTGTTTCTTTCCGCATGGCGGGATAATCTATGATTCCCAGTCCATTGGTTTTTTCGTTGCCGACAAAGATATTTTCCACAACGTCCATGCTTGGAACTAGGTCATTTTCTTGGTAAACGATGTTGATTCCAAGCTGCTTGGACAAGAATGGATCGAACTTACTGTATTCTTTTCCATCCACCGTGATGGTTGTGGACTGCTGATCTTATAGGCCTTTCCGTTTTGTTTACTACAATACTATAATGTTCACACTTGCCAGATATCATTGATTTTCTTCATTTATCTGTGCTATCATTTATTGCGAAGCCAGCACGATTATATCTTTCTCATGTATTGGCAATTTCGGTAGGCAGAATCTTCTCAAAAACACAGCGAGGTGATTATTTTTGAAATTCCGAACCTTTCTTGCCTGCACTGCTACACTTTTTTGCGGTGCATTTCTGGCAGGATGCAGTAAAAGCCCTTCTCTTCCGGTCCTTCAGCAGATTGAATATTCCAACTTAGCAGATGTGGATACGCAGAATCTTCTTTCCGATCTTTTGCAAAATGCCGGCGTATCTGAGCTTCGGACACAAACCTTCTTTGAACATGTTCAAAAATTCAATAACGCTGTAGACCCAGCATGGCTCACCACTGGATTTGAAACAGCAAAGCCTTTGGATTTGAAATATGATCCGTATTCTATGCAGGATGCATGGACGGAAAAATATGGCACCTTCCCGGGCTGGAACTGTAGAATCACCGCTTGTGGCCTTTTCGGCGATTTCATCACTGTCACTGGCGAAGCGGACTTCGATGCAGCCGAGGACACCTTATTTATGGACTATGAAACGCTGGATACTGACCCCGAGTCCCTTTGTGGTGACAACAGGCAGAAATTCGATGCGCTGTTTGCTCCCGTCAAAACCACCAACACGACCGACATTCCCACTCATTTAAAAACAATTCAGCAGGAATGGAAAAGACGCGGTCTATCCTTTGTAGAAGATGACAAGATTCGTCTTATCTCCGTGGTTCTGCACGATCAGTTTTCTGAAACAGACAATTCCCTTATGATTGGCCATGTCGGCGTTATGCTTTCCACATCGGATGCCGTATATTTCGTGGAAAAGGTCGCTTTTCAGGAGCCATATCGTTTATTAAAATTCAAAAATCAAACTGAGTTGAGCGATTACTTGATGCTGAAATACGACAATTCCTGGGGACAGGATACGGCTCACACCTTCATTATGGAAAATGCAAATTTGATGGACGGCTGGCGCATTCTGGAAGAGCCGACAGCCTCTAACGGATAATGAAAACAAAAGGGGCTGTTGCACAGAGGAAAAGTGCAACAGCCCCTCGTTTTGTATTGCTCGTATCAATTAATACAAATTTACTCCAGCATTTCCTGCGGAGTCATATTGGCGAGCAGCTTACTGCGGTCCAGGCAGAGCGGGGACCAATACAATCTTTTGTCCTGCACCCTGCAAAACTGTATCCAGCACTGTTTGCGAAACTGCACCCGGCCCTGTATCAGCGGCAGGGCCGCGGAGGCCGCGCCGGCTCCAACAAACTGGGGCGGCAGCCCCTGCTCTGTCACAATGGTTGCCTCATGACTGTGTCCGCAAAGGATCCCATCAACCGGATGATCTTGCAAGAGCCGAATCAGGCGGTCCGGAGTGGCAAGGTTGTTGGCATCGGTTTCCGCTGTAGTCGTTCCGTATACCGGGTGGTGCAGCGCGAGGATCGTTGGGCAGTCTGTGGGTTTGCACAGCTCCTGCTCCAACCACGCAAGTTGGCTGCCGGACAATTGGCCAATGACCTGGCCGCAGGAGGAATCCAGTACGATCCATCTGAGCCATTCGGTCTGTTCACAATAGTCCAAGGGCTGATCAGAGGCCAGTCCCCGAAAAGCGCTGTTGAAGTTCTTACGGATATCATGGTTGCCCAATGCGGGATAAGTTTTCGTATGATACTGCTCGTCCAGCTCCTGCAGCAGGGTCTTTGCTCTGGCATTAGGAATTGGATTGGTTATAGATGTCCAGCGCTTCCTGGATGCTGTCCTTGGCGGTCGTAATCACAGTATTGATGTCCGCCGTAGGATCGGTAGCGGCCGTTTCCATCGCAACCTTGTTTGCATCGCGCATCTCATTGGAGATGGCAACATACGGATTGGTAGCGGAAGAATCGGACTTAGCCAGAGAATCGTAGACGACCGAGATGCCGGGGAAGGTTTCCTCGCGGTAGGTCTTATAGGCAGCGCTGTCGTAAGCCTCCTGGTTCGGTGCGATATAACCGGTTGCGGAAGCGAAGTAGCCTGCCTGTTCACCGGTGGAGGCAAACTTGATGAACTCATAGGCACCCTGCATAGCTTTTTCGTTGCCGTTGTCGCAGACATAAGTGCCGGTACCCGCAGCGGGCTCGCCGGTACGCTTGCCGCTTTCCGATGCAGAAGGCATTGGGATAACACCGACCTCAAAATTACCGGCTGCAGCGTCCAGAACCTTGGTCGTCATCGAAATAACACCCATCATCATAGCACAGTCACCGGAGGCCATCTGCGGAATGATCTCAGACTGATAGTCTGCTCCGTAAGGGACACAGAGCTTCTCGGCACCCATCTTCTGGTAGATGGAAAGCATGTTGTAGATGGAATCATGCACCGTCGTGTCGCTGTCATACAGGCATTCGGTGACGGGCTGGCCGTTCAGACCGTTCTCATTGTTGTAGGCCTGCACACCCTCGCGGCCGAGCGCGACATTGAACATAGCACCGTTAGCAAAGAAGCCGATGCCGTAGGTGGCAAAGCCGCCGTCCACAATCGTTTTGCTGGCATCATACAAATCGTCAAAGCTCTGAATGCTTGCAGGATCGACCCCTGCCTTTTTCAGCAGATCCGCATTGTAGAAAATGTTCGGATAGCTGTAGCCGATGGGGTAACCGATCAGATTGCCCTGACCGTCAGAGTAGGCGCTGCGCAGTGCATCCCATGTATCATCAAGCTCCTGCCAGCCCTCGGTGTCTGCATCCACATATTTCTGCAGCGGGACGCAGAAGTCAGAATTTGCATACATAGCGACATCTTCCACTGCGCCGGAGAACATGGCCGGGAGATTTTCTTTCTCGGTAGATTGCAGCTTGGCGTTGCACTCCATCTGGTTGCCCTGATATACGATGGTCACATGGTACTGGTTCTGGCTGTTGTTGAAGTCATCAATAATGTTCTGCAGGTAGCCGATATTCTTGTCGCCAAAGTAGGTCCACCAGGTCACTTCCGTTACATCGCCGCTGGCGGCTTCAGAAGTTGCTTCCGGTGCAGCTGCTTCTACGGTAGAACTAGCCGTAGGCTCTGCGGTAGAAGCAGAACCACCACACGCAGCCAAGGACAGGGTCATTGCAGCAGCCATACCAGCTGCCAGAACTCGATGCTTTGCTTTCATTTGTTTTACTCCTTACGACATTCTTTCCCGATTGATATATTAAAAAGTACAGTTCTGTACTTTCGGCAATAAGAACTTAGCCTTTGATACCGCCCGCCGTCATGCCCTGAATGATGTAATCCTGCCCAAGGATATACACAAGGACCGACGGCAGTATTGCGATCATGGCACCTGCGAGGATCTGACCAAAGCTGATGACATCACCCGTTACAAGGAAGGCGATGCCTATTTGGATCGTGCGCATCGCATTTTCGTGCGTGACCAAAAGAGGCCAGAAGAATTGATTGTAGATCTGCACAAACAGGTAGATGGCCAGTGAGGCAAAGGTCGGAACAGCCAGCGGCATCGCTACGCGGAACAGATACCCGATTTCTCCGCAGCCGTCGATCGTTGCTGCCTCCTTATACTCTTTGGGCAGCGCCAGAAAATACTGCCGCATAAGAAAGATGGCAGTACCAGAAATGAGGGACGGCAGAACCAAGCCTGCATAGCTGTTGGTAAGGCCCATGTTCTGAATTGTAAGGTAGTTCGTTACCACGACAACCTCGCCGGGCACCATTGTGGTTACCAGCACCAGAGAGAACAACAGCTTTTTGAAGGGAAATTCAAAGCAGGCAAATGCGTAGGCTGCCAGTGTAGCGAAGATCACCTGCGCTAATATAGCAATCACACAGACGATGACGGAGTTCTTCAGGTAGAGCAGCAGCGGAACCTTGGCAAAGACCGCCTGATAGTTTTCCAGCGTAAAATGCTGTGGGAGCAAGTGCAGCGGGTAGGACATCAGCTCCTGCTCCGTCTGGAACGAGAAGAACAGACCGATAATCAGGGGCGAAATAAAGACCAGCCCCAAAGCCAGTTTTACTGTGAAGCCTGCTGCCTCTGCCGCACGCTTTTTTGTTCTTGCCGTGCTCACTGGTAATGCACGAACCTTTTTTCGAGCGCGAACTGCAGGCTTGTAAAGAGCAGGATCAGACCGAACAGAAAGATTGCTTGTACACATGCTGTTTCGTACCTTCCGTTAATAATCGCATTTTCGTAAATATAGTAGATAAGGTTCTTGGTTGCATTGGCAGGTCCACCGCCGGTCAGCAGTTTGATCTGTGCGAAGCTGCGGAAAGAGATCGCAATGTTCAAGAACAGAACGAAGAATATCTGCGGGGATGCCATTGGCAGCATAACATGCCAGACCCTTGCCCAAACGCCGGCACCGTCCAGATAGGCGCTTTCAATCAGATCCTGCGGCACGGCCCGGAACCCAACCAGCAAAAAAATGTAGCTGATACCAACATTCATCCAGATCGTCATAATGCAGACAGCCCACATGGCGTAGGGCATCTCTGTCGTCCAGCCGATATTCGCGCCGCCCAACAGGCTGTTGATCACACCGTTCTTCTGCCGGAAGATAAACAGAAAGATTGCTGCTGCAGGTGAAGAAGCTATTGCCATCGGCAGTGCATACATCGTCTGGTACAGCTTTCCGCCTTTTTTCTTTTGCGAGGACAAAAGCGCAAAGAAAATTGCAAGACCGAAGGTGAACACCAGATTGATCCCTGCAATCTCCAAGGTGATTGCAATGACCTTCCAAAAGGTTTCCTTAGAGAGAACTCGCACCCAGTTTGAGATACCGGCCCATTTTGTAGGATTGCCGCGTTTATCCGTAAGAAAGAAGGAGAGCGCGATTGTCTTTAAAAAAGGGTAGAATGTAAACATGCTGAACAGCAGCATAGAGGGTAAAATCAAAAGATATGGCAGAAATTTATTCTTCCGCTGTATCCTGTGCATAGCCTTCGTCATCGTGTTTGCCTCGCTATTTCATTGAAGAAATGTAATTACATCTAAGTGTTTCGCTGTAATTTCTTTCTTTGCCCGTATAATATCACCCTCCCTCCTATATTGCAATAGAATTTCCTTCGATTTAGCGGTAACATAACATAGTCTTTACAAAGGCATCCCTTTGTCATTTTTCTGCAATGTGTTCAGCAAAACACCCACTCAGAATTGACATTCGCTGCAATCACACCTATACTAGAGAATAACGAAACAATGTATCTTATACACGGCATCGGGAGGAGTTATCCTATGACACTGGCGGAGCTTTCCAAGAAGATCGGTGTATCCACTGCGACTATCTCGCGCGTCCTCAACGATGACGGCAGTGTCTCAGCAGCTACAAAAGAGAAGATTCTTCATGACCTCGAGGCGTATGGATACCAGAAGCGCCCGCGGCGTAAATCTTCTCTCGTCCAGAACTCCGACACGGCGCTCGCCCTTATCGGAAAACTGACAAATCCTATCGCGGTCGCTTTTTTGAACGGCATTCATGAAAGCCTGCAGGCCAAAGGCAAGCGGCTGCTTATCTCCGTTACTGATTACGATGGCGTGCAGGAGCTGGACGCTTTGCAATATGCCAATCGGAATGGCTATTGCGGCGTTTTTCTCCTGAATGCGGTGGAGAACCCGGCCCTCATCTCTCTGTTACAGGACTATCCGCTGCCCGTAGTCCTCGTAAACCGGTATCTCAAGGCCTTGGATCTGGATGTTGTGACCGTTGACAATTATCGCTGCGGGTATCTGGCCACGACCTATCTGCAGCAAAAGGGGCATACAAAAATCGCCCATATAGCAGGTCCGGAAAGCTCCATTACCTGCCAAAATCGCTGCCGCGGTTATATGGATGCCATGCGCGATGCAGACCTGCCCTGTGATTGTGTATATCGCGGGGATAGAACTTACAAGAGTGGCTATGAGATTGGCACACAAATAGCTGCTCTCCCAAGAGAACAGCTATATACGGCCATCTACTGTGTAAATGGTTCTATGGCCGCCGGTCTGCAGGATGCGTTCCGGCAGGCAGGCATCTGCGTACCCGATGACATCAGCTTGATCTGCAACGATACGGTCAACGAGACTCTTCCGGGATACCTGCACCTGACAAGCGTGGATCAGGAACCGCAGGTAATGGGTTCTGCCGCTGTGGACCTTCTGTTTGAGCGGATCAGCAATCCCCAACAGCCTCCGCATCAGATTCTGTACTCCCCTGCTCTACAGGAATGCGGGAGCGTAAAGCAGTTAATCGAGTAGGAGCTGTTGCACATCGTTTTGGCTGAAAGTGCAGCATTGCTCCTAAGAATTAGACATATAATCGAGCAATGGCATAAGCATGCGCATCACAAACGAAGAAAGAATTTGGATATGTTAGACTCCTGTGCGTTGCGGATTTCTCTGGATCGATAAATAACAGCACCCCCAAGGTAACTCATGCCACCTTGGGGATTGTTTTGCGCTTGCTATGTGCTAAGTCCAGTACTACTTTTCAATCCTTATATACCATGAAAACAAATTGCTTTGCGAATAAGGCAATCGCCTATCTTCTGAACCGTGAAGATGAGAAGCCACCAAAGGAAACGACAATCGCTTTTGCGTAGCGAAGGAGTGAGATATATGGATCAATTATTGATTATTGAAGATGATATAGGGTTGAATCAGGGTTTAAGTAAAGCACTGAAAGCAGATGACCGTCAGATTATATCCTGCCAAGACCTAAAAACGGCGAAGGAACAGCTGCTTTGCGGCGGTGTATCCCTGATCCTGCTGGATATCAATCTGCCGGATGGCAGCGGGCTCGAGCTGCTCCGGGAGGTCAAGGAAAACACACCCTATATTCCTGTTATTCTGCTGACTGCCAATGACACCGATCTGGA
>ENA-OQKP01001339-OQKP01001339.1-human-gut-metagenome-genome-assembly--contig:-NODE-1339-length-11448-cov-2.058387_pt1 | contig 11448 bp, 9 predicted proteins | sample MGYA00242780_ERZ504802 | MGnify/ENA primary metagenome ERZ504802 (study PRJEB26092, sample SAMD00036406) | human gut metagenome | host: Homo sapiens | study: EMG produced TPA metagenomics assembly of... | reverse complement strand
TTCAAAAAGGTAAAGAAATCTATAGTACTGGATTCCAAAATCAGAGAAATGCTCTCTTTTTCGGTTCTGGTGCATTTAGTGTCTATATGCTTTATGGTGGTATGGAAAATCTTATTGAAAAGTTACAATCAAAATCTGAGTTGAGATATTTAGATTTTGGACACGTGATTAAAGATAATTTTGAGATAAGCTCAGTGCTACCTCATATCTATAAATATCGAGAACGTATTGAATTCGCTCAAAAAATAAAGGCACGTGGAGTCGTCAAAGAATTGGTAGGTACTACGTTTTATAGGTCTTATTACTCATGTAGTCGTGGACATAAGCATGCAAACATGGGTAAGGTGACCATGAATTTCCTCAGACGGAATAGACGGTATCTAAAAAATACGGATATGAATATCTAAAAGGCATTTGTCGAGGAAGATATGCGTAGACAATATGGTCGAACGTTCGAGGGTTTATACGAGTTGCATATAAATGTTATGGTTCCTAACAGGACGCCACTAATTAAGTTTTTAAATGGTATCTTACCATCCACGGTGAAACCAATTCGTTTCATTAACTGGATGATGAAGAATGAGGTCTGTCTTCGTGATTATGAGGACTATCGAGAAATGGTAGAAGCTCTGGGAATTCCATTTGATGGAGATTATGTAGTTATACCTAAAAATTGGGAAAACAAACATACAGAGATTGTCGAAAATTATTCGGTTCTTCTCGAGAATCAACTAGAATGTGGGACTCATTTACGTGTAACTAATGCCGTAAGTAATTTGAGAGCGGAGAAAAGACGACGTGAGGAAGAAAAGAAAGAGGCGAAGTTGAGAATTGTAACAGCTGAACGCTTGGCAAACATGATGAAGGCTCAGACAACATTTGACAAGTATGCATTTATCTTTCCTAAAAATGAAAGTGAAATTGTCAGAGAGGGGAAACACCTACATCATTGTGTTGGAAGGTATGCAAAGGAACACTTTGTCTACGGTTCCTCTATTATTGTCTTTGTACGTGATAAAACTGACAGAGAAACTCCTCTTTATACCCTAGAATTGAAAAATGATAGGATTATTCAACTGAGAGGAGAACGGAACAAAGCTGCAGATGAAGAGGCTAAGAAAGAAGCGGAACAATTTTTAGCCCATTGTGGAAAGCTTAAAATTGAGTTTTAGATAAGAGGAGAAAAAATGAAACCGAGAACTCATTATGAGTCAACTGCGTTTTCATGTTATACTAGAGATAACACTATACGTGATTTCATGTATAATTCAGGGAGAAACGTCATGAAGTTGACTATTGTTCTTTATAATAATAAAAAGATGATTGGAAAATACCTGGTTGATACAATCAGTAAAACCTTAGATACGTTTGAAAGGGAAGATGATTTTTTGTTGAACACAGAATTCACCTATGAACGTATGGTAGATTTTCTAAAAGGGCGTCAAATTGATTTTGGACGAAAAAACCGAAAGGAACTTTTAGGTTATACCTATACAGCTCCCGATGTCTGGCACGAAATTGCTATGACACACGGTTTTGATACCGATGATTTTTATTGGGTATCAATACCAGAACTCAATGATGAGCCATTTGTTTTAGAAGATCATCATCCTAATTTAAGTAGAAAATAGGAGAGATACTATGACTGTATTTACTTCTAGCAAAGGAACTCAAGAGAAATGGTTGAAAGATGACTATTTCTATAAGAGAGACTTTTTTGGTGGGGAGGCTGAAGCTGAGTTTCTAGTATCTGAGTTTTTGAAAAGTTGTGGGATTGAAGATTATGTACCTTACGAAAAAGTAGGTAGTGATCTTTGTTGTTCACAAAATTTCATACCAGAAGGTGGAAGCTTCGTTACGATGTTTCGTTTGCTGCAACAAAGGGGGTATACGGAATCAGATATCGAACAAATAGCCAAGAAGCAACCTCAAGAGCAGTATAACTTTTTGAAAAAAGAGTTGGCTGAGATTGGTTTTTCAGAAGCTGAGCTTGATTCGATATTTGCCAGACTCTTTGAGATTGATCGTTTAACCTTAAATGTTGATAGACACTGGAATAACTTTGGGATTATCTTTTCTAAAGATGAACCGCCATATCTATTAACTTTGTTTGATTTTGGTTACTCTCTAGGAGTTACCTTTCCCAGAACAATGCCCACGCATGTAGCTATTCGTAAGAGTAAAGCTATGACAGTCAGCAAAAGCTTTGATAAGCAATGTGAACTGGCTGGAGCATTCTCTTTTGACATTCAAGATAGTTTTATTGAGTTCCTCAAAAACAGGAAAACACGAGAGGCTCACATATTTTTGAGTCGTATAAACAAATACTACAACTAAAAAGAAAGACTTGGTATTATACCAGGTCTTTTTTAGTTTTAAGGAGAAAGAACAACAATGGAAGAACAAAAACAAAATAAAACAATGACTAAAGCAGAAAAGGTTCAAGCTAACCTTTCTGCCATTAAACTTGTGAAAGTACTCGAAGCAGATAACCGTCTAGCTGACAGTGCCGAACAAGAAATTCTCTCTAACTATGTTGGTTGGGGAGGACTTGCTAACGATTTCTTTGATAGTAAGATTAATCGTTTTGCAAAAGAACGTGATGAGCTAAAAAGTCTTGTCACTAAAGAAGAATATCGTGCGATGGAAATGAGCTCCTTGACGGCTTACTACACAAGTCCAGAGATTGCTACTGCAATGTGGGATAAGATTGTAGAAAGTGGTTTTAAAGGAGGTAATATTCTTGATCCATCAATGGGTACTGGTATCTTCTTTGAAACAATGCCAGAGGATATCAAGAAGAATTCTACTCTTTATGGAATTGAACTTGATACCATTACTGGTGCTATTGCTAAACACCTTCATCAAGATGCTACTGTTTTAGTCCAAGGATTTGAAACAGTAAACTTTGAAGGGACACCATTTGACTTGGTCATTACGAATGTTCCATTTGCGGATGTTCGCATTGTCGATAAGGCTTATGATAATAAACCTTATCGTATTCATGATTACTTCTTTAAGAAAGCTATCGATTTGGTACCCTATCATGGGATAGTTGCTGCTATCACTTCAACTGGTACTGCAGATAAGAGTGCTGGTTCAATTCTGCCAGAACTCCGTCGTAGTGGAACTCAGTTTTTAGGTGGTGTCCGCTTGCCAAATACTGCTTTTAAAGATGCTGGAACACGAGTGGTAACAGATATCCTCTTTTTCCAAAAAGGAGCATTTATCCCTGTTCCCGATAATAATATCGACTTTTGGTCTTCAGATAGAAATAAACTCCCCTTTGATAAACGTGTCTCACTCAATCCCTATTTCTTCCAGGATGCTATTTGTAAAAATCCTTGTGTCCTAGGTGATTATCAGGTACGTAATTTCAATGGTGGAACACTGGATCTTGTGGTAGATAGCTCTTTTGACTTAGCTTCAGAGCTTCAAGAAGCACTATCAAAAGTAACAGTGCCTTTCGAAGTGGAGAGACTAGAACCTCGTGATATTATCCTTAAAGAAGAAGTGAATCATCTTGACCAAGACTTACTTACTTCACTTGACATTCGATTGAACGAGTATGCTTGTTATAAAAATGGGCGTGTCTATTATCGTGATAACACGTCTATCCGTCCTAGCTCACGCGCAGCTGAAATGATTTTTTATCAAGACGAACAAGGACAGTTCGTAAAATATGATGATAAATACAAAGAAGAAGCCATTTTAGACTTTGAAGCAGCAGTAGAAGCAGACCCTAATATTGTTACGAATACATGGGTAAGTCAAACACCTTCTAAAGCAGCTAAAAGTAAAGGGCTTTACAAAGGCATTTATTTCTATGAAACACCCCTTACGGATACAGAAAACAAGCGTATTCGTGGCATGGTTGCTATCAAAAATGCGTATCAAGCTATTATTGATATTCAAATGACTATTGACTATGATGAAGGGAAATTCAAACAACTGCTTGCAACACTTAATCAAGCCTACGATACTTTCAAGAAGAAGTATGGTTATCTCAATCAAGCGGTGAATGCTCGCCTCTTTGACCGAGATGATCGTTATCCTCTTATCGCTAGTCTTGAGTTAGAGGAGTTGGACGAGAATGACAGCTCAAAGGTAGTCTTTGTGAAGTCAGATGCTTTTAAAAAGCCAACTATTCGTCCTAAAAAACACCTCCATCAAGTGATGTCAGCAGTAGAAGCCTTGAATGTATCGCTTTCGGAAGGTCGTGGCGTTGATTTGAACCTCATGAGTTCTGTCTATCCAGATGTCTCAGAAGATATGATGATTTCAGAACTAGGTGAGACAGTGATGATTGATGTGGAACGCTATATTGATGATAAGACTGTACACTATGTTACTAAGGATAAATTCCTTTCAGGTGATGTTCTTGCCAAACGTGATTGCATTAACTCTCTCATTGAAGACGGAGATACACAAGCGGATTGGGAACGTTATTTGGAATTGATTTTATCTGTTGTACCAGAACCAGTTGTCTTATCTGATATTGATTTCAGCATTGGTTCTAGCTGGATTCCTAGTAACGTCGTATCTCAATGGGTGTTTAGTGAATTGTTGGATGAAAAGGTTGGTCTCCATTCTGAAGAAGCTAAATCACTATTAGTGACATCCAGAATCGGACGAGGTTTCAACGAACGCTTGTTAAACTGCTATATGAGTCGTCAATCTAACCTTCGTTTAGGTCTACGTGATGAGTACAATAAAAGCTACTCACACGCAACAGATATTGTGGCTCACTTGCTTACAAGTAATCAACCAACAATCATGCGTAACTTTGGTACGACTGAAAACCCGATACGTAAGGTTGATGAAGTGGCTACAGCAAACCTACGTGAGTGTGAACGTGTTCTACAAGAAAGCTTTAAGAACTTTATTCTTGAAAACCCAAGAGTCCAAGAAGTGATTGAGGATACCTACAATGAAGTCTTTAATCGCTATGTGACACGTCAATATGACGGAAGTCTCTTGGAATTTGATGGGTTGGCTAAAGGTGTAGAGCTTCGCCCTCACCAAAAGAATGCCGTACAACGTATTCTTGAAGAGAGACGTGCACTGCTTGCTCACGAAGTGGGTACTGGTAAGACACTAACCATGATTTCAGCAGCTTTCAAGATGAAAGAGCTTGGGCTTATTCATAAACCATTGTTTGTGGTTCCGTCTAGTCTAACAGCACAATTTGGTCAAGAAATTATGCGTTTCTACCCTACCAAGAAAGTGTTTGTTACGACTGAGCAGGATTTTGAAAAGTCACGTCGTCGCTTGTTCGTTTCTCGTATTCTAACGAGCGACTATGATGGTATTGTGATTGGACATTCTCAATTTGAGAAAGTTCGTGTCTCACAAGAACGTGAACAAGCCTTTATTTCTGAAAAGATTGATGAGCTTGATGAGATCATTGGTTACGCAAAAGCTAATGACGATAAAATTACTTTTAAGCAAGCACAATCGATGCGTAGAAGTCTTGAGGCAAACTTAGAAACGTTGCTTGAAAACAAGACTGGTATTGATGAGTTTATCAACTTTGAAAGCCTTGGTATTGATATGCTCTTTGTTGATGAAGCCCACGGGTACAAGAATGTCCGTCCTATGACACGTTTGGGGAACGTTGCTGGTATTACCAACCGTACCTCAAAAAAGAATATGGATATGGAAATGAAGGTGCGCGTGCTTCAAGAAGAGCATGATACACGTCACGTTGTCTTTGCGACTGGAACACCAGTTTCCAACTCAATTAGCGAAATGTATACGATGATGAATTATCTTCAACCAGATGTCATGGAACATTTCGGTGTAAGTTTCTTTGATGCTTGGGTTGGTGCGTTTGGGATTGTTGAGAATAGTCTTGAACTTAACCCTACTGGAGACAAGTATATTTCACGTAAACGTTTTGCTAAATTTATGAATCTCCCTGAGCTGATGGCGATTTATCGTCAGACTGCAGATATCCAAATGACTGAAGACCTTAATCTTCCAGTTCCTATGGTAGAAAAGGTAGCGGTTGAAAGTCAGTTGACTGATAACCAAAAGGTTTATTTGGACGAGCTTGTAGAACGCTCAGACCGAGTTAAAAATGGGAGTGTAGATCCTAGTGAAGATAACATGCTCAAAATCACTAGTGAAGCCAGAAAGTTGGCATTAGATATGCGTTTGCTTGATGCAGAGCTCTATGTAAGAGCTGATGCAGATAAACTCATGCAAGTGGTTGAGCGAGTGGATAAGATTTATCACATGGAAGCTAAGCATAAAGGGACACAGATGATTTTTTCTGACCTTGGAACTCCTAATGGCAAAGGTTTCTCTGTTTATCAAGAGTTGAAAGATTTGCTTGTTGAACGTGGGATTCCAGAAGAAGAGATTGCTTTTATTCACGATGCTGCTAACAAAAAGGCTAAGCTCCAACTTCAACGTCAAATGAATGCTGGTGAGATTCGTATTCTCATGGCCTCAACGGAAAAAGGGGGAACCGGTCTTAACGTACAACGTCGTATGAAAGCTGTTCATCACCTCGATGTGCCTTGGAAACCGTCTGATATTATCCAACGTAATGGACGCTTGGTTCGTCAAGGAAATATCTATCGTAAGGTAAATATTTTCCACTATATCACTAAAGGAAGCTTTGATAACTACCTTTGGCAGATTCAAGAAACAAAGCTCCGTTATATTACGCAAATCATGACCAGTCGTACACCGATGCGAGCTTCAGAGGATATTGACGAGCAAACACTCTCAGCCTCTGAATTTAAAGCCATTGCGACAGGCAATCCATATCTTAAACTTAAGATGGAACTTGATAACGAATTTGAGTTGTTGTCTAATCGTCGGAAGGCTTGGAAACGTGATATTGCTTTGTCTCAAAAACGTATTAAGCAAGCCCATAAAGATAAGGAAAATTACGATAAGAAACTTTCTCTATTAGTCCAGGATAAAGAGTTTGCAGAAAAGACAAGACCTTGGAAAGAAGTGGTTGAAAAAGAAGATGGTAAGAAATATGAGGTTGAACATAACCCATTTGTTATGACATTTGAACCAGATGGATACGAAGCAACTAAGAAAGATGTTGCAGGAAATCAACTGAACTATGCTATGCAGATGAATGTTGCCTCTGATCCACTCCATATGAAAATGACAACCCTTGCTCATTATCGTGGTTTTGTCCTTCGTGCGTTGGAACAAAAATCACCTTGGCAACCAGAACGCATGCTTGACTTGCATATTATTGGTCAAAATAGCTATGCTGTTCGTCTTGATTTTGCGAGTGGTATTGGGACTATCCAACGTATCAACAATGTTATTGATGGTATGGATAAACAAGCCAAACTCTTGCAGGAAAACATTGACCGTTGTGCAGATACTATTAAGCGAGGAGAAGCTGCAGATGTTTTTGCAGGCCAAGCTCGTCTTGACTATGTATCAGCAAAACGTGCCATTGTTAATCCTCTTATCGAAGTCGAGGACGAGTCTAAGAAGCCTACCGTAGAACAAATTGAAGAAGCGATCAATGCTTTTGACTTGCAATATAAGGCAGACCATCCAGAAATGGATGGGGACTCTGATGTAAAAGTTAGCTCAATCACTGAGGAATATAGTTCTAGCTATAATCCTGATGAAGAAAGCGAACTTGTTGAAGCTATCGATGAGTCAGTAGATGAAGCAGAAGCTGCCTTCGAGGACGAAGAAGTAGTTGCTCAAGAAACCGTTGAAGAAACGACTCATGTTGTTGTTTCACAAGAAGTTCTTGATATGGCTGATGACTTCCTAGAAAGTATTTCTGAACTCTTTGGAATGACTGAAGAACATAATGACAATGTTGCTACAGAAGTAGTTTCTGAAACCTCTGTTAATGAGGTAGAAGAAGTAGAAGTTTACGAAGAAATTTCACTATTTGACTTTGTTTAAAATGCGAAGGGTATTGTTAGTATCACTTTTGCAGCATGAAAACACCCTAAGAAATGAACTGCACCCCAAAAGTTAGACACAAAAAATCTAACTTTTGGGGTGTTTTTTAAATGAAATTAACATATGAGGACAAAGTTCAAATCTATGAACTCAGAAAACAAGGGCGAAGCTTCAAACAGCATTCAAAAAGATTTGGTGTTAATGCTTCTGGTCTAAAGTACATGGTGACATTAATTGACCGTTATGGAATAGAAATCGTTAAAAAGAGGAAGAATCGTTACTATTCCTCTAAATTGAAACAAGAAATGATTGAGAAAGTTCTGGTGGAAGGTTGTTCACAAAGAAGTGTAGCTTTGGATTATGCTTTACCTGATCGTTCACTGTTGACAAATTGGCTAGCACAATACAAGAAAAACGGGTATACTATTGTTGAGAAAACAAGAGGGAGACCAGCTAAAATGGGACGAAAACGGAAGAAAATTTGGGAAGAAATGACTGAATTCGAGAGACTTCAAGAGGAGAATGAACGCTTACGTACCGAGGTAGCTTACCTAAAAAAAAGACTGGCGAAGCCTTGGAGCGAGAAAGGCAGAGACAGTTAGAGAGATGGTCTCAGGAGGATTTCGACTAGATTTACTTTTTGAAACGGCACGTTTAGCTCGCTCGACTTACTATTATCAGTTAAAGCAACTGGATGGGTTTGATAAAGATAAAGAGCTTAAAACCGAAATTCAGGCCATTTATAATGATCATAAAGGAATTATGGCTATCGCCGAGTTACTCTCGAACTCAGAAATCGTGGTTTTACAGTGAATCATAAGAAGGTTCAGCGTTTGATGAAAGGCATGGGGCTAAGCGCTCGTATTCGTCGTAAGCGTAAGTATTCCTCTTATCACGGAGAAGTTGGCAAGAAGACTGATAACCTCATTCAACGCCAGTTTGAAGCATCAAAACCAATGGAAAAGTGCTACACAGATGTAACGGAGTTTGCCATTCCACTTAGTAGGCAGAAACTCTATTTATCCCCTGTTTTAGATGGCTTTAACAGTGAAATTATTGCTTATCATCTTTCTACTTCGCCCAACTTAGAACAAGTGAAAGCTATGCTGGAGCAGGCCTTTACAGAGAAATACTATGAGAAGACCATTCTCCATAGTGACCAAGGCTGGCAATACCAACACACTTCTTACCATCAATTTTTAGAGAGTAAGGGGATCCAACCATCCATGTCGCGCAAGGGAAATAGTCCAGATAATGGCATGATGGAGTCCTTCTTTGGCATTCTTAAGTCTGAGATGTTTTATGGATATGAGAAGAATTTTAAGTCTTTAGAAGACCTTGAACAAGCTATTGTGGACTACATTGATTACTACAACCACAAACGAATTACAGTCACACTAAACGCATTTAGTCCTGTTCCATACAGAACTAAATCCTTGCAATAATTAGTTGTCTAACTTTTGGGAGTCAGTACATCTTAGTATGTTTTTAATATTTCTTTTTATTCAATAATACATAAAGTATTATAGTGCATATGATTATCCAAAAAAGTACGATCATTACATAAGTGATATCACCTGTTAAAATTAAATTGATTGGTAATGCAACGGGACACCAATAACTTCCAATTAAAACTTTGTTACTTGCAAAAATTATAAATAAAATTTCAATTATTGAGAGTAGAATATTCTCTCCTTTACCAATAATAAAATTCATCATACCATGTAGATGGTTTTGGAAAATTGCAAGCAACCAACTTGCTGATGCAATGACTAAACCTAAATGCATGTTACCTTGAATCAATCCAGTAACTAACCATATAAAAGCAGTGGGGAAAAATAACAAAAAGTCAATTACAAAGAATTTTACTAATATGATTCTTTTCCCTTTTTTATTCGCTTTTATTTCTTGAAAGTTATTAGCTGAAATTTCCTGTTCAAAAGACATAATAGTTAACATAGCTACTAATATAGGATAGACTAGCATAGTGACTATAGATAAGTTTGTCATTGAAATTTCTGTATTTATATAGTGTAGGTAAGCAGGAATTGTGCTAATTTCAAGAATAGTAAAAAATAATATTAGATAAAGGGATATACTATTTTTTAATTTAAGTAGTTCGCTTCTAAACAATTTTTATTCCTCTAAATTTTTTGTTTCGAATGTGAATAGCACTAATGATAGAAAAATTGGAAGAATAATTCCAATAATATTGTTATTGCTGATGCTAACCATCATGTCCCCAGAAGGTTTGATTTGGAGTATAGTTTCTACCACTTTATAATGGTAAGAATAGGGAAAAATGAACCAAAAGCTAGTTTTTGCAAAAATAGGAGCTACTAAAAGACAAAGAAAAGTATTTGCTGCTAAAAGCACATATGAATTAATCCATTTAGATAAAATATAAAGTAAAGGGATGTTCCAAATAACGGAAACAAGAACAGCAATTAAAGTTACACTCGTTTTAAAAAAATCTATAACGATAATACCTTGGTATATTTTAGAAACTACATACATTAACATTAAGAGAATGAGGCTTGAAAGTACTAATCTAATAAATAGTAAAAATATCTTCACCAATCTAATATTCCAACTAAGTGAACTAATGTTTACATTTTGAAAATTCCCAGCTTTTTCTTCAGCATTAAAATCGTAAAGAAATAATAAACTGATCAATAAAAATAGGAACCCTGCTTCCCACCAGTAAATAGAAAATGAAGAAAAAATTTGAATTCCACCTACTAAAAAAGCTATAAATATCGTTACTAACGGAATTAGTAAGAGCAATCTTTTTGTTCCGGAATGTTTTAATTTTAGTGCTTCAGAAGAAAAAATTTTTCTCATTTTATAACCCTCCATGTACAACGTTAAAGAAAACTTTCTCAAGGTCATCATTTTCAATATTTTCGTGATCATAACATATAGTTCCTTGATTTAGTATAATGATTTGATCGGAAATTCTACTGATTTCGTGGAGTTGATGACTAGATATTAGTATTGTCACTCCTCTAGATTTTAATGATTGAATTAGGTTTAGTAATTCAGTTACACCATCGGGATCTAGTCCATTGGTAGGCTCATCTAGAATTAAAAATTTAGGGTTAGTCAAAATCGCCATAGCTATTCCAAGTCTTTGTTTCATACCGAGTGAAAATTTCCCAGCTTTTTTTTCCCCAACATTTCTGAGGCCAACCAATTCTAATGTTTCATAAATCTGGCTATCGGGAATATCCAATAAAAGTGCTTTTGTTTTAAGATTATCAAACGCCGATAAGTTTCTATATATTGCTGGTGATTCTATTAAGGCTCCAATTTGTTCTTGCGCTGATTCATTTTCATCATAAAGAATAGAACCACTATCTGCTGAAATTAGCCCAAAAAGAATCTTCATCAACGTTGACTTGCCTGCACCATTTACACCAAGTAAACCGCATACGGTGCCAGACTGAATTTTAAAACTAACGTTTTGAAGACTTTCTTTTTCATTATAATTTTTTGAAATATTCTTGATATCTATTTGCATGTTATTTCCTCCTTACT
>ENA-OQKP01001326-OQKP01001326.1-human-gut-metagenome-genome-assembly--contig:-NODE-1326-length-11600-cov-2.645777_pt1 | contig 11600 bp, 9 predicted proteins | sample MGYA00242780_ERZ504802 | MGnify/ENA primary metagenome ERZ504802 (study PRJEB26092, sample SAMD00036406) | human gut metagenome | host: Homo sapiens | study: EMG produced TPA metagenomics assembly of... | reverse complement strand
AGGGCAGGGTGAGATTCCCTACCGGCGGTAAAGCCCGCGAGCCGAGAGGCATGATTCGGTGAGATTCCGAGGCCGACAGTAAAGTCTGGATGAGAGAAGAAGACGGTACATATAGTTTTAGTTATGAATGCGGTATCGAGGCACTGAGATGGTAGACCATTTCAGAGCTTATTTACTTTCGCAGATAATTAGTTCTGAAGTTGTGATTAAAGTACACGTGAACAAAACCCCTGTAGATCATCTGCAGGGGTTTTGTTCTAAGATAAAAAGAAAGAAGGAAGGTATTTGACAGACCGGGATTGTATGACACGTGCAATAGAGCTTGCAAAAAAAGGAGAAGGATGGACGAATCCTAATCCGATGGTCGGAGCGGTCATCGTAAAGGATGGACGTATTATCGGCGAAGGCTATCATGCCAGATGCGGAGAGTTGCATGCGGAACGAAATGCAATTGCTTCTCTTACTGAATCAGCCGAAGGGGCAACGCTGTACGTTACATTGGAACCATGTTGTCATTATGGAAAGACGCCGCCGTGTACGGAAGCAATTTTAGAGCAGAAGATAAAAAAAGTAGTAATTGGATCCAGAGACCCGAATCCGAAAGTGGCAGGAAAGGGAGCGAAGATATTAAGAGATGCCGGTGTAACGGTTGTGGAAGATTTTATGAAGGACAAATGCGATGAATTAAATCCAATATTTTTTCATTACATAACGACCAAAACACCATATGTAGTTATGAAGTATGCAATGACGTTGGATGGAAAAATTGCAACAAAGACAGGAGCTTCAAAATGGATCACCCAAGAAGCCGCACGCAGAGAAGTACAGTATATGCGTCATCGGTATATGGGAATCATGGTCGGGATAGGAACGGTACTTGCTGATGATCCAATGCTGAATGTCCGGGTAGAAGGGCTTAAAAGTCCGGTCAGGATTATCTGTGACAGTAAGTTAAGAATTCCACTGGACAGCCAGATCGTAAAAAGTGCGAGGGAGTACCGGACGATTGTAGCCTATGCAGATCTGGAGAATGTAGAGAAGAAAAAAGAAATTTTGCAGACAATGGGAGTGGAAACCGTATTTTGTCCGGATATGAAAAAACATGTTAATCTGAAGAATTTGATGGAGTATCTGGGAAAAGAAAATATCGACAGCATTTTACTGGAAGGTGGAGGAACTTTAAATGACAGTGCACTACAGGCCGGAGTTGTCCAGGAGGTGCAGGCATTTATTGCACCAAAAATCTTTGGCGGAACAGGAAGCCGGACTCCGGTGGATGGAATTGGGATAGAGCTTCCGTCTCAGGCAGCGGTACTAAAGTTCAAAGATATCTGCCAGATTGGAGAAGACCTGAAAATTACCTGTCACGTCTTAAGAAAAGAACAGGAGGAATTATGTTTACAGGAATTGTAGAAGAAGTGGGAAAAGTCCGTTATATTCAGTTGAATGGGAATTCAGGGGTATTGGCGGTGAAGGCAGCAAAAGTACTGGAAGGTACGAAAATCGGAGACAGTATTGCGGTAAATGGAGTATGTCTGACAGTCACTTCCCTGCAGCCTGACGGATTTACGGCAGATGTCATGGAAGAGACGATCAGAAGGAGAAGTCTTGGAAATTGTAAGATTGGAAGTTATGTAAATCTTGAACGGGCAATGGCAGCGGATGGAAGATTCGGAGGCCATATTGTGAGCGGCCATATTGACGGAACAGGAGTTATCAGGTCAATAATCCAAAATGAAATTATTGTCAATAAGTTATTAGGCGGAGCTGTTGACGGACTTGTGAGACATGGTGTAGAAGAAGAAAATATTACAGCAGCATGGGTGCCGGGAGCATTTGAAATACCAATTACAGCGCAGAAAATGGCGCAGTCAGGAAAGTACGATGCAGTCATCTGCGTAGGTGCAGTTATTCGTGGAGATACATCTCATTATGATCTGGTGTGTAACGAATCAGCAAAAGGAATTGCACAGATCGAGCTTGCAACAGGTATTCCTGTTTTATTTGGAATCATTACAACAGAAAATATTGAACAGGCAATTGCACGTGCCGGAAGTAAAGCTGGCAATAAAGGTTATGATTGTGCGTTATCAGCAATTGAGATGGTGAATCTGATAAAACAGTTATAAAATTTGACTTTTATTCTTATACAAAGTAAAATAGACTATGTATGTCTTTTTAAAGATGTACATAGTTTATTTGTTTATTGGAGAATGAAAATGTTTGAAAAGAATAAAGAAAAAATGAAGGAAAAAATGGAGCCGGATAAAGTGCTTCGTTTTGCGATTGTTGCGGTAATCCTCTTGTTTTTGATCGGTGCGCTGATTATTGGAACACGAATGATGAATCCGCGAGTGGATGCGACAGAAGGAGTAAAGAAACTGACAGAACTGGAAGATGCCAATGTTCAGAAGATTGATGCCAAGATTCAGGAATTAGAGCAGACAGAAGCAGATGAGGTGGCAGCGTGGAAAGCAAAGTCTGCAAAAGAAAAGATGGATGGCTGCATTGTGCTTGGCGACAGTACTGCACTTGGCTTCAGACAGAATGACATCTTGAGTAAGTCGCAGGTGAAGTCAAAGGATGGAGCAACGGTCAGCGATGCGGAAGGTTCCGGATTAAATGAGCTTTTGACAGCCGTAACAGAAGCAGAGACTGCACCACAGAAGCTTATCCTCTGTATCGGAAGAGGAGATGTAGCAGTCAGTGGAGAGACAGCGGATGCATTTGCAGCGAATTACAAAAGCTTTGTTGAGCAGGTGAAAGCAGCATTGCCGGATACGAAAGTTTATGTATGCAGTATCCCGGCATACCTGTCACTGACAAGTACAGGTGATGCGACAGGTTCAGCCGATTCAGATACTGATTCAGATTCAGATACTGATTCAGATGCTAAAGATACAACTAACAACTCGGATTTTAAGAGCAGCACAGATTCTAAGAGCAATAGTGATAGTGATACATCATCAGATGATAGTAGTTCGTCCAAGATGAGCACCGCGCTGGATGTAACTTCATACAATGAAGCTTTGAAGGCTCTTTGTAAGGAAGAAAAAGTGAAATATGTAGACACAACAGATCTTACGGACGCTTCTTATTATGGGGAGGACGGAAGTACAATGACAAAAGCCTATTATGAGGCTTGTATTAATAAAATTCTGGAGGCAGCGTTTAGAAATTATGTTATTCAATAGTATCGCATTTATATGTGTATTTTTACCAGTTATTTTCATATTGTATTATCTGCTTCCGGGAAAGATAAAAGACATTGCCCTGGTTGCAGGGGGAGCAGTTTTTTTTGCATGGGGAGCCCCGGTCAATCTGGTCGTTCTGGCATTTTTTATATTGTTTAATTATGCTGTGGGAATTCAGATGGAAGGCTACATGCGAAGAAGAAGGAGTACGGAGCAGTTATTTGCTGGAAGCATACTGATTAATATTATAGTATATGTGTTCTTTGCATTTATCGGACAACGCGTGGGCTTTATTTCGGAAGTGCCGGTCGGAATAGGAATCTGCATCTTACAGGTGCTTTCGTATCTGATTGAGATTCACCGGGGAAATGTAAAGGCTCAGAAAAGTATTCTGGATTTTGCAGTTTACATAGCAATGTTTCCGTTGTTCCTGGCAGGACCGGTCGTAAAATATCCGCAGATCCGAAAGGAATTAAAGACTCGCAAATTGTCCTGGGCAAAGGCTGGCGAAGGAATTGTTTTATTTGTATGTGGTTTTGCAAAGAAAGTTATCATTGCAGATTACCTGGCAGATTCATTCACCAAAATCATGTCTTTGAAGGCAGGCGAGTTGTCTGTGTTTGGTGCATGGCTGGGATGTGCAATCTTCATGTTCCAGATTTACTTTGCGTTCAGTGGATACTGTGATATGGCAGTGGGACTTTGCAGAATGCTTGGATTTGATGTGAAGAAAAATTTCCGCTATCCATATGTAGCACGTAACATAACAACATTTGTACGCCGTTTTAACAGCTCTGTTTTTGCATGGTTCTGGGATTACATCTGTGAACCACTCTGGGGCGGCTGGCTTGGAACACTTGTATCCGGAATTCTGATGGGACTTTGGTATGCAGGTATGTGGAAGAATGCACCGTGGCAGGTAACGGTCACAGGTGGATTGCTCTGGGGTATCTACCTTGCATTCTGGCAGATCGTGGAGCGTTATGCACTACCATTTTTAAAGAGATTACCACCTGTGCTTGGACAGATTTATACATGGTTTTTCACAGCGCTTGGCTGGGTATTTTTCTTCGGTAAGACACCGGCAGCGTCATTTGGTTATCTGAAAGTGATGTTTGGATTTGGCGGAGGCGATGTGGTTGGTATCATGGGAAGATACCGTTTCCTTGGAAATGTGTTCGTTCTTGTAGTGGCATTTCTTGCAAGCACACCACTTCCGAATCTTATCTGGAAAAAGATTCTGGTATTTGGAAAGAAAGATAAAAAAGAAAAGAATAAAAAACGTCTGGAGAGAGGCAGAAGTGCAGTATTTGTATTCGCAGCCGTAATCATGATCCTGTGTCTTGTGAATGTGACAGGAGCAGGAAGGACATTTTTCAAAGAGACGGTGAAAGATACCCAAGCGAAACTGGATACAGTTCTTGGAAGACGGGACGTGAACGGTGTGTACCGAGGAAAGAACCAGTATCTTCTGGCGGATATTAACAAGCTGGATGAAAAGAAGGTTCAGGCAAATGTGGACGCGATTACAGCGCTTGCCGAGGATTATTCCGATGTGCCGATGTATATGGCACTGATTCCGGACGCTGCAAATGTATGGGCAGATAAGCTTCCTTCTTATGCTCCGGTGGAAGATCAGACAGTGCAGATTGCACAGATTCAGAGCATGCTTGGAGACAGTGTGAACTGGATTGATGCACAAGGTGTTCTAAATGCGAATAAAGATAAGGAAATTTATTACCACACAGATTCCCGCTGGACAACGCTTGGAGCTAGTCTTGTATGGCAGCAGATTGCTTCAGATCTGGGGCTTGACACTTCGAAAGCACCGGCTTTAAAACCTTATGTAGTGACTGGTGATTTCAGTGGAAATCTTTCCCGAACAAGTGGATTTGAAAGCGGATACCGTGAACCGATTTACGCATATTTAACGGAAAATGCTTCCGATAACACGCAGATGGTGGCAAGCTATGAGTCTGAGGGCATAAAGACAGCAGAGCTTTATGACCGTACAAAACTGGACGAACCTGATGCATATGAAGTATTTCTCGGTGGAGATTATGATAAAATAGATATCCGCACGACAGCAGACAGCACGGATCGGCTGCTTCTGGTGAAGGATTCCTTTGCAGACTGTATGATTCCATTTTTAATTCCATATTACAGGGAGATCATCGTGGTAGATGCAGATTATTATCAGAAGCATGTGTCGGATCTGTTAGATAAGAATAAAATTACAAGTGTGCTGTTTTTGTACAATTGCAATAATTTTGTACAGGATGACAAGCTGAGTAGTATTTTGACAACGGATAAGGCAGAATAGGAACTGCAAAGTAATTGGAGTGTTAGTAAATGATAAGATTAAATAAATACCTCAGTGAGGCAGGTGTTTGTTCCAGAAGAGAGGCGGACCGTCTCATAGAGGCGGGACGTGTGACGGTGGATGGCGTACGGTCGGTACCGGGCATGAAAGTGTCAGAGGAGCAGAAAATCTGTGTCGGGAAAAAAGTGATCCAGGGTGCAGAACAGAAGGTTGTTCTGGCAGTCAACAAACCGGCAGGTATCGTGTGTACCGGGGATATGAAAGTGAAAAATAATATCATACGTTTCCTGCATTATCCGGTGCGGGTGACCTATGCAGGAAGACTGGATAAAGATTCGGAAGGCCTCCTTATTATGACAAATGACGGAGAACTGATCAACAGTATGATGCGGGCGAGATATCATCATGAAAAGGAATATCATGTTCGCGTGGATAAAGAAATCACTTCAGAATTTGTGCGGCAGATGTCAGAGGGTGTGCATATACAGGACGTGGAAAAGAATCTGGATGCGGTAACAAGACCATGTGAGGTAAAGCAGATTGGAAAGTACACATTTTCCATTATTCTGACACAGGGGCTGAACCGTCAGATCCGGAGAATGTGCGAAGCACTTGGATATAAAGTGACAAAGCTTGTAAGAATAAGAATTATGAATGTAGAATTGGGAAGCTTAAAGAGTGGAGCAGTGCGAAAAATAGAAGGACAGGAGTTAAAGAAGCTATATGAACAGGCAGGAACGCATGAAGGAACTGGTGGAGCTTTTAAATAAAGCATCAAAAGCATATTATCAAGACGCAGAAGAAATCATGAGCAACTATGAGTACGACAAGCTTTATGATGAACTTCAGGAACTGGAGCGTGAGCTTGGGATCACACTTTCCAATAGTCCGACGGTGCGAGTTGGATATGAAGTGGTCAGTGAACTCCCAAAAGAACGGCATGAAAGCCCAATGCTTTCTTTGGACAAGACGAAAGATGTAGAGGAATTAAAGAATTTTGTGGGAGATCAGAAGGCACTGATGTCCTGGAAAATGGACGGACTTACCATTGTTCTGACTTACCGGGGCGGACATCTTTTTAAGGCAGTCACCCGTGGAAATGGAGAAGTAGGCGAGGTCATCACAAACAATGCAAAAGTCTTTAAAAATGTACCGCTTCAGATTAGCTATCAAGGTGAGCTGATACTGCGCGGCGAAGCAGTGATCGGCTATAAAGATTTTGAGAAGATTAATGAGCAGATCCAGGAAGCAGAAGCAAAATATAAAAATCCGCGTAATCTCTGCAGTGGTTCTGTACGCCAGCTGAACAGTGAGATTACAGCAAAAAGAAATGTAAAATTCTATGCATTTACACTGGTCAGTGCAAAAGATGTGGATTTCCATAATTCCAGAGCCTGTCAGATGGAATGGCTGAAAGAGCAGGGATTTGAAGTAGTAGAATACCACGAAGTAATAAGAGACACAGTAGAGGCGGAAGTTATTAAATTTTCAGAAAAAATTGCCGAGAACGATTTCCCGTCCGACGGACTTGTGTTAGTATATGATGATATAGCGTATGGAAGATCACTGGGGCGGACGTCTAAGTTTCCACGAGATTCATTTGCATTTAAATGGGCTGATGAGATCCGCCAGACAAAGCTTTTGGAGATTGAGTGGAGTCCATCTAGAACAGGACTCATCAATCCGGTCGCTATCTTTGAACCGGTGGAGCTGGAGGGAACGACAGTGAGCCGTGCTAGTGTCCATAACATCAGTATTATGGAAGAATTGGAACTTGGTGTGGGGGATGAGATTGAAGTTTATAAGGCGAATATGATCATTCCGCAGATTGCACAGAATCTGACAAGAAGTGGTGTGAAAGATATTCCAGAAGTCTGTCCGGTCTGTGGCGGCAAGACAGAGATCCGCCGGGTCAGCAATGCAAAAGCACTGTATTGTACCAATCCGGAATGTCAGGCAAAGCATGTCAAAGCATTTGCACTCTTTGCGAGCCGTGATGCTTTGAATATTGAAGGTTTGTCAGAGGCAACGCTGGAGAAGTTTATTGACCGTGGATTTATAAAGGAATTCACAGACATTTTCCATTTGGATAAATGGCAGGAAGAGATTCAGACTATGGAAGGTTTTGGAGAGAAATCCTACAAGAACCTGATCGCAAATGTGGAGAAAGCACGAGTGACGACACTTCCGAAAGTTATCTATGCACTTGGAATTCCGGGAATTGGTCTTGCAAATGCGAAGGTCATCTGCAGAGAATTTTCCGGTGATGTGGATCGTATGATTCATGCTACTGCAGAAGAACTTGCAGAGATTCAGGGAGTAGGCGAAGTACTTGCCGGTGCATTTGTAACTTATTTTCAGGATGAGAAGCATGTAGAAAGCTTAAAGCGACTGATTGCAGAGCTTGAGATTCCAAAGGAAGAAGAATCAGAGAGTCAACAGATCTTTGCCGGAGTGAACTTTGTTATTACCGGGAGTGTGGAACATTTTGCAAACAGAGGAGAGGTCAAGGAACTGATTGAGAGCCTGGGAGGAAAAGTTACGGGATCTGTCACTTCCAAAACAAATTACCTAATCAATAATGATGTGACATCGACTTCATCAAAGAATAAAAAAGCAAACGAACTGGGAGTTCCGATTATTTCGGAGGAGCAGTTCATTAAGATGGTAGAGGAACAAAAGTAGGAAAGAAGGGAAAGAACCATGTCTGAACAGGATTATGTAGATACAATTGATAACAACGATAATAATAGCAATGACAATCATAACGATGATGAATATGAGAAAGTCTGCTTTGTCTGCCACAGACCAGAGAGTGTGGCTGGAAAGATGATCAATCTTCCGAACAATATGTGTGTGTGCAATGACTGTATGCAAAAGAGTTTTGATGCTATGAATAATATGAACTTCGGTGGTGCGATTGATTATAGCCAGCTTATGAATATGCCGGGAGTTCAGTTCTTAAATATTGATGATATGAGCCAGCAGATTCCAAAGCAGCAGCGCGTGAAGAAGAAAAAAGAAGGCGAGAAGGCAACGCCGCTCGTTGACATTCATAACCTTCCGGCACCGCATAAGATCAAGGCGAGCCTGGACGAGTATGTAGTCGGACAGGAATATGCCAAGAAAGTGATGTCTGTTGCTGTATACAACCATTACAAGCGTGTGGCAACGGATTCCATGGACGACATTGAGATTGAGAAATCTAACATGCTGATGATTGGACCTACAGGTTCCGGTAAGACCTATCTTGTCAAGACGCTGGCAAGAATTCTGGATGTGCCGCTTGCGATTACAGATGCTACATCTCTGACGGAAGCAGGTTATATTGGAGATGATATCGAAAGCGTTGTATCCAAGCTTCTGGCAGCAGCGGATAATGATGTGGAAAAAGCAGAACAGGGAATCATTTTTATTGATGAGATTGATAAGATTGCAAAAAAGAAAAATGCGAGTCAGCGTGATGTCAGTGGAGAGTCCGTACAGCAGGGAATGCTGAAGCTTTTAGAAGGAAGCGAAGTGGAAGTTCCGGTTGGAGCTAACAGTAAAAATGCGATGGTTCCGCTCACAACAGTCAATACAAAGAACATTTTATTTATCTGTGGAGGAGCATTTCCGGATCTGGACGGCATCATCAAAGAGAGACTTACAAAGCAGTCTGCAATTGGATTTGGCGCAGATCTGAAAGATAAATATGATCATGATAAGAAGATTCTTGAGAAGGTAACAACAGAAGATCTTAGAAACTTTGGTATGATCCCGGAGTTCCTGGGACGACTTCCGGTAGTCTTTACATTACAGGGACTCACAGAAGATATGTATGTGAAGATCCTGGAGGAGCCAAAGAATGCAATTCTGAAGCAGTATCAGAAACTTCTTGCACTGGATGAAGTGAAGCTCGATTTCACAGAAGGTGCATTACGTGCAATTGCGAAAAAGGCGATGGAGAAGGATACTGGAGCGAGAGCCCTTCGTGCGATTATCGAAGAATTTATGCTGGATATCATGTATGAAATCCCGAAAGATGACAGCATCGGTCAAGTGACGATTACACAGGAGTACATAGAAAATACTGGTGGTCCGATTATTACACTAAGAGGGCAGGAAGTACCGAGATTAGAAAGTCAGGCATAGATAGTAAGGCAGTTATAAAAATATAGAAGATAATGCCCAATAATAAAATAAGAAAACATCTCATATACATATGAAAAGTATACGAGGTGTTTTCTTTTTTATGAAGGATAGTTATGAAGAAATAAATATGTTGCTAAAGATACGAAAAAATACAAAAAGCAATGTTTTGAAAGAGAGAGTAATAGCAACACAGCAGAAGGAGGAAGAGACAGGAGATACTTCATGCCGTGAAAAAATCCTCTCTCAGGATTTTCGGGATTTTATTATCCCGAATTACCGGTCAGATCAGGAACTGGTCTATCCCAAGAGCCAGATTTGTGTGCAGAGCCTTGGCTTTGGCTATCGTGTAGCATATGTGGATCAAAGTCTAGGGGAAGAACTAAGCATTGCGGCTTATGGTTACAACAGCATTCCAAATTGCTATGCATTGTTGGATATGGAAGCTATGAATGAGACAGGAATCAGTGTGCTTCAGAATTACCCGGGTCTTAATCTTCGAGGAAAAGGAATTATGATTGGATTTTTGGATACAGGAATAGACTATGAAAATGAAATCTTTCGAAACATAGATGGAAGCAGTCGAATTACGGCGATATGGGATCAGACTGACCAGAACGGTCAGCCACCGGATACATTTACATATGGAAGTGAGTATACGAATGATCAGATTAATCAGGCACTGAAAAGTGACAATCCAAAGGAAATTGTGCCAGTAAGCGATGAAAATGGACATGGTACATTTTTAGCAAGTGTGGCAGCAGGTGGAGAAAATATCCAGGAAGGTTTTACCGGGGCGGCATCAGAGGCTGAAATTGCAGTAGTGAAGTTAAAAGAAGCGAAAGATTATCTGCGAAAATTTTATGGAATACGACAGAAGGCAGTGTGTTATCAGGAGACAGATATTGTGCAGGGACTTCGGTATCTGCATCTTCTGGCATTGAAAAAACAGATGCCCCTTGTTATGTGTGTGGCTCTTGGAACGAATCTTGGCGGACATAATGGAATGTCCAGTTTGTCGCGGATTCTCGGAAGCTATTCCAGACTGGTAGATCGGTGCGTGGTTATCGGAGGAGGAAATGAGGCAAATGAACGACATCATTTTCAGGGAAAACTGAATCAGGTAGGAGAGGTTCAGGAAGTGGAAATGCGTGTCGAAAGTGGAAATACGGGATTTGTAGCAGAATTATGGGGGACCATTCCCAATATTGTGACAGCGTATCTTATATCTCCGTCTGGGGAGAGAAGTCCGGTGATTTCCATTCGTCAGGGGAATCGCTATCAGCTTACATTTCCATTTGAGCAGACGGTTGTGGATGTGGAATACCGGTTGTTTTTGCGGGACGGAAGATCCCAGCTTTTGTTTCTAAAATTCGATCATCCGGCACAGGGTATCTGGAAGATAGGAGTACAGTCGCTGGGGCGTGCAGATGGAGAGTTTCACATCTGGCTTCCGGTGCGGGAATTTCTCGATGGAAATGTATATTTTCTGGAGGCAAGTCCGGACGTGACATTGACAGAGCCTGCGAATACCGATGATCCGATTACGGTTGCTTATTACAGGGGAGCAGATAAGAGTGTTGATATTAATTCTGGCAGAGGTTATACTAGAGACAAGAGAATAAAACCTGATTTTGCAGTTCCAGGAGTCCAGGTTTTGGGAGCAGGGGTAAATGGAACATTTGTAAGGCGAAGCGGTTCCAGTGTGGCAACGGGAATTACAGCCGGAGCCTGTGCGATGATCATGGAATGGATTTTGAACCAGCCGATTCCGGCAGGAGTTACCACAAGTCAGGTGGCAAATATTATCATATTAGGAGCGCAGCAGAACACATTTTCAGAATTTCCGAACCGACAGTGGGGCTATGGAACGATGGATTTGTATCAGTCGCTGGATCGGCTGAGAAGATTATAACAGAGGGGTGAGGACCAACACGGCAGACTTTTTTGCG
>ENA-OQKP01001324-OQKP01001324.1-human-gut-metagenome-genome-assembly--contig:-NODE-1324-length-11606-cov-2.446206_pt1 | contig 11606 bp, 11 predicted proteins | sample MGYA00242780_ERZ504802 | MGnify/ENA primary metagenome ERZ504802 (study PRJEB26092, sample SAMD00036406) | human gut metagenome | host: Homo sapiens | study: EMG produced TPA metagenomics assembly of... | reverse complement strand
TTACTGTTCCGGCTTTGTTATCTTCATCTGCAGTAAATCCACTGCCAGTTCCTGCCATTGTTTCAGCATATACTTGATGTCCGGCCTTGCATAAGGCAAATACTCCAGCCGGCGTCATTGATACTCTATTCTCGTTATTTTTTATTTCTTTAGGAATTCCAATAATCATATTCTAATACCTTCTTTCATTAAGCTTACTATTTTCAAAATAAGTTTAGTACTATTATATCGCATCTTTAGCTATTAAACAAAATTTTTTTAATCTCTATTATCTTTTTCTTTATGAACTTAGTAAAAAGAAATTAATCAATGATAATTTAGACTAGTATCGTCAATCTCTTAATAATTTTCTATAACTTCTTTATTTCCTTAGAAATAAAATCAATAAATTTTGTAACAGTTAAACTAAATGACTGATATTTTTTCCAGACAAATAATGAATGTGAATTTAAACTTGGATAGAGAGGTCTAAAGCATAGTTCGTCACTTGCCGCATCACAAATTGACCCTTCAACCACTACGGCATAACCTACATCATTTTTCACTAATATTGCCGCCGTAGTCGTTAAATCAGAAGTTGCACAAAATGATAGATTTTCATATCCTGTTCCGTACCAGTTGGAAAATATAGTCTGCGCTTCACTACGCGCTGAAGCAATTAAAGGTAAATCTATTAGATCTTTAGATGTTATATATTCTTTTTTTGCCAGTGAAGCATTCTTTTTCATTAATATTCCCCATTTTTCTTCAGCGTTAAAATGAATAAAATTTAATTTTTCAAGCTCAACCGGCTCTAAAACAACTCCAATATCAAGCAAGCCATTATCAATATTTTCTAAAATAAAATCACTATTTCCGTTTCTTATTCGAAAAGATACATGGGGATATATTTCTGAAAATTTTTTTATTAATTTTCCCATTGTCTGAGTAGCTTCTGTAACTCCACAGCCTATTGCTATTTCTCCACTGATATCATGACTTTGACTGCCAACTTCTAATTACGCTTTTTCAGATAAAATAATAATTTACTCGGCTCGTCTTTTCAAAACCATTCCCTCTTCAGTCAAGACCATCTTGCGTTTTCCACGAATAAAAAGGACGGCACCTAGTTCATCTTCTAACTGCATTAATTGCCTGCTTAAAGTAGGCTGAGTAATATGCAATAATTCTGCTGCACGAGTGATATTTCCTTCTCTTGCTACTGTCAAAAAATATTTCAATACTCTTATTTCCATTTTTTCACCTTCTTAATAGTCGTTTATAATTATGATAAAATAAAACCTAAATAATAATGAGGTAGTTGGCAAAAAACAATCAATATACCAATTTCAATCACTTATATCAATATTATATAGGTTTTCATTTATTTATACTATTAATTAAATAACTTTAAATTGACGCCATTTACCTTTTATAAATCTTATTACAAAACAAACTGAACGACATAACCAGTCAGACCCCATTGCAATCCATACACCAATAATTCCTAGATTAAAGATAATTCCAAATAACACGGCTGCACCTAGTCTAAATAAGATCATCGATACAATTCCAACAACCATTGAAAATTTAACATCACCAGCAGCCCGTAATCCATTTGGTAAAACAAAAGCAGTTGGATGTAATGCTGTTGCCATGATATTATGCATAATAACTAAAATAAAAGTTAAATTTCTTGCTTCACTTGATAAAGAATATAGATTCAAGATCCACGGCAATAACAATATAACAGCACTGCCAATGATTCCTGTGACAATATAGGATATTTTCATTAATTTTTTTATATAGTATTTTGCCTGCTCATAATCATTGGCTCCAATACATTGTCCTACAACAACTACAATACCCAAATTAATTGCATTTACAACAACAACTGCAATTTGATCAATACTTCCAGCAACGCTATTAGCAGCAATTTGACTTGTCCCAAATAAAGCAACAATACTCGTTACTAACACCCGACCAAGCGTAAATAATCCATTTTCAATTCCATTAGGTACTGCAATTTTTAAAATTCTACTAATCATTTCTTGATTCCATGCAAATACGTTTTTAATCTTTACATAAACTAAATTAGATGAGTTTAGTGATAATGCGAACATAATAATCGCTGCAACAATCCTTGATATCAATGTTGGTACAGCTACCCCTGCTACTCCAGCATGTAAAATAAATACCCCAATATAATTTCCAACAACATTAATAATATTCATTAAGATTGATACATACATCGTAGTTCTTGTTTTTTCCATTGATCTATATAATGCCGCTGCTGAATTATACACACCTAAAAATGGAAAAGAAATAGCTGAAATTAGAAAATACGTCGTTGCTGCTTTCATAACATCCATTTCAATCGCACCAAAAAATGTACTAAGGAGTATACGATGAAATACGAGACACCCCAGCATAATTACAGTAGCAATTACTATTGTAATCGTCAAAAGCTGACTAGATGCTTTGTTAGCATTCTTTCGATCTTTATTTCCAATATATTGTGAAACAATTATCGCTCCACCAGCATCAATAGCAGCTAGTACAGTAATGATTAAATTATTGAACATATCTACTAATCCAACACCTGAAATAGCCACCTCACCTGCATAAGATACCATTACAGTATCAGCTACTCCTACTGCCATGATTAAAATTTGTTCAATGATCAGTGGTAAAATTAGTTTTTTTAATGCCTTATTAGAAAACATTGTTTCTACCTCCCTTTTTCTTTACAAAAACATTGTATATTAGGAATATTATAATGTCTAATACCTATCATCTATCAGTATGATACCTTTAAAGCATTATAAATAGCAAAACTAGTAAATATTATCTTTGATACCTTTAATCTTCTTTATCCCATATTCAATAAAATAAACCATGCAATAACTGTTATCTTTTTATTAAAAAAACTAAATATAAATTTTTGTAATGATTTTTGACACTATCTGTATATTAATTTTTTCTTTATACTTTTTTAATGTCAAATAATTGACGTATTCATAGAAAAGTAAATATAAAAATAAGGAGAAAAGCAAATTATGAAGACAAAAAAATTTAAAGAAATATCAAATGAATGGATTGAGTTAAAAAAGCTATCAGTAAAATATCCGACAATTGCTAAATATAGAGTCGTTATTGACACACAGTTAGCCCATCAATTCAATGATTATACGATGGAACAGTTTAATGAAGATATTATCATTGCCTATTTTAATAAACTGTCTACTAAAGCAAACTATGCCAATAGTACCCTTCTAAGTATTCGATATGTATTAAGAGCCATTATTAATTATTCTCATCAAAAATATAAAACTAATAATTGTAGTTTTGAGCTAATTAAAATTGCCAAGAAACAAAGACAAATTAATACGTTGTCTAATTCTCAAAAAATCAATTTATCTAACTACTGCTTTAATAATTTTCAACCAATCTCTATAGCTGTTGCCATTTCTTTATATACCGGTCTTCGGATTGGTGAAATTTGTGCTTTAAAATGGGAAGATATTAATTTTGAAGACAACTATATTTATGTATATAAAACAGTTGAACGTTTAAAAAGCAAGGAGGACACCGGTAATAAAACTGCACTCATGATACTTAACCCTAAAACCAGTTCATCTAAAAGAATTGTTCCTATTCCATTATTTCTTAATGAATTCTTAGTTAATTATAAAAGTCGATATCAAATCGAAGATAATAATGTTTTTATCATTACCGGCAATAATAAAATACCTGATCCCAGAACAACTCAGTATCGTTTTAACAAATTATGTAAACAGTTTGATTTTAATACTAACTTCCATACTCTTCGCCATTCTTATGCTACTAATTGCGTTATGAACGAAGTGGATACTAAATCACTTAGTGAAATGCTTGGTCATTCAAATGTAGGAACCACGCTTAATCTTTATGTACATTCAAGTTTAGAATTTAAAAAGAAACAAATTAATAAAATTTCCAGACTATAATTTTTTATAAATAATTTTATTTTAAAACAGGTTAAAAATAAAATTTAATTACTTTATTTCAGCCTGTTTTTATTAAATTATTGGAAATAAGAAATTAGTTGTGGCTTCTTTATGAGAATCTTTTATGCATAAGAAATAAATTTTATGATCTAGCGTTTAATAGTAAGTGCCCTATTCTACACTCAATTCAAATACAAAAAAACTCTACGATAAAAATCGTAGAGCCAAACCAATTTATAATAATAAAAAAACTTAATTTATATACTAGTCCATAAAAACAGTCTTTATGTTACCACTCAAAATTTACAATTTAAGTAGAATATATCATTTTTTATAATTTCTGATTAATCCCTGTTATATCCATGATAGCGATCATTATCTATAATATTATAACTTATTTGAATTTCAAACATAACTTTTAAAAAGGCACTAAATGTAATCATTTGGTATCTTATCATTTAACTCACTTTTATTTACAAGATATTTATTATAAATTTATATATTAGAACAGTAATATTTCACATAATGTGTTTAAAACAATAAAGACACTCCAATATTTATCACATTCCTTACTAACTTATTTTAAAAACATTACTATTCATTCTAAAATCTAATTTTGCATGATATTTAATAATCACTTTGATTCTCAAGGATTATGCAAAGAATATATATGAATTATTGAATATTTATATACATATACTTCGGTTAATGACAAATTACCCCAATATCAAATTTTTTCTTATCTTTTACTCTTATTCACTTATTTATATTATAAAACGCTATATTTATGTAATGTCACCAAAAAGTTAGACATATTAAATTAAAACTGAATTTTGAAAAGGTCTGTAGTCTACATGCAAGCGAACTCAATCCTTTTCTTTTTGTATTAATTTTCTCATTATTATAATACTCGATATATTTAATAATTGCAGCTTTGAATTGTTCATGCAATTTTCTTTATGAGAATGTAATTACTTGATTTCTTTATCACTTAACCATTTTTGATAGGTTTTATGCTGACAATGTCATTCTTGATCTAAATGAAAGATTAATCCTTTTGAGATTAAATAATAATTGCAAACTAAGATGTTGAGTTTTTTATTAATACATCGCCTTATACTGGCAGTTAAAGCTACTAACCGATAATTTTTTCTGTTTCCAACTCTATTTATCAGTTCCATTTTTTTCGATGGATAAAGTCAGCTTATTATGTTCTAATCTTATTCTACTCGTCGAGTCAAAAATTCTTATGACATACACTCGATAGATTTTTTAGATATTCCCATCCTTATATTTTTAAATATATTCTAATTTAAATTTTTTACTATCCCATATAAAAAGTGACCTCCTTTTAGGGGTCACTACAATACATTATTTTTTAATTTCTCTTTATTATTCTACACCAACTATAAATGAATAAACAGGCTGTTTACCATTTACTACTTCTAATTCAGCCTCAAAATTATCTTCAACAAAACTTTCAATTTCTTCAATGTCATCATCATTTACGTCTTCACCATAAATCAATGTAATCAATTCAGCATCCTCATCTACTAGTTTTTCTAAAACAACTTTTAATGCTTTTAATTTATTATCTTTACAAGCAACAATATCTTTTTCCACCAAAGCCATATAGTCGTTAGCTTTAATTTCTACACCATCGATATTAGTATCTTTAATTGCAAAAGTTACTTGTCCTGTTTTTACATTTCCTACTGCTTCTGTCATTTCAGCAACATTATCATCCAATGAAGCATCAGGATTAAACATGATACATGCTGATAACCCTTGAGGAATAGTTTTCGTTGGAATAACAATAACATTTACTTCATCTTCTAAAATTGTTGCTGTTTGTTGCGCAGTCATAACAATATTAGAATTGTTTGGAAGAATAATTACATTTTTCGCATTTACATCTCTAACTGCTTGAACCATATCCTCAGCTGATGGATTCATTGTTTGTCCACCACTAACAACATAATCACAATGTAGTTCTAAAAAAGCATCCTTTAGACCATCACCTGCACAAACAGAGATAACTGCTGTTTCTTTAGCTTCACGTTTTGGTTTAGCATTGTCATCAACTCCGACAATCGTTCCTGCATTACTTTGAATAGTATCTGCCTGTTCTTGCATATTTTCAATTTTCAGTTTAACAAATTCACCAAATCGTTGAGCAATGTTTAAAGCATTACCAGGTTTTAAAGTATGAACATGAACTTTAACGATATCTTCATCTTGAACAACAACAATACTTTCACCAGGAATTCTCGCTAATTCTTTCTTTAATTGCTCCTCTTTAAATTTATCAACCAAAGAAGGCTCTAGACGAACAATAAACTCTGTACAATATCCATAACCTTCTTCTCCACCTTCAATATCAGCTACAGCATTCATCGCGGAATCAGATGATTTAATTTCTACATAATCGACTGTTTCTCCTGCTAATCCAGCTAAAAAGCCAGTAAAAACTAATAGTAGTCCTGCTCCACCACTATCTACTACTCCAACTTCTTTTAAAACTGGTAATAATTCCGGTGTTCTTTCTAATGAAGCCTCTGCTTCTTTAACAAAATAAGAGAAAACATCTTCAATTTCCATTCCAGGCTTTGCGTATTTTACTACCGCTTCACTCGATTCTCTAATCACTGTTAAAATAGTTCCTTCAACAGGACGCATAACAGCTTTATAAGCAACCTTTGCACCACTTTCTAGTGCTTGAGCCCAAAGTACTGCGTCAGCTTCTTCATGACCTTGAAGTGCCATTGAAACCCCTCTAAAAATTTGTGATAAGATAACTCCAGAATTTCCTCGAGCTCCCATTAAAAGTCCCTTAGATAATTTTTTTGAAATTTCTCCAATATTATTTGAATCCATTCCCTCAATTTCTTTAGCACCAGCAGAAAATGTCAAAGACATATTTGTTCCAGTATCACCATCAGGTACAGGAAAGACATTTAATGCATCAATTTCAGGATGATTATTATGCAACGTATTTGCGCCACATAAAACCATCTCTTTAAATAATTTTCCAGTTACAACTTTCATCTTCTATCTCCTCTACTCTATTCCTCGAACACCTTGAACATATACATTCACTGATTCGACATTTACATCTAAAGTAGACTCAACTACATATTTAACTTTCTTTTGGACTTCACGTAATACTTCCGTCATTTTAATTCCATATCCTAATAAAACATATAGATCTAAAATTAAACCAGTTTCACCATCTCGAGCAACGATTCCCTTAGAATAATTTTCTTTACGTAACAAATCATAATAACCATCTTTTAATTTTTTTTGACTTGCCATTCCAACAACGCCATAACATTCAATTGCAGCACCGCCAGCAATTGTAGCAACAACATCTAAAGAAATGTTAACAGTTCCCATATTATTATTTTTTTCAATCATTTATATACCTCCTCGTATACAATTGAATTGTATTCATCAATAACTAATTATATCTTAAAAATTCGTTCTTGACAATTATATTGCAGTCAGAAATTATTGTAACAAACCATAAAAAAAATTCAAGCAAAAAAAATGTAATAATTTTTCAAAAAATAATTGCAATTTAAAACTAAAAATGATACTATATGCAAGTAAGTTAAAACACTACTAATGAAGAGGAGGAGAACCTATGTCAAGAAAATGTCAAATCAGTGGTAAAGGACCTATGTCTGGAAATACACGTTCTCATGCATTAAACTCAAGTAGAAGAAAATGGAATGTTAATTTACAAAAAGCTACTATTTTAGTAGATGGTAAACCTACGACTGTAAGAATTTCTGCTAGAGAATTAAGAACTTTGAGAAAATCAGCTTAATAATATAAATAGTACTGCGGTACTATTTTTATTTTATCCAATTATAGTTATTCTATGATTGGTTTTTTTGAAACTTTTTTTCATTAAATTTACATTATTTTCTTATTCAATGAAACTATATTAATAAACAAGGCCAATGTATTTACACCTCAATTATTTCCTAATATGATAATACTATATAAATTAGGAGGATAATTAAATGACATTTCCAAAAGATTTTCTATGGGGTGGTGCTGTAACCGCTCACCAGAGCGAAGGTGCTTATAACGCAGGTGGTAAAAGTCCTGCAGTGTGTGATCTCTTCCCTAAACCAGAACATAGTGATTTTAAAGACGGAATTGATAGCTATCATCGTTATGATGACGATTTTTCATTATTTGAAGAAATGGGCTTCACCAGTTATCGTTTCTCAATTGACTGGTCAAGAGTATGCCCAGATGGTATTAACTTTAGTGAAGAAAGTATGCAATTCTATGATGATTTTATTGATTCAATGATTCGGCATGGAATGGAGCCAATGTGCTCATTATATCACTTCGAAATGCCCCAATTGCTAATGAATAAATATAACGGATTTTATTCACGGGAAGTAGTAGATATGTTTGTTACCTATGCTAATAAAATGATTGACCGTTATGGTGATCGAGTAAAAAAATGGATTTCATTTAACGAACAAAATGCAATTGCTTTACCAGGCAGCAGTAAGGTAGCTTATGGTGCCGTTTGTCCAAAAGACATTGACGAACAAACATTTATTAATCAGCTGGTTCACAATACTTTTGTTGCTCATGCTAAAGTTGTTGAAAAAGTTCATACTATCACTGATGCTAAAGTCTTAGGAATGGTAATATATATTCCTGCTTATGCCGCCACTTGTAATCCTCTTGACGAGCTAGAATCTCGAAATCAAATGGCACTTACAGACATGTATTTTGATATGTTTACGTACGGGGAGTATTCAAGTTATATGATGGCAAAAATGAAAAATGAAAATAATCTGCCAAAAATGCTAGATGGAGATTTAGAGTTGCTCAAAAAGAATAAGGTTGACTGGCTATCATTAAGTTATTATTTTTCAACAGTAGCTTCACATGGCAAACTAAGCATTGAAATGAACGGTAATGCAAAAGCAGCTACCAATCCATATTTAAAAGCTAGTGAATGGGGTTGGCAAATCGATCCCCTTGGTTTACGTATTGGTTTAAGGGATATTTATGCGAAATATCGTTTACCGATTATGGTCGTTGAAAACGGCTTTGGAATGCGTGATATTTTAGAAAATGAAACCGTTATCGATGATACAAGAATTGATTACATGAAAGATCATCTTGAGCAAATCGCATTAGCAATTAATGAAGGTGTTGACTGTCGTGGATATTTAATGTGGGGACCAATTGACATTTTGAGTTCTCAAGGAGAGATGTCTAAACGCTATGGTACTATTTATGTTAATCGGGATGATAAAGACTTAAAAGATATGAAACGTTATAAAAAGAAAAGTTTTTATTGGTATAAAAAAGTTATTTCTACCAATGGTGACGATATAAAAAATGATTAATCTAAAAATTAGCCGTTTTGGCTAATTTTTTTGTTTTAATATCTATACATCTAAATAAAAAGTAAGGTACAATAAAAAGTAGGTGATAGAAATGAAAAAACTAATTCAAAGATTATATTATCGTATTAATAATCGGGTCCTCGACTACCGCTATAAAGTTAATAAAAATGCTGGTTTATGCTTTGCTTACTATTTAATCATGTCAATCATACCGATTTGTTCACTGTTTGCCTTCTTTGCCTCCATATTAAATGTTGATCTTGGCACCTTAGAACAATTACTAAAAAACTACTTAACTCCTGAATTTTCTAACATAATAATTGCATCCTTAAAATCAAGTCATATTACTTTATCATCAATAATTATCTTATTTATCTCATTATTTGTTGTTAGTCGAGGAATCAACCAGCTTTATGGAATTTCAAAAAACTTATTTCCTTCTGCACATCAAAGGAATATAATTATTGAACAATTATTAATGCTTTTAAAAACGATTGCTGTTTTCGTTTTATTATTACTAATAATATCCATATTAACAATCATCCCTCTAATTAATTATTTTATTAATTTTAAAGATATTTTAGTACTTGGTGATTTATATTTATTTTTAGTTTTTTTTATTATTTTATTTTTATTATATAAGATTATTCCAGATGTTCATGTTCACATTTTTGACATTGTAAAAGGAGCCTTTTGTTCAAGTATACTGATGTTAATTTTATTATCTGCTCTTGAATTTTATTTTAGCATAGCAGATTATACTAGCGTATACGGTCCATTGGCTTCTGTTGTAGTTATTATGATATCTTTTTCTCTGATTGCTGAAACAATTTTTATTGGCATGTATATCATGTTTGAAGCTCATATGAAAAGATTAATCATTGAAATGAAAAAAAATAATCATTCTTAAAAAAATAAAAAACGAAGAATATTTTTCCTTCGTTTTTATTTTTTAAATTGACGTTTAAATGCATCAAAAATTGATTCTTTCTTCTTTGAAAGTTTTGATAATTTAGTATATAATTCTTTTTCTTCAGATGAAAGTTTAGTCGGAATCTTAACTTCGATTCTAACCATTTCATCACCATAATTAGTACTACGAAGATCTTTAACGCCCTTACCCTTTAGACGCAGTATTGTTCCTGATTGTGTTCCAGCAGGAATTTTTACTGTAACATCCCCTTGAACAGTTGGAACATCAACTTCACATCCTAATGTAGCATCTACATTAGAAACAGGAATAGTAATATGAATATTTCGCCCTTCACGTTTAAAATGTTCGTGACTTCCTACTTGAATTTCTACAAATAAATCTCCATTAGGTCCACCATTTGCTCCTCGTCCACCTTTGCCAGCTACGCGCAATTGTTGATTAGAATTAATACCAGCTGGTATATCTAATTGTACTGTCACTGTCTTAGTTTCATATCCACGTCCATGACAATGTGGACATTTCTCTTTAACAACTTTTCCAGTTCCATTACAGTCAGGACAAGTAGTTTCAGTTACAAATGTCCCAAATGGTGAACTTTGCTGCTGTTGAACAGTTCCACGTCCACCACAGCGTGAACACGTTTGGACATCATTAGGATTTTTAGCCCCACTACCGTTACAATGAGTACATGGTGCATCATAAGTAACTTTAATATCTTTCTTTACACCATTTACTGCTTCCATGAAACTGATATTTAAACGCATTAAGCGATCATCACCACGACGTGGTCCTGTATTTCTTTGACGTGATCTTCCGCCACCACCAAAGAAAGATCCAAAAATATCTCCTAAATCAACATCTTCAAATCCAAATCCACCAAACCACCAGCACCACCATTACCAGCACCTTGCTCAAATGCAGCATGACCAAAGCGGTCATAAGTGGCTTTTTTATTAGCATCTGATAATACTTCATAAGCTTCTTGGACTTCTTTGAACTTTTCTTCAGCACCAGGCTCTTTGTTGACATCAGGATGATATTGTTTTGCTTTTTTACGATAAGCTCGTTTGATCTCATCGGCTGAAGCCTGTTTACTTACACCTAAGACTTCATAATAATCTCTTTTATCAGCCATATTTTCACCCTCTTTTTATACTATTTAAAACCAAGGCGGCAAAGCCTTGGCTTTAAATGATTAGTTCTTTTCTTCGAAATCTGCATCAACAACATTATCATCTTGTGCATTTGCTGTACCAGCATTTGCATCACTAGCTCCTGCTCCACCTTGTTGTTGATATGCATATGAAGCCATTT
>ENA-OQKP01001315-OQKP01001315.1-human-gut-metagenome-genome-assembly--contig:-NODE-1315-length-11697-cov-5.693863_pt1 | contig 11697 bp, 7 predicted proteins | sample MGYA00242780_ERZ504802 | MGnify/ENA primary metagenome ERZ504802 (study PRJEB26092, sample SAMD00036406) | human gut metagenome | host: Homo sapiens | study: EMG produced TPA metagenomics assembly of... | reverse complement strand
TCAAGGAGGGCAGCGAGTTCGTTCTGGACGTTGATACGATGATCATGGCATTGGGCACCAGCCCCAACCCGCTGATCCGCTCCACCACGCCGGGTCTGGACGCCGACAAGCACGGCTGCCTGATCACGAACGGCCCCGACGGCCTGACGAGCCGCCCGATGGTCTACGCCGGCGGCGATGCCGTTACCGGTGCTGCCACGGTCATTCTGGCCATGGGTGCCGGTAAAGAGGCTGCCCGCGCGATTGACGCGGCCATCAAGGCGAAGGAACAGTAACAACAAAAACTTCCCCTGCACTTTCACACAAGCGGCAGGGGAAGTTTTTTCATGGAGAAAAGCGATGAAACAAAATCCTATACCAGGAAAAGCCGCCCTAAAAATCGTGGTTGGGTCTATTATGGCGGCCTATGGCCTTACATTGGCGGTATACGCAGGCTTTGGTGGCGCAACGCTGGCAATTTTCTGGCAATGAATGGCAAATATGACAAGACTTACCATTTGCGGTGCATCGTTTGCCGTAGCGGTGGTTATGCTTGTATTCGTGTTTTTCTATGACCGCCGCCAAATCCACATCGGCACAGTGATTTATCAGCTATTTTACAGCGGTTTTGTGGAGATTTTCAGCTGGATGCATGTATACAGCGAGAGTCGGATATTCAATTTTATCATTATGTGCGCAGGGATTGTGGTGTTTTCGTTTGGAACAGGGCTTTACGATTCTGCAAATCTGGGGTGCGGTTCCTATGAAGCCCTGACATTCGCGCTGGCAGAAAAGAACGATTGGCCGGTAAAATACGTCCGCATGGTGCTGGATATGCTTATGGTGGTGCTTGGTGTGCTTTGTGGTGGGTGCTTTGGTGCATGCACGATTGTTACCATCATAATGGCAGGCCCGATTATCCAATGGACAGTACAAAAGTTTTAAAAGGTAAAATATTTACGTCATATCCAAACTCTTTCCTATAAAATGGTGTAGTAATGGTGTAGTACCCGGTACCTTGCCAAAAACAACTGATAAAATCCAACGCACCCACGCCGGATTGTGCAAAATATCCAGCAATTTATTGCAAGGTGAAACAAAATAGGGTATAATGTACAAGAATCGAAAAACGGTGGGAGGCGGAACGATGCGCAAAACGGAAAGCCAGAAGATAGCCCTCTGCGGTATGCTGGGGGCGCTTTCGGTGGTGCTTTTGCTGCTGGGCAGTGCACTGCAGATCGGCACCTATGCCGCGCCGATGCTGGCGGCGTTCCTGCTCATCCCGGTGCTGGAGGAATACGGCACGCGCTACGCGCTGACCCTCTACGTCTGCGTGGCAATTCTGGCCGTGCTCTTTGTGCCGGAGACCGAACTGGCGCTGTTTTACGTGCTGGTCATGGGGTATTACCCCGTGCTGCGCGTCAAGCTGAACGGCGTAAAAAGCACGCTCCTGCGCTGGCTGCTGAAGTTCGCGGTGTTCAACGCGGGCACGGTGCTGGTGTATCTTTTGCTGTTTGCGCTGCTCGGGCCCGCCGTGCTGGACGAGCTGCTGGCCGACGGCATCGGGATGCTGGCAGCACTGCTGGCCGCGGGCAACCTGTCGTTCTGGCTGTGTGACCGCGCACTGGCGGCACTGACGCGGTATTACCACGTCATACTCAAGCCAAAACTGAAAAAGAAGTTTTAATTCGGGGAGGAAAACAATATGTGGTACGATGAGGCAGTAGTTTATCAGATCTACCCGCTGGGGCTTTGCGGCGCACCGCTGCAAAATGACGGTGACCAGGCGCAGGCGGGCGAGCACCGCATTCTGCGGGTGCTGGACTGGGTGGAGCACATCAAGCGCCTGGGCGCGACCTGCGTGCTGTTCAACCCACTGTTCGAGAGCGACGCCCACGGCTATGACACCCGCGACTACAATAAGGTGGACTGCCGCCTGGGCACAAACGACGACCTCAGGCAGGTCTGCGCGGCGTTGCACGCGGCGGGCATAAAAATCCTGTTTGACGGCGTGTTCAACCATGTGGGCCGTGGCTTCTGGGCGTTCAAGGACGTGCAGGAGAAGCGCTGGGACAGCCCGTACAAGGACTGGTTCCACATCAGCTTTGACGGCAACACCAACTACAACGACGGCTTCTGGTATGAAGCGTGGGAGGGCTGCAACGAGCTGGTCAAGCTGAATTTGCAGAACCCGGCGGTGAAAAACTACCTGTTTGACGTTGTGCGCGGCTGGGTGCGGGACTACGACATCGACGGCCTGCGTTTGGATGTTGCCTACTGCCTCGACCTCGGCTTTCTGGCCGAGCTGCGCGGGCTGGCCGACAGCATCAAGCCGGAGTTCGCACTGGTGGGTGAGACGCTGCACGGCGACTACAACCGCTGGATGAACGACCACGCCTGCCACAGCGTAACGAACTACGAGTGCTACAAGGGCCTGTATTCAAGCTTCAACACGGGCAACATGCACGAGATCAGCTACAGCCTGAACCGCCAGTTCGGCTCCGAGCAGTGGTGCCTGTACACGGGCAAGCACCTGCTGAGCTTTGTGGATAACCACGATGTAACGCGCATTGCAACGATTTTGACGGACAAGGGCTGCCTACGCCCCATCTACGGTCTGCTGTTCGGTATGCCCGGTGTGCCGTCGGTCTACTACGGCAGTGAATGGGGCATGGAGGGCGACAAGCGCAACGGCGACCCGACGCTGCGCCCGGCGGTGGAGAAGCCCGAGGAGAACGACCTGACCGCCTGGATCGCGGCGCTGGCCCACGCCCACACGGGCAGCAAGGCGCTGTGCCGGGGCAGCTACCGCAATGTGCTGGTCCAGCCCAAGCAGCTGATTTTTGAGCGCTACGCCGACGGTGAGCGGGTGCTGGTGGCCATCAACGCGGACGGCAATCCGTTTGACGCCCACTTTGACGCGGGCTGCGGCCGCGCGGTGGACCTCATCACAGGCGCCGACCACGACTTTGGCGGCGGCAGCACGCTGGAACCGTACAGCTGCCACTTCTGGAAATGTGAGCGGTAAGATTGGAAATATAGCAAAGCCACCTGTCCGTTATGGGACGGGTGGCTTTTTGTTTGCGTGGAAGGAACGCTTATTCCCCTTGTGTGCGGAAAGACCGCACCATCGAAAGAAAATCCTTCTCACTGAGCAGCGCCAAACCCTGCGCCTCGTCGCCAAGAACGATGAGCCGGTCGCCGGGCTGGATGTTGAAAATTTTGCGTGCCTTCGCCGGTATCACGATCTGCCCCTTGTCGCCGACCGTGACGAGCCCAAAGGCGTGCTGGCCCTTGGGCGGCACGTTCAGGCCAGTGGCGGCAGAGTCGTAGTTGACAAGGTCGTCCAGCGTGACGCCGAAAATCTCCGCCAGCTGCTTGCAGCGGTCGATGTCGGGCAGGCTTTCGCCGGTTTCGTACTTCGAGAGGGTCTGGCGGCTGACGTTCAGTTGCTCGGCCAGCTCCTCTTGCGAGAGACCGTTCAGCTTGCGCAGCGAGATAAGGTTGTCACAAAACATGGTTTTTCTCCTTTTGGATGCCGAACACACAGTACCGCACGACCGGGATGCGGCGCAGCACCGCGTACAGCGCCAGCCCGCCGCCGAACGCTGCCGCCGCCGACAGCAGATACACCCCAACGCCGCGCCAGCGCAGGCAGTACACGAGGCCGTAGGCGGCAGCCGACAGCGCTAAATAATGGCAGATGTACAGCCCGAAGCTGTGCTGCGTCATAAATGCCGCGAACCGCCCGGTGCGGTCGCCCCAGCGCTTCATACCGCCGAAAATCGCCAGACAGGCTGCCCACGCATAGGCGATGGCCAGCGGGCTGTTCACGTTGGGGGCTTCGGCGTAGTTCAGCCCCCAGCTGCGCCAGAGGTACGCCGCCCCCAGCACGGCGGCCGCACCGCACAAGATCGGCGCACGGCGGGCAAGCGCGTCCACGACGGCCCGCTGCGAGAAAACGTAGTAGCCGGCCAGATAGCTGAAAAGGTAGATGCCGAACCGATACACCGCGATGACCGGCATGTTCAGCACCTGCGCCGCCGCCCATGCGGCCACGCCCAGCAGCACGACCGCCCAGCAGGGGAGTGCCGCGCATTTTGCAAGCAGCCGCCCGCCCTCGATGCGGCGCACGGCCAGCAGGACGAGGGCGCAGACCCACAGCACATGGCATGTCCACAGCACACCCGTGCCCGACAAGACCATGATGAGATAGAGCACCGGTGCGGGCACTCCGGCTGGGATATTCGTGAACGCGCCGCTGAACGCCATGTTGAAATACCCCTGCGCCCAGCCCAGCACCAGCAGCCCCAGCGTCGAGGGGACAAGCAGCTTCCGCGTGCGCTCGGCCAAAAACGCCTTGGCGCTGCGCTTGTCCAGCGCATACCGCGCGCACGCGCCGCTGACGAGGAACAGCACGACCATGAACCACGGGTAGAGCAAATATTGCAGCGCATCCTGCCCGGCGAAGTCCGTCACAGCCCCCGCGACGCCCGCCGTGAGGGTGTGGTTGTACATGAAAAGGACGTGGTAGAAGACGACCGCCAGCACCGTCGCCCAGCGGATGTTATCGAGGTAGTATTTTCTCATATTTAACCCACCCTTGCTACGATTTTTAACAAGTATAGCAGAGGCAGGGGCAAATGAACACCAACGGGATTTTTCGAAACGGCTGGAAAAATGTTAAGATTCGTGGCGGTAGTACCAGTATAGGAGATGCGGGATTAAATTGCAAGAATAATGCCCCCGCGAGTTGTTCGCTCGCAGGGGCTGCTTTGTAGGAACCGCACATGTGCGGCTCGTGGCTTTATGGGAGTTGTGCGTTTGCGGGAAGGTGGAAGGTCGGGCATGCCCGGCCCCTACATGGCAGGCGCTATCAGAGGTTCGTATATCCCATCAGCTTTTCATCTACCACGGCGGCGGTGTCGCGGCCCTCGCGGAGCGCCCAGACGACAAGGCTCTGGCCGCGGCGCATATCGCCGCAGGCGAACACCTTCGGGTCGGCAGTGGCGTACTTCACATCGGCCACGGTGCCGCGCTTCGTGCGCTCGACGCCGAACGCATCGGCCACATAGGGCTCGCAGCCCGTAAAGCCTGCCGCGATCAGCACAAGGTCGCAGTCCACGGTGAACTCCTCGCCGGTGGGCACCATCTGGCGGCGTCCGTCCACGACCTCGCTTTTCAGCTTGGAGATCAGCGCGCCGCAGACCTGCCCGGCCTCGTTCTTGTAGAACTCCTTGACCGTCGTCTGATAGACGCGGGGGTCAAAGCCGAATTTGGCGATGGCCTCCTGCTGGCCGTAGTCGGTTTTCAGCACGCGGGGCCACTCGGGCCAGTCATTGCCGGTGGCGCGGGCCGCGGGCGGACAGGGCATCATTTCCAGCTGCATGACGCTCTCGCAGCCCTGGCGGATGGCCGTGCCGACGCAGTCGTTGCCGGTGTCGCCGCCGCCGATGACCAGCACGCGCTTGCCCGCGGCGGAAACCGCCTTGCCGTCCGCAAAGTTGGAATCCAGCAGACTGCGGGTCACGCTGGTCAGGTCATCCACCCCAAAGAAGATGCCCTGCGCGTCGCGGCCCGGGGCCTGGATGTCGCGGGCCTGCTTCGCGCCGCAGCACAGCACCACGGCGTCATAGCGGGCCTTCAGCTCCTCGGCGCTGACCGTATTGCCGACGTCGGCGTTAAAAACAAACTCAATGCCCTCGTCCTGCAAAATTTTCACGCGGCGGTCAATGACCCACTTTTCCAGCTTCATGTTGGGGATGCCGTACATCAGCAGGCCGCCTGCGCGGTCCTCGCGCTCATAGATGGTCACGCGATGACCGCGCTTGTTGAGCAGGTCGGCCACGGACAGGCCCGCGGGACCTGCGCCGATAACCGCCACGGTCTTGCCCGTGCGGGTCGGGGGCGGCACGGCATGAATGGCGCCGCTCTCGTAACCGTATTCCACGATGGCGCGCTCGTTTTCCTTGACCGTGACCGGGTCACCCGTGACGTTGCCGCAGGTGCAGGCCGCCTCGCACAGGGCGGGGCAGACCCGGCTCGTGAACTCCGGGTATCGGTTCGTGGCAATCAGCCGGTGCACGGCCAGATCCCACTTGCCCTGATAGACCAGGTCGTTCCACTCGGGGATCAGGTTGTTCAGCGGGCAGCCGCTGAACATGCCGCCCAGCTGAACGCCGCTCTGGCAGAAGGGGACGCCGCAGTCCATGCAGCGTGCGCCCTGGGCCTGCTGCTCGTCGGTGTGCAGCGGGACGTGAAACTCGTTAAAATTTCGGATGCGCTCCTCGGGCGGCAGCTCTAAACTGGTCTGCCGCGTAATTTCCATAAATCCTGTCGGTTTGCCCATGGTACTCTGCCTCCCTTACTTTGTGCTTTTCATGGCGTAGAACGCCTCGATCTGGGCCTGCTCGCTGTCCTCGCCCTTTTCCTCCATCTGGGCGATCAGGCGCAGCATCTTGTCGTAGTCGTGGGGCAGGACCTTCTTGAACTTGGGCAGATACTCGCCGAAGTTGTCAAGGATTTCCTTGCCGCGCGGCGACCCGGTCAGCTCCACATGCTCACGGATCAGGTCTTTCAACAGCGATACATCGTACTTGTGCTCCACAGGCTCCAGGCTGACCATGTCCTTGTTGACGCGCTGGTAGAAGTCCCAGTCCTCGTCCAGCACGTAGGCGATGCCGCCGCTCATGCCGGCTGCAAAGTTCTTGCCGGTCTTGCCAAGCACGACCACCGTGCCGCCGGTCATGTACTCGCAGCCATGGTCGCCCACGCCCTCCACAACGGCAGTTGCGCCGGAGTTGCGCACGCAGAAGCGCTCACCGGCCACGCCGTTGATGAACGCCGTGCCGCCCGTAGCACCGTACAGTGCCACGTTGCCGATGACGATGTTCTCGCTGCGGTCAAAGGCGGCGTCCTTCGGCGGGTAGACGACGAGCTTGCCGCCGGACAGACCCTTGCCGATATAGTCATTCGCGTCGCCGACCAGCTCGAGCGTCAGGCCCTTGGGGATGAACGCGCCGAAGCTCTGGCCGCCGTAGCCGTGGCAGACGACATGGAATGTGTCGTCGGGCAGCGTGTTGCCGAACCTGGCGGTGATCTCGCTGCCAATGATCGTGCCGAACGCGCGGTCGGTGTTGCCGACGTCCAGCGTGACGGTGCTGGGCTTCGGCTCGGCAGAGTCGAAGCTCTTTTTGAACTTCTTCATCAGGATGCGCATGTCGGGGGTCTTTTCCAGCTGGAAGTTGTAAACATCCTTCGCGTTGAAGTGTACGTTGGAGTTCTCGACCAGCGGGTTCTGCAAAAGCGCGGTCAGGTCCATCTCACCGGCGCGGGAGCCTGCGGGCGCGGCTTTGACCTTGAGCAGGTCGGTGCGGCCCACCAGCTCATCGACGGTTCGCACGCCGAGCTTTGCCATGTACTCGCGCAGGTCCTCGGCCATGAAGCGCATAAAGTTCATGATGTACTCGGGCTTGCCCTTGAACCGCTTGCGCAGCTCGGGGTTCTGGGTGCAGATGCCCATGGGGCAGGTGTCAAGGTTGCAGACGCGCATCATGACGCAGCCCATGGCCACCAGCGGGCCGGTGCCGAAGCCGAATTCCTCGGCACCCAGCAGGGCGGCAATGGCAACGTCGCGGCCACTCATAAGCTTGCTGTCCGCCTCGATGCGGACGCGGCTGCGCAGACCGTTCATGATCAGGCACTGGTGCGCCTCGGCAATGCCCAGCTCCCACGGCAGACCTGCGTTGTGGATGGAGTTGCGGGGGGCTGCGCCCGTGCCGCCGTCAAAGCCGGAAATCAGGATGACCTCCGCACCGGCCTTGGCAACGCCCGCGGCAATCGTGCCGACACCGGCCTCGCTGACGAGCTTGACGTTGATGGCTGCCTTGCGGTTGGAGCACTTCAAATCATAGATCAGCTGCGCCAGGTCCTCAATCGAGTAAATATCGTGGTGGGGCGGGGGAGAGATCAGGCCGACGCCGGTGGTCGAGTTGCGGGTCTTGGCGACCCACGGGTAGACCTTGCCGCCGGGCAGCTGGCCGCCCTCGCCGGGCTTCGCGCCCTGCGCCATCTTGATCTGGATCTCACTGGCGGAGACCAGATACTTGCTTGTCACGCCGAAGCGGGCGGATGCCACCTGCTTGATGGCGGAGTTGCGCTCGGTGCCGTAGCGGTCCTCGGCCTCGCCGCCCTCGCCGGTGTTGGACTTGCCGCCCAGACGGTTCATGGCGATAGCCATGCACTCGTGGGCCTCCTCGGACAGCGCGCCGTAGCTCATGGCCGCGGTCTTGAAGCGCTTGACGATGGAGTCAACGCTCTCGACCTCGTCGAGGGGCACGCCCTGCTCGGGATAGTTGAAGTCCAGCAGGCTGCGCAGGTGCATCGCGTCGCCGTTCTCATTGGCAGCGGCGGCGGTGTACTGCTTGAAGGTATCGTAATTGCCGGTCCAGCAGGCCTGCTGCAAAAGGTGGATGGTCTGCGGGTTGTAGAGGTGCTGCTCGGCAGCGGGGCCGCCGCGGAATTTGTGCGCACCCAGGCTCGGCAGCTCGCGGTTGATGTCCAGACCCAGCGGGTCGAATGCTTCCTGATGGCGGGCTTCCAGATCATTCTGGATGTCCTGGATCGTGATGCCGCCCACGCGGGAGACGGTGTTCGTAAAGTATTTGTCGATGACCTCTTTCGAGATGCCCAGCGCCTCAAAGATCTGGCTGCCCGCGTAGGACTGGATCGTGGAAATGCCCATCTTGGACGCGATTTTGACAATGCCCGCCAGCACGGCCTTGTTGTAGTCGCTGACAGCGGCGTAGTAGTCCTTGTCGAGAAGGCCGTCGGAAATCAACTCACCGATAGTCTCCTGCGCCAGATACGGGTTGATGGCAGCTGCGCCGTAGCCCAGCAGCGTGGCGAAGTCGTGTACCAGGCGCGGCTCGCCGCTTTCCAGAATCAGCGCCATGGCGGTGCGCTTGCGGGTGCGGACCAGATACTTGCTGACCGCGCCCACAGCCAGCAGGCTGGGGATGGCGACGTGGTACTCGTCAATGTCACGGTCCGACAAAATCAGGATGTTCGCGCCGTCGCGGTAGGCGCGGTCCACATCGACAAACAGGCGCTCAATGGCCTTTTCCAGGTCGGTGTTTTTGTAGTAGCAGATGGACAGCGTCACGACCTTGAAGCCGGGCACGTCCATGGCCTTGATCTTGAGCAGGTCGGTCTCGGTCAGGATCGGGTTCTCGATTTTCAGGACCTTGCAGTTGTCGGCGTCCTCCTCCAGAAGATTGCCCTGCGCACCGACGTAGACGGTGGTCGAGGTGACGATCTTCTCGCGCAGCGCGTCGATGGGCGGGTTCGTGACCTGCGCAAACATCTGCTTGAAATACTCGCTCAGATTCGGGCGGGTGTGGCTCAAAACGGCCAGCGGAGTATCGCTGCCCATGGCCCCGGCGGGCTCGCCGCCGTTCTTGGCCATCGGCAGAATGATCGTGGAGACGTCCTCATACCGGTAGCCGAACGCCTTCTGCAGCTGGACAAGCGTATCCTTCGTGTAGCTGGGCACCTTCTTGTTGGGCACCTTCAGGCTGGATAGGTTGACAAGGTTGCGGTCCAGCCACTCGCCGTAGGGCTGGCGGCTGGCGTAGTCGGCCTTCAGCTTTTCGTCGTCCACCAGCTCGCCCCTGACGGTATCCACCAGCAGCATCTTGCCGGGGCGCAGACGGTCCTTGCGCACGACCTCGTCAGCGGGAATGTCGAGCACGCCGACCTCGCTGGAAAGGATCAGGCGGCCATCCTTCGTGATGTAGTAGCGGCTCGGGCGCAGACCGTTGCGGTCCAGCACAGCGCCCATCACGTCGCCGTCGCTGAACAGGATGCTGGCGGGGCCGTCCCACGGCTCCAGCATCGTGGCATAGTACTGGTAGAAGTCGCGCTTCTTCGGGTCCATCGACTTGTTGTTGTCCCACGGCTCGGGGATCGTGACCATGACGGCCAGCGGCAGATCCATGCCGTTCATGACCATGAATTCCAGCGTGTTATCCAGCTGGGCAGAGTCGGAGCCGCCCTGGTTGACGATGGGAAGAACCTTCGTCATATCGTCCTTTAAATAGTTGGAACCGATGGTTTCCTCGCGGGCAAGCATCGTGTCCACGTTGCCGCGGATCGTGTTGATCTCGCCGTTGTGCAGGATGAAGCGGTTGGGGTGGGCGCGGTTCCAGCTCGGGGATGTGTTCGTCGAGAAGCGGCTGTGCACCATGCCGATGGCGGATTCATAGTCGGCGTCCTGCAGATCGGGATAGAACAGGCGCAGCTCCTTGACGAGGAACATACCTTTATAGACAATGGTGCGGCTGGACAGGCTGCAAACGTAGGTGTCGGGGCTGGACTGCTCAAACACGCGGCGCGCCACATAGAGTCGGCGGTCAAAGGCGATGCCGGCCTCGACGCGCTGCGGCTTGCCCACAAAGCCCTGCCAGATGCTGGGCATGCAGGCAATGGCCTTGTGGCCGAGCACCTCGGGGCAGGTGGGAACCTCGCGCCAGCCTAAGAAGGGCAGACCCTCCTTTTTGCAGACGATCTCAAACAGCTTCTTGGCCTGGTTGCGCTTGAGCTCATCCTGCGGGAAAAAGAACATGCCAATGCCATATTCCCGCTCTGCGCCCAGGGTCAGCCCCTGCTCGGCGGCGGCCTTCTGGAAGAATTTGTCGCTGATCTGCGTCAAAATGCCGACGCCGTCGCCGGTCTTGCCCTCGGCGTCCTTGCCCGCGCGGTGCTCCAGATGCTCCACGATCTGCAGCGCGTCGTCAATGGTTTTGTGGCTCTTGCGCCCCTTGATGTCCACCACAGCGCCGATGCCGCAGTTGTCATGCTCAAACCGGGGGCTGTACAGCCCGGCGGGGGTCTTGCGCTCGGTAAAGTTTTCCATACCTCGTTTGCTCCTTTCCCGATCCCGTTAAACCGCGCAGCGTCGCACATTTGCCGCGCGGGCGGGATAAACAAAAAAGACGCTCCCAACAGGGCACACAGGCCCCTTGTGGGAACGTCTTTGTTCTTGTCTGCATCATACCATAGATGCCGCCGCTTTACAATCCTGAAGCAGAAGATTTTACGGAAATTAAGAGAAAAACGTTTAGAAATTTGGTTTAGCAAGCGTAAACTTAATAAAATTAAGCTGCGTGGACTTTCTGCCGCTTTGTAGGGGCGGCATATATGTCGCCCGCTGCCTAACGGCATCTCTCTTTTCCGGTTTGCCTTGTAGGGAGGGGTCTTGCCCCCCCGCGGCGGCCTGTGGGCAGGCCGCCCTACAATCCCCGGAAAGCGTGTGCCGCCATGCGGGGCGTCGGGGACGCCGCCCCCTACAAGGTGCGCCGCGAATGTTCCGCGGCCTGCTGCCTAACGGCATCCCCCTTTTTCGGTTTGCATTGTAGGGAGGGGTCTTGACCCCTCCGCGGCGGCCTGTGGGCAGGCCGCCCTACAATCCCCGGAAAGCGTGTGCCGCCATGCGGGGCGTCGGGGACGCCGCCCCCTACAAGGTGCGCCGCGCTGTAGGGGCCGGGCATGCCCGGCCCGCGGCCTCCCCGAACCGCCCGTTTACGGTTGACCAGCAGCGGAGGGCTCCATCCCTCCCGCCCCGTCTCCCTCCGCCGCCCAAACCAAAACCGCCCAAGGCCTTTCCCCCTCCACGGCCATCTTCCACACTCACGCACACACCCACCATTCCCGCCCGAC
>ENA-OQKP01001314-OQKP01001314.1-human-gut-metagenome-genome-assembly--contig:-NODE-1314-length-11702-cov-2.671361_pt1 | contig 11702 bp, 11 predicted proteins | sample MGYA00242780_ERZ504802 | MGnify/ENA primary metagenome ERZ504802 (study PRJEB26092, sample SAMD00036406) | human gut metagenome | host: Homo sapiens | study: EMG produced TPA metagenomics assembly of... | reverse complement strand
TGAAGCTGTCGTGCAGTTTCTGCAATGTTCAGGTTGTTCTGGAAGAATTTGTCGATGGCAGCTAAAGTGTCCTTATCTAAATGTTCGGAAGTTATATCACCGAATATCTCAAAAAGAAAATCTTCGCAAAGTTTTTCGGGCAACTCGTGAATCAATCGTCCAATCCCTAACTTGTTAAAAGGAAATACAGATTGTTCTGAATAAAAAAGTTTACCAACTCTCAATGCAAGCGCAGTCTGTTTATAAGCAGAAGGAAGGGCGTGCAGATCGGGAATAAGATCGCTGTAGGCAATCTGTACATGAGTCAGCGCTTCCATACTCAGAGTATCGATCATGGTATGTGCCAGATTGTGAATATCTTCTGATGTGCAGCCATCTTTTACCGGATAAAGCATTGCAAGTTGAAATTCATTTACAGGAACGAGATATATTTTTTCTTGAAGTGGAAACAACTGTTTCAATACCTCTGTAACTGTTTCGTCCATTTTTTTTGAGGATTCGAGCAAAAAAAGATAACGAGGTTTTACAGCGCGAATATGTAATCTGGCGGCACGTTCACTAATCTCGCAATCCTGTGCAGTACCTGTCATGAGAGTTAACAAAAAATAATTCTTGTTATATTTCTCTTTATAAGCAGCACAAAGAGAACGAATCTGCCGGATTGACTCGTCTATCTTCTCTTTGGAAGCTTCCGGTTGTATGTGAATATCCAAAGCAATGCCGGTTGCCCGTGTAAGTTCTTCTAATGCTTTGGAAAGTTCCTGAGATTGCTCCATAAAAATAACCCTCTTTTGCATAAATTAGAAAGAGCTGCACCTTCGTACAGCTCTTTCATTGTATCTTCCATAACAGTAGAACCGTTATTGTTATTTTATACGATTAGTTTGAAATCGTCAACTCTGTCTCTTTGTCGAAGATATGGATCTTGCTCATGTCAAATGTGAAGGAAGCTTTATCTCCGCTTCTGAGCTCTGTTCCGGAACCAACTCTTGCAGTTACCTGAGTTCCTGCAACATCGAAGTATAAGAATACTTCAGCTCCAAGAAGCTCATATACGTTAATTGTAGAGTGAACAGTACCTGCATTCTCACCTGTAAATGTAGTTGCAACATGTACATCCTCTGGACGGATTCCGAGGATAACTGTCTTTCCGGCATATCCTTTATCGATGAGAGCCTGTTTTTTATCAGCTGGCACTGGAAGCTCATGTCCACCAACAGAAAGTGTAACATCAGATCCATTAACCTTAACTTCAGCATCTAAGAAGTTCATCTGAGGTGATCCGATGAATCCAGCTACGAACAGGTTGCATGGTTTTGTATAGAGGTTCTGCGGTGTATCTACCTGCTGAACAACTCCATCTTTCATAACAACAATTCTTGTACCAAGAGTCATAGCCTCTGTCTGGTCATGTGTTACATAGATAATTGTAGCACCTAAATTCTCATGCAGTTTTGCAATCTCAATACGCATCTGAACACGAAGTTTTGCATCCAGGTTTGAAAGAGGCTCGTCCATAAGGAATACCTTTGGTTTACGAACGATTGCACGTCCCATAGCAACACGCTGTCTCTGTCCACCGGAAAGAGCTTTTGGTTTACGGTCAAGAAGTTTCTCAAGGTCAAGGATTCTTGCTGCCTCGCGAACTTTTTTGTCGATTTCGTCTTTTGGTACTTTACGAAGTTTCAGTCCGAATGCCATGTTGTCATATACTGTCATATGTGGATAAAGAGCGTAGTTCTGGAATACCATAGCGATATCTCTGTCTTTTGGCTCTACATTATTCATTACTTTTCCGTCAATCTCCAGTGTACCGCCGGAAATATCCTCAAGACCTGCGATCATACGAAGTGTTGTTGATTTTCCACATCCGGAAGGTCCAACGAAGATGATGAACTCTTTGTCAGCGATTTCAAGATTGAAGTCTTTAACTGCCTGGAATCCATTAGAATATACTTTCTGGATTCCCTCTAATGATAAACTTGCCATTTTGTGTAATCCTCCTTAAAGAAAATAAATAGTTCTCTTGTAATCTGATATCAGTATAGAACAAACGGGAGGGAGGTACAATGTAAGCAGTGACTAAAAAATTGGTGAAATGATGTACATTTTGACTAGTTGAATCTGATATTTTGTTTTATAAAGATTATTTGATAAAATATTAGATTAACTGTTTAACTGTTTAAAATGCAAAGAGGGATTGATTTCTTGTCAAGTGAGCTACTAGTGTGGTAAAATAAATTAAATATGTAATTTCTAACAAAAGTAATAAAGATAGAAGCAGGAGGATGAGATTGTGATTAATCAGTTAATTGCGAATATTAAGAAGACGGGCGCACCGATCGTGGTTGGTCTGGATCCAATGTTAAAATATATTCCGGAGCATATCCAGAAGAAGGCGTTTGCTGAGTTTGGTGAGACACTTGAGGGAGCTGCAGAGGCTATATGGCAGTTCAATAAGGAAATTGTGGACAAGACTTATGATCTGATTCCAGCTGTGAAACCTCAGATCGCTATGTATGAGCAGTTCGGTATTCCGGGACTTGTTGCATTTAAGAAAACAGTAGATTACTGTAAATCAAAAGGATTGGTTGTAATCGGAGATATCAAACGTGGAGATATCGGATCAACCTCTTCTGCTTATGCGGTTGGACATATTGGTAAAGTGCAGGTAGGAAGCAAGACTTACGCACCATTTGATGAGGACTTTGTGACAGTCAATCCATATCTTGGATCTGACGGTGTGAATCCGTTTATAGATGTATGCAAAGAGGAAAAGAAAGGTCTTTTTAACCTTGTTAAGACTTCTAACCCGTCAAGTGGAGAGTTCCAGGATCAGCTGATCGACGGACGTCCACTCTATGAGCTGGTCGGTGAAAAAGTTGCACAGTGGGGAGAAGACTGCATGGGTGACGAGTACAGCTACATTGGAGCAGTTGTCGGAGCTACTTATCCGGAGATGGGAAAAGTACTTCGTAAAGTGATGCCGAAATCTTACATCCTTGTGCCGGGATATGGTGCGCAGGGCGGAAAAGGAAAAGACCTGGTACATTTCTTTAATGAAGATGGACTTGGAGCAATCGTAAACTCTTCTCGTGGAATCATTGCGGCATACAAGCAGGAAAAATACGCAAACTATGGTGAAGAAGCATTTGCAGATGCATCCAGAGCAGCAGTAGAAGACATGGTTGCTGATATTAGAGGCGCATTGGAGGCAAGATAAGATGGCGGATAAGAAAAAAGAACAGGCAATGGTTGTTTCTCAGGAGCAGATTGCTGATGGGATTTTCAGTATGTGGATTCATACAGAGGCAGCGCAGAGCGCCAGACCTGGACAGTTTATTTCTATGTATACAAAGGATGCAACAAAGTTATTGCCTCGTCCAATCAGTATCTGTGAGATTAACAAAGAAGACAGTCGCCTTCGTGTTGTATACAGAGTGACTGGAGAGAATACAGGAACAGAAGAATTTTCAAAGTTAAAAACAGGAGATGCAATCCCGATCATCGGACCTCTTGGAAATGGATTTCCGTTTGAAGCGGCTGAAGGAAAGAAAGTATTTCTTATGGGTGGAGGAATTGGTGTACCACCGATTCTGGAACTTGCAAAACAGATGAAATGCGACAAAAAACAGATTGTCGTAGGCTATCGTGATGCACAGACATTTTTAAAGGAAGAGTTCGAGCAGAACGGTGAGTTATACATTTCCACAGAGAATGGAAGTGTCGGAACAACGGGAAATGTTATGGACGCAATCCGTGAAAATGGACTGGAAGCGGATATGATCTATGCCTGTGGACCGACTCCTATGCTTCGTGCGATCAAGCAGTATGCCGAGGAACATAAGATTGTATGCTATATATCTCTGGAAGAGCGTATGGCATGTGGAATTGGTGCCTGTCTTGGCTGTGTGTGCAAGACAAAAGAGAAAGATGCCCACAGCAATGTGTGCAACAAGCGAATCTGTAAAGATGGTCCGGTATTCCTTGCTACGGAGGTGGAAATCTAATGAATATGAATGTAAACATCGCCGGAGTAGAATGGAAGAACCCGGTTACAGTAGCATCTGGAACATTTGGTTCCGGAGAAGAATTTTCTGAATTTGTGGATCTGAATAAACTGGGAGCTATCACGACAAAAGGTGTAGCTGATGTGCCATGGGCTGGTAATCCGACCCCGCGTGTGGCAGAAGTTTACGGCGGTATGATGAATGCAATCGGACTTCAGAATCCTGGAATTGATCTGTTCTGCGAAAGAGATATTCCTTATCTTCAGAAGTATGACACGAAGATTATTGTAAATGTATGCGGTCATGCACCGGAAGAATATTTCAGAGTTGTAGAACGTCTGGCAGATGAGCCGATTGATATGATGGAAATCAATATTTCATGTCCAAATGTTAACGCCGGATTTCTGGCATTTGGGCAGGATGCAAAGAATGTAGAGAAGCTTACCGCAGATATTAAGAAAATCGCAAAACAGCCGATCATTATGAAACTGACACCGAACGTAACAGATATTACTGAGATAGCAAAAGCGGCAGAAGCAGGTGGAGCAGATGCAATTTCTTTAATTAATACATTGACAGGTATGAAGATTGACATCAACCGCAAGACATTTGCGCTGGCAAATAAGACAGGAGGAGTGTCAGGTCCAATCGTGAAACCGGTAGCTGTGCGCATGGTATATCAGGCAGCACATGCAGTCAACATTCCAATCATCGGAATGGGCGGAATCGCAAGTGCAGAAGATGCAATTGAGTTTATTTTAGCAGGAGCGAGCGCAGTATCTGTCGGAACAGCAAACTTCCATAATCCTGCAGCGACTATGGAAGTCATTGACGGAATCGAAGCTTATATGAAGAAAAACGGCTTTGAGAACGTGGCTGATATGGTTGGCATTGTGGAGTAGTTTGAAGTCGGACACAAGCGAGATTTGTGGATGATGTTAATTACATCAGATATCAAATGATGGGATATAAAATATAAAAAATGGTACAGTCCTTTCAAGCATTACATTTCTGGAAAGTTGAAGGTTTGTACCATTTTTGTTTTCAAAGAGTTTAATCAATATCCTGATTGTTATCTTGACCATTATCTAAAATGGTCAGGACGGTTCTTTTTTGAATTTGTCACGGATATGCATGCCTTTATTCCTCAAACCGGCATAATGCTTTCTGCTGTGCCCCGTAAATAGAACGATTTCCGTTGACCAGATAGGCAATGATGCATACCAGCACCAGAGGAATGATGTTCTGACTGCCGAAGACCTCAAGGCCAATCAGAATCGGGGCAAACAGGGTATTGGTTGCACTTCCGAAAACTGCGGCATACCCCAGGGCGGCACAGATTACAGGTGGAATACCAAGAAGTGATCCGAGGATAATTCCGAGGGAAGCACCGATGGAAAATAAAGGTGTGACTTCACCGCCCTGGAAACCAATTGCCAGTGTGAAAATCGTAAAAAGTAATTTTAAAATCCAGTCATATCCGTAGATCGTTTCTCCGGCAAAGGAAGCGGAGATCAGATTGGTTACCAGTCCGGTATAGCGTCCGCTGTGGATTGCAAAAAGGAGGATTGCAAGCGGAACTGCCAGGGTAGCGATCCGGATAAAGGGATTGGAAATCTTTTCGCCGAACAATTTCTTGGCTTTCTGTAAAAGAGCAGAAAAGAATCTTCCTGTAAGACCGAAAACTACTCCAAGAATAATCAAGATTAAAACATCTCTGCTGCCGGAAATGTTCCAGTTTTCCGTAATATTTACTGCAAATTTTTCAAGCCCAAGCATATGTGAGGTCGTAGAGGCGGTATATGCTGCAATCAGAGCCGGGAGAAGTGCGTCATACTCCATATATCCGGCAACAATCACTTCCATAGCAAAAAATACAGCTGCCAGCGGGGTCTGGAATAAGCCGCCGAATCCTGCTGCCATACCGGTGATGAGCATGACCGGTGTTTTTTCTTTTATATGACGTCTGCGTCCTGCTTCGTGTGAAATCGTAGCACCAATCTGTACGGCAACACCTTCGCGACCGGCACTGCCGCCAAAAAGATGTGTGATCCATGTGCAGATCATAACTAATGGAACAAGCGCCAGTGGAATTTCTTCTCTTTTTTTCTGTCCGGTTTCGAAAATCAATGTCATGCCCTTCAGACTCAAACTACTGAAATGCTGATATAACCAGATAATCAGAAGTCCTGCCAGTGGAAGGAATGGAAGCAGATATTGATAATGAGCAGTGCGAAAGGCAGAAATTGCCAGTAGTCCACGACCGAATATAGTGTCAACAATTCCTACACATATACCTACAATTAATGCGAGAAATGCATATTTAATCTGTAAAATCAAATGTTCTTGTTTTTCCTTTGTCATTGTAAACTCCTTTTTTAATAAGAATAAAGAATGTGCCTTGGCACATTCTAGCGCCTGCGGTGGTTGCTTGCAATATCATCATTGTACGCCGCAGTGCGCATCTTGCCGGAGGCTTTTATATAATCAGGAAATGAAATTTCCTGATTATATAAAAAAAGCTGGTAACCCCTGTGCGATTCACAGAAGTCATCAGCCATTTGGCGGTTTCAATCGTAATTGAGGGAGAACCTCATTCCCTTTCTGAGAGTATAGCATTTAGAAAAGTAAGTTGTCAATGTGAGTTTCAGTTACAAATTGAAAATGTTTTGGTGTTATGGTAAGATAAAGAGAAGTAAAGGACAACTGCCGGTTGTAGTACATTTGTAATAATATAAAGCAGTTTACTGAAAAAGAACGTATCAGGTATATGCACCTGTAGAATATGGAGGAAGAATAACAATGGAAGCTTACAAACAGGAATTTATTGACTTTATGGTAGAGAGCGATGTGCTCAAATTTGGAGAATTCACATTAAAGAGTGGAAGAAAGTCCCCATTCTTCATGAATGCGGGAGCATATGTGACTGGTTCACAGCTTAAGAAGCTTGGAGAGTATTATGCAAAAGCAATTCATGAGACATATGGAGATGACTTTGATGTACTGTTCGGACCTGCATACAAGGGAATACCGCTTGGAGTTGTAACAGCAATCGCTTACAGTGAATTATATGGAAAAGAGGTTCGTTATTGTTCTGATCGTAAGGAAGAGAAAGATCACGGTGCAGATAAGGGAAGCTTTCTTGGAAGCAAGTTAAAAGATGGTGACCGTGTGATTATGATCGAGGACGTAACAACTTCCGGAAAATCTATGGAAGAGACTGTTCCGAAGGTAAAGGGAGCTGCTGATGTTACAATTGTAGGACTTATGGTGTCTTTGAACCGTATGGAAGTTGGAAAAGGCGGAGAAAAATGTGCCCTTGATGAGATCAAAGACCTGTATGGATTTGAAACAGCAGCAATTGTAAGTATGGCAGATGTAGTAGAGCATCTGTATAACAAAGAGTGTCAGGGAAAAGTTGTCATCGACGATACATTGAAGGCAGCAATCGACGCATACTATGAGCAGTACGGTGCAAAATAAGGAGAAGCTATATGAACGAGAAGGCATATAAGACAATGAGCCTTGCAGGTGCGGCCGGAATCACAGTCGGGATCATTGTGATGGTCACAGGCGTGGCTGCAGGAATTATCTCCATTGTCAGCGGAGCAAAGTTATTAAAAGACAAAAAAGGACTTACGTTTTAAAATCTGATAAGATCAGAGGATAAGACATTTGACTGGACGGAAAGGAAGCAATATTTTTGAATTCCAGAAAAAGAAAGGCACTCAGAGGACTTGGGAAAGTATTATTTGTCCTTTACATCGGGTTCCTGATATATTTTCTTATATTTTCCGACTGGTATGGCAGAACGGGCGAGATGCAAGAATACCATTATAATCTCGTCCTGTTCAAAGAAATCAAGAGATTTTGGCAGTACCGGCATCAGTTGGGATTTTTTGCCATGTTCACGAACCTGTTTGGAAATGTAATTATATTTATACCATTCGGGTTCTTTTTACCTATGGCAAGCAAATATCGTAGCTGTTTTGCTACACTGTTCTGGAGCTTTGGATTAAGCTTGTGTGTAGAAACATTTCAGCTTCTTACGAAAGTCGGAAGTTTCGACGTAGATGATATTCTACTCAACACGATCGGAGGAGTTGCAGGTCATATTATATTTGTGATCTGTGTAGCAATAAGGAGGAGACATGTTCGGAAAAGATAAGAAAAAACGAAGCAGACGTGTAAATACAAAATATGGCCAGAAGACTTTGAAACATGCGAAAAAGGGAATCCAATCCTGCATGATGGCTGTGCTTTGTGCAGTGATTTTAATTGTGATGATTCTTGTGTCATTTCTGATGAAGGGAAATGTAAATATAATCGTAGGATTTCTTTGTTTTGCACTGCTTGCACTGGCAGTTTATGGATTCAGGCTCGGACTTCGGGGTCTGAATGAACGAGATAAGAAATACATAACCTGCAAAGTCGGAATCGGGGTAAATGGATTGGTTCTTGCAGGAGTTGCAGCAATATTTATCAGGGGGCTTGTGTAGATGACAGAGATGAGATATGAATTAGCAATCGAGAGAATTGAGAATATAAAGGGTGAAAATACAGTCAGTGAAAAATACCGGGATTATTTCCGGACACTGGCTGATTTTGCACTTTTAGTTGATAAATTAAAAGAAAAAATTGAAAATGGTGCGTATTATAAGTTTTCAATTGAAGAATTAGAGTGTTGGAATACACATTTGTATGATGACGTGCTTGGAGAGCATTATAAGACAAGTTATGCCAATCCGGCATTTGCAACAGAAAAATTCGGCATAGAATACGGCCGGCTTTTGAGTTTTCTATATACAGAACTTCGTGGTGTGATTCCATATGCATTTGAAAAGAAAACAGAATATCTAGATATTTTGTTTGAATTATTCATTGAAGTTTATAATCAGTTTGAGGAAGAAAACGAGCCGGAATATGAGCATGTGAGACAGACGATTTATTGGTATGCCAGCGATTATTGTGACGTATTTTTGGCAGACCGCATCAAAGAACAGATTGACCCGGAAGATAATTTTGCTGCGGATCTGATTATGAATAGTGATTTTAATGATGTGCGTTATCTCTATTATTACGGAGAGTATGTCAGTGAAAACGAGAAGCGCACTGCCATGCACCTGAATGAGCTGCCACTTGAGACAATACAGAAAATGGCAGATGTGTATACAGAAGGTTACCGGATTGGATTTGTAAATACAGGCAAGAATCTGTCAAAGAAAGCAACAGTCAATATTCGCTATACGCTTGGGTTCGAGCGGGTGATTCGGATTGCTATTGAGAATTTTCGGGAAATGGGACTAAAGCCGACGATTTACCGCGCCGGTGTCAGTGTCCTTACAAAGAGGCAACATTTGAAAATCGGATATTACGGAGGTATTGCAAATAAGCAGTACGAGTATGACCATAAGGACGATCAGGCACTGATCTTAGATCGTCAGTTCATGGAACGGAAGCTGGAAGTCATGCGCACAACTTACGAACAGTATAAAGACCTGGCAAGACGTCATGCAGGTCCGGCATGCATGGAGACATTTGGTGAGGAGCCATTTACACCAGTGTCAAAATCAGAGGCGGTAAAACTTAATGATAAGCAGAAGGAAATCTCGCTTGAATATGACAGTAAATCCAGTCAGATTGTAAATAGCTATATTCCGGGAGACGAGAGAAGTTTCACAATCGTAGCGTATCCTGTTCCGGAGATTGGAGATCAGTACGAAGAGATTTTTGATGAGATTATCAAGATCAATACATTAGATGCAAAAGTTTATGAGAAGGTTCAACAGACCATTATTTTTGCATTAGATCAGGGAACAAGTGTGCACATTCTTGGAAACAACGGTAACCATACAGATCTTCGGGTGCAGCTTTATAAATTGAAAGATCCAAAGAAGGAGACGATTTTTGAAAACTGCGTGGCAGATGTTAACATCCCAGTGGGAGAAGTTTTTACATCACCGGTTCTGGAAGGAACGAACGGGGTTCTTCATGTAAGTCAGGTTTACCTGAATGAACTATTATACAAAGATCTGGAAGTAACGTTTTCAAATGGAATGGTGGCAGATTACAGCTGCAAGAACTTTGAACATGAACTGGAGAATAAAGAATACTTTTTAGATAATGTTCTTTATCGTCACCCGACATTGCCGCTTGGCGAATTTGCAATCGGTACGAACACGACTGCGTATGTAGCAGCGAAGAAATACAATATTGCCGATAAGATGCCAATTCTGATCGCCGAGAAAATGGGACCGCATTTTGCAGTTGGTGACACATGCTATAGCTGGGCAGAGGACATAAAAGTTTACAATCCAAATGGCAAAGAAATTGTGGCAAGAGATAATTCGGTATCCATTCAGAGAAAAGAAGACGTCTCAGCAGCATATTTCCATTGTCATACAGATATTACGATTCCTTATGAAGAATTGAAGAGTATTACCGTAGAATGCGCGGATGGAAAAGAGATAGAAATTATCCGTGACGGAATATTTGTGCTTCCAGGTACAGAGATTTTAAATGAACCATTGAAAAATTCTAATAAATAGGGTATGATTTATTTGTTGAACTTATAAGAAAGGGTGAATGCTATGCCAAGAGTAGGAATTATAATGGGAAGTGACTCAGACCTTAAGGTCATGAGCAAAGCAGCAGTCATGCTGGAAGAATTAGGAATTGATTATGAGATGACAATCATCTCCGCACACCGTGAGCCGGATGAACTGATCGAGTGGACACGCAGTGCAGAAGGACGCGGAATGAAAGTTATGATCGCGGGAGCTGGAAGGGCAGCAGCCCCTCCGGGAATGGGTGACGCATCGATTGCCCTTCCGGGTCTCGGGGTTCCGCTTTCGCGAAAGAATCTGGACGGAATGGACGCAGTCTTTTCTATTATGCAGATGCCACCGGGAGTTCCGGTAGCAACAGTAGCAATTGACGGAGCAAAGAATGCAGCGATTCTTGCTGCAAAGATCCTTGCAGCTTCCGATGACGCATTACTTCAGAAGTTAAAAGATTATACAACCGGACAGAAAGAGGCAGTGAAAGCAAAAGCAGCAAAATTAGATGAAGTTGGATATGAGGCATATCTGGCATCTAAGTAAAAAGATCAGTAAATAAAAATACAATAAACGTACATAAGGAGACGAGTTATGGATTATAAGAATGCAGGTGTGGATATTGAGGCTGGTTACAAATCAGTAGAACTTATGAAAGAGCATGTAAAGAAAACTATGCGCGAAGAAGTACTTGGCGGTCTTGGTGGATTTTCCGGTGCATTTTCTCTTGCAAAGATTAAAGAAATGGAAGAGCCGGTTCTTCTTTCAGGAACAGACGGATGTGGAACAAAAGTAAAACTGGCTATGATCATGGACAAGCATGATACTATCGGAATTGATGCAGTTGCAATGTGTGTAAATGATATCGCTTGTGCAGGTGGAGAACCATTATTCTTCCTGGATTATATTGCATGTGGAAAGAATTACCCAGAGAAAATTGCTTCTATCGTAAGTGGTGTGGCAGAAGGATGTATCCAGTCAGAAGCAGCACTGATCGGTGGCGAGACTGCGGAACATCCGGGACTGATGCCGGAGGATGAGTATGATCTTGCAGGATTTGCAGTTGGTGTATGTGATAAGAAGGATATGATCACAGGTGAGAATTTAAAAGACGGAGATGTTCTGATCGGTATGG
>ENA-OQKP01001312-OQKP01001312.1-human-gut-metagenome-genome-assembly--contig:-NODE-1312-length-11777-cov-20.319056_pt1 | contig 11777 bp, 9 predicted proteins | sample MGYA00242780_ERZ504802 | MGnify/ENA primary metagenome ERZ504802 (study PRJEB26092, sample SAMD00036406) | human gut metagenome | host: Homo sapiens | study: EMG produced TPA metagenomics assembly of... | reverse complement strand
CTTCGATCTCAAAGCATTCAGGGCTCTTGATGTCCTCGAGGTTAATGCCGCCGAAGGTGGGGGCGATGGCCTTGCAGGCCGCGATGACGCTGGCTGCATCGTGGGCGTCGATGCAGATGGGGAAGGCGTCCACGCCGCCAAACTCCTTGAAGAGCACAGCCTTGCCCTCCATGACCGGCAGACCGGCCTCTGGGCCGATGTCGCCCAGCCCCAGCACAGCCGTGCCATTGGAGACGACGGCCACCATATTGCCCTTGAAGGTGTACTTGTACACGTCGTCGGGATTCTCTTTGATCTTGCGGCAGGGTTCGGCAACACCGGGCGTGTAAGCTGTTGCCAGCTGGTCGCGGTTCTTGACCTCCACCTTGCTCACGATGCCCACTTTGCCGTGGTGTGTCTCGTGCATTTCCAGAGCTGCTTTGTTGAAATCCATGCGCTTGCCCTCCTTTTCAAGAACACTCTCTTTCCACAAAAGACATTCTAAAATGTGAATTGCTTTTGTGCTTTTCTGACACAAATATTAGCCGCTTTGGTCGGATTTGGGAATGCTTTAGAAACTATTCAAAGCGTTTGCAAGCTATGGAAACCTTTAGAAACTAAAGAAAGTGTGCAGAATCACCTCTCGAATGGCTTTCGGCGTGGTTTTTTTGTGGAAACTGTGATACTATAAGGGGGAATTCTAGGGAAAAGCAGAAACAGAAGCGGCACCCCCTGAACTGAGGGGAAAATGTTGCATCTTCTGTGATATACAATATACGATTTGGAAAAGAGGAAACGGCATGGAAGAAAATATCTCTGCACCTGAAACGCAGAAATCAAAACTGGATTCCTCTCGGCTGTTTCAACAGATATTTCTCTGCTGCAGCATCACGGGTACGCTCCTTCTGGGGTTTGCACTGGGCATTACGCTGCATTTTTCCATCTCTACATTCCAGACGCAGCTGGACGATATGCTGAAAACCACCGCACTGTCACTGGCAGACAGCGCGATGGTTCGGGAGGCGTATCATCAGGGATACTGCACCGATGAGATGATACATTATTTCGATACACTGGTGGATACAGCGGACAATATGGACGTGCTGACGCTGTCAGACTGCAATTTGATTCGGCTGTATCACGTCAACCATGCATTGATTGGCGAGGAGTTTGTGGGCGGCGACCAAGGAGATGCATTGGCGGGGAAAAGCTACTTTTCGGATGCCATTGGTACACTGGGATTGCAGCACCGCTTTCTGACGCCGGTTCGGGGTACAGACGGCTCGATTCTCGGCTTCATTACAGTGAGCGCTACCATGACCTGTATCAACTCCCTCAAGAAGAATATTTTTTCTACGTATTTCTGGATAGCGCTGGTGTTGTTTCTTGCACTGGGCATCATTTCGGGTATTATCTCGCTCATGGTCCGGCGGATGCTTCTGGGCTTTACGCCGCAGGGGCTGGCCAACACTTACCTGACCCAGAGCGAAATGCTGGATAGTCTGGATGAGGGGGTCGTTTTTGTTGACCCGAAGGGAAAAGTCCAGCTGGTCAATCAGGCGGCGGAAAACATTCTGGGCCAGAAGCGCAGCAAATTGGAGGGCGCTCCGCTGGATGCGATTCTGCGCACCCGCGAAGAAACGACGCTGCTGGACTGCACCGGCGAAAACCTTTCCACCTCCCGGCCCAATGTGCTGGCAAATATTCTGGTGCGGGATGACCAGAACAAAAAGCCCGGCCTGACCCTTATCTTGAAAGATAAAACCGAAGCTGTCCGCAAGGCAGAACAGCTGAACGGCACGCAGCATATCGTGACGGCGCTGCGGGCCAACAACCACGAGTTTATGAACCGTTTGCAGGTCATTGCCGGCCTGCTCCAAATCGGCCGCACGCAGGAAGCACTTGATTACATCGGAAATGTGGCGTCCATCCACTCGCAGGCCATCGGCCCGATTATCCAGAATATCCAGAACCCCAGTGTGGCGGCGCTGCTTCTGGGCAAAGCCAACCATGCCCACGAGCTGGAAATCGGACTCACCCTGCTTTCGGGCAGCACTCTTCCGCCCCACAGTGCCTATCTTTCGACCAATGAACTCGTTACCGTGCTGGGCAACCTGCTGGGCAACGCCATCGAGGCCGTGAACGCACAGGGAAGCGGAAATTCCCGCAGCGTGGCGGTGCAAGTCACCGAGGACGAAAAGAGCCTCCTGATTGTCGTATCGGATACCGGCATCGGCATCCCGCAGGAAATGCTGTCCCATATTTACGACTTTGGCTTCAGCACCAAGGCGGCAGAGGGACGAGGCTTTGGAATGTCCATGATTCAGAACATCGTCGTCCGCCACGACGGCACCATCGATGTAGACACAGAGCAGGGCGCGGGTACGACCTTTACTCTGATTTTCCAGATTAAGAGACAGAAGGAGGGTTCTCAGTGATTCGCACAATTATAATAGAGGATGACCCGATGGTAGCTCAAATCAACTGCCAGTATCTGCAGCCTCTGGGGGATTTTCAAATCGACGGCATTTTCAACAGTGGAGCGGCCGCACAGGAATATCTGAAGGAAAACGAAGCCGACCTTGCCATCGTGGATATTTATATGCCCGGCATGAATGGCATCGAACTGCTGCGCTGGATTCGGGGCAATCACCGGAACCTCTCGGTCATTATGGTGACGGCGGCCACCGAAATCCAGACCGTGGCCGAAGCTCTGCAGCTGGGCATTGTGGATTACCTTATCAAGCCGTTTTCGTTTGCACGGTTTCAGGAGGCGGTGCAGAAGTACCTGCGCAAGGAAGATGTACTCAAGCACAGCCATACGGCCAACCAGACCATGCTGGACCAGCTTCTGAATGCCGCCCCGGCAAACCTCAATTTTGAGACGCAGGATTTGCGCAAAGGGTTGAACCAGATGACCCTTGACCGTGTGAAGAGCTATCTGCGGGAGCGCCCGGATGAAAAGCACACCTGTGAAAGCCTTTCCGCTGCCCTTGGACTCTCCAAAGTGACCATCCGCCGCTACCTGAACTACCTCATCGAAATTCAGGAAATGGTCAGCTCCATTGATTATGAGACAGGAGGCCGGCCGCGCGTGCTGTACCTGCTCAAACGATAAACGAGCAAGGTTTTGTTTAGTTACAAAAGCTTTCCTTAGTTGGCGAAGAATGGCGGACTTCTGTGAAATGATTTACAATAAGTGTACAGAATATATGAATTCTGTTGAGAATTCATATAGCATAACGCAAAAGATGCACACAAATCATGCAGAAGGAGGAAACGGTTCTTATGGAGCTTAAACATGGCGCTGTCGCTGGAACGCTGGAATCAAGCGACATTATGATAACGATACATCCCGGCACAGATGGGGTGAAAATCGATTTGACTTCTTCCGTCGCTGCTTATTACGGGGACTCCATCCGGGCCATGATACAGAAAGTGCTGGCCGAGATGGGCGTTGAAAATGCCGTTGTAAAGGCTGTAGACCACGGTGCGTTGGATTGCACGATTCGTGCACGGACGACCACCGCCGTCCGGCGAGCTGTGAAAGAGGAGGCTGTACAATGAGACGGACAATGCTGTTTTTGCCTTCCAATAACCCCAATATGCTGATCAATGGCGGTCAGCTGGGCGCAGACAGTCTGATTTTTGACCTTGAGGATGCAGTTTCGCCCGACGAGAAGGACGCCGCCCGTGAGCTTCTGAAAAATACGCTGGAATCGCTGGATTTTGGCAAGTGCGAGCGAATCGTCCGCATCAACGGCTTGGACACCGATTACTGGATGGAGGATTTGCGCGCGATTCTACCGCTTCGCCCGGAGACTATCATGCCGCCCAAAGTCAGCGGCGCGGCCTACATCCACCAGCTGGACGAGGCGCTGACTGCGCTGGAAGCAGAACTGGGAATCCCCTCTGGCTCCACCAAAATCCTTGCGCTGCTGGAAACCGCAGCAGGCATTGAAAACGCCTATGAAGTGGCCTGCGCATCTCCCCGCATGACCGGCCTTTTCCTCGGAGCCGAGGATTTGACCGCCGATTTGCACAGCCGCCGCACCAAAGAGGGCAGCGAGATTCTCTATGCCCGCGGCCGCATCGTCTGTGCCGCCCGCGCTGCGGGAATGCGCGTGTACGACACGCCGTTTACGGACGTGCAGGACTTGGAAGGTCTTGAAAAAGATGCCGCCTATGCCCGGGGACTCGGCTTTTCTGGCAAAGCCTGCATCAGCCCGGCCCATGTGGATATCGTGAACCGGATTTTCTCGCCCAGTGAGGCGGAAATCGCCTACGCAAAGGATGTGTTTGCAGCCATTGCCGAGGCTAAGCGGAAGGGCAAGGGCGCGATTGCTCTGCGGGGCAAGATGATAGATGCCCCCATCGTGCAGCGTGCTCGTACGACATTGGAAGCAGCATCTGAAATTGAGGGGGTGGATTACCTTGCGTAAGCTCTGCGAAACACTCCGGCAGGCAATGGAACAAGCCGGCCTGCGGGACGGTATGACCATTTCGTTCCATCATCATCTGCGCAACGGCGACTATGTGCTGAACATGGTTCTGGACGAAGCCGCGAAGATGGGCGTGAAAGATTTGACCGTGAACGCCAGCTCGGTTTTTGACTGCTACGAGCCGATGCTCGACCACATCCGAAACGGCGTTGTTACTGGGTTGGAAACGGATTACATTGCACCGGGCATTGGCCGGGAGCTGAGCAAGGGCATCCTGCCCAAACCCATCATCTTCCGCACGCATGGCTCCCGCCCGGCGGACATTCTCAGCGGGCGCAGCCTCATCGACATTGCCTTTATTGCAGCTCCGGCGTCAGATTCTATGGGCAACTGCTCGGGCAAGTACGGCCCGTCGGCCTGCGGCTCGCTGGGCTACGCCTTTGCAGACGCCATGAAGGCAAAAAAAGTGGTGGTCATCACCGACCACCTGATGGACTATCCTCTGACGGACGCCTCCATCACTGAGGATTATGTGGACTATGTGGTAAATGTTCCTGCCATCGGCGACCCTCTGGGCATCGTGTCGGGCACGACCCGTATGCCGAAAGACCCGATTGCCCTCAAGATTGCCGACCTCGCCGCACAGGCCATCGATGCTTCCGGTCTGCTGAAAGATGGCTTCTCCTTTCAGACTGGTGCCGGCGGCGCTTCGCTGGCCGTTGCAGAATACCTCAAACAAATCATGCTGCGCAAGAACATCAAGGGCAGCTTTGCGCTGGGCGGCATCACGGGCTATATCGTCGGAATGCTGGAAGCCGGATGCTTTGCCGCGATTCAGGACGTGCAGTGCTTTGACTTGAAAGCAGTGGAATCCATCCGGGAGAACCCGAAGCATATGGAGATTACGGCGGCACAGTATGCCAGCCCAGACTCCAAGAGCACGGCGGCGTCCAATCTGGATGTGGTGGTGCTGGGTGCCACCGAAATCGATACCGATTTCAACGTAAATGTCCACACGGACTCCAATGGGCGTATCATCGGCGGCTCCGGCGGCCATACCGATGTGGCCGAGGAAGCAAAGCTGACCGTCATCGTGGCACCGCTGACCCGAGCGAGAATGTCTATCGTGGTGGACAAGGTCATCACCACCTCGACGCCGGGCAGCTCGGTAGACCTGCTGGTGACTCAATACGGCATCGCCGTGAACCCTGCCCGCCCGGATTTGAAGCAGAAACTAGCAGCCGCCCGCCTGCCGGTGAAGGACATCCGGGAGCTGCGAAAGCTTGCGCTGCAAATCAACGGCCCGGCGGCAGCCTATGTCCGGCATTCAGACCGCGTGGTGGCTAAGGTCATGGGCCGTGACGGCAAATTGCAGGATGAGATTTACGCGGTGGAATAAAACGAAGTATAAAGCCATTCTTTGAAAATACGGTTTATTAAAAGGAAAACACATTGCTACCGCAAACGCTCTGTAATTTTGGCACCCGCGCAGGCTGCAATTAAGGCACCCCGGAAATAAGATCCCAATAGTGTAAAGTAGATAAAAACTCTTGGCTTCTGTAATGGAGGCCAAGAGCTTTTTGCATCTTGTTTTGTAAGCGGAAAGAGGGTACAATGATAGCAGAAGTACGCACATCAATGAGGTGATACTATGCTGAACATTTTTTACGGTGATATGAAGGAAGCGGTGTACAATACGGCTTCTTATTTCAAATACGATTACGAGGAAGACTGGATCGTTGACCCGATGGTCAAGGAAATGATTCAGGATGTGGATAAGTCTACCGTTATCGACAGTGGTATCATTGACAGCCCGGTCTTGGGTAAAATTCCACCGATTGGTTTGTCTGGTGGTGTAAAGACACTGATTTTGGTAAAGTTTGAGCCAGAGAAAGTGTTCAATATATCGACTTGTGGTGACAATTGCGCAAAGTGGCTGCTTAAAATTGCAGAGAGGGAAGATCGCACAGTGAATCTGCGCCACCTGATGGATTTTGGCAAAAAGCCATTTACAGTAAAAGTATTAAATACGAATCAAATCGTTCACAGTATGGAAGAACTGATTTGGGTCGCAGGGGAATTTGTGTAAAGGGGCTGACAGAAATGAAAGGAATTCATAAAGTTGTCATCAGCACAAAGTACCTGAAATATGAGTTTGACCTGCGACGCAACTTAACCATTATTCGTGGGGATAGCGCAACAGGTAAAACGACCCTGGTGGATATGGTTCGTACGCATATGAACGATGGAGACAGTGGACCGGTCACTCTCAATTGTGATAAAAGTTGCTACGTGGTAGAAGGAATTCTTTGGAAGGGACAGCTTGGCAATATTCAGGATAGCATTGTTTTTATCGACGAAGGAAATGAGTTTGTCAAGACCAAAGACTTTGCACGTGCGATTCAGCAGACAGATAACTATTATGTTATCGTAACGCGGGAAGGGTTGTCGGCTCTGCCATACAGTGTGGAAGAAGTTTATGGTATTAGGACTTCTGGTAAGTATGGTTCTCTGAAGCAGAGTTACCACTCATTCTATCGAATTTACCCTGATAGTACGACTGAAAATATTAAACCGGAGAAGATCCTGACGGAGGACAGCAATTCAGGGTATCAGTTTTTTGAAGCGGTCTGCTCAGAACATCAAATGCGGTGTGATACTGCAAATGGAAAATCAAATGTGTTTTCTTATTTAAAAGCACATAAGGATGAAAAGATTCTGGTGATTGCAGACGGTGCAGTATTTGGACCGGAGATGGACAGAGTATTGCAGTTGGTACAGACAAGAGAAAATTTAGTACTATATTTGCCAGAATCTTTTGAATGGCTGATACTTTCCTCTGGAATTCTAAAAGATGCAGAGATTGTACAGATTTTGCAGACACCGTCTGACTACATCGATAGTAAGAAATATTTTAGTTGGGAGCGTTACTTTACAGAACTTCTGACAGAAAAAACTTCTAGAACGTATTTGAATTATACTAAGAAAACACTGAACGAGGCTTATTTGAATGATGGTACGAAAAATGCGATTTTGAGACAGATGAGAAAATTAAAGATAGATTAATCATTATACGAAAGGAGAACCTTTAATGGCTCTTGGTGAAGAACAATTTGTGGGACTTGCTGCGGATTTTGAAGGCAAGTTAAGAATGAAAAACGCAATCCTGTTCATTGGACGGAATATGAAAGAGGATGTAGTAAGACAAATCATAGGTTTGTACCCTTGGAAAATTATTGCAACAAGTCGAAACACACTTCCGTTGGAAGAACTTCAAGGTATCCATATTAAGATCTACAGCGATGAAGGCGACATTACGGCGGCAAATCTATGGAAAAATGATGAATTTCCGGTTGTGTACGTTTGGAAAAAAGATGAGTCGTTAAATGAGGAAGAATGCCAAACGCTTGAAATTACTGGAGAGAGTGAAGAAGAATACCGTGTTCGGCGTGCGCAGGGAATGATGAAGAGACTGTGCAAAATGATTGACAATCATAACGCGATGGTAGTTGTTGGATATGCCCCAGAAACAGACAATGATATGCCGTATCGCGCCTTTGCTACAGCAGTCTATAATGATTGTGCAATTGCAGACAATATTCAGTTTTGGAGTGAAAAAAGTGAAGAAACAAAACTGAAAAAATTAGCAGATTTGAAAGGAATAGAATTTCATACGGAGTCGCTGGATGAAGTACTTAAGGCGAGATATGAATGGAATCAATCTGACGAGGTGAAATCTAACGACTCTGATGCGCAATATGAAATTTTCTATAAAAATGGAAAGGCAGTTACAATTTCTAGCCGAGAATTCTTACCATATCGAAAACTAGCATTTGTTTTGACCGAGCAGAAAGTTTTTGCAGTGCGACCTTATGGAAAGGTAATGCAAGCAAAATGGTTCTATAATTTCTTGATAAGAAGTTCTGCGGATGGACCACAGTGGTATGGTTATTTGAAAAATTCGGACTTTCATGTTTCACGAGAATTTGAAATAGTATTAAAGTGTGCCGTAAAACGGGAACTGTTAGGAGAAGCAATTGTTGGTGCTGATAAGGAAATGCCTATTATTTTGTGTGGAGCGCCTGGTAGCAGTAAAAGTGTTGCTCTTGCAGCATTGGCGTATGAAATTTATAGTGAGCATAATAATCCTGTTATCTTTATTGACAATGACACGCTACTGTTCTCTGATAAAAGCGAAGAAGGTGATGCGCTGAAAACTTTGATGGAAAAAATTGATGCTTGTGATGGAGATGCCCGAATTCTTTTGATTTGGGATTGCTCATCGTATCGAAATGTTACCTCCAACGCACAGCATCTTTCACAGATGCTACTGAATCGAGGGCGGAGGTTTGTTTTGGTATGCAGTGCATATGAAACACCTATTGAGAAAACAAGTAAGAGAAGATGTTTCTCTTATATAGAGGATGGAAAAAAACATTTTGTGCAAAGTACAGATGTGACATCACAAATGTTTTTGGAGAATGGCTGCTGCTATATTAACACTGACCGTGAAATGAATACCAAGGAAAAAAATGATTTCTGGGAAAAAATTAAGACATACTCAGGGATTGAAAATCAGAAATTACAGTTGGAAAAGAAAAATCTTCAGGATCAGATGGACATTTTCCAATGCTTTTATCGAATCATAAATTTGCTACGACCAAATCTGGAAAGAGCACTTGGTCGAGAAGAATTAATGGTCAATCATTATGTGGTGAAACAACTGGACAAGATGTTCTCACAAGAAAACACGAATAATTTGGGTACAATCGCGCAGGCGTTTATAGAAGCGGGGCTTTCGAGGGAGGAAATGGAAAGTATCCGGCAACGGATTGAAAAACAGGCCGAGGAAAGTTCAAGCGAATATAACTTGGAAAAATTTAATGCGTGCATTGCGCTGTTTGGACGGTTTAAACTGGAAGTTCCATATGCGATTGCGGTATGGATGCTAAAAGAAAATAGTTATGAAAAGATAAACCTATCAATGTGGAACTGTATAATGTTCTTACAACAAGAATTCCATGGATTCATTACAGTGAAATGAAAGATGGAAGTGATTACGCATTTAGCTTCCGTAACCCATTAGAGGCAGAGATTTTTTTGAGTCGGAATGGAATTAATGCAAATCAACAGGTTGAACTGCTGTGCGAAATTCTGAGAGTATATCAAGAACATTGGGAAGAACTTCCGTCTTCTTTTGCACGAAACCTACAGCAACTTATCCGACTGATGGGGCCGAACTCACAGTATACAGCATTTCGTGAAAACGGTGAAAAAAGGCAGGAACATAGTGACATTTTACGGCAAAGTGAAAAAATTGTTCAAACATTGAGAACGGTATGCAATGTTGTTCCGGACAGGGATGCAGGATTTGCTACACTGTTAGTAACATACTCTCGTGAATATTATGGAAAAAAGTGGGAAGAACTTTATAAGTCTAAGCCGGAGACTTACACAGAAGAAAGTTATGAAAAGCGAATTAAAGAGTTGGAAGAGACCATTACTTTTGCAAATCGTCAACTGGAATATCTTGAACGAGGAATTGATGAAGTGCCGACAGGTACCAGAGAGAAAAAATACCTTTCGGATCAGAAAAACGGTTTGATTGTTGAAATAACTCGCTGCAATATTTGGCTACAGAAAAATTATCGAAGATATCGCGATAAGTTTGGTAAAACCATGGGCATGTTGCCGGGATTGAATTATAGAGATATCTATGAGCAACTCTATAAGGCAATCCTTTATAGTCCAGAGAATGGCCATGTTTATAATGCACTCTTTGATGCATTTGAGGAAGTATATGAACACGGAGATCTGAATGAACAGCAAAAACTGAAATACTTAAGTGAAACAAAGCTAATTGCAGATGATTGTGCAGTTCTTGAGATTCAAAACAGGGGTGCGGATGACCACGATGAGATCCAAGAACACCTTCTCAAAATTCAAGAGTTCGCTACGGAGTACAAAGTTACAATTCGAGATGTTCAGAAAAATACAATGAAACCGGAGTTTGCACAGCTATATCATGAGATGATTGAAACGAATCAGGCAACGGCGGTTACATTTGTTTGCCAGCAAGAACTGGATGCGGCAGGTGTTACGGGAGAAAACAGGAAGCTTGGCGACTTAGAACTTACGAAAGAGCAGCGTAATACTTGCCGAAAAGTTGCAGAATTTATGCAAGAGGAACCTAATAAAACATGCATTCAGGGAAATTACTTTGCACTGAGTCTTCTCCTAAGAGCGGTATGGATGAACGCCACAGGTTACCGCCTGATGGAAAAAGAAGGACAGAAAATTCAACTCTTACCAACTCAATGGAAAGAGATAAGGCATATCAGCGAGTTGTGCTGTGAAGCTGCGCAGAGCAACACTGTTGGAAATCGCGCACGGCCGATTTTTTCATTGATTCGAGCGCTGGCGGTATTGCAATGTACTCGCGATTTCAAAAAATGTGAGGAGATTATTCAAGGTATTGGAGTGGATCTCTTTACTAGATCTCCTAGAATGAGAGTTCCATTTATTTATTGTGACCAGGATGGTCCAATTCATTATAATGGTATGATTGAAAAGCTGGAAGGGAGGACAGCTTGGATCCATTTGGAAACAGATGACCCTTACTTGAGTGGGATGCACAAGGTTCGTTACCGTATGGTTGGTGTAACCAGTATGAACAATCCACCCCGGGAAAACGAATATCTGCGTGGGCTGATTTTGGGAATTGGCTATAATGGATTCTCGGCATATAAAGATAATGGGCAGGAGCGGAGGTAAAAAATGGAAAATATTCTGTTTTCAAATACTCCTGCAGAAGAGTTGAATAAACTTGTCCGAACAAAAATAGCAGAGCATCTTTTTCTGATATGTCATTATGAGCCATGTGTGGATGTATTTAGTGAAGATGCAAAATTTGTGGCAGGCTGTTTGAATTTGTATAAGGCGGTAATAGACAGCAGCTGTATTATTCGCAAGCTAACGAAAAAAGGTTGGTTGAAGAATAATGAGTATCCGTGTGAAGCATCTGAAGATTTAAGGGCATGTGTTGATACGATTAAAGCATTGAGAACGGCTTGGGCGCACAATCAATCCGAAGAGACAAACGACATTGAGAAACAAAAATACGATCAATGGGTGCAGAACCGCCTAAGAAAAGAAAAACCAACAACGACGGAAGACTATGCAGTACTTCTAAAAAGCTTAGAAGAATTAGGGGGGGGGGGGGGGGGCATTCTAAATTGTTTGGTAACTGATTTGATTCCCTGGAAACAACACCCCAAACGAATTTTTTGACTCAAAGCGAAGAACAATCTACATTAGATTGGACAAAACCTTTACCAACACAAGCATATTTTTCAA
>ENA-OQKP01001311-OQKP01001311.1-human-gut-metagenome-genome-assembly--contig:-NODE-1311-length-11784-cov-24.632495_pt1 | contig 11784 bp, 9 predicted proteins | sample MGYA00242780_ERZ504802 | MGnify/ENA primary metagenome ERZ504802 (study PRJEB26092, sample SAMD00036406) | human gut metagenome | host: Homo sapiens | study: EMG produced TPA metagenomics assembly of... | reverse complement strand
AGGAGTGAAACGGGATGCCCGGTACCAGAAAGCTCGGTAGAACCAGCGACAGCCGCAACGCTATGATGCGCGCTATGGTTACCTACCTGTTAGAGAATGGCAAGATTGAGACCACTGTCACTCGCGCTAAGGACGTTCGTTCCATGGCCGAGAAGATGATCAGCCTTGGCAAGGCAAGCGACCTGCACACCAAGCGTCAGGTCTACGCCTACATCACCAAGGAAGATGTTGCAAAGAAGCTGTTTGATGAGATCAGCCCCAAGTACGCTGACCGCAACGGCGGCTACACCCGCATCATCAAGATCGGCGCTCGCCGCGGCGACGCAGCTGAGATGGCAGTTCTGGAGCTCGTCTGATCTGCTCTGACTGTTTGATACAGTGTTCAAAAGCCCTTTCCCAGCAATGGGAGAGGGCTTTTTTTTTGCGTGGCATTTTCATTGCTTCTGAATGTTCCCGGGAATAGCGGGCCAAACCGCAAACATTTCAACAAGTCCACTAAAAACTCGAACCTATTTTCTAGCAAAATGCCTCTTGATATGTTGTATGGGGGGGGGGGTAAACTTAAAGAGCAGACGGTGCCTTTTGGGGTGGGTGCCTGCAAAATAACAAACGAAAAGAGGAAGAGAACATGAGAAAAAAGAGTACGAGACTTCTCAGTGCAGCACTTGCGGTGTGCATGATGCTGTCGGTTCTGCCAGTGGGCGCGTTTGCGGCGGAGCCGGGGGCGGAAGAACAGGAAAATGGCGTAAGTGCGCAGGCAGATACGGGAACCGTGCTGGATAATACGAAGCTGTTTCATGAGATTAATACGGCCGGTACATATATTTTGAAAGGCGGAGACTATGCAAGGTACTATACAGATGATGATGGATTTCCTCAAACGGTAGACAGCAGCGGCGTTAATATTGACGCAGCAGGTCAGGACGTAACAATTGAAATTACAGGGGAGATAACAGGATTTGCTGGTATTACTGTCTACGATGTTGGCACGCTGACGATCAAGAATAACGGACATACTGTCAGCAGTTATGGTCAGGCGTTTTTGAAAACTCTTGCGACTGTCCATACGCATACATATACGATCTATGTCAATGGCGGAACCTATACAACGGAAGCCGATGGTACACAGGAGTTCATGTTCGATTTGGAAAATCCGAATGCAACAGTATACCTGAACGATATTGAGTATTCTGGAGAACCGACGGCTGTATATAATGGGGGAATTGCTAAAATTACAGGAGGTAATTACTGTAGCTCGTCAAACAGCTGGTATAATTCTTATATTGCAACGATTCGCTGTGCAAATACAACAAACTTAACAGGTGCAACCGTGTCCCATACGGGCGGATGCAGCGCAGTGCTCGTTACCAACGGCGCAACAGTTACGATTGAAGGCGGCACATATAGCGCAACTGGCGGTGCAGGAACAGCAGATCAACTTGAAGCAACACTTTACAATACCAACGGACACCTGGAAGTGAACAACGCAACGGTATCCGGAACAAAGAATAAGGGAGCCGTCCTGAACGAAAGCGTGCACATCTGGGAGTCGCATACAGAAACTAAACCTGAGACGGTTATTAACGGGGGTACTTATACTGGAAGCGATATATACTATTCCTTTCTTAACGATATTTCCAACGGCGTGCTGGGAAATATTGGCGCAGACACAAAAATGACTGTGAACAATGCGACAGTAACAGGAACGGACTGCGACGCAATCGATAATTATTACGGAACACTAACGATCAATGGCGGAACTTATAGTGCAAATGAAAGCGCAGTCTATAATATGCGGGGTAATGGTAGAAGTACACTCTATATCAATGGAGGTACATTCACAGGAACAGAAGGAGGTTGTGCAATTTACAACAGTCGAAAGATGTGTATCAATGGCGGCACTTTTAAAGTTTCCGATGGAGGAAGCGAGTCGACGACAATTTGCAATGAGGATGAATTGTATATTGATCAAGTCGGTGAAATGGTGACAGCAATCAGCAATCCGAATGCAGATGCAAATGCGATTGAAAATATCGGTATGCTGTTTCTGAAGGGCGGCAGTGTTACAGCACCAAAGGGCAATGCTATTCTTGATGGCGTGGCATCGATGGAAATTACCGGTGGTACAATCACAGGTAAAAATGGTATTAAGCTGAAGGAATGGTCTAGCTCTCTCACAGAAGAACAAAACCTGAAGCATACAATAAAGGCTGGCACGATCTCCGGAGATGAAGCAGATATTTATCTGGGCAAGAACCGGCAGATCAACATTGCAGAAGAATACAATGCACAACTGACCGTCCTGACGGAAGACCCAAGCCATGGCCGTCAGGTCACAGCGAAAACGAACGGTACAAATTATCAGAACAACTTGAACCTCATCAGCAAGAACGAGAACTATCGCATTGGCTATCAGAAAAACGATGCTGACAAGGAATACCGCTATCTGATCGCGCAGCACACCGTAAATGCCGTGGATGCCGAAGCAAAGGTCGGTGAGAATGTAGTGTCCCCTACGGACCTTGTGGATGCGGATACCACCGTGACCGTGACCGCCAAAGAGATCCCCGGCAAGACCTTCACCGACTGGACGGTGAAGTTGAATGGTGTTAAGCAAGACAACCCGGAAAACATCCTGACGAAACCGGACGCGAACGACCCCACCAAGGTGACCTTTACCATGCCGGATGCTGATGTAGAGGTGACGGCAAACTTCAAGGGGATTCCCACGCTGAACATCGGCGATCATGTGACTGCGAACATTAAAGACAGCGATGCGCCCGTACCGAGCGGCAGCGCCGTGCTGGAGAATACAACCGTGCACCTGACAGCCACTGCACCGGAGGGACAGCACTTCATCAGCTGGACGGTGATGGTAGGCGGTGAGAAAGCAGACAACTTCCTGACCCAGGACGAGAACGACCCCACCAAGGTGACCTTTACGATGCCGAGTGAGAATGTAGAGGTGACGGCAACCTTCGCGGAGGACCCCATTCCTGAACCCGACCCGGTTGGACCCAGCGATACCGGCAACATTCAGGGCGCGATCTCTGCTGTGGTCGTGGGTGCTGCCGCAGGTGCGATTATCTATGAAGCCGGCACCGGCATCTACCGCGTCATCAATATGCCCGGCATCCCCATGCCCTCCAACCGCATCGAGCTGGCCGAGCTGCTGTGGGAGCACGCCGGGAAGCCTGAGCCTGTAAGCACCGCCCTCTACAGCGACATCGACGAGGGCGATACCGACGCACAAAAGGCCGCCCGCTGGGCAGTGGAGCAGGATCTGATGAAGGATGATGCGGACAACAATAAATTCAACCCGTACTTCCCCGTCAGCAAGCTGCGCACCTGCCTGACCTGGAACGCCGCAAAAGAAAAAGGCTTGTTTGACAAGACCGAAGAATAAAAATCAGGACCCCGAAGGGGCTGCTGCACCAAATGTGGTGCGGCAGCCCCTTTTCTCGTTTTCGGGTGTTGGAATTGCGCCCGGCCCGTGGTATACTGACAATAGCATGTTTTCGGCCTTTGGCCGGACAAGTTTTCCACACAGAGGAGGCGCAGCGGTTGAAACATCCGAATCATTTTGGCCGGTGGTTGGCTTGCGTGCTGCTGTGCCTGCTTCTGGCAGGCTGCAGCATGCCCGGTGAACAGGTGCAGGTGGAAGAGCTTCTGCGTGCGCCCAAGCTTTCCGGCGATTACGGCGATGTGCAGACTGCCCTGAACGATTGGCTGGGGGAGAGCGCACAGCTCAAATATCCCATGCAGGGCGACCTGCTTTCGCCTTTCCTGCTGCAGGATCTGGACGGTGACGGCAGGCAGGATGCCGCCGTGCTTTACACCACCGCCCAAAGCTCCAACGTGTGCATTGCCATCCTGCAGAAGGATGATGCCGACATCTGGCATGTGCGCCAGAACGTAGAGGGCCTTGCGGACACGGTAGAGTCGGTGGGGCTGGCCCAGCTGCAGCCCGGCGATGCCACCCAACTGGTGGTGGGTTATACAGCGGCACAGGGCGACCATTATCTGGCTGTGTATTCCTACACCGACGGCGTGCTTTCCACGATCCTGGAGCAGCAGTACCAGCAGTATCTGGTGGAGGATATCACCGGCGGCGGCAATCAGGACCTGATCCTGATGTCTACGCTGGAGGACGGCGGCGTGCAGATCGAACTGCTGACCGTGGATAAAGAGGGCAGCTTCCAGCAGGTGGCTGTTATGGGCCTTTCCGCCAATCGGTTCGCCGGCTGCGCCTCGGTGGCGGCGGGTGTGGGTGCGGACGGCAGGCATTATCTGGTGCTGGATGGCTGGACCGGCATTTCCGGCAACAATCTGGCCAGCGTGCTGCTGCGTTTTGACGAGGACACGCAGCAGATGGTGCCTGCCGACCAGATCAGCACCGAAAAGCTTTACACCGCATCCCTGCGCAATGTGCCCAGTCTGGTCAGTCAGGATCTGGACAGCGACGGCATCGTGGAGATCCCCACCCAGCCGGACGAAGCGGGCCTGCTGAACATGAGCCAGAGCCGCCGCATGGATTTTATCGTGTGGATGGACTATACCAGCCCGCACCCGGAAAAAAGCTTCGGGCTGCTGGACGAAGAGACCAACTGCTATATCGAGCTGCCCATGGAGTGGGAGGGCAACCTCAAACTGACCGACAGCGAACAATATGATGGTGCAGTGGAGCTGCGCACGGTGGACGAAGACCAGCTGGTAATGACCCTGCGTCTGGTGCGCACCACCTCCAGCCTGAAGGGCTGGACCCGCCTTGGCATCGTGGCATCCCGCCAGATGCAGGCGAAGCTTGCCCCGGATGTGGAGATCCGTGATAAAAATTACCGCCTGTCCAAGGCGCTGTATCTGCTCAACTAAAGAACGGAGGAACAGTTCATGGTACGAGTGCTTGTCGTTGAAGATGAAGCCAACATCCGCGAGATGATCGCGCTGAACCTGCGCCTTGCGGGCATGGAGGCTGTGGAGGCCGAAAGCGCCGAGGCGGCTCTGCCGCTGCTGGAGAAGAAGCCGGGCTGCGATGCGGCCATTCTGGATGTGATGCTGCCGGGCATGAACGGCTTCTCCCTGTGCGAGACCATCCGCCGCACCGATCAGAAGATCGGCATTATCATCCTCAGCGCCAAGGGACAGGAGCAGGACAAGATCCGCGGCCTTTCTATTGGTGCCGATGACTATATGACCAAGCCTTTCAGCGTAAGCGAACTGCTGGCCCGTGTGAAAGCGCTGTGCCGCCGCGTCGGCCGTACTGCAGGCGGGGACGAAAAAGAAAAGGAAAACCCGCTGGGGATGCTTACCAGCGGCGAATTTGTGCTGGACGAGAACCGCCGCGTGCTGCTCAAGGCAGGCCAGCCTATTGAGCTGACGCAGGTGGAATTCCAGATCATGGAGCTGTTCTTCCGCAACCCCGGCATTGCGCTGGTGCGCGAGAAGATCTTGAAGGGTGTCTGGGGCGAGAACTACTTTGGTGACGTGAAGATCGTGGATGTGAACATCCGCCGTCTGCGCATGAAGGTGGAGGATGAACCCAGCCATCCCACCCATATCCTTACTGTGTGGGGCTACGGTTACAGATGGGAAGAATGAGAAGCGGGATCACCCGCCGGTGGCTGCGGGGCAACCTGCTCATCACCGTGCTGCTGGTGCTGCTGGCCGAAACCATGTTCCTGTACAACTACACACGCAGCTATTATAACAGCGTGCAGCAGACCATGTACCGGCGGTTCTCTTCGGTGTCCGGCCAGCTGAAAATGTACACCGGCGATACGGTGCAGAGCACGGCGGCTACCCGCAGCGTGGCCCTGCGCCGCATGGTGGAGCAGTTTGCCGATAAGGACAAATACGAGTTCATGCTGCTGGACAGCTATGGCGGGGTCATTGCGTCCTCCAGCGGCACAAATGCGGACGGCATTGTGACCGGTATCGACTTTGAGCAGGCGCAGGAGGCTTCTGACGGCCTTGGTGTGGCGGTCTACCGCACCCAGTCCGGCGAGCTGGTGATGGCGGCCTGTTATCTGGTGCCCTATGCCGCCGAGGATGTGGCGGCGATGCGTCTTGTCACCAGCCTGACCCTTGTGGGAGCGCAGATCAAGAACGCCATCGCGGTAAGTGTTGTGATCGCGGCGGTGATCCTTGCTTTCACCGTGATGTCCGGCCTGTACTTCATCCGCAGCATCGTGGTGCCGCTGGGGCAGGTGGAGCGCACCGCAGCCAGCATCGCCCGGGGTGAGCTGGATGTGCGCCTGCCGGTCACTGGCAACGAGCACGACGAGGTGGACCGCCTGCGCGGCACCATCAACCAGATGGCCGAAGGGCTGGAAGAGACCGAGAAGATGAAGAACGAGTTCATCAGTTCCGTCTCTCACGAGCTGCGCACGCCGCTCACCTCCATCCGGGGCTGGGTGGAGACCCTGCGCACACTGGACGACCCGGCAGACGAGAACTACCGCAAGGGCCTTGAGATCATCAACAATGAGACGGGCCGCCTGTACAACATGGTGGAAGAGCTGCTGGATTTCAGCCGTCTGCAGAACGGCCGCATCCGTATGGACTGCCGCCCGCTGGACCTTGTGGCAGAGCTGACCGATGCGGTGCTGTTCTGTGAAGCACGCATCCAGCGCGAGGGCCTTGTGCTCAGCTACACCGAGCCGGAGGAGATGATCCCGGTCTATGCCGACCCGGACCGTCTGCGGCAGGTGTTCATCAACATCATGGACAACGCCATCAAGTACTCGGCCCCCGGCGGGCGCATCACGGTCAAGCTGTGGGCGGGCGAATACAAGGCTTTTGCGGAGATCATCGATCAGGGCCGCGGCATCCCGCCGGAAGACCTTGAGAATGTCAAGACCAAGTTCTACAAGGGCAGCAATTCGGTGCGCGGCAGCGGCATCGGCCTTGCGCTGGTGGATTCCATCATGACTGCACTGGACGGCACCATGGACATCAAGAGCACGCTGGGCCGCGGCACGGTGGTCACACTGGGCTTGCCGCTGTACCATAAGGCGTGAAGATTTTGTCACAATTCTGTGGTAAAATAACCGGGAAAAATATGATCCGATAGGAGAACCCAATGAATCAACCCAAAAAGGAACGTTTTAAGACCAGCGTCGGCGGGCAGGCGCTGATGGAAGGCATCATGATGCGCGGCCCGAAGCTCATCTGCTGCGCCGTGCGCAAGCCGGACGGCACCATTGAGACCAAGATCGACCCTGTGAAGAACCACGGCATCTGGACAAAGATCCCGCTGGTGCGCGGTGCCATCTCCATGATCGAAAGCCTGATCGTGGGCTACCGCTACATGATGTACTCGGCTCAGGTGAGCATGGGTGACGACTACGACCCCGAAGAGGAAGAGACTGCCTTTGAAAAATGGGTGGGCGACCACTTGGGCAAAAAGGCAGAGGACGCACTGCTGGCCTGTGCCGCCATACTGGGCGGCCTGCTGGCGATTTTGCTGTTCACCGTGCTGCCCACCCTCATCGTGGGCGGCGTGAACCACTTTGTAACATTGGGCCGCTGGGCCAAAGTGGTACTGGAAGCGGTGCTGAAAGTTGGCATCTTCCTCACCTATATGGTGGCCATCTCCAAGATGAAGGAGATCCACCGCGTGTTTGAGTACCACGGTGCCGAGCACAAGACCATTGCCTGCTATGAGGCCGGTGATGAGCTGACCGTGGAGAATGTGCGCAAGTACACTCGGTTCCATCCGCGCTGCGGCACCAGCTTCCTCATTCTGGTGGTCATCGTCAGCGTGTTCCTCTACAGCGTGCTGCCGTGGGGCAGCATCGGCCTGCGGGTGCTGTTCAAGCTGCTGCTTCTGCCGCTGGTCATGGGCATCAGCTATGAGCTGCTCAAGTGGTGCGGCCGGTCCGATAACATTGCCACCCGCATCATCCGCCAGCCCGGCATCTGGGTGCAGCACCTGACCGTGTTTGAACCGGACGACAGCATGATCGAGGTGGCTATTGCCGCTGTGACCCCTGTGCTGCCCGAGGATCCGGAGGATGGCAGATGGTAATTGCTGGTTTGACCCCGCGCGAAGCGGTGCGGGCCGTGGAAGCCCGGCTTTCCGCTGCAGGGTGTCCGGATGCCGATTACGATGCACGGGAGCTGTTCCGCGTGGCAGCCGGGCGGGATGCCCGCCTTTCCGACCGGGTGCTGACCACGGAGGAAGCGGAAAAGCTGGAAGCCCTCTGCACGCGCCGTGAGCAGCGGGAACCGCTGCAATACCTGTGCGGGATCTGGAGCTTTCTGGATTTTGACCTTGCCGTTGGCCCCGGTGTGCTCTGCCCCCGGGCAGACACTGAGGTGGTAGCGGAAGCGGCTGCCAATACCCTGACGGGCATTGCAGCGCCCCGGGTGCTGGATCTCTGCGCGGGGACCGGCTGTCTGGGGCTGGGCGTCAAGCGCTTCTGCCCGGCGGCGCAGGTGACCTGCGTGGAAAAAAGCCCGGAAGCTTTTGTTTATCTGGAAAAGAACTGCCGCTGCGCCCTGAAAGGGCAGGGCGGGCAGACGGAGGACTTGCTGGAGCCTACCGCGTTTGAGCAGGCAGATGCCCCGGCCTTTGACTGGGGGCCGGCGCTGAACGCTCTGCGCGCAAAGGCAAAGCCAGCCTATGCGGTGCAGCCGGTGGAGGGCGACCTGTTTACCTACTGGCAGGGCCTGCCGGAAGGGCAGCTTGATCTGATCGTATCCAACCCGCCCTACCTCACCGCCGAGGAAATGCGGCACCTGCAGCCGGAGGTGGCGCAGGAACCGGCCATGGCGCTGGAAGCGGGGGAGGACGGCCTTGTGTTTTACCGTGCCCTTGCAGAGCATTACCAGAATGCACTGCGGCCCGGCGGAGCGCTGGTGCTGGAGATCGGCTGGCAGCAGCGGCAGGCTGTGGCGGCACTGCTGGCTGCAAACGGCTGGGCAGACATTGAATGCCGCAAGGATTTTGGCGGCAATGACCGGTGCATGATCGCCCACAGACCCGAAAAATAAAAGTGAAAATAGAAACAACTTCTTGTTGTAATATTTTGATTTTGTGGTATACTATACTGGAAAGTATACGGACAGCCCGCGCACGGCGGGCAGCAGGAAGAAAAGGAGCAGCACGCTATGGCAAAAAATCAGAACAACAACACCGTTGCCCCGGCGACCAAAAAGACCGAGCCGGAGGCCAAAAAGGATGCGCTGGCCACTGCGCTGGCCCAGATCGAAAAGCAGTTCGGCAAGGGTGCCGTGATGAAGCTGGGTGATAACGCCTCCATGCAGGTGGATGCCATTTCCACCGGCAGTCTGGGTCTGGATCTGGCTCTGGGCGTGGGCGGTGTGCCCCGCGGCCGCATCATTGAGGTGTACGGCCCGGAATCCAGTGGTAAGACCACGCTGGCTCTGCACATTCTGGCCGAAGCCCAGAAGCAGGGCGGCGAAGTGGCCTTCATTGACGTGGAGCACGCACTGGACCCCACCTATGCCGAAGCGCTGGGCGTGGACATCAACAATCTGCTGGTCAGCCAGCCGGACACCGGCGAGCAGGCCATGGAAATCTGCGAAGCACTGGTGCGCTCCGGTGCCATCGATGCCATCGTGGTGGACTCGGTTGCCGCCATGGTGCCGAGGGCTGAGATCGAGGGCGAAATGGGCGACAGCCATGTGGGCCTGCAGGCCCGCCTGATGAGTCAGGCCATGCGCAAGCTGACTTCGGTCATCGGCAAGACCAACACGGTCTGCGTCTTCATCAACCAGCTGCGTGAAAAAGTGGGCGTGATGTACGGCAACCCGGAGGTCACCACCGGCGGCCGCGCCCTGAAATATTACGCCTCGGTGCGCATCGACATCCGCCGCGTCGAGGGCCTGAAGGACTCTTCCGGCCAGTTCATCGGCAACCACACCCGCGCCAAGATCGTCAAGAACAAGGTGGCCCCTCCGTTCCGTGAGGCAGAGTTCGATATCATGTTCGGCGAGGGCATTTCCAAGATGAGCGAACTCATTGATGTGGGCGTGAAGCTGGGCATCGTGCAGAAGAGCGGCGCATGGTTCAACTATGGCGATATCCGTCTGGGTCAGGGCCGTGACAACGCAAAGCAGTTCCTGAAGGACAATCCCGAGATCGCAAACGACATCGAGGGCCAGATCCGCGCCAATGCCGATAAGCTGTACGCATCCCGCCGCCCGGCAGGCAAGGGCGCTGCGGCCAAGGCCGAGGAACCCGCCAAGGCTGCAGATGCCAAGGAGCCGGTGGTCAAGGCTCCTGCCCGCAGCAGCGAGAGCGAACTGGATATCATGGTGGAGGACTAAATGTCCTTTTATAAACGCCGCCGCCCGAAGCAGGAAGAAGAAAAGTGCGCCGACCCGGCCAAGGCCCGCGCCCGCGCACTGGATGCGCTGGCCTCGCGCGAGATGTCCTCGGCACAGCTGTATGAACGGCTGTGCTATGGCTTTACCGAGCAGGCTGCAGCGGCTGCTGTGGCTGAGATGGTGGAGCTGGATTACGTAAACGATGACCGCTATGCCGAAGCCCGGGCACACAGCCTGCTTGCCGCCCGCAAGAGCCGCCGTGCGGCGGCCCAGAACCTGCGGCAGAAGGGCCTTTCCGGCGCGCAGATCGAGCAGGCGCTGGAAAACGTCTATGCCCCGGACGCAGACGGCGAAAGCCCGGAGCTGGAAGCTGCCGCCGCTCTGGTGCGCAGCCGCTACATGAAAAAGCTGGCCGATGGCCGCCGCGACCTTGTGGTGGCTGCCCTGCAGCGCCGCGGCTTTGCGTATTCGGTCATAAAAGAAGCGATAAAAAGAGCGGAAGAAGAATAAAAAGCACCCCTCAAAAGAGAAAGAGAGTATCATCCCCTATGAAAATTGCGTGTATTTCCCTTGGCTGCCCCAAGAATCAGGTCGATCTGGATGTGATGGTGCACATCCTGCTGTCTGCCGGCCACGAGACCGTGGCCGATCTGGCCGAAGCAGATGTGATCCTTGTGAACACCTGCGGCTTCATCGAGAGCGCCAAGACCGAAGCCATTGAAAACATTCTGGAAGCCTGCTCCTACAAGCAGCAGAACCCGGAGCTGAAGGTCATCGTCACCGGCTGTCTTGCCGAGCGCTACCGCAGCCAGATCGAGGAAGAGATCCCCGAGGTGGACGCGGTGGTGGGCTGTGCCTCCAACAAGGCCATCGACACCATCGTGGCCCGCCTGTTCCATGGTGAGGACCATCTGGAAAGCTACGGTGCCAAAAAGGACTTTCCGCTGGGCGGCAAGCGTGTCATCGGCACGCCTGCCCACTATGCGTACTTAAAGATCGCTGAAGGCTGCAACAACCGCTGCCACTACTGCGCCATCCCCGGCATCCGCGGCCCGCTGCACAGCCGCGATATGGCCGACTGCGTGGCCGAAGCCCGCTGGCTGGCCGGTGAGGGCGTGAAAGAGCTGATCGTGGTCGCACAGGACCCCACCGCTTACGGCGAGGACTGGGGCAAGCCCGGCAGCATCTGCGAGCTGCTGGATAAGCTGAACAAGGTGCCGGGCCTCGAGTGGATCCGCATTATGTACGCTTACCCGGAGCGCATCACGGATGAGTTCATTGCCGCCATGAAGCGCAATGAGAAGGTGGTGCCCTACCTCGATCTGCCCATCCAGCACTGCAATGACACCATCCTCAAGAATATGAACCGCCGCTCCAACCGCGCCGAGCTGCTGGAGGTGATCGGCAAGCTGCGCCGCGAGATCCCCGGCATCACCCTGCGCACCACTCTGATCGCAGGCTTCCCCGGCGAGACCGAGGAGCAGTTCG
>ENA-OQKP01001309-OQKP01001309.1-human-gut-metagenome-genome-assembly--contig:-NODE-1309-length-11809-cov-3.975175_pt1 | contig 11809 bp, 8 predicted proteins | sample MGYA00242780_ERZ504802 | MGnify/ENA primary metagenome ERZ504802 (study PRJEB26092, sample SAMD00036406) | human gut metagenome | host: Homo sapiens | study: EMG produced TPA metagenomics assembly of... | reverse complement strand
ACAGAGTAGGCCCTGTATTTGATCAATAGCATTTCAACGCACATCCTCACGAGGAGGATGACGGAAGTACCTCTTTTTCCGATCCTACATTAATTATTTCAACTCACATCCTCGCGCGGAGGATGACGAGTATGGACTTATCTGTTCAGAGGATAATAGATATTTCAACTCACATCCTCACGAGGAGGATGACAGCGCCAGCCATCTTTTAAAAGAAAATCAACAATATTTCAACTCACATCCTCACGAGGAGGATGACAATAAAATCAAACGTCCAGATTTTTCTAATGTTATTTCAACTCACATCCTCACGAGGAGGATGACTAGAGATGCTACGGAAAGAACTGTCTGAATAATATTTCAACTCACATCCTCACGAGGAGGATGACACTATCCTACATACTTCTTTCCACCATAATATGCATTTCAACTCACATCCTCACGAGGAGGATGACAAAAAGGATCTGGAATATGAAAAAGAAAAAATAGCATTTCAACTCACATCCTCACGAGGAGGATGACATATGATATAAAAAAAGACCTCCAAAAAGATGTATTTCAACTCACATCCTCACGAGGAGGATGACGCGTGGGTAGCAGCAATGACATGGGAGGATATTATATTTCAACTCACATCCTCACGAGGAGGATGACTACACCCTGTTTTTGCTGATTTCTAACACGAGCTATTTCAACTCACATCCTCACGAGGAGGATGACGACATATTTAGGTGATTATAATTCCGATATGTCATTTCAACTCACATCCTCACGAGGAGGATGACATGGTCAGGTTCCAAGATTACTCAAGGACAAGGTATTTCAACTCACATCCTCACGAGGAGGATGACTCAGAGCGCTGTTGAACAGGCTGATCAGAAAATATTTCAACTCACATCCTCACGAGGAGGATGACAACCAGCATCAGTGTTACAATTTTTCTTTTCATATTTCAACTCACATCCTCACGAGGAGGATGACAGCGTATTCCTGCTCTTGCGGTGTCAGTTTTATATTTCAACTCACATCCTCACGAGGAGGATGACTGCAAAAAGGGAAAGAGGGTGACGAAATTGAGTATTTCAACTCACATCCTCACGAGGAGGATGACACACCTGTTGCACTTTCTTCATCAGATAATGAAAATTTCAACTCACATCCTCACGAGGAGGATGACAGCGTTGAGGCATTGCAAAATGATATGACAGAGGTATTTCAACTCACATCCTCACGAGGAGGATGACGGGCGAAACAGTCAATAATACTACGACAGTAGCATTTCAACTCACATCCTCACGAGGAGGATGACGTAATAAGGAGGTGAAATGTATGTCAGAAGAATTATTTCAACTCACATCCTCACGAGGAGGATGACGTTGCATTATGACGGAATTAATGTGACAGAAGTTATTTCAACTCACATCCTCACGAGGAGGATGACGATGCTGTTGAAAAAGACGGTCAGATAGCATTATTATTTCAACTCACATCCTCACGAGGAGGATGACAATGAATTAGAGATAGATCATGTAGATACAGACAGTATTTCAACTCACATCCTCACGAGGAGGATGACAATGGACTTGCGCTTACCATTTCTACTTGTGTGTATATTTCAACTCACATCCTCACGAGGAGGATGATACTTCTACAGGCAAGTGGTTCTGAACTTCAAAAGATTTCAACTCACATCCTCACGAGGAGGATGACTTTTTCTATCATAACACAAATATAATCGTTTGTATTTCAACTCACATCCTCACGAGGAGGATGACGGAAATGCTTCGGCTTCTTCTGCGTAAGTGTAAGCATTTCAACTCACATCCTCACGAGGAGGATGACTAAATGATGCTAAATAGTCAGCTATAGATGATATATTTCAACTCACATCCTCACGAGGAGGATGACGTACTCCTTGTTTTTGTTGATTTCTGACACGAGATATTTCAACTCACATCCTCACGAGGAGGATGACAATTTGTCATATCAATAGCGTTTCGATATAAATATTTCAACTCACATCCTCACGAGGAGGATGACAAGTGTAGGCGTATCAACAACTGTATCCGTTGTATTTCAACTCACATCCTCACGAGGAGGATGACTTAAGAAAAATAAGCGCATGACAATAAAATAATATTTCAACTCACATCCTCACGAGGAGGATGACTTGGACATTATGATGTCACTACCGAAGATGGATTATTTCAACTCACATCCTCACGAGGAGGATGACCTAACGAGACTATCACAAAAACTGCAAATTTTACATTTCAACTCACATCCTCACGAGGAGGATGACTCAATGATTATGTGCCTAATAACATTGAAGTGTTATTTCAACTCACATCCTCACGAGGAGGATGACCATTCCCAACCCTCTTTTAATAGAAAGTCTACGATATTTCAACTCACATCCTCACGAGGAGGATGACAAAAAATATCCGTGAGGATATGAACGCTAAAGATATTTCAACTCACATCCTCACGAGGAGGATGACACAGATGAGGGATGACCCTGCATTTAAGCGAATGATTTCAACTCACATCCTCACGAGGAGGATGACATCTTTACAGTGTACCCAGCGCCAGCCCTCTTTTATTTCAACTCACATCCTCACGAGGAGGATGACGGTCATGCATTTGGACTTCCGTGTATGGGGAACATTTCAACTCACATCCTCACGAGGAGGATGACCATGATGAACGGATATGTACCGGACAAGTACATGCATTTCAACTCACATCCTCACGAGGAGGATGACGTCACAGAGAACGCCCTGTATTGCATCATTAGCATTTCAACTCACATCCTCACGAGGAGGATGACGAGAATCTTCCATTCTTCATGTAGTGAGTCCAACATTTCAACTCACATCCTCACGAGGAGGATGACCTTAAGATCCACTTCCACATCTGCACGTTCTATATTTCAACTCACATCCTCACGAGGAGGATGACGATTTGCAGATTGATTTATAAGTAGGAGGTACAATTTCAACTCACATCCTCACGAGGAGGATGACGGACATGAAACACATTGATCTTGAAACATTTGCATTTCAACTCACATCCTCACGAGGAGGATGACCTTTCCGAGGAGTACTTAATAAAATAGCAATATATTTCAACTCACATCCTCACGAGGAGGATGACAGCAATTTTAAACAAAAATAAGCTATTTAAAATCACATATTATATCAATAATAAACAGTTTATATCTATTGTTGACATCTTTTTCATTTTCATATATATTTCTAAGCCTAATTTTTCTTCTTTTCTGGTGCGAATATCCCAGAAAATTTATGTGCACTTATCATTCGCACTAGAATATCAACGTATCTTTAACATCAAAACCAGGCTTAGCACCAATATGTTCTACTTTATTTTTATATTTTTCACCCAGATAATAAAATCTAAGGCTATCTACCTCTTTATCTATAATGTTCTCCAATATACTTTTTACTTGTCTGCATTTGGTTGCGTCCATTTGACATTCAAATACAGAATTCTGTACTCTCTGTCCGTAATTAGTGCATTCTTTTGCAACCTTTCTCAACCGTTGCCTGCCTGCTACAGTTTGAGTATTTACATCATATGTAATCAAAACTAACATCTGCTCACCACCTACTTCCAGAAAAATGGTGGGTACTCATCTAAGTCTCCTCTCAAATATCTGGCTAATAGCATACTTTGAACATAAGGAGCCATTCCCCACTCTATTTTTTCATCTATAAAAGGATGTTTTATAGTTTCCTGTTTTTTAGATTGCCACGCTGATAAGAAAACTTTTCTCCCTTCATCTGTCATAATAACTGCATCATTTTCTTTTCTTATGAAATATTTTTCTTTCATAATTTTTTTATTAATCAGTGTCAATACAAATCTATCCACCATAATACCTCTAAATTCTTCCATAAGATCTAATGCTAATGACATTCGTCCGGGACGGTCTGTATGGAAAAAGCCTACATATGGATCCAATCCTACTGCTTCCAATGCACCTCCGCATATTCCAGCCAATAAAGAATATCCGAATGACAGCATTGCATTTACATTATCCAATGGCGGTCTTTTATTTCTCCCACGGAAATAGAAATCGTCTTTTTGCTGCAAAATCAAATCGTCAAATATCGAAAAATATACCGAAGCTGCTTCTCCTTCCAGTCCAAGTAATTCCTCTGCATTTTCACATTCTCTTATTTTTCCCATACTCTGAGCTAAAAACGCTGACTTTTTCTTTATCGTTTCCACATCTAAACGCAGCGCATAATCTCTTGCAGACCTCTCCAGAATCCACCTTGAATTATATACTTTTCCCAAAATAAAATTTCTTGCTATATGTACACTTTCATCCCGATTATCACTAATTCTATATTGTTGTTTTCTTAATGTAACATTTCCTTTTACTTCACCTGTAACTCGGGCTAGGAATCTTCCATTTCCAGACATAAAAGACAAATCAATATTTCGCTGTGCACATACTCCCATAAGTGCTGGACTCGCTCCTGTATAGCCAAATGTAATTATCGCTTGTAAATTATGTAATGGAATTCTTCCGATTTCTTTTTGCTCTTCCAATACAACAACATTTTCTCCATCTAAGGACAAATATTTATTTCCAGATGTCACATACAACGTATTTAAAAGTCTTTTCATTCTTTTTCCTCTTCTGAAATAATTTTATCAATATATCCTGAAACCGACTTTTTCTTATTTAAAACAGGTAGACAAATATCTTTTAATGAGCATGCATTACATTTTTTACTTATTTTGACTTTTGGAGTATAACGTTGCTCGTAATACTTATGCATTTCCGCAAATATTTTTCTGACTTTTTCTCGTATTTCATCTGTAAATTCTACTTTTGTGCGATGCTTCGTCTCTCCATAATAAATATAGCCATACGGTATTATACAACACAACATTTCTTCTAAACATAATGCCTGTGCCGTTACTTGAAGGATATCGGAATCATCTGTTTTGGGTTTTCCTCTTTTATACTCTATCGGAACTACTTTATAAGATCCTTCTTTCCCAGACAAACTGATTCCATCCTGTACTTTATGAAATTCTACTACATCACATTCCCCGCTCACTCCCATTTCTCGGGAGTGAATCGGCATTGCTCTCACAACTATCAAATCTCCTCTTTTTTCTTTAATACCTGCATCGTGAGCATTTTCATGAAGAATCTTACCTTCCACTGTTCTGACATTTTCCTGCCACTGTAGTTCTATATACGCTAATGCCCATTGTCTCCTGCAAAATTCAAAATGCTGAATTCCTGATAATTGAAGAAAGTCTTCTTCCTTATACAAACTAAAATTCCTCCGGTTGTTTGCATCCTTCTACATCCCATGCGATCTCGTAATCCTCGAATTCTCTCGGATGTTCTTTATTAGCTTTAATGGTAAAGCCTTTTTGAATTTTGCCACTGGAAACTGCCGGTGTTTTTTCATCATGCTGCCACCAGTACATTTTACAAACTTCCATACTTCCTTCCGGTCTTGCAGAAGACGCATCATTCTCAAATAATGTCTTTAATGCTTCTTTTAATACTTTCGCATCTTCCTGACTAAAACCTGTTTTTTCAGCAAGTTGTACATTCACACTTCCCATTACCTTATATACAGCAAATCCAACTCTGTGTTTTGTTCCCATCGTATCAGAAGCTTTACTTTCTTTTCCAGATTCACTATTCACACTTTTTGTAATCTGCATACTGATAATATCAATTGGTGATAAGCTTACTGCCTGATGAATAGAAACAGGCCCCCGAACCCCGAAAGACACCGGAATTCCTTTAAATGCAAAAACTTGTCCAAAAGCTCTTACATCTAACCATTCTTTGCATGCAATTGCTGCACATGCATCACGATTTGCATTTTTCTTATTTCCCATCTCTGCTTTTAATTCTGCACAACTATCTGCTCGGTCTTTTAAACTGGTATAAGTATCATCTGTTCTGTCATCTGACTGAACAAAAATTTTCTGTCCTAAATCCTGAAGACGATTTCTAATTTTTCTCTTAATACATACATCTGAAATCTCTCCAAAACCATCCATATTAATTCGCGGGCGGTTTCCGTTTAACGGATCCCCGTTTGGATTGGCATTGTTTGCACTGATAAATAATGTAAAATCAATTTTTCCTTTTAATTCACTCATGGTCTGCTCCTCCTCTTTTTACTCTTCTGAACTTTTTTCTTCAGACTTCTCTTTCTTTAATTTCAAATCATATGCCTGATTATGGAAACCAAGTAGATATAAACCTTCTAATCTACTGTTTTCAGTAAATGTATTTTTATCAAATAAGTCATCAATTTCATGCAATAGATTTTCGTAAAATGTCCTTTTTGCAATATCTAACTTATTCATATATGGCTGAATATTTTCTTCTATTACTTTCCACGTTTCATATGGTCTTTGCGAGAAAGTATTCATATATCTTTTTGCATTGGTAATTCTTCCACTATCTTTCTCGTCATATGTCAAATATTCAATTCGATCTGCAACTGCCAGCAGTCTTCCATACAGATAATTTCTATCTGTTTCCTTTTTATCTAATGCCACGTTCCATTCCTCCTTATATCTATCCTTTTTATCCTTTTTTACAAATGAACATGCTAATGTCAAAACTCTTTCCCAATTTCTTCGTTCCTTATATGCTAATGGATTGGATGCCTTTGATACTGCAAGCAACACATAATCATACGGAACCATCGTGCCATTCCATATACATGGAAGTAATCTTTGTGCTACTTGTGCATAGAGTTTCTTACCATTAGCATCCACTATAGATACCGTTCCCTTATTCTCAATACCATATAAAATATCTGCAATATCTTTGACACCAACCATTCCCGCAAATTGTATTCTTTCTCCATCTTTCCATTTTGTATGAATCCAATTGCAATCGTTATGCCATTTTTCTATATTTTTCAGATATCTGGCAGAATTCAGTTCTTTATTTTCAATTAATGCTATCCGACCGGGCGTTGCCGCATCAAAAGCAAGTAAAATCATATTTGAAGTATTATCTATCTTTTTCCCATAGCCTCTTAGTGCCTTATGGAACTTATCAGCGGTGATTGGATTCCCATCAGATACAATCTCATCTGTAGACCAGTCATCTTCCCAATCATCCTCAGCATTTTCATTACATTCCTTTTCATACTCAGATATAATCGCCTCTGTATCTCTCTCCCATTTTGGCATGCTTAATTGGTTTGACTCCCATGTCACAATTGTCATAGTATCAAAAAAAGTGCCTTGTTTTCGAATAATCCACTTCAAAGCATTGTGTGCTTTTTGCGAGGTCTCATTCCCTACTGCAAACGCCTCTTCTTTACTTGTAAAACGTCCTCGATAGGTAAAATTTTGACTGTCATTTGCAGAAATCAGCTTTGCTCCATCACCTTCATTTCTGATTTTCTTTGAATGAAGATAAGAAATAGATTCCATATTTCCTGTCAAATAACATATACCTTTTTCTTTTTCCTGTGACCTAACATATTCTATATAACATTCCTGCAAAGTTCTGTCTTTCCAACATTCATCCGGAGTTTCCTGATAAAGTTTTTCATCAAAAGATCGTATAATAAATCGTACAAAAGCTTTTGGCTGTGGAATTCCTTGAATATTTTCTTTCTCATCTATTTGATTTTCTTCATTAAGTTTTATAATTTTATGTGCAACTAAATCTTGAATTAATGTCGATTTTTTCAAATACTCATAAACTGCTCTGACCTTTTCATGACAATAATCGGATTCTACCCATTTTTCAAGCTGTGAAATATATAGCTCGCTACATACTCCATCGTCTTTATAATATTTTTTATAGTCACCGGCAAGATATCTCAAATTATCACATAATGGATGTGGCTCTTTTCCTTTTCCTGTACGACTTCCAGATTTTTCTGTAACCGGTATAATCGTCGTTTTGTCTTTCTGTTCCACTTGCTCTGCACGAATAAAATCACCTGCTTGATCAATCGTTACCGTTATCTGCGCCGTTACAGTTGTATGAAATAGCGGAAGAAGTACATAAGGGATATCTCTTCGATATTCGATAACTCCAATCTTATCGCTATTTTTCTCATACAAATCAATCAGTTCGTTTATCCAGCTCAATCTTCCACCTCCTCATCTGTAAACTCTTCTAATCCTATAAAATTATTCACTTCTTTTCCAAATACTTTTCTTTCCATTGGACGGATATGTCTTTTCTCCGTACAATCCTCCGGTCTGGTAAATTCTATAATTCCACCCTTTTTCATTACCGGCCTCCAGAAACGCACTGTCATCTGATCTTTATCCTCTTCCAGAATCGCCTCTTCCGCATAAGTAATCCCATGATACATAAATCCATACCCCACTTCCCCAGGCATCGTATCGTAACAGCTCTCGCCTTCGCCAAATACACATGGTTCCACAAATGCCTGACATTCTCTTGTTCCTAAGAAAATATCTCTGCGACCACCTCGTTTTACCATCCTTTTCGCAATATTATGATGCTTGTTTTCATTTCTATCCTGCTCCAGCTCCGGATGATTGAGATTCATCTCAAAATGTGCCCGCACCTGGTATCTCACGTCTTTTAAATAAGTATAATATGCCAGTTCATTTCCACCATTGTATGCAATCGGTCGAATTCCTTTAGTCTCAGTCTGAATTGGATTCATTACTCTTACCGCGTCAATGATCCAAATAATTGTAGGCTTCCAGTAAATACTTTCCGTAATTCCTTTTAATGCTTCATAAGTCGGAATATGATAGCTTGTCTTTTCTCCTCCCACTCTCATAACCGGATCTGAAAAAAGCGCATATGTTCCATACACTTCAAACTCTATTGTATTTCTGTATCTTTTCAAAAATTTCACCTCCTCTATAACATTTGCAATTCCATATTAGGTTCATCCACAACACCTACTTCCTTGTCATAATATCCATCACACAATACCAATATCTCTCCATTGCAAATTTCATATTTAGCATTTCCGAGTTTTTCTTTTCTTTTTTCAGAAATTCCAACTGTATATCTCTGCAATTTTTTTAAAATCTTTTTCTGCTCTTCTATCTCGAGATAATCCTGCGATAATTTATCCAATAATTCTCTCGCTTCATCATTATATGGAACTACAATACTAACTTTATAATCATTAGAAATAACTTCAAATGCCTGTCCTGCAGTCAAAAAAGCCTGCGGTAATTTCGTCTTTACTTTTTCTCCATTTCTTCTGATATATTGTAATTGTCCTGCTTTATTTTCTCCTAATAACTCTATAATCGTGGTTGTTTGCTCATCTATCGGAAATTTCGTTTCATTTGTTCTAAGTTGGGAATAGTAATTTAAATAATATGATTTTATTGCCTCTTCTGAATCCAATGTATCTCTGAATTTTAAAGAATTATTTTTATAATCTTCCAATACTTTTTGTAACGCTGCCTGTGCATTTCTAATTTCCTGCAAATGACTTAATCTCTCTGCTTCTTTGGACATCTGTACAATGAAAACAGTTCCCATTCTTCCTAATTCCTTATGTCTATTGCATCGTCCTGCTGCCTGAATTATATTATCCAAACCTGCTTTAGACCTCACAACACACCCGAATGAAAAATTCACTCCTGCTTCAACAACCTGTGTACTTACACATATAATCTTTTTCGATTGTTCATTCAAAATTTGTTTTATAGCTTTTAATGTATCTAATTTATGTTGTGGACACATATTATTACTCAAATGAAAAAGGTTATATTCTTGTGGACATATCTCTTTTAATTGTTGAAATGTATTCATTGCACAAGCCGTAGTATTCAAAATAACCAATGTACTTTGATATTGTTCTGTTTTTTCCTTCACAAATTCACTTAAATCTTCTATCTCCATACCGCCAGGATATAATTCTGTTGCATCTTTAATATCTGTCCTTTTAAAAGCATCTGCATACTTTTCCGGTCTTCCCGCCATTTCTATACATTCACAAATGTTATTCTCTTTTATTGGTGCCAATGTTGGCTGCGTTGCTGAACACAACACAACTGTCGTACCACAAAATTGAGTAAGAAAATTCACAGCTAAATTGAAAAGTTCCATACATTTTACAGGAATTGCCTGCACCTCATCAAATATGATAATACTGTTACATAATGTGTGCATTCTACGGATACAGCTTTTCTGAGCTGAAAATAATGTATTCAATATCTGTACTGCCGTAGTCACTATAATCGGTGAATCCCAAGTTTCAGTGAGTTTGCGATACCGGTCTTCTTCTCCTTCTTCGCAAACCACATTACAATGATGCTCTAACACAACATCCGCTTTGCCTATTGCTTTTCGAATCTCCTCGGCATTCTGAATCAATATAGAATTGAATGGTGCTATATAAATAATGTGTTGTTTTTTCATCTTTTTCGCATGATACAGAGCAAAGCGCAAACTGCTAAGTGTTTTTCCTGCTCCTGTCGGTACAGTAAGTCGATAAAGATTTTCTTCTTTGTCTGCAGCTTGTCTACACAAATCCGAAATTTCTTGACGAAAAGTATTTAACACATTTCCATTCGACGGATTATTTTGAATTTCCTTTGACATATATTGTTCAAAATTTTCTATACATTCATTCCAAATCTTCTGCGTCTCTTCCAATGAAATTCTTTTTGATAACGAAACATCTTGAAAAAAACAAGCCGTATCCGTCCAGTCTCCATCAATAAGTAAAGATAAAACTATTCTCAGATACATTCCCATAAAAAAATATCTGTTCCCACATTTTCTTTTTGATATTTCCGATTCTTTATGAAAAATATTGATTTTTCCTTCCATTTTCTTATATGCTTGAATCACTTTTTCACAGTATTCTTCCAGTATCTCTTTATCATAAATCTGAAAGAATTCTTTCTTTATCCAGTCATAATCTATTTGTTTTTCATCCCGTTGTTGTTGTAAACTTTGTCCATTATCTAGATTGATGCAATCTCCCATTCCGTGATGAAAATATATAACCGTACTGATAAATTCTGAAATACTTTTTTCCTTCAATAACTCCCTGATTAATCTTCCACCAGCAGTAGAATGATCCAAACCATGTTTATGAGTATCATCTCCATATAGTAGAATCCTCTCAAAATCTTCTTGATTTTCTCTTCCCAGCTTTCCCGCATCATGAAACAACCCTATCAAAGTAACCAGCATCTTCAATTCTGAAAGAGAACAAGTCTCCACTGCATAGTTCGCAACATTTTCTGAATGCTCTTTCATCGTCTGATATCTACCTGATTCATAATCTACATGCGCTAAATCTCTTTTTATTTCGATTTTATTTTTCATCTAGCCCTTGTATGATAATTAGGAAGTTAATTATCACACGTTTCCTTTCTTTTAATATCGTGGTTCAATACATTCAGATACTGTGGACTTTTGATTTTGCCCTGTAGCTTTGACTACTCGAAGGAGTGTATTGCCGCTACCTTTATCTGAATTGTTTATAGCTGGATGTTGCCGGAGTAATCCGAGTACTTATTTCCATCAAGTCTACGATGATAATCGCTGGTGGATATCACGGTATCAGACTTTAGAAAGGGAGGTACAACCTCATGATTTACGTAGGCATTGACATTGCCAAACTCAATCACTTTGCCTCAGTCATATCTTCTGATGGTGAAGAACTAATCAATCCGTTCAAATTTACAAATGAAAATGATGGCTTCCAACTGCTGATTTCCAAGCTAGATCCTCTAGCCAAGGACAGACTCATCATTGGTCTTGAATCGCCGGAACCCTACGGCGACACCCTTGTTCGATATTTTG
>ENA-OQKP01001303-OQKP01001303.1-human-gut-metagenome-genome-assembly--contig:-NODE-1303-length-11900-cov-2.282511_pt1 | contig 11900 bp, 10 predicted proteins | sample MGYA00242780_ERZ504802 | MGnify/ENA primary metagenome ERZ504802 (study PRJEB26092, sample SAMD00036406) | human gut metagenome | host: Homo sapiens | study: EMG produced TPA metagenomics assembly of... | reverse complement strand
AATTGCCAAAGATATTATTTTTTCCACATGCCAGTGGTGACCACGCTTCAAGCTTGATTCCATATTGGTTCATATCTTTTTGAAAAACTTTTCTTTGATGAAAAATATGTGCTTCAACTTGATTGACCATAGGAATTATTGTACATGAACTAATAACAGTATTAAAATCATGAATAAAAAAATTTGATAAGCCAATCGCTTTTAACTTGCCGGCCTTATAATAATCTTCCATCGCTCGATATGTTTCTGTTATATTTCCAGATGGCCAATGAAACAACATTAAATCAATGTATTTTGTCTGTAATTTATTTAACGCTTCATCAATATACTGACATGCTTGACGATAACTATCAGCCCCATATATCTTAGTTGTTAGAAAGATTTCAGCTCTCGAAATACCTGAATCTATAAGCGCCTCTCCAACTTCTCTTTCATTACCATAGTTCCTTGCTGTATCAATATGTCGATACCCAATTGCTAAAGCATCTAAGACACATTGCTTTGTCATTAATAATGGAATTTGGTATACACCAAAGCCTATACTTGGCATTTTAATACCATTATTTAATTGTATATATTCCATATTCAATCTTTCTCCTAATTTTTAATTTATATTCTTATCAAAAGGTCAAATGGACTATTATTTATCTTAAAGCTCCTCTAAATCAATAAGAAAGCACGCTTATTTTAAGCAATAAAAATAACAACCAAAGTATAGACGATCAGTGTAATAATCATAAAGATAGAAACAAAGGCACTTGTAAATGAGGCATCATCTTCATCTTTATATAATGGGGCAATAACAGGCATCAATCCAAATCCAGTGGGACACATAAAATAGATAATTGGAGCCATCATAAAAGTCTTATCGGCCATTTGGGCAGGAAATAAAATAAAGAATCCCGCAATAACCATCGCATAATAAACAATTTTAATTCCCATTAACTTAAGAATCGGTACTAATGTTTTTTTATCAACATTTAAATCATAGCCTAAAATAAATAAAATCATTGAAACGATCGGTGTTGTGGCTTGTGATAATGTTCCTGTAATCATTTCACCAAATTGCGATGCTATCAGTAAATCATAAATCCCCGTAAAATTCAAAACAAGACCGACAATCACAGCAATAACAAAAGAATTTGTAAAAATACTTTTAATCATCTCTTTCATCGAAGAACCAGTTGCCGCTTCTTTAGCTATTAAAACTGGAAAAACAATAAAAGCAATAACTGTTCCAGCAATATCAAAAATAACAGTATTACTAGATTTTCCAACAATAGAAAGATATAACGGTAATGCCACATTTCCTCCCTCTACTACTGTAAGTAAATTAGGTGTAAAATGAGCATATTTCTTGCCCGCAAGTGGTGCAAGTAATTTACCTGCAACTAAAGCTAGAAGGTAAACACCAAAAACATAACCAATAATTTTAATATGGTCTGTTTCAATCGTTGCTGTACACATCAAATTAAGGACTAAAATAGGAAATAAAATTTTAAATATTATTGCATTAGCTCCATTTTTCTGTTCAAGTGTGATCCATCCCTTTACTCGTGCGATAAAGCCTAGTGCCAGCATAAAAAATACTGGAAATAACGTTGTTAAAGCTGCCATAATAATCTCCCTTCATTTATATAACTTCTTCTTTATGAGTTAAATTTTCCCATATACCGGAAATACACTAAACTCTCCATAATTTTTAATTTTATTAATATTTTTTAAAAGCATCATATCTTCATCACTGATAATAAAATCTAAATCCGCATTATTTTGCATATGTCCTGGATCAGCAGTGTTAGGTAGTGGTAAGGTATCTAACTGTAAACAATACTTAATACACAATTGAGGAATTGTAACCCCATATTTATCAGCAATTAATTTAACTTCATTATTTTTTAACATTTCTCCATGACCTACTGGTGAATAAGCTTCAACTAAAATATCATGTGCTTGACAATAATTAATTATATCAAATGGGGTATTAGAAATATGTGCCAAAATTTGATTAACCGCAGGTTTTATTTCACAATTATTTAAAATGTTTTCAATATCTACGATTTCAAAATTTGATAAACCGATTGCTCTAATTTTCCCCATTTTATAAAACTCTTCCAGTGCTTTCCAAACATCTATATTTTCTTTAAAATAATGATTTTCTTCTCTGAATTTTGTCCATGGTTGTGGTGCATGAATGATCATTAAATCAATATATTCAAGCTCTAATCTCTTTAATGAATCAATAATAGATCGTCTCGCTTCTTCATATGTTTTAAAATCTGCTTGAATCTTTGTTGTTATAAAAAGATTCTCTCGCTCAACACCACAAGTTTTAATTCCAATTCCAACACCATTTTCATTCTCATATCCTTGGGCAGTATCGATATGGCGATACCCTAGTTTAACAGCTTTCTTTACTGCATCAGCTACTTTATTATCAGCAATTTCCCAAGTTCCTAACCCTAATTTAGGTATTTCTACCCCATTATTTAATTTATAATTTTCCTTTAAGATCATAATTTTTCCTCCATTATTTTTTATCAAATATTCCTGCCTGATTGAGTGTTCTAGTTAAATAATCTAAACAATATAATTTCTCTTGACCATCTCGAATCTTTAATAATAATTCAGCTCTTTGGCTTAATAAAATATTTTTACTTTTTTGAAAATATTCTGAGTTAATACTTTCAATAAATTCATTGATTTTTTCCGTATCCATACCAGCATCGAGCAGTGCTATAACAATTTCTTTTTCACTAATTTTCTGCACATTCAATTTAACCATCTCCTTTCAAGCCGTTTTATTCTACACTTATAATTATCAATAAAAGCCATGAAAATACAAATACTTATATTTTATGGTTTTCCATGCTTTTTATTTATGCAAAAAACTGTATCGTCATCTTTATATGACAATACAGTTAATCATTGCTTATAAAATTAAATACTCAATTAATCTAAATCTTGACCATTACTTTGTATTACTTTTTGATACCAATAGAAAGAATCTTTAGGACTACGTTTCATCGTTCCAGTTCCATCATCATGTTTATCAACATAGATAAAACCATAACGTTTTCTCATTTCACCAGTGCCTGCCGAAACTAGATCGATACAGCCCCAAGTCGTATATGCAATTAAATCAACACCATTATTAATTGCTTTATCCATAGCCAAGATATGATCTCGATAATAATCGATACGATAATCATCATGGATTGTTCCATCTTCCTCAACTGTATCAAAAGCTCCTAAACCATTTTCTACAACCATCAATGGCCTTTGATAACGATCATAAATCATTTCAAGATAATATTGTAATCCATCTGGATCAAACGCCCATCCCCAATCAGAATATTGAAGATATTCATTTCGTGCTCCTGTTGTAAAGTTTCCACCTACTGCATCAGCAATCTCATGAGTTGTAATCAAAGAAGACATATAATAAGAGAAAGTATACATATCAACAGTACCTTCTTTTAAATCGATTAAATCTTGTTCTGTAATATCTAATTTAACATTATGTTCATCCCATAAACGTTTAGCATAAGTCGGATATTTACCAAAACATTGGACATCACCGCAATAGAAGATTGATTTTTCCCATTGATGACGATTTGCTAAAACATCCTTAGGATCACATGTTGCTGGATAACTTGTAATACCGCAAATCATACAACCAATCTTATTTTCGGAATCAATTTCATGAACTATCTTAACCGCATGAGCACTTGCAACAAATTGATGATGTAAATGTTGATAAGCACGTTGATAATCCTCTTCTTTAGCCTCATAGAATAAACCTAATCCCATGATTGTATTATTAATTTCATTAAAAGTTAACCAATATTTAACTAAACCTTTAAACTCTGTAAAAACTGTTCGTGCATAATGATCAAAAAACTTGATCAACTTTCTATTTGACCATCCTCCATATTTTTCAATTAAATATAAAGGTGTATCAAAATGCCAAATTGTAACTAAAGGCTCAATATTATATTTTCTTAATTCCTTGAAAACACTACGATAAAATTCGATTCCCTTTTGATTAGGGGTCTCTTCATCACCATGAGGAAATAGTCTTGACCATGAAATAGACATTCTAAAAGTTTTAAAACCCATTTCCGCAAACATCTTAATATCTTCTTTATAATGATGATAAAAATCAATACCATCATGGTTAGGGTATAAACATTCATCTAAACAAGCAAAATGGGCTCCTTCAGGTAATTGAACCTGCCCTTCACTAGTAACGATCTTACAATGTTTACCATCCTTGTCAATATAAGTAACCTGTCTACTTTCTTTAACTGATCCTCCTGTAGTAACATCTGTTAAAGCAGGACCACGTCCATCTTCATTCCAGGCTCCTTCACATTGGTTCGCAGCAGTAGCTCCGCCCCATAAAAAATTCTTTGGAAAACTCATTTTTTCTCCTCCTTTATTTATCTTTTCTATAATTATCTCACAATTTAAAAAAACTACAAATGCTTATATTATATATATTATTATACCTTTTCTTTATGGTATAATTTTTTAAATGGAGGTGCAATATTAATGGAAATACGTATTTTAAAATACTTTCTTGCAGTAGCTCAAGAAGAAAGTATCACAAAAGCCGCTGAAATTTTACACACTACCCAGCCAAATTTATCCCGTCAATTAAATATGCTTGAAGCAGAGGTTGGAAAAAAATTATTTGAAAGAGGTAGCCGAAAAGTTACTCTAACAGAAGAAGGGATGTTTCTTAGAAAACGAGCGAAAGAAATAATTGATTTAACTGAACGAACTGAATCAGAACTTAGCACCTATGGGGAAACAACATCCGGTGATATCTATATTGGCGCCCCAGAAACTTATGTAATGCATTCAATTGCTGAAATTTTTAAAAGGATGCACAACCAATACCCTAATATTAAGTATCATATTTTTAGCGGAAGTACTTTAGAAGTTTCAGAACAGTTAAATAAAGGTCTCCTAGACTTTGCCATCTTAATTGAACCAATCGATCTAGAAAAATATAATTATCTTAAGTTACCATGTACAGATACTTGGGGTGTACTGATGCGAAGAGATAGTCCATTAGCAAAACTAAATGCAATCACTCCAGAAGATATCAAAGACGAACCTATTTTCCTTGCCCATCAACAATCAAGTGCAAACGTATTATCAGGCTGGTTTAAAGAATATTATCGTAATCTAAATGTGATTGGCAGCTTTAATCTTATCACTACCCCAGCAATGATCGTAGAAAGTGGTTTAGGCTATGTTTTTACATTTGATAAATTAATTAATACAACCGGTAATTGTAACCTCTGCTTCCGACCATTAGAACCAAATTTTGAAACTGGATTTTATCTTGTCTGGAAAAAATATCAAATTTTCAGCCGTTCTGCTAAAATGTTTTTAGAGGAACTGCAAAAAGTTCTATTTTAATTAATTATTCACAAAGAAAGCTAACAAAGCAGCACTCTGTTAGCTTTTTAATATGAGCTTACCAATATCCATATACTAGATTATTCTTCTAATTCATAATTAATATGTTCTAATGTCATTTGCAGCTTTTCTTTTTTATTATCATTGTTATAATTTAGATAATGTGAATATAAGATATCAACCACGATCAAGGCGGGAATTTGGGGTGAGATTTTATCAGAAATAGCTAAATTTTTTAACCCCCCAATCAAGATCAGTTCATCATAATAAGAACGATATTCATATACCCGAGCAGCAGATAACATAATTGTTTTAGCTCCTTTTTCTTTTGCTTCTCGTAATCCTTCTATAACTTCTTCGGTTTTTCCACTTACACTGATTCCAATCACTAATGATTCTTGATTTACTCGGGTAATATTCATCCGAATAGAATGTGATTCTGCTAAATAATCAACATCTAATCCTAATCTCATAAACCTTAATTTAAATTCTCTTGCAACAACTGACGATGAGCCAATTCCATAAATATAAACTCGATTATATTCATCCAGCATCTTAGCTATTCTAACCATTTGGTCATTATCAATCAATGAATAAGTTTTCTCTAAAACTTTTTGATAAGAGTTTAAAACTTGTTTAGTTAATAAATCTAAATGCCGGCTTGATTGGTGAGAATCTTGATAAGCAAATAGAAATTGTCGATATCCACTAAACCCTCACTTTTTAGCAAACCGTGATAAGGATGCTTCAGATACATATAATCTTTGAGAAACCGCTTTTGATGATAAATCTTCATCTTCAACTTGATCAATGAAATAATTAGCAATATTTTTTTCCACATTCGTTAGTTCTTCATAAGCTGATTCAATAATTGGAATCACACTTCTATTATAAGATAACACCTAACCCCTCCTTTACTATACAAATGATTATAGCATAAAAAGGAAACTTACGTTTCCTATAACTTAATTTCCATTCCAATTTCAAACATCCGTTTCCACGGCATATATATTTTTGTTATATTAAAAGGATAGCGCTGACTAAGATGAAGATGTCCAAAATTAGTCTGTAACTTCTTTTTAATAATATTCTCTACATCCGTTTGTTGATCTTTAAAATCATAATAAGATAATCCTTTATGTGGTAAATCATTTTCGACAACTTCTTTTCTAACTATTGCTTGATAAAAAACATCTTCGATAAGACGATAACATAAATTATTAATTACGTTTTCCTGACCAATAAAAGCTTGAGATAAAGTTGTTCCTAAGGAATTACAATTTGTATTCCATCCTGCATAGCTTACTAATTGATCTAAAATATTTAGCTCATCTAAATATTCAATTAATTGTAGATCACCACCATTACTAAAAGCACTGTCGCATAACGCCACATGATAACCACTAGTTATATAATCTTGAATTTGTTCAGCAAAAGCTAATAAATAACGATAACTTGTATAAGTTACATCTAAATCATTTTTATCAATAAAAGCTTCTTGCATGATCTTACCTGGCGAATTTATCGCTAAAACCACATCAGCATCTTGAGGATTGTTGACCAGCTTAGCTTTACATACGCGTACATGTGATTTTAGACTTTCATACATTGGTCGATCTTCATATTTAGGAATAATCATTGGTCCTAATACCGAAGCGTAAAAAGGATAAACTTTTGGTTCTAAATGATAGTATTCATGATAAGCCCGTGCTAATAATGACAGACCTACTTCGTCAGCTCCAGGATAGATCATTACTTTCTGATCTAATCTTTTTTCCTTTAAAGCATTAATAACGATTTTTTGGGATATTGCAGTATATCCATAAGGTGACGAGTCATCTTGTGGAATAACCAGAAAATCAAGATAGCCAGCTTCAAGAAAATCAATAACCTTTAAATTAATCTTAGTATTAAACAAACGACGCTGCTCATAATCAGTTATAATTTCCTGAGGAATATCAATACCGAGAAGTTCATCTTTTTCTTTTTGATTTAACCCATGTCTTTTTTTTAGATCAAGAAGATATTTTCTTCGAAAAAGAGCAAAGCCGTAATTTTCATAATAATCAGGTTCTTCTTCACTCGAATTATAACTTGGTGCACGCATAATACAATGATAAGCATATATTTTTATTTGAGGTTTCAACTGTTTTAGATATTTAATTAGTTCTAAACGTTGAAGCGCATCTGTTTCACTCAAATAGTGTAATCGTGATGGAATCAATCCACCATATACGATCATATCTATCGAGATAATACAATTATCACATCCTTCAATATTTTCATCGATAAATTGTTTAAAATATTCCACCTGAGCCGGCTTCTTTTTATGACCTAAAAAACTTTTATCCGGTTCAACTAATTCGATTTGTTGATTTGACTGGGCAATCATTAAAGGAAAATTATAATTGCATGGTCGTTCATCTAAAGGAATAAATAATGTTTTCATTTTATCTGTCCTCTTTATTTATTTTTATTATATCTTTTAACGCTTCTAAAATACTTTCTTTTTGAGCACAGGGAAATTGACAAGGCTTATTTGCAACCAAGTAACCCTTTTTAGCAATTGGAAACATATCAAAGTCATTTGGGGAATCGCCTATTGCATATACTTCACTTTTAGGATATAGCATTTTTACAGCATTTCCTTTTGAGGCATCTTTATGCATGATTTCCAAAGATGTTGAAGAAGTCATCACTGCTTTTGTCTTTTGGTATGTTGTATTTATATATGTTTCTATTGAGCGAAGTTTATCTTCAGTACCAATAACAAGAAACAAAACTGCTGGCTGATACAGTATAAGTTTATCAAAATCTTTACAAATGATATGGGAATCATATAATTCACGAGTGCAAGCTGGATCTCGTTCACTTGTCCAATAACGATTAGATACTGTATTTAAGTCGATTCGAATATCTGCTTTTTGAATCTTCTTGTAGATATTTATAGCTTCTTGTTTATCAATCAAGGTAGCTATCAATTGTTGTCCTTTCATACAAACCGCACCGTTTTGAGAAATACGATGCTCTATTTTAAGTTTGTATTGTTCTTCTATTTTTAAAATATCATGATCTAACCGACCTGTACATATTGCTAATGTCCATCCCATTTGTTGGAGAGAATCAAGACAATTCAATGTCTCGGTTCCTCCAATGATTTCATTATTGGCACCTAAAAGTGTACCGTCTAGATCAAAAACAATAACTTTATTCTTCAATACTCTCAATTCCTTCTTTATTCATAACTTTTATAAATGGGATATAGATAAGAACAGATACTACCAAAATAAGTAGACCAATGACCCCTGACATAATATCTCCTCCAGTAGCTAGAAACGCACTGATTACTGGTGGTGTCGTCCAAGGGATCAATACGTAAGTATGAGCCATAATACCAATTTGTGTAGCTAACGCTCCAATTCCTAAACCAGCAAGAGTTGTTAAAATCATTGGAATGATCAAGATAGGATTCATAACAACAGGCAATCCAAACATCAGCGGTTCTGAAATATTAAATAATGCTGGTACAAAACCTAATTTTCCAATCACCTTATAATCATCTCTTTTAGAAACTATAAAAATAGCAATTACAAGCGCTAACATATTACCAGCGCCACCCATAAATGCAACGGAATCAATAAATGGTTTAGTAATAATTTCGGTAGCTGCTGTTCCACTTGTAATAGCAGCTTCATTGATTGCTAGACTTGCCAAATAGATTGGTTCTAAGATTGGATTAAAAATATATGCCGAATGAATTCCAAAGCCCCATAAAAGCATATACAAAACATAAATAACAATCAATCCGACCGGTGATGAAACAATTGCAGTAAAAGGTGTTTGAATCCAGTTAAAAATCAAATCATTAAGCGGTGCCCCTATTGCATCGGTTATAATTCTCAGGATTGCAAAAATAATAACCGTTAAAGCTACAGGAATAATTGCATTAAATGATCTAGCAATTCCAGTAGGTACACTTTCCGGCATTTTAATAACCAGTGCTTTGAACCCAAGCAAAAATCTCATTAATTCAACTGAAATCAAGGCAGAAATAAATGCTGTAAACATCCCAGCTGCCCCTAAATAATAAGTAGTCACATATTCACCAATTTTTGCATCACTTACAAATGGTGTTAGACATAAAAAGCAAACAACTGCTGTTGCTCCAGCAACCGAAGTATCCATTTTATATTCATTAGCTAAAGCTTTAGCAGTAGTAAAAACTAGCAAAATTGCCATAATTGACATTGAGGCTGAACTAATTACACTACCGATTTTAGCAAAATCATTACATGGTGCTCCAAACCATTGATCAAAGTAATGCCCCTCACCTACAAATACACTATTGATCAATGTAAATAAAGACGCAGTAATTACTAGCGGCATGATTGAAACAAAACCATCCCTAATTGCTGTCAAATAACGATTTTTAGAAAGTTTCTCAGCAATCGGCAATAACACATTAGACAATTTATCCATCATAATCTCTTTCCTCCCTTATCTTGAAATCTCATCTACAAATTTCTTTGTAATTAACTGTGGTCTTGTAATCATTGATCCTACAACCACACTATAACAACCTAATTCTAATGCCCTTTTTACTTTAGAAGGAGTATCTATATTTCCCTCACCAATCACAGGATGCTTAACATTCTTCACTATCTCTCTAATAATTTTAAATTCATTAGCATCAATTCGACTATTTTGGCTTTGTGGTGTGTATCCGACTAAAGTTGTTCCAATAAAATCAAATCCAATATTATCAGCATGGATTGCCTCTTCCACAGTGGAGCAATCAGCCATAAACAATTGATGAGGATATTTTGCTTTTACCTCCTTAAAAAATTCAGTAATTGTTTGATTATGAGGTCTTAACTGCATTGTCGCATCCATCGCAATAATATCTACCCCTTCTGCCACTAGAGCATCCACCTCTTTCATCGTTGTAGTAATATAAATATCTGTATCCTCATAATCTTTCTTGATGATACCAATAATTGGCAAATCCACTTCCTTTTTAATTTCATGGATATCTTGAACACTATTTGCTCTTATTCCTTTTGCTCCCCCCATCTTTGCAGCAAGTGCCATTTTTGACATGATCAATGATGAATGCAGCGGTTCATCTTCTAATGCCTGACATGAAACGATCAAACTATTTTGAATCCTCTTCATTAAATCTCTCCTCCTTGTTTATAACTTTAATGGCTTTTATTTTATTAAGCAATATATTCACTTGCTTTAGTAATTACTTTCATTTTTATTTTTTATTCCAACTTATTTTTAATGTTTTTGAAAGTACTTTTAAAATAAAAATTAAAAAAATGGCTTATTCAGCCATTTAATTCCAATCTTTATATATTTATAATCTCTATTTTTTTAATAATCTTGTAAGAGTATTTTTATCTAGCAGATTCACAGTTTCAAATTCCCCATGATAAAACACTGCCCAATTATTAAAAACACAAGGTAAATCTTTAGCTTTTTGTAAAGTATCAACTTGAATCATCAGAATAGGTACATTATTAATCTCACAATACTGTTTGACTATTTCAAGACTGTGAGAAACAAAAGGGCATTGCATATCATAATAAATAGTTAGTTCTTTATTTTCAATCTTTTGCTTTTTAGCCTTTTGAGTAAATCGAGGGAAAGTTCCATCAAAAGACAACGCTAATAGTTCATATCCATCATCAGTAGTATCAACGACCTCAAAGCCATTACTTTTAGCAAATGACTGATCTGTAAGCCAATGTTTTTGTTTTTTTGAACCTAGTAAACAGACACCTGATTTTCCTTTTGCTTTAGCATCCGCCAAACAATAATCCATCAGTGACTTACCATACCCTTTGCCTTTATAGCTTCCCATAACCCACAAGCAATATATGTAGAAATAATTATCACCAACAATAGGAACCCATGCTTTTTCCAATGGGGCATATTCAATAAAAACAGTACCCCTTTCATTAAATTTTCTAAAAACATGTCCTTCATTTAAGCGTTTTGAAAGCCATTGGCGCTTTGCATCTATTCCAGGATGAAACTTTTTACTCCGTATAATACAACATAAGTGTTCATTAAAAACATTTTCTGTCGTTATATTAATAAATTCATCATCCATATTTTACCCCCTTAGTTTTATTATCAGAACACTAAACTTTCTCATTTATTGGCGATCTTATAATACCATTCCTTGTAATAAGACAATACTGTAAAAATTCATCTAATGGTACTGCCTTAGCATAATAGTAGCCTTGATAAATCTTACATCCAGCTTCTTTTAATACATTAATCTGTCCCTCTGTTTCAACAAATTCTGCAACTACACTAAAATTTAACCGCTTGGCTATTTGAGTAATACTCATAATAATTTCGCGTGTTCTGTCATTTTCCAATAGATGCTGTACCAAACTACCATCCAACTTAACTTCATCAAATATATTTTCCTGCAAATAAGTTATTGA